>Ga0307957_1001970_pt1 | contig 9295 bp, 10 predicted proteins | sample OrgLakmetagen490_FD_201830 | JGI IMG/M metagenome (GOLD analysis project Ga0307957, IMG submission 201830) | Saline water microbial communities from Organic Lake, Antarctica - #490 | ecosystem: Environmental > Aquatic > Non-marine Saline and Alkaline > Saline | place: Antarctica: Organic Lake... | reverse complement strand
GCCGTGTGAGGGGAGACTTTCAAGCACGGTTCTGTGAGAGGCTTGGGGTGAAATTCCCCTTGTCTACTCGACCACCGAACCGTTAGGCACAATTTGAATGAAAAAAAGAATTGAAAACATATTGACTTTTCTGATTTTAGTTATTTCGCTTAATTCTTGCTGTATTGGAGCAAAAGAAGATTACTTGGGAAATAATATCTATCTATCCGAATATGATAATGTTGACCGAAGAATCCTTTATCAAACGGAAAGTTGTGCCACTTCAGGAGTTGAAATTGTTCCAATGACTATTTTGGAAATTGCAGATAATAACAAATGGATTATTGCAAAAACTGGTAACGGTAGAAAACGAACAGAAGACAAATTTTTTAAATATTGGGTGATAAAAAATGATTATGAAAATTCACCTAATTCGGAAACTGTAAAAAGAAATACGACTGAATTTGATAACCGACAAGATTTTGACAAGTTTCTGACTGAAAATAAAATTAAGTTGAAACTGAATAAAATTGACTGAAATAAAAAAAGTGCCTAACAATGGCTATAATTAATACGGGTTTTGGTGCTTAACCCAAAGTTTAGGCATATTTACTAAGTCCGCCAAATCTTTTGATTTGGCTTTAAAATGAAAATATAAAATAAAATAAAAAGTTTTGGCTAAGTGCTTAATCGAAAGTTCACTACTTTTAATTCCCGTACTAACCATAGCCGAGACGTTAGGTTTCATTAAATCAGATATGAGAACATTATTAATTGCAGTAATTTTATTCGGAGTTAATGCTTTTGGGCATGATTTGGAGACGAATGGACTTTACAAAGGCTATGAAGTCAAAGACTCTAGTGGAAATGCACTGCGGACCAAAAGACAAGAATTCATTAAGGTTAATCAAAACAATTTGATTAGAGTTCAATTCCAAGAATTACTTAATATGAAAACTGGTGACGTTATAGTTGCTGAAAAAATTTATACTATTACTTTGGATCGGTTAGATCCCGATTTAAAATTCAATCAGATTACTAAGAAGTCATTTGAATTAATTTATCCTGAGTTCATATTGACTTTTAAATTTATGGAAAATATTTCAGAAAAATCTCCAATGATTTCAGAATGCAAAGACTTTTTAATTGGAAATACATTTATCAAAAACGATATTCCAAAAGAAGAAAAACCAACTCTAACCTATACTTATCAAGAAAATGGTCTTGCCAAATACCAAACTATAGGCTCACATTCTAATTGGGAAAATCCATATAGCATCATTGATTTTCAAGGCTATGTATTTCTTAAAGGAATTTCGTCCGCTCCCATATTAATTACAAGTCTCGAGAAAAAGCGAATTTTAGGTCTAGCAGCTGACTACAGGTTTGATCCTAAACAAATAGAAATGATAGTTCAATGACGAATGATCCAAAAAAAAGGGAAAAATTTCTACGTGAAATAGGACTATTTTCTTTATCGTTCTCCAAATTAGAGGATGGTATATCTGAACTTGTAGCTTTTTCGATTGAAGATGTTCGGTACTGGGAGGTTAGATATGAAGAAGTATATGGATTCAACCTTTCCGTTAAACTTGACCTTATCGAAAAATTTATAAAAGCAGAACTCCCTGAACTTTATAAACAATGGCAACTAATCAATATTGAAATCAAAAATCTGAATTATCAAAGACGTCACTTAATACATGGGACGGGAAATTCATACCTCTTCAGAGAACCAATATTAACTTTAATTAAAAAAAACAAAAAAGAATTTGACCAAGGCAGTTATAGTATTATCGAAATAAGGGCATTGACAAATAGAATAGGACACGTTTGCACTGGTGAGAATGGAATTCAAGGTGTTTTTCACACCAAGTACAAGACCGCTGCAATTAATTGGCATAACTCTAGAAAAGAACCGCACCAAAGAATCCTTTATAAAGTAAATAATACAATACAAACTGACTGGAAAGGTGAGTAATAAAAAACGAAAACCTAACAAAAAATAATATTTACAGCAAAGCTGTTCGGCATAAATGCCTAATTTTATTCAAACGTTAGCCTTTATTTTTTTAAAAAAAACTGCATAGAAAATGACAAACTATAGAACCATTCAAAAAACCTTATTTGCATTTTTATGCTTCACATCTACTTTTCTTTTTGGACAGGTTCAAGAAAACTCGGAATTATACAAAACCATAATAGCAAAGGACAGCTTGCTTTTTAATGTAGGCTTTAATTCTTGCGACATTAGCCAATTTGAGAACTTATTGAGCAACAATCTCGAATTTTTACATGATAAAGATGGGATTTCCGATAAAAATGAATTTTTATATAATCTTAAAAACGGATTGTGCACTTCGCCCAATAAATACCAATCGAGAAGGGAATTAATAAAGGAAAGTACAGAAATTTATCCGCTTTATAAAAATGATACTATTTATGGAGCAATTCAAAATGGTGCACATCGATTTTATGAAACAATAGCAGGAAAAGAAGAAAGGTTTGCGAGTTCAGCTAAATTCTCAAATGTTTGGCTTTTAGAAAACGGACAATGGAAACTGACTAAAAGTTTGAGTTTTGACCATCAAACATGTTTTGACATTTACAATGCAACTTCGATTTTCGATAATGATAAAGAAATTGAAAAATGGTTAAAGTCTAACAATATCCCAACTTTAGGAATTGGTGTTATAAATAATGGAAAACTTCAACAGATAAAGATATTTGGCGAACTTGATAAAGGAAAATCTGCACCTTACAATACAATTTTTAATGTAGCTTCATTAGCGAAACCAGTTACAGCGATGGTAGCGTTAAAACTCGTTAGTTCTGGCAAATGGGATTTGGATGAGCCGATATTTAAATATTGGACGGACCCTGATGTTGCCGATGACCTAAGACGTAAAGAATTGACTACACGTCATATTTTGAGCCAACAAAGCGGTTTTCCAAATTGGAGATATTCAAACAAATCAAATAAATTAACCTTTGAATTTTCGCCAGGTACCCAATATCAATATTCGGGAGAAGGAATAGAATATTTAAGGAAAGCTCTGGAAAGTAAATTTGAGAAGTCATTAAACGAATTAGCAACTGATTTAATTTTCGAACCCCTATCGATGGATGACACCGAATATTTTTAGAATTCAAATGTGGACGAAATGAGATTTGCTAAAGGGTATGATAATCAAGGTGTTTCCTATAAAACAATCAAAAACAAAACACCAAACGGGGCGGACGACTTATTGACTACGATTGAGGATTATGGTAAATTCTTGGTTAGCGTGATAAATGGAGATGGAATTTCGGAAAAAGTATTTACCGATATGACAACACATCAAGTTGAAAGTACAAAAGGAAAACACTTCGGACTTGGTTTTGAGATTTACGATCTTAAAGATGGTCAATATGCTTTATCACATGGCGGAGCAGATAAGGGAGCACAGGCAATCGTTTTTATATTTCCCGAAACTAAAAACGGTCTAATTATATTTACCAATGTCGATGATGGATATAAAGTTTATGAAAAATTATTGGTTCACTACTTGGGAAGTAAAGGAAAAGAAGTGATGGCAATTGAAACATCGGAATAAAAACAGTGGGAATTAATAAAAGTATAGATAACGAAAGGCTAACAAAGAACTGAGGTAAAAAACAACTCTTTTCTTCATTAATTTTGAGACTTATTGTTCTAGACTCATAGATTCACATTTGTGATTCTATGAGTTTTTGTTGTTGTGTTTTCCTTCTAATTATCTAGGTAAAACTGAAACTTTAAACGTTCTAACCAACGGTGAGATCAATGGGTTTTAAAAAAGCCTTTAAATAGCCGTTGATTTTTATTATCCAATGTCATTGAAGAGCCATTGGAGGCCATTAATTAGTCATTGATTCGCCTATTAGTAGACATAAAACAGCATTTTAATATGTGTTTGGAGGTTATTCTTTAAGTATTTATAATAGAATGTACTCTAAAAATGTGATTTGAGAGGTAAAATAATTACCCCCGAGGTTTCACCGTTTATTAAAGTATATTTTTAATGTTAAGACTTTTAAGACAGTAAAATAATCACTAGGTTTATACTTTAAATAAAATGGAGATAACACAACTTGTTGTGTTATCCGTACGTTGTAGCCAATTAAAAAAATCACTAATGAATAAAATATCGATACTTTTATTAATTATTTTCTCCCTATCGTTTAAAATTTCTCTCAGTCAAAATTTTGGAAATTTTCCGGAAATTGAAAAACAAAAACTACACAACGATTTAGAAATTCTCTATCAAGGGTTAGATAAATTCCATTCTGGAATGTATTGGTATACACCAAAAGATAGTGTAGATAATGCTTTCAAAAAAGTGAAGTCGCTAATAAACAAAGATATGAATGTACTTGAATTTCATAAACTTATTGCGCCTTTAGTAGCACTTTCAAGAGAAGACCATACAGATATATATTTGCCAAAAAGTGCAAAGGAAAAAATAAATAAAGAATCAACTTTTATCCCTTTAACTTTTGTCTTTCTAGGTACAAAATTATATTGTGTAAAAAATGGCTCAAATTATCAAAAATTGATAATTGAAGGAAAAGAAATTGAATCAATAAATGGAGAGAAGCCTATAGATATTGTTGGGAAAATTGGAAATCTATTTGCATCCGATGGATATATAAAAACAGTTAAATATAGTGACCTAAAAGGATTTAGTTTCTCTAAATATTATTTTTATTACTACGGAAACACTAAACAAGTAAATATTAAATTTAAAGAATTAGAAAATCCAATAATTATTGAGTCCTTAAAAATTGAAAATATAAATAAACATTTGCGTTTGAGAAATACAAATAATAAAGTTGATAAAGAAAAGGAATTATTAGAATTCAAAATACTAAACCCGACAACTGCATACTTAGGACTTCATTCGTTTTCTAACTCTGATATAAAAAAGGAAACTAAAGAAAAAAGTTTGAGAAAATTTTTAGAAAACAGCTTCAAATCAATTTCAGATAATAATATTACAAATCTAATAATTGACGTAAGTGAAAACGGAGGTGGAACTGAAGGAAATGAAGGAATCGTTTATTCATACTTAGGAGATAATTATCAAAAATACAAGAAAGTAAGAGCAAAAACTCAAAAAGCAATTCTTGATAATGGCATTGACAAACCAATAACATTAAAAACATTTGGGTTTTTACAAAGAACGTTTGTAAACAAAAAAATGACAGATGGCTCTTTAGAAAGAAAACAATGGATTGGATATGGATTAATGGCATATAAAAAAGAACCAAAGAACAAATTTTCAGGAAAAGTATATGTTATAATTAGTCCAATAACTTATTCTGGAGGAAGTGAGTTTAGTAATATGGTTTATTCAAATGATAAAGGAATTTTTGTTGGTCAAGAAACTGGAGGTGGATATTTTGGAAATACTAGTGGCTATATCAAAGAACTTACTTTACCAAACTCGCATATTGAAATAGACATTCCTGCATTACAGTTTGTTATGAATGTTGAACAAAAACTTCCATTTGGCAGTGGAGTAATTCCTGACCATAAAGTTATACCGACTTTTGAGCAGTATCTGAATAATGTAAATGCACCTTTAGAATATATTTTAAAACAGATTGAAAACGAAAAATAACTGGCTACAACAATCTGTATAGTTAATGGCTACTCATTGCTAAATTTAAAGTGAAGAGTTTTTTTATAAAGTTCATTGCTTACCGAAAGTTTTAGCATTTTAACACACCACTAACCATACAGTAAACGTTAGCCAAAATTATGAAAAAAATTCACGTATTATATAGCATATTAAATCTGTAATCATGAAAAATTTATTAGTCACTATTTTAATTTTAACTATTAATATGACATTTGCTCAAAATGATTGTATTCAAAATGATGGAATTTATAAGTATAAAGTAAAACTATATATCGATGAAGTGTCAATTGACTTCGATAAAAATGATTTTATAAATCATGTTAGTAGTGTTGATAATATTTCAGATGATGACTTAGCTATATTGAACACAAACATTATTTTAGTCGAAAAATCGATACCATCAGTAAGTCATATTAAGACAGTCGATTTAAATGCTTTAGAAGACTTAAATTCTATTTTATCAAATCTCAATAACTCAATTGATATTCACTATTGCTTAATTACTAATTGCGAGCAAAGTAATGGTATATTTATGTATTACGTTCTCTTAAATAGTGAAAGTGTTTCAAACGACTTTGATAAAAATGATTTTATTAATTATATAATAAGTGTTGACGAAATTTCAGATGATAATTTAAGCTTGCTGAATTCAAATATAATAACAGTTTCTAAACCTTTTCAAGGCACAGCTTCAAATTTTTTGGAAAGGGTAGTTGCGGTGGATGCAAACGCTGAATTATTTTCAATATTTGAAAATTTATCAAACTCTATTGATTTTCAAGAATGTCAAAATTTTTGTGAAGGAGACGAATGCCTACTAGGCGAAACGTTAGGAACATTTGATCAAGAAAATAATCATAATACAATTGTATACCCGAACCCTATTAATCAGGAATCTAAAATATATTTGGCTGATAAAAATTCTTCAATAAAATTAGAAATATTTGATAATCTTGGTCGATTAATTCACAATGTGAAATTAAATAATACCGATATTATTGAACTAAAAAATTATGGATTAACTAAAGGTTTATACTTTATAAAAATAAACAATTTAGAAAACAATAGAATAGAAACTATTAAGGTTTTGAAAAAATAACTTTGGCTAACAGCACATAACAAAAATGGCGAGATTTGTGCTGAAACGGGAAGTTTGTGTATTTTTATGAGCGTAAAACTTTAACTGAAAAGAAGGTGTATTTTAAGTCGCCACTTATGTTATGCGCAAACCGTTGGCAAACATTTAAAATAAAATGAGAAAATCCATCATAACATTTCTGATTTTAATAATAATCGTTTCTTGTGGACCATACCGAAAAACAAAAAGCGGATATAAAATAAAAGGGAAAACGGAAATTGTTTTTAATGGAACTGACAAAAGCCTGAATGAAAAATGTCTCATTTCTGGATTCGTTTATTCAAGAGACACTAAAGATTTTCCAGTATCAGCAAAAGTAAAAGTTGGCGAATATGAAACTAAAACAGATGAAAACGGATATTTCAATCTAATAGTTGAACCTGGAAATTATGAAATATCGACAGACTATATCGGAAATAATGAAGAGAAAATAGAAAACGTGGAATTGAAAAAAAACACAAGATTAATAATTATGTTTGAACTCGGAACAGTTGCGATGTATTGAAATTATGGATTTAGAAACAGTAATTTATGGGTATATTCCAATCTTAATTGGACTTTTTGAAATCTTTATTTCTATATATCTGACCAAAAACAGAAAAAAATATTCGACTTTATAGTTTCATTTTTGATATTAGTTTTTAATTCATTGGCTATTTACATACTTGTGAAAATATTAATGGATTCTTGGCCAAGTTATACACCACATATTCTGATTCTATTATCAACAATATTATTAATCATTCAATATCTGATATTTAAAAAGAAAAAAAACGATTTGCCAACAACGTATATAGCTCATAGCTAGTCAGTTGCTTAATCGAAGTTAAGGTATATTTGCGAGTCCGCCAAATTTTTAAATTTGGCTTATTGAGAAAAAAGATAATAAGAAAAATTTAAAAATTCGGCTCGTGCTTCATCCGAAACTAATTGTTTAATTTGCACGCTACGAGCCATATACATAGACGTTGTGCGTCATTTAAAAAAAATCGTACTAAAATTGAAAATTCAGGAAAATTAATGAAAAAAATACAAGAAATAACTGACTATATTGAAAACAATTCGACTGAAATAATTGAAAATATTGACCAAGAAAGTGTCGATGTTTATAATTTCCTAAAAACCGAATTTAAGAAATCGAATGTTAATGAAAATTATCTATTTCAATTTGTTTTTAGGAGTTTTTACCGAATTGACAACGCTGGTCTTACGCCTGAATTTAAAAAAGAGTATTTTAAAATATTGGAACAAAATCGGAACGAAAAACAATTTGACTTTGAAAAAGTATTACGCAGACTTTACTCGTTTCCGAACAGAAAAGGACAAAACACTTTGCAGTTTTCATTTGCAACAAAGATGTTGAATACAATTGACGACAAAATGCCAATTTACGACAGCGAAGTTGCGAAAATGTTTTCTATGTCAAGACCATATCAATCGGAATTTGAAATTAAATTGGATAAATATTTAGACCAACTCGAAAAAATTCAAAATGGTTACGATAAAATAATTAACCAAAATCTTCTACCAGAAACAATTGGACTTTTTGACCAAGTTTTTAAAGACAATAAGTTATCCGAAATGAAAAAATTGGATTTTATATTTTGGTCTGCTGGAAAAACAACAACGAGATTAACGAAAAAAGGAGATGATGGATTTCACACGCTTGAGGAATTAGATGAAATTGACAGAAAAATAAAAACGAACGCACAACAAAAGAACTGAGGTAAAAAACAACTCTTTTCTACTTTAATTTGATACACTAGTAGTCTAAGCTCATGGATTCGTAAAACTGATTCTTTGAGCTTTTTTAATTGATTTTTCTCTATTTATTTAGGCAACACAGAAACGTAACTTTCATCATAAGGTCTATCAGATTTTGCGATAGCAAAACATTGCTTGAGTAGCTCGTTGGCTACGGCAATTAAGGCTAGTTTTTTGCTTTTTCCTTTGTTTACTATTCGCTCATAAAGTTCCCGACACGCTTTGTTGTGCTTACAGGCATTGAAAGAACATAAAAACAGCAGATTTCGCAGTTTTTTATTCCCCACCTTACTTATACGTGGCCTGCCTTTCACACTGCTCCCAGACTCTCTTGTCGTTGGGGTGATGCCGACATAGCTGCAAAGTTGTGAGGCTGTTTCAAACTTAGAAAACCCATCGGTCAAGACAACCAACATTGCAGCTGTTATATTCCCAATCCCTAGTATCGTTTTTAGGCCCGTTAAAATCTCTTGATGCTCTTGTTTGACAATTACTAATAGTCTGCCTTCCAAGGTTTTTATCTCCTTTTTAATTTGTAATAAGATACTTTCCAAACAGGTAAGCACCATTATTCCATTAATTATTTTTAAAAATAAATAATGTCCCTGAAAATAATAATTATTTTTAAAAATAACAGTAGATATGAAGATTACGAAAACGTGCGTTTGTCCTGCAATGAAAAAGATAAACAAGTAGTGTTGGCAAAACATTCAATGCGTTATTCAATATTAAAAAAGTAAATTGTACA
>Ga0307957_1001964_pt1 | contig 9316 bp, 10 predicted proteins | sample OrgLakmetagen490_FD_201830 | JGI IMG/M metagenome (GOLD analysis project Ga0307957, IMG submission 201830) | Saline water microbial communities from Organic Lake, Antarctica - #490 | ecosystem: Environmental > Aquatic > Non-marine Saline and Alkaline > Saline | place: Antarctica: Organic Lake... | reverse complement strand
ACTGGCTAGCATCAGAAAGTATGCACCACAAACGGCACATTCATTTGATCAATCCTGCGATGGGTGAATGGTCTGTTGGTTTTAACCCGTTAGCCGGAAGCAATGCGGACGTGTCAACGCGGGTTGGCGCGATGATTGAAGCGTGTGAACACGTCTGGGACGACGATGCGAGCAGTGGCCACAAGACGCTCGGCAAGCTGCTTGATATGGTTTTTTCAACCATCGCCGCAAAGCAACTGAGCATCCGCGAAGCGCTACTTCTAACAACTGAGCAAAACCGCGAAATACGACAGGGTCTGGTGGCAAGCATTGGCGATCCTGAGTTGTCGATGTTGTGGGAAGAGGTTGACGCCTTACGACCAAGTGAGCGTGTGATGCGGTTTGAAGCCGTGCACAACCGTTTGCGTGATCTCAGTCGCACGCCGGTAATCCGTTCAATGCTGGGACAAACGGATGATCTATTAAACTTTAAAATGTGTATGGAAGAAGGGGATATTGTGCTGGTTAATCTGGCACACGGTGGTCAGATGAAACCTCAAGTGGCGCAAATGCTAGGCGCGCTCATCACGGCTGATTTGTTCTTCAGTGCGCAAAGCCGCGACATCAATGAAGCCAAGGAGCAACCGTTCTACTGTTACATCGATGAGTGCGGCGACTACGTCAATAAGACGGTCGCAAAGGGCTTGGATGAGACACGAAAATACGGATTGCATTTTGTTCTCAGTCACCAGCGGTTGTCTCAACTTGGTGACAAACCAAGTGACCCCATCCGTAATGCGGTGGTTGCGGGTGCTCAGTCAAAGGTTGTCTTTCTACAGGATGAACCGGCTAGTGCTGATGAGCTGGGTGAGCTGCTGTTTGGCAAGCAGTTTGATTTTGAGAAGGCAAAAGAGAGCCTGATCAAGCCCACGGTTGTTGGCTATCAGCGCGAGATATTCACGGCTGAAGGGTACTCTGAAGGAGCGGGCGTCCATTCAGCAAGCGGGGCTGGGGTTGGGATTGGTTTAACAACCAGCCACCCAGACACGGATAATCCTATGCTTCACCTGTCTAACAGTGAGACAGAAAGCAATTTTGACAGCTTTGGTGAGAGCTATTCGCGCTCTAAATCATTTTCTGAACATGAGGGGTTGGTACCAATCTTTGAGGATCGTCCAACTGCTACATTTTCTCGTGATGAATTGAAGCACATGGCGGCCAACGAGATACGCGGCTTGCAGGCCCGGCAGGCGTTTGCGTATCGGGCTGATGATCGTCAGGCAGTCCAGTTTGCAACATCGGATATTTTTCCCTCGCGGCCAACAGAAGAGCAAGTTGCAGACTTTTTTGAGACTGTTCGTAATCGTGAGCCGTCTGCAAATCGGACAGTTGAAGTTGAGGCGAGCATCTTACAACGGCATCAATTACTCTCAGTTGTCGATTATGTTGACGATGATGATCACTGGAACTTATCAAGCTAGCTGTCTGGATTGTTCTTCCGACGTTTACGTAGCGAACTCAACTCAGCTTTAGCACGTTCTAAATCTGCCACGCTTTCTTCGTACGCCGCTTCTTTCTTCTCGCGGATGTCCTCATCTTTTGACCACTTTGAATGCCATTGATTGATCCAGTTTGTGGGTGATAAAATCAGCCAGAGATCGGTCAAGCCACTGATAATGCGTGGTATAAACGGTATGATGATACAGAGGAAAGTGATGATCCAAAGTGGATATGCATACCCCATCAACACCGCAGGGTCTTCATTAACAAGCATCGGTGGATGGTTTAACCCGCGCATGTCTGAAGCTATGAGCACATAAATCATACCTGGTATGGAGAGTACTAATAGGACTACCCCCCCAGCCACTTTCACCAGGACAGAAATCAAGGTATCGCTTTCCGTCTGCCATAACGCTGCTTGTGCTGCCAGACATGAGACAGACAATGCAAACACTATACACACAGTGCCAACCAGCATCGCCAGACCAGCAAGAAATTCATTTTGACTATTACCACTCACTGCGCATCACTCCTTGCCTTGCTCTCGTTTTCTTATCCTTGCTGAAACGTCTTCCATTTCCTTAGTCAGCTCGGCCATTAGTTTATCGTCAGCTCTGCTTTTTGCTTTCTTCATTTCTCTAATCAGCTCATCCAGTAGTTTCTGGTCAGCTTTCTCTGAGGCTTCCTCGGCTGATTGTTTGGCTTTTTCTTTTCGTATTTCCTCTTTAACCCGTTCTGCTTGTGCTTTGGCCTCTTTGGCCAGTTCATCTAGGTCATCAATGTCTTGGTGCTGGTGGAACGGTGTGCTTGATCGTTTCCGATAGGACGAGTTTTTGTTGGCATCATACGTCTTTTCCCTCTGAGCGCTGCGTCTAAGTTCTTGGCGCGCAGCCCACGCTCGTGGGGATGGCACCAGTCGCTTTAGTAAAGCGAAGATGATGGATAGAGAGATTATGGGATGTCCGGCGGCAACCACCAGTAGACTCGATGCTGCGACTAGGTTCCCGGTGATGCGGCGATCAGCATTCAGCACGGCCATCTCTGCGTCGGTTGGGAATTCGGAGGCGGGGGTCAGAGGTAGGTTCTCGCAGTCGCGCACATACTTGCTGGGGTTGTTGCATAGGTTTCGGTGGAACCCGGTAGGGTTGCTGCCGCTGTGGGGGGTAGCAAACACGACCCTAACCACATTGGGCAGGGTGTCTCCATTTGTTAGTTGGATCGTAATGCGCTGATTGCGATGACAGTTTGCGTAGGCTTCTGTTTCTGTGATCCGTCGCTTCGCACCGGCTTGGTAGTTTTTGTATCCCTTCTTCTTTGTCATGGTTTCGAGGAATATGTCTGGAACGATATAGCTATAATCATTCTGTGCTGACCATGCTAAGCACAGCTCCGGGTACACATGATAATCGTAGTAATGGTAGACACTTACAGTTTGGTCGGGGAGTACGAGTGTATCTACAGCCGCAGTCAAATTTGTCGATTTAACAACTTTCCATTCGCCAGGTGGCGTGTATTCAGTTATTGGCTTTCCAACATAAAAGACCCCGAATAAAAAAACCAACGCAGCCACTACGAACACTGCTGGGGTGTGTGGTGACATTGCTTACTCTACCTGTCGCAAAAGGGTTTGAAAATTCAGTCCAGAAAACCGTTATTTATCAAGGATGGCAAATATTGATTTTTGTCTGTCTTTTTTTGACCACAAATACTGGACAGAACCTACCGCCGACAAGACCTTGTTCCGAAAGGAGGCATGGAGTTACGTCAGTAATACTGACCGATGATCTCTACTATGGATAAAAATGCAGACTTTCGGTGGCTAGAAGCAGACGTTTGGAACAGGTTAAACACAGGCTTCGCTACCGCCGATGGCAAGGCAGAGCAGTAGAACTGCTTATCGCCGCTCAGTTTCATTGAGGTCGGACTTCAATCGCTCCCATTCTCTCTTCAAGATATTTTGGCCCAACTCGAAGAGTCCCCGCCTGTTTTCATCTGGTTTGGCGACCGGGTTTTGAAGTGCTTCCAGCAGACCTTCGTAGTCTGGGTCTTTTGGGTTCATGCGCATCAATATGCGTGCCTGCGCCATCACTCGTTCTTTTGTCGCTTCGTTTCCTTTATTGAGCTCTTCGCTCCATGTTCGGGCCGTGTAGAGCGCAAGGTCTTGACGCATATCGTTTATCCAAGACTGTCGAAATTCAGCAAGTTTGAGTTGGTTGTTGTGCTCACGTAGTTTGTCTTGGGCCCCAATGTTTGCCTGTGTGGCTTTGTAAGAAACAAACGCCGTAACGCCTGCCGTCAAAAGCGGCACGCCCACAAGAACTACCAAAGCTAAGTGACCATCAATCCAAGCATTGATTCCCTGAATCCAGCTCATTCATCACTCCAACTAAAACCGCAGGCTATCTGTTCAGGTAACTCGAAGAAACCCCGTGCAAAACCGCAGACGCTTTGACACGTTTCTGCCTAACCGGCCAGGAGCTGTCTGGTTCCGCTTTTGAATAAAAGCGGAAGTGGATTGCGTATGAAGCGGGCCAACACAAAAAAGCAGCAAAGCTGACCTATAATGCGTTTTATGGTAAATTTACGAGCGGTGGGCTGTGTATACGTCGGTTTCTCAGCTCAGATCACGCAGCCCCAAACGGATCATCCAACATCCCAACAACTTGCATTAACAGACCCCAACAGGCTCGCTTTATGAATGGCTGATGGAAGGGGCAGGTCACCAGAGTTCGGCATCAAAAAACTACTGCATGCCTGGAAGAAGCTTTTTTTTGTCTGATCCCCATTCCGCTATGAACTTACTGCGATAACCGAAATAATCATTAGTACTGATTATGGGGTAGATTGCACCATCCCACTGTAATGCTAGTCCATATACGGGGCTGAAAGTTCCATCTTGTCCACATGAGGCAGCACGACCCATGCTTTCGATCAGCCCAATATCACCAAATTTATAATCATATTCAGTTGTCACGGAGTCGATCGGTTTTATATTAAAACCCGATTCATTATATCCGCAATCAGCTAGTACTAAGAAGGGAGGAAGTTCCTCTGGGGGATGGTGTTTGCCATCAGCCGATCTCCTTGGGAAGCCAAAAGAGTATACGGAGGAATTTAACTCTTCTGTTGGACGACCGTTTTTGAACGCACCTCGAACAAACTCAAATGGATTGCCGCGGAGGCTTGGGTTCAAAAGATGTGATTGACCCATCGTGTGAGACCGCATCTCCACGATACTATCTAAAAAAATTGGTTGACCGACTTTTCTGCTTTTGATTACAAAACCTGTGATGATTTTTCGATTTATCCGCTTCACTGAACCGTACGTTTGCAAGGGCAGAACTTTCGAGCTTACTCCCGAAAAAGTAAGTTGAATACAGCTTGTACAGTCTTGGCCGAGATAAAGCGAAACGTTAGGTAAATTACTAACCTCATGCAGGCGTTGTAGGGGTATCAGATCTCCATCTCTCGTGCGCGCGTAGACACCTTCGTATTCGGGCATCTCCTCAGCCAGTGCTGCACCGCAAAGGAGGATAGAAAAAAGCAGGCTGAGTGCGTTCAGCATGGATATTTTGGAAAAAAAGAAGGGCTGCATGTAATCTCTTTCTTGTTATTGTAATAAGCCTAAAGTCGGGGCTTATATCAGTCAACGGTTTGAGCCGACATTTCCCAGGTAGCGGGCGTTGTTGCAAATATCGGCAGGGATTCCCTTTGCGAATCCAGCGATGTAGGTGAGGCCCATGCCGAAGCCCACACCTCCCCGCTATCGCACGACGAACTGGTCAGCCTACAACGCCTCGCTGCGTAAGCGAGGCTCGCCGTCGAATTCACTTCGAGCCGCCAAGGAGACAGCCCCCTGCTGCCGGAACTGCTGAAGCAGATCCCACCAGACGAACCGATGGATACCGTCACCGCGGATGGTGCCTATGACACGCGCCGGTGCCATAGCGCGATCATCGACCGAGGTGCCAACGGGATCATACCCATCCGCCGCAACGGGCGCGCCTGGAAAGAGGACAGCCCTGCAGCCATCGCACGAAACGACATCCTGCGCACCACGCGATACCTCGGCCCGGCGCTCTGGAGGAAATGGGCAGAATACCATGTCCGAAGTCGGATCGAGGCGAGAATGAACTGCCTCAAGGTCTTCGGCGAAAGGATCATGTCAAGAGACCCCGACCGCCAAACCGCCGAAATCCAGACCCGCATCGCCATCATGAACCGCTTCAATGCTCTCGGAACGGCCGAGATCGAAGTTGTCACCTGAACTCTGGCAGCGAAGGGCGCATTCACGCCTCAGCCTGAATTGCGCAACATCACCACAAGATACGACAAAACTGATTGCAGTTACGCGGCGTGTTGGAACCTCGTGGCAGCACTCATAGCCTCAAGATGATTGTCCACAGGCCCTAGGCTATTTTGATCATGGCTCCCACCAGAAGGTTCTGCTTTTCAATAAAAGCAGAACCCATTTTCTCTCCCTAACCCGTTAGAAATATAGGTTTTACACTGCAAGGGCTCGCGCAGATTCCGGTTTAGGGCTACAATGGTCAAAAGCGGAACCAGATATGACCAGTAAACCGAAAGCAAAATCAGCCTGGAACAAAGGCAAAATCGTCGGCCCGAAACCGACATTGACCGCGCGCCAGGTGATGACGATCCGAGGCGTGTTGGCCGAGCGCGCGCCTTTGCGCGACCAGGTGCTGTTTTCGCTGGCGATTGATAGCTGTCTGCGGGGGAGTGACCTCGTGCACCTCAAGGTCAGTGATGTGATGATCTCCGGTGAGCTGCGCGACAAGGTGCGCGTGCAGCCATCAAAGACCAAGGCCCGCAGTCAGGCCTCCATCGTCTTTGAGCCGAGCCGCGACACCCGGAAATTGTTGGAGCGACACATCGAGGTAGAAGACCTGCTTTCAACCGATTTGCTCTTCACGGCCTTGCAACGCCGGGGCGGTGCAGAAAAGCCGCTGAGCGAACGCGCCTACCTCAAGTTGGTGAAGAAATGGGTCAGCTACGCTGGCCTCAACCCAGAGCTCTACGGCACACATTCGATCCGCCGATCACGACCGGCCTACCTCTACCGCAAGACGGGCAACCTGCGTGCGTGCCAGATCATGCTGGGGCACAAGTCGCTGGCATCGACGCAGCTCTACCTTGGCGTTGAGGAAGAAGAGACGTTGAGCCTGGCGCGGCAGTTTGAGTTGTAGAAGGGTCCAAGTGCTTGGACAGTTTGTGGAGCACCAAGCTCTTTTCTATTTCAATATCGAACTCAGGTATGCACTCTCCAATCCCGCATTCCCCAAGTAGCCTTACGTTTTTCCGCCCCTGAAGCCTGGTAAAATGTTATATTTCCGCATGTTATTTGGGCTGAAGGTGGCGTTTCATGGATCACCCAGAGGGTGCGGGCTTAGATCGGCGCGCGCGTTGTCCGCCACGCCCGCACCATCACTTTCCAGCTTGCCGAGATTGCGGTCACCGGCCAAATGATGCGTGCCATCCTTGCCGCCATACGCCGTCTCCGGGCACCTCCGTCATGCGCGTGACCGCAATCCATGGCCAAACCGAACGAAAGCGGCGGGACAGGTCTGCCCGCTGCGATGAGAACCGTATCAAAAGACCCACGATGACCGCGCCATCTGACCTACGCCACCCGAAACCGCGTGCCTGTGCCAGCCTAAGTACGGCCCAGAACAAAAAAAGGTTGATCTGCTGTCCCTGTCCGGCGACCTTGACGTCAGGCAGTATACCACTTGGGGAATGTCGGTTATTAGGAGGAATTCATGAAGATCGGTGGAATTTTAGGAACAATCGGCGGTTTCATTGCTCTGATATTTGGCGCTTTTGGCTATTCGTCCTTTGCAACTTTGGGCGACATCGCATCGTCGGTGGGCAATGAGGCCGGCGCTCAAGAGATGAGCCTTTACCAGGTAGCTTCAATTCTTTTTCCTTTCGCTGGCTTAGCCGGAGGAGCAAGTTGTTTTGTTAAACCGCGTGAGAGTGGTCTTGCCTTGTTCGGAGGCCCAAAGGAAAGCGCTTTTTTAATGGCTTTCTCTTCCGTTGGTATGCTCTGGGCCTTTGGCTTTAACGCTTTTTCAATTGTACCAGCCATTCTCCTGGGATTAGGGGCTCTGCTTGTCTTTAATGATCTGCCTGACAACCAAGTTGCACATCCCCAAAGGCAAAATTCGATGACTACAGCGGCGCAAGAAAAAACTATCAAATTTGACGAGCATGGAGTGGCGAGACATCGCGGAACAGTAATCCAACGCAGTGGCGACAAATATTCGGTCAAAAATAAAATGTTTGAAAGCCTCGAAGAAGCTACCACCTTTATAGAACGGGACGCAGCTGCAGCGCTGAAGCAAATATCTAGCAGAAATACAAATGAACTTTAGCGCCCAATAAAAGCAGTTTACCGGCCAGTGAGTTCAATAATTACATTTTCCATAAGCACATCATTCTGAATGAAGTCCGCAATACTTGGGTATACTCGTAGAAACGCTTCAGGCGACATACCTGCAGAAAACCTTTGTTGGCCTAGCTGGCCCGAAGCTGCATATTTGGGCTTCTTCTGGAACAGTTCATGAACTTTCAGGCTCCTGAATTCTGTAGATACATCACGACGTTTTCGGCGGGCATCTTGAACCCACGCCCATCGGAGACCCGTTCAGTGCTAATCGGATATTTTGGTCTATTGGGATTGATTGCCACAATCCGGTAGAGGTCTCCGCGTGATCTGAAGGTTCGTCCATAGTCAGATGGCTCAAGGCCAAAATGTGGGGCAAGAACTTCAAAGAGCGCTTTTTCGGGCGAATAGATCGCGCCGTCCTCCATTGGAATGCCGACGCGGAAACTAATGTTGAAGCCATGACGCAGATCGATGTCGCTCAGCTCGCCACCTTCAACCGTCAACCCGTGCGTCTCCGCCACCTTGAGGCACGCTTGCATCATGTCTCGGCGCAGCTTCTCGCAGAGTGGGGACGTAAGGTTGCGCGGCGGCGGTATCTTTGTGTTTATTTGGGCTGGCAGCTTGGCGGTTGGTGACCGCTGCTTTGTCTTGTTTTTTTTCACATCAACGCCTTTGCTTTATAAACCGTGCCCCGCGATATTCCCATGTCGCGTGCAATTTCCGTAGGCGACATGCCCTCTGAAAGCTTCGCCTGAATGGTGGCCATATCGATTTTCGGGAGGCGGCCGCGATACACGCCACGTTGTTTGGCAGCGCTAATGCCCTCGGCCTGCCGCTCACGCCGCAGGTTTGTCTCGAACTCGGCAAAAACACCGAGCATGTCAAAGAATGCCTTTCCCGTGGCGTTTGATGTGTCCACCGGCTGCTCTGTTGCGGCCAGATGCGCGCCTTTGGATTTCAGCTGGGTGACGATGGTCTGCAAGTCACTGAGGCTGCGGGCCAGCCGATCAATGCGGGTGACCACCAGCGTCTCACCTGAGTGGATGAAATCGAGGATCGTTTTGAGCTCGGGACGCCCTTCAAGGCTGGCACCACTCTTTTGCTCGGTGCGGACCATGCCACACCCGGCTGCTTTCAAGGCGGCAATCTGCGCCTCGAGGTTCTGATCGGTGGTCGAGGTGCGCGCATATCCGATTTTGGCCTGATATGTGTTCATTTTGAGTGTGCCTCTGACAATATTTGTTCATTATCTCGAAACAGACCCAAAGTGAACATGTATTCTGGCGGTTTTTGTGTTCATGCGCGGTGTTGCGCATTCCGACACATCCGATCAGGTGTTCCGACGACATATGATCAGCCATTCCGGAGTATCCGATCACCCCGAGATGACGCCGTCGGGCGCGGTTTGGTAATGGCTCCTTGGCTTGG
>Ga0307957_1001963_pt1 | contig 9324 bp, 8 predicted proteins | sample OrgLakmetagen490_FD_201830 | JGI IMG/M metagenome (GOLD analysis project Ga0307957, IMG submission 201830) | Saline water microbial communities from Organic Lake, Antarctica - #490 | ecosystem: Environmental > Aquatic > Non-marine Saline and Alkaline > Saline | place: Antarctica: Organic Lake... | reverse complement strand
GGCGCAGATATCCGCAATGAGGCTGCCCGGCGTGACCCCTTCGCCGGCGGTGCGGTTGAGAAACAGCCGGGTTGCGGCCGATCCGGTCTGCACATAGCCCGTGAGCGTGTCCGAGCGGGCGTCATACCCCGCGGCCTCGCCGCCGCCGAAGATGCTGCCCGCGGCGAACCCTTCGGTGAACAGGATCTCCGCGCCGGTGCGCAGATCGACCTGGCAGACCTGCGGTTCGCGATGCCAGGCCATGCGCCTTCCCTCGGTGCGGGATTTCGCTATCGCCATGTTCTCCTTGCGGGTGGTGGAGAACGCAAAGAGCGACAGCCGCGTCGCCCAGATCACCCCGGACTCTGGGCGCCATTTGACCGCATACCGCCCCTCCAGATCACTGAGCGCGTCCGGAAAAGCCAGCGCGCTGATCCAGACCAGCGCGTCATCCACCGGATCGTAGACCGCGCCGGCCGGCTCGTATGTGAAGCCTGTCGCCTCGGGGTGAATGTCGGCCGGACCGAGCGACCAGTGCCCGGCATTCTCGACGACAGGCTGGGGTGCGCCCGGGCGCAGGCGGAGCCGCTCGATTGGAATGGTGCTGGCCGTGCCGGTGTTCGACGTGCGCAGGATCCATGCCTCGCCGATACCCTCGCCCACACGCCCCTGCACGATATTCTCGACATTCGTCGGCCTCGGTCCCATGCGCGGCAGATTGGCGAGGAACTCCATTGTGTCGGCCCGGACGCAGCCATGGCCGCCGCCGAAGCGGCCCGAGGCGATCAGGACATCGACAGGCCCGGTCAGGCTGAGCGCGCGCATCCAGCCGAGCGTCGTCAGTGATACGAAGCCGCCGGCATTGTTGGTCAGGCTGTTGCTGCGGCGCCCGAAGCTGTCCACGATCGCCATCGCGTCGAGATCGATCTTCACGATCGGCTTGGTGTTGCTGATGCCCAGCTGGGTGTAGGCATACCCGTCGCCGCCGATGAAGCAGTGATCGAACCCGAAATTATCGTTGTAGAGGTTCAACGCCTCGGCCAGCGCGTCGGAAATCATATCTTCGGGCTGTGCCTGCGCGAGCTCCTCCAGCGTGCGCAGATCGAACAGCCGCAGACCGTCCGGGGAAAGCATGAGCTGGCGCTGGCGGTGCCAGTCGGTGGCCCCGTAGCTCGTCAGCACGCTGTCGAGCGGACCATCCGGCAGGTTGGTGCTCTTGAGCGCGGGATAGGCGTCCTGCGCGTTGAACGTCACTTCGGCGGTGATGTTGGGGATGCGGTTGCCGAAATTCTCCAGCGGCAGATCCTCGAACACCAAGTACGCCAGGCCGCGAAAGGCCGGCGTGCGGCCATGACCTTCCGTGGCCTCGATCAGCGGATCGGGCAGCTGGTCCTCGCTGCCCTCGTGGAAGCGGAAGTCCAGCCCGGGGATCGACACATCCGGATTGGTGCCGCGCGCGTCATGGATGAGCTTGCCATCGGCCCAGATCCGGATGAGATCGCCGGCCGGGCCTTCAGCGAGGCCGAGCGCAAAGGAGGCGTAGTAACCATAGGTGGTCTGGCGCTGACCGCCGCCGCCCTTGCCGCCCACCTTGCGGGTCTGGCGCTCCTCACGGATCCCCGGCGCCCAGATCACGTTGCCGGAGGCGCGCATCGTGCCGTAGATCAGCGGGATCGGCGCGCCCCAGGCCGAGGAGGTCACCGACAGATCGCGCAGCCGCGGGCCCTCGATATCCGGCTGGTCGGGACCGAACAGGAGCGAGCCGACGGTCGAGCCGATCAGCCAGCCGGCCTGCCAGCCCAGCCCGAGCGCCGTGCTGCCGAGCGCGCCCGCGCCGGCGATGGCCAGCACCGCCATCAGACCACCCCCGGAATGCGCCAGGCCGCGCGACGGCGCGACAGCCAGGGCTCGATCAGCGGCTCCTCGAGCACGCAGCGCCGCAGCGCATGCGCGTGCAGGAGATGCGGGACGCCGTGCCGTTTGGTGAGAAAGCCGGCATGGCACGGGTAGCTCGTCTCGGCGAAGACCAGGATATCGCCGGGGCGCGCGTCGGGCATTGCGACCGGATCCAGCGCGCGGGCAAACTCCGCAAGCAGCCTGGTGCCGGTCGCGCGCCGGTCATAGCCCGTCACATCGTGATGCGGCACGCCAAGCGCATCTGCGACCACGATCAGCAGCCCGATGCAGTCCACACCGGCCGGCCCGCGGCCCTGATGGCGCCAGCGCGCCCCGATCCAGCGGCGGGCTTCGGCGGTCACGTCGTCACCGCGCATTTGGCGTCTCCGTCAGCTTGTCGGCGCCCGGCACGAAGGGATCGCCCCGGAAATTGAGCACATTGTCGAAGCGATCGATGCAGGTGGAGAGCCGCTTGTCGCAGCCCGGATAGATCTCGAAGACGTCGCCCGTGCCGACCGGAAAGGGCGGCGGGAAGGACAGCACCAGTTCGCCACTCGACAAACTGGACCCTCTTACCTCGATGGCGCGGCCGCTGTTCTGCCCCGACGTGAAGATGATGACGCCGCCGGCGAACCAGTCGTCGGGTTTGTCGATGATATCGATCGCCGCGGTGAACGACAGCGCGTCGAGCGGCGCGGTGACAAGGCCCGGTCGCGTCCATTCCGGATCCGTGATCGCCACCCCGCAGCGCGCGTCGCCAAGATCGGCGCGGCAGTCGGGCGTGTAGGGCTCGATCAGCCGCTGCGCGAGCACCTGGGACATGCCGCGCAGCTCGGTGCGCCACTGGCCCTCGCTCGACATCGTGACCTCGCCCAGCCAGCCGCGGCGCAGGCGCAGGACGCCTTGACCGGTGTCCTGCCAGTTGACCACGAAGATCCGCACCTCGGCGCCGTCATAGAGCCCGGCGCGCAGCGCGTCCGCATCGAGACCGGCATCGTCGAGTACGCCTTCGAGATCGACATTGCCGACCGCCAGCCCCGCCTCGGAGGCCACGGCGGTGCGCGAATAGCCGGCCCGGGCGCGGTAGATCTCGCCATCGACCGCGAGATCGACATCGTGGTCGGTCGCGCGAAACACCACCCCGTCGCGGCGCGCGAGGCGCCAGCAGGTGGCCAATGTGAGCACATCGCCCTCGAGATGCGCGGCCAGTTCGGGGGACATCGCTTTCATTCGCGGATCTCCACCACGGTAATCCTGCCCCATTGCTGCATCTCGAATGTCTCGACGGTGAGATCGGCGGCATCGGTGTCGAAGCGTGTGGGCACGTCGAACTCGTAGTCGGCCGTGAGCGCGACGCCCGGATCCGGCGGTGTCGAGAACGTCACCAAGCCCGTCGCGTGATCGATGGACAGGCCAGTGCCCACCTCCATACCGTCGCGATACACCACGACCGTGGCCTCGACCGGGCGCGTGATGCGCCGCTCATGCACGACCCCGCCGCTGTTATAGCGGCGCACCAGCTGAAACGCGGTCTTTGCACCATCGCCGGTGCCGAGCCGTTGCCCGGCCGCCCGGAAGTCGGTCCAGTCCTTGAAGCGAAACCCGTGCGCGCGGCCGCGCCGTGCATAGAAGAAGGCGAGGACGGCCTCGATGTCGGCGCGCGAACGGATGCCCGTGGAGACGTTCCATTCGCCACGCGAGCGCTGCCACTGCGCCACGCGCTGCTCGCGGCCGCTCTGCGTGGCGGTGATCGCCGTCAGGAACCGCGGCCCGCCGCTGGCCCCGTAGGCGATGGTGGCGGGGAACTGCACATCGTGAAAGTCGGTCATGGATTGCCTTATCTACTGGCTCTACCGGTTGCGCCGCGCCCGCGCGATGGCGCGGCTCATCTCGGCGGTGATCTGGCCCTGCGAGCGGCGGAAGCTGTCGGCATCCGGGGTGGTGATGGTCATGTTGACGGTGACGCCGCCGTCACGGCCGCTGACACCACCGCGCTGTCCCCCGGCCACCTCGCGGCGCGACAGCACCCGCTCGCCGCGTTGCAGGATCGCCGGTACTTCGTCGGGGCGGAGACCGGGATAACCGCCGCCATGGAAACGCTCAGCCCCGGCGAAGGCCATGGCCGGCACCTGTCGTTGCGGGAGCATTGAGGCGCCGATCACGCCGCCGGAATGCGCCACCGCTGCGGTGAGGCTGCCGCCCATACCGCCCCCAAGCCCGCCGCCGATGCCGCCGAGCGCACCGCCCAGCCAGTTGGCGAGCGGCCCGAGCACCGCCGAGCGCAGCGCGATGCGGGTGATGTCCTCCAGGATCGAGTTCGCCAGATCCCGGAAATCCACCTTGCCCTTTGTGACCAGCGTCAAAAGCGCGTCCTCGGCCCCGCGGAAGGCATTCACCAGCGCGTCGCCGATCTGGCGGCCGGTCTCAATCGCGCGCCCGGCATAGCCCTGCAGGCTGTCTGCGACCGCATTCCAGCCCCGCGCCGCCGTCTCGCCGGCCGCCGCGATCGCAGCGCCGGCCTCCGTGGCCGCGTTGGCTGCGCGCCCCGCAGCGCCTCCGCTTCCGGAACTTGTGCCGGAGCTCCCATCCTCCCCGCCGGCGATCCCGTCGAAGGCGTCCCCGATCCCCAACACGGAGTCCGCTGACGCATCGGCCACCTCCGAGGTGCGTGCCAGCACCTCCCGGATCGCCTCGACCGACTCCAGCGGCCCCGTTGCTGCCCCGCGCAGTTCGTTGGCCACGCCGCGCAGGGCGTTCTGCGTGGCACGCGCCTCGTCGGCATAGGCCCCGAGCCCCAGATCGGGGATGCGGTACTCGCGCTCGAATCCTCGCGTGAACGCCTCGGCCGCACGGCCGCCGGCATCGCCCGCCGCGCCCGAGAACCGGTTTTTGAGGCCTCCAAGGCGGACATCCTCGAGCGCCCCGATGCGGATGCCGTCCTCGCCCACCGCCCATGCGGGCAATGCTGCGAGCACCGTGTTGATCCCCGCGATGAAGCTGTTCACGCGTCCGATCACCGCGTTCAGCAACCGCTCCACGCCGCGCACCATGGCATTGGCCGCACCGGTCACCACCTCGCCCAGTACGGCCGGCAGATCGGACCAGATCGCCCGCGTCGCCGCGAACGCGCCGCGCCAGGTGTTGAGGATCAGCGATGCACCGCGCGCCACTGCGTCAAGGCTGGCCTGCACGCCGTCCGCCACGCTGGCGCGGATCCCGGCCCATGCTGCCGCCACCGTCGCCCCGAGCGCCTGTGCGCCGGTGCCCATCCGGTCCCAGACCTCCGCGGCCACATCGCGCAGCAGATCGAGGGCGCCCGTGAAACTCCCGGCCGCCGCGACCAGTCGCCCGAAGCGCAGGATCAGCTCCTGCGCGCCGATCACCAGCGCCACAAAGGGCAGCCGTATGAGCGCCCCGCGCAGCAGCGCCAGCGCCGTGGCCAGCCCGCGTGCGCTGACAGCTGCAACCGCCATTCCCGCAACGAAGCGCCCGGCCACAAGCGCTGCGACGGCCGCGAGCGTCGCCGCCAGCCGGTCGAGATTGCCCAGAACAAGCTCGATGGCCTGACCCACCGGACCGCTGCGTTCGGCGAGTGCGGCCATCGCGTCGGCCACTGCCTCCAGCGCCGGGGCCGCGGCCACCGCGAGCTGGTTGGCCAGCCCGCGCCAGATCAGCCCCAGCCGCGAGATCGCATCATTGGTCCGTTCGATCTGGGCTGCGTCCTGCGCGGAAACCACGACCCCGAAGGCGCGCACGTCCTTTGTCGCCTGGCGCAGCGTGGCGCTGTCGATCCGGCCCATGGCGATGGAGCCTTCCTCGCCGAAAAGCTGACCCGCGACAGCGGCCCGCTCGGCAGCGGGGACGAAGGCTTCGATGGCCGCGTTGATCGCCCCTACACGCTCATCGAGCGGCAGCGCGATCAGGGCGGTGGCCGACAGCCCCAGCCGGTCCAGCGCGTTGGCGGCGGGGCCGGTCCCGGCCGCGGCCTGGCTGAGACGGCGCGTCAGATCCTTGGTCGCCTGCTCGATGCCCGACATCGACACGCCCGCCAGTTCGCCCGCGCGTTCCAGCGTCTGGATCGAGGCGACGGTGGTGCCAAGCGACTGCGCCAGCTTGGCCTGGCTGTCGACGACCTGCAGCCCGCTGCGGATCATCGCCGTGGCCGCAGCCCCCACGGCCGCAGCCCCCGCCGCGGCAGCAATCCGCAGCCGGCGAAAGAACCGGTCGGCGCGGGCATTGGCGGCTTCCATTTCCGAGCTCAGCCGCTGGAAGGCGGTGGCGCCGTCGGCCCCGATGCCCTTGATCTCGGCCCGGACCTGCCGGCCGCCCTCGGCCGCCAGCCGCACCGTGACCTGTTTTGATGCGCTGGTCATTTGGGGTTCCGATCCCTGTTGTTGTGATATTTACGGCGTGTGCGCCTATTGCGGGCGCTGCGCCCGGATCTGCGCGTTGACCGCGCGCACCATCGCCGCCTCGATCACCGGCAGAAGCTCTACCGCGGCCCTTGGGTCGAGCCCGCAGGCCGTGGCCATGGCCAGCACCGCGCCCATGTCCCAGCCGAGCACCGCGCCCTCGGAGACGCGCAGCTGGCCGGTGGCCCGGCATGCAAGATCCCAGGCCATCGCACCCTCCCGCGTCAGCGGCGCGTTTTGCCGCGCCGGGCAGGCTTCGCAGACTTGCGGGCAGATTTGGGTGCAGTTGTTGCAGTATTGCGCGCCCCCGCTGAAGTGCCACTCGGCGAGGGCGCAGAGGCGTTTTTTTCCTGCTCCAGATGCAGCCCCGGGGCCACGTAGCGCAGCTGGAACGCCTCGAAGATCGGCACGATCTCCAGAAGCGCGTCGAGCCCTTCGGGCGAAAGTTCGGCCGGCGCGTCTGTGGCATCATGCACGCCGGTCCAGTCATCCACGGCCACGCGTGCCAGCGCCTTGGCCAGCGCGATGCCGCGCCTGTTCGCGCTGGCCTCTTCCGGCAGATCCGCGAGGATCGGCTCCTCGCGAGCCCGGTTCATCAGCGAGGTGGTTATGGGGGCGACGCGCAGCTGCACGCCATGGCCGAGATCGAGCCAGTCGATGGCCGCGTTCAGGTCGAGACGGATCATCAGGGGTCTCCATGGGTTGGGACGTCGTTGAGAAGCGCGACCTCGAGCATCACGCCGGCCGCATCGGCGGCCGCGCGCCAGTCGAAGCTCGCCTCGACCCCGGCGGGGCCGGTGATCGAATATTTGGGCTTGGGCAGGTAGACCCGTGGCAGGGTGAAGCTGAGCGCATAGCCTTCGGCCATCGCGAAGCCGTAGACCAGCGCCACCGGATCGCCGCTTGCGGCCTCGGCCATCAGCGTCTCGCCATCGAAGCGCACGGTCAGCGAGCCCTCGCAGGTGGCAAGGGTGGGATCCGCGCCATCGATCCTGCCATCCTCGCGGATCGACCGCACCCGTTCGATGCCGTTGGAGAAGGTCAGCGATCCGGCGGTGACGCCCGCCAGCGGCGCGCCGGCGCGCACAATGCGCCCGCGCCCCTGGCTGAAGCGGCGCAGCGCAAAGGCGGCGGGGTTTGCGTCCAGCGTGGTGCCGGCGGTCTCTTCGCCTTGTGCGACCACCGAGACGGTGGCGTTGGCAGGCCCTTCCTGGCCCATCTGGAACGACAGCTCCTCCAGCACAGCGCCGGCGTGGCGAAAGAAGACCGGGGTGGTAAGCTTGGGATGCCCGATCTCGATCAGGAAGGACGGGATGCTGTCGGCCCCGCTGCGCCAGACATGGCGATAGCCGCCGCCGGTGAGCGTGGGGGCCGAACGCTGCGCAGCCGAGGCGTCAATGATGACAGCATTGCCGTCCGGGCCGATGGTGTCGTGGGTGATGACGAGCGCCGTGTCGTTCTCGACCGCGTAAGAGGCGACCGCGATGTCGGGATCGCTGGCGGCGTTGAGATCCGAGGCAAGCGCGGCGAGCGTATCGGCCGGCGTCGCGCCGATCTCGGTCTCGTCGCCCGCCGCCACGCCTGACACAAAGGTCCATGTCACCCCGTTCAGCGTGAGCGTGTCGCCCGGCGCGGGGTTGTCCGTGAAGGTGATGCGCCCCGTCGCCGCCTGCGGCGTGGTCTCGGGATCGCCGAACAGCGCCGTCATCCACCAGCCCGTGCCCTGCAGATCGAACGGGATCTCCAGCTGGCCCTCGTCGGTGACCAGCCCGCGATACGGGTCCTGCGCGTTGCGCCCGCGGCCCAGAAGCGGATCGCCACCAAGCGGGATGCTCGCCGACAGATCCGCCGTCTTGAAATCGAGCGCCCGCACCGGGCCGGTGGTGGCCCCGCCATACTGCGTCTCTCGCACCGCCCTGAGTGTGGCATCGGCGCCATAGGCGCGTTGCTTGCCCATGCTGGTCCTCCCTGTGATGTGCAGATGTGATGTCTTGAGATGGCCGCGCCCGTCGGGCGCGCTCAGCCGCTCAGCGGATCGCCGACCTGGTATTCCAGCGTCACCGCCAGTGCCGCCGCCAGAAACGGCGCGCCGCCCTCCACCGGGATCGGCTGCAGTTCCGGCGCGGACGGCGTCATCAGCTCGACCCGCCCGCCAAGGCTCTCATCATGCGCCAGCGCAGCCCCGATGCGGGCGAGCAGCCCGTCGAGCGCCGCCTCCGCCGCGCCCGGCGGCATGAACGCCTCGATCTCCACGCGGTGCCGGTAATACGCCCGCCACGGGCTCAGCGTCACATCCGGCTCGCCCGGGTTGCCGTCACGCAGGATCACCAGCCCTTGGGCCGGGACCCGTTCGGGCAGGACCGCGTTGCGCAACACGCTGGCGCCCGCGTATGCGGCAAGCTGCGCCGTCAGCGCTGAAAGGATCGTCTCGCGGGTCGAGGGCATGGGGGAGCTCCGGTGGGTGGGTGGATGAAGGTCGCGGCTGTGAATGATCCAGCACCAGTCGCTCCGGTTCCGAGCGAGCCGCGCCGACGCTTGAGGTGAAAGTGTCGAAAGCGGCGTCTCGGGCCGGGCCCCGGACAACCGCCTCTATCCCGGCGAGGGGCCGGTAGTGGCAGGTTATCGGCGAAAGCGTACCTTCGGGCTTACCCGGCTCGCTGTCGCGCAGGATCAGCAGGCCAGCGTCCGGTAGGCGCTCTGGCAGTACCTCACCGCGCAGGGCGGTGGCATGCAGCGCCGAGAGCCGCGCGTGCAGCGCAGTGGGAATGGTTTCGCGTCGCTTGGGCATGGGGTAGACTGCAACCCCGACGTCATGGGAGCTGTATTAGCATGTCAAGAATCAGACTATCGACGCCGCTTCCGCCCAAGCTCACTGAGTGGCTGAACGGTGTGTATCCTGCATGGCTGCAATTGCCTGAGGAGTCATTTCACGCGCTGGTGCCCTTCAACGCACCTCAATCCCCGTTGCGCCTCGACTATCCGGAAAACGCCGCGGATCTTGCAGCATCAAGCATTTTCTCCAATCTGCGCTTGTTTT
>Ga0307957_1001948_pt1 | contig 9366 bp, 6 predicted proteins | sample OrgLakmetagen490_FD_201830 | JGI IMG/M metagenome (GOLD analysis project Ga0307957, IMG submission 201830) | Saline water microbial communities from Organic Lake, Antarctica - #490 | ecosystem: Environmental > Aquatic > Non-marine Saline and Alkaline > Saline | place: Antarctica: Organic Lake... | reverse complement strand
TGGCCTCCGACAGATACGCAGACCCGATATGCCGCACGCCCTTGGCGCGCAGCTCCCAGTCCGCGCCGATCTCGATCTGCGTCAGCCGAACCGCGATCTCGGCCCCACCCGGCGCCTCCACACGCAGCAGATCGGTGGGATCGAGGCGCAGAAACCCCGGCCGTAGCGCGAACTCGACGGCATCGCGCTCGATCCAGGCCGAGGCCATGAGGCGCTCGGCGATGCGCCTTGCCTCCGTGGCCTCGAGCGCCATGGGCAGTTCCACGTCGCGCTTGTCGCGCGAGCCCATTGTGGCGACCGGCTGCGACACCCGCGTGGCGGACTGGGCGCCCTGATTGTAGTCGCCGCCCATCTCCTGGCCCGTCCCCTGGCCCGCCTCCTGGTAGGTGACGGTGATGCGCTCGGGCAGATCGGTCTCCTGCACGCGCTGGAGCTGCACGACGCGCCCCGTCTCACGGGCCGGCACGAGATCGTCCGACGACAGACGCGGCGCCTCATCTGCGGACCGGGCGCGCGGCACAAAGCGGATCCGGTCGTCGGACTCGACAGCATCGAAGGAGAAGGCCTGCGCCACCGGCTCTATGCCCGACCGCGCCGAGCCCTGCCGACCGATGGCGTAGCCCCGGAATACCGGCGCGCCGATCTCGGACACGTCGATATCGGCCGGCCCCAGCCCGACGCGGGCGCAGATATCGGCAACGACGCTGCCCGGCGTCACGCCCTCGCCGGCGGTGCGATTGAGAAACAGCCGGGTTGCCGCAGAGCCGGTCTGCACATACCCCGTGAGTGTGTCCGAGCGCGCATCATACCCCGCGGCCTCGCCGCCGCCGAAGATGTTGCCCTCGGCGAAGCCTTCGGTGAACAGGATCTCCACGCCGGTGCGCAGATCGACCTGGCTGACCTGCGGCTCGCGATGCCACGCCATGCGCCGCCCATCGGTGCGGGATTTGGCGATGGCCATGTTCTCCTTGCGGGTGGTGGAGAAGGCAAAGAGCGACAGCCGCGTCGCCCAGATTACCCCGTCATCCGGGCGCCATTTGACCGCATAGCGCCCGGCGAGATCACTCAGCGCATCCGGAAACGCGAGCGCGCTGATCCATACCAGCGCGTCATCCACGGGATCGTAGACCGCGCCGGCCGGCTCGTATGTGAACCCCGTTGCCTCGGGATGAATGTCGGCCGGGATCAACTGCCAGTGCCCGGCGTTTTCGACGACGGGCTGAGGCGCACCCGGGCGGACGCGGAGCCGCTCGATGGGAATGGTGCTGGCCGTGCCGGTATTCGACGTGCGCAGGATCCACGCCTCACCGAGGCCTTCGCCCACGAGGCCCTGCACGATATTCTCGACATTCGTCGGCCCCGGTCCCATGCGCGGCAGATTGGCGAGGAATTCCATGGTGTCCGCCCGGACGCAGCCATGCCCGCCGCCGAAGCGGCCCGAGGCGATCAGCACGTCGACCGGCCCGGTCAGGCTGAGCGCGCGCATCCAGCCGAGTGTCGTCAGGGCTGCGAACCCGCCTGCATTGTTGCTCAGGCTGCTGCTGCGGCGCCCGAAGCTGTCCACGATCGCCATGGCGTCGAGATCGATCTTCACGATCGGCTTGGTGTTGCTGATGCCCAGCTGAGTGTAGGCATACCCGTCGCCGCCGATGAAGCAGTGATCGAACCCGAAATTGTCCTTGTAGAGGTTCAATGCGTCGGCCAGCGCGTCGGAAATCATATCCTCGGGCCGGGCCTGCGCCAGTTCCTCCAGCTTGCGCAGATCGAACAGCCGCAGACCGTCCGGGGTCAGCATGAGCTGCCGCTGGCGCGCCCAGTCGGTGGCCCCGTAGCTTGTCAGCACGCTGTCGAGCGGGCCGCCCGGCAGGTTGGTGCTCTTGAGCGCGGGGAAGGCTTCCTGCGCGTTGAAGGTCACCTCGGCGGTGATGTTGGGGATCCGGTTGCCGAAATTCTCCAGCGGCAGATCCTCGAACACCAGGTACGCCAGGCCGCGAAAGGCCGGCGTGCGGCCATGACCTTCCGTGGCCTCGATCAGCGGATCGGGCAGCTGGTCCTCGCTGCCCTCGTGGAAGCGGAAGTCCAGACCGGGGATCGACACGTCCGGGTTGGTGCCGCGCGCGTCATGGATGAGCTTGCCGTCGGCCCAGATCCGGATGAGATCGCCGGCCGGGCCTTCGGCGAGGCCGAGCGCGAAGGAGGCGTAGTAGCCGTAGGTGGTCTGACGCTGACCGCCACCGCCCTTGCCACCCACCTTGCGGGTCTGGCGCTCTTCACGGATCCCCGGCGCCCAGATCACGTTGCCGGAGGCGCGCATCGTGCCGTAGATCAGCGGGATGGGCGCGCCCCAGGCCGAAGACGTCACGGACAGGTCGCGCAGTCGCGGGCCCTCGATATCCGGCTGGTCGGGGCCGAAGAGAAGCGAGCCGACGGTCGAGCCGATCAGCCAGCCGGCCTGCCAGCCCAGCCCGAGCGCCGTGCTGCCGAGCGCGCCCGCGCCGGCGATGGCCAGCACCGCCATCAGACCACCCCCGGAATGCGCCAGGCGGCGCGCCGGCGCGACAGCCAGGGCTCGGTCAGCGGCTCCTCGAGCACGCAGCGCCGCAACGCATGCGCGTGCAGAAGATGCAGGGTCCCGTGCCGCGCGGTGAGAAAGCCCGCATGACAGGGATATGTGGTCTCGGCAAAGACCAGGATATCACCGGGCCGCGCCTCGGACAGCGCGACCGGGTCCAGCGCGCGGGCAAATTCCTCCAGCAGCCTCGTGCCGGTCGCGCGTCGATCGTAAGCCGTCACGTCGTGATGCGGCACGCGCAAGCCATCGGCAACCACGATCAGCAGTCCGATGCAATCCACGCCGGCCGGCCCACGGCCCTGATGGCGCCAGCGCGCCCCGATCCAGCGGCGCGCCTCGGTAACGATATCCTCACTTTGCATTGGGTCACCGCGCATTGGGCGTCTCCGTCAGCTTGTCGGTCCCCGGCACGAAGGGATCGCCCCGGAAATTGAGCACATTGTCGAAGCGGGTGATGCAGGTGGAGAGCCGCTTGTCGCAGCCCGGATAGATCTCGAACGCGTCGCCCGTCCCGACCGGAAAGGGCGGCGGGAAGGACAGGACCAGATCGCCCGTGGCCAGATTCGAGCCGCGCACCTCGATGGCGCGGCCGCTGTTCTGCCCCGAGGTGAAGAGGATCACCCCGCCCGCAAACCAGTCGTCAGGTTTGTCGGTGACGTCGATCGCCGCCGTGAACGAGAGCGCGTCCAGCGGTGCGGTGACGAGGCCGGGCCGCGTCCATTGCGGGTCACTGATCGCCACCCCGCAGCGCGCATCGCCGAGATCGGCGCGGCAATCGGGCGTGTAGGGCTCGATCAGCCGCTGTGCCAGCACCTGTGACATGCCGCGCAGCTCGGTGCGCCACTGGCCCTCGCTCGACAGCATGACCTCGCCCAGCCAGCCACGGCGCAGCCGCAGCACGCCTTGATCGGTGTCCTGCCAGTTGACCAGAAAGATCCGCACCTCGGCGCCGTCATAGAGCCCGGCGCGCAGCGCGTCCGCATCGAGCCCGGCGTCGTCGAGCACGCCCTCGAGATCGACATTGCCGACCGCCAGCCCCGCCTCGGAGGCCACGGCGGTGCGCGAATACCCGGCGCGGGCGCGATAGATCTCGCCGTCGACCGCGAGATCACCGTCGTGATCGGTGGCGCGAAACACCACCGCGTCGCGGCGGGCAAGCCGCCAGCAGGTGGCCAGTGTGAGCACATCGCCCTCGAGATGCGCGGCGAGTTCGGGAGAGACCGCCTTCATTCGCGGATCTCCACCACGGTGATGCGGCCCCATTGCTGCATCTCGAAGGTCTCGACGGTGAGATCGGCCGCATCGGTGTCGAACCGCGCCGGCACGTCGAACTCGTAGTCTGCGGTGACCTCTGTTCCCGCATCGGGGGCACTTGAGAAGGTCACCAGGCCGGTGGCGTGGTTGATCGACACGCCATTGGTCACTTCTGTATCGTCCCGGTAAACGGTCACGGTTCCGGCAACAGGCCGCGTGATCCGCCGCTCATGCACTGCGCCGCCGCTGTCATAGCGCCGGACCAGCTGGAACGTCTTGCGCTCCCCGTCGCCCGTCCCCAGCAGCTGTCCCGCCGCCCGGAAATCCGTCCAGTCCCGGAAGCGGAACCCGTGCGCGCGGCCGCGCCGGGCGTAGAAGAAGGCGAGGAATGCCGCGACATCGGCGCGTGAGCGGATGCCCGTCGAGACGTTCCATTCGCCGCGGGAGCGCTGCCATTGCGCCACGCGCTGTTCGCGGCCGCTCTGCGTGGCGGTGATCGCCGTCAGGAACCGCGGCCCGCCGCTGGCGCCGTAGGCGATGGTGGCCGGGAACTGCACATCGTGAAAGTCGGTCATCGGGTCTCCTACCTGTTGCGCCGCGCCCGCGCGATGGCGCGGCCCATCTCGGCGGTGATCTGGCCCTGCGACCGGCGGAAGCTGTCGGCATCGGGCGTGGTGATGCTCATGTTGATTGTGACGTCGCCGCCGCTCCCGCTGCCACCACCGCGCTGTCCCTCGGCCACCTCCCGGCGCGACAGCACCCGCTCACCGCGCTGCAGGATTGCAGGAACCTCGTCCGGGCGGAGACCGACCATGCCACCTTTGTGCAGTCGGGGTGCCCCGGCGAAGACCATGGCCGGCACCTGCCGCTGCGGCAGCGCCGAGACGCCGATCACGCCGCCGGAATGCGCCACCGCTGCGGTGAGGCTGCCGCCCAAGCTACCTCCAAGCCCACCCCCGATCCCGCCGAGCGCGCCGCCCAGCCAGTTGGCAAGCGGCCCGAGCACCGCCGAGCGCAGCGCGATGCGGGTGATGTCCTCCAGGATCGAGTTCGCCAGGTCGCGGAAATCCACCTTGCCCTTCGTGACCAGCGCCAGCAGCGCATCCTCAGCCCCGCGAAACGCACTGACCAGCGCATCGCCGATCTGCCGGCCGGTCTCCATCGCACTGTCGGCATAGCTCTGCAGGCTGTCCGTGAGGGTATCCCAGGCACCGGAGGCAGCCCGCCCGGCATCCGCGATGACGTTGCCAGCGGTCGTCGCGGCCTCGGCAGCCCGACCAGCCGCGCCGCCAGAACCGCTGCCACCCGTTGCACCGTCCTTGCCAGCACCGGAGACGCCATCGAAGGCCTCGCCGATCCCGGCCACGGAGTCCGCGGACGCATCCGCCGCCTCCGAGGTGCGTGCCAGCACCTCACGGATCGCCGCGACCGACTCCAGCGGCCCGGTTGCCGCGGCGCGCAGTTCCTCGGCCACGCCGCGCAGGGCGTCCTGCGTGGCGCGGGCGTCCGCGGCATAGGCCCCAAGCCCGAGATCGGGGATCCGGTACTCCCGCTCGAAGGCCTGCGTGAACGCCTCAGCCGCCCGGCCGCCGGCATCACGCGCCGCGCCCGCGAACCGGGCCTCAAAACCGCCAAGGCTGACATCGTCCAGCGCCCCGATGCGCAGGCCACCGTCGCCCACGGCCCATGCCGGCAATGCGGCAAGCACCGTGTTGATGCCGGCGATGAAGCGGTTCACGCGGCCGATCACCGCGTTCAGCATCCGCTCCACACCGCGCACCATGGCATTGGCCGCCCCGGTCACGACCTCGCCCAGCACGGCCGGCAGATCGGACCAGATCGCGCTTGTTGCTGCAAAAGCCCCGCGCCAGGTGTTGACGATCAGCGACGCCCCGCGCGCGACCGCATCCAGGCTGGCCTGCACGCCGCCGGCCACACTGGCCCGGATCCCGGCCCATGCTGCCGCCACCGTGGCCCCGAGCGCCTGAGCGCCCGTACCCATGCGGTCCCAGACCTCCGCGGCCACACCGCGCATGAGATCGAGGGCGTCGGAGAAACTTCCCGCCGCCGCGACCAGCCGGCCAAAGCGCAGGATCAGCTCCTGCGCGCCGATCACCAGCGCCACAAACGGCAGCCGTATGAGCGCGCCGCGCAGCAGCGCGAGCGCCGTGGCCAGACCGCGCACGCTGACAGCTGCGGCCGCCATCCCGGCGACAAAGCGCCCGGCGACCAGCCCGGCAACGGCTGCAAGCGTGGCCACCAGCCGGTCGAGATTGCCGAGAACAAGCTCGATGGCGCGGCCCACCGGGCCGCTGCGCTCCGCGAGTGCGGCCATCGCGTCGGCCACGGCCTCCAGCGCCGGCGCCGCGGCGACCGCCAGCTGGTTGGCCAGCCCGCGCCAGATCAGCCCCAGCCGCGAGATCGCATCGTTGGTCCGCTCGATCTGTGCCGCGTCCTGCGCAGACACCACGACGCCGAAGGCGCGCACGTCTTTCGTTGCCTGGCGCAGCGTGGCGCTGTCGATCCGGCCCATGGCGATGGAGCCTTCTTCGCCGAAGAGCTGGCCCGCCACCGCGGCCCGCTCGGCCGCCGGCACGAACTCCTCGATGGCCGCATTGATGGCGCCGACACGCTCGTCCAGCGGCAGCGCGATCAGATCGGTGGCCGACAGCCCCAGCCGGTCCAGCGCGTCGGCGGCAGGACCGGTTCCGGCCGCGGCCTGGCTGAGACGGCGTGTGAGATCCTTGGTGGCCTGCTCGATGCCCGACATCGACACGCCCGCCAGTTCGCCCGCGCGCTCCAGCGTCTGGATCGAAGCGACCGTGGTGCCCAGCGACTGCGCCAGCTTGGCCTGGCTGTCGACGACCTGCAGCCCGCTGCGGATCATCGCCGTGGCCGCAGCCCCCACGGCCGCAGCACCTGCCGCGGCCGCGATCCGCAGCCGGCGAAAGAACCGGTCGGCGCGCGCATTGGCGGCTTCCATCTCCGAGCCGAGACGCTGAAAGGCGGTGGCGCCGTCGGCCCCGATCCCCTTGAGTTCCGCGCGCACCTGCCGGCCGCCCTCGGCGGCCAGCCGCACCGTGACCTGTTTGGACGCGCTGGTCATTGGGGTTCCGATCCCTGTTGCTGTGATATTTACGGCATGTCGTTCTAATGCGGGCGCTGCGCCCGGATCTGCGCGTTGACCGCGCGCACCATCGCCGCCTCGATCACCGGCAGAAGTTCGATTGCGGCCCTTGGGTCGAGCCCGCAGGCCGCAGCCATGGCCAGCACCGCGCCCATGTCCCAGCCGAGCACCGCGCCCTCGGCGACCCGGAGCTGGCCCGTGGCCAGGCATGCGACATCCCAGGCCAGTGCGCCCTCGCGCGTCAGCGGCGCGTTTTGCCGCGCCGGGCAGGCTTCGCAGACTTGCGGGCAGATTTGGGTGCAGTTGCTGCAGTATTGCGCGCCCCCGCCGAAGTGCCACTCGGCGAGGGCGCTGAGGCGTTTTTTTCCTGCTCCAGATGCAGGCCCGGGGCCACGTAACGCAGCTGGAACGCCTCGAAGATCGGCACGATCTCCAGCAGCGCGTCGAGCCCTTCGGGCGTGAGTTCGGCCGGCGCGTCGTCGGCGTCATGCACGCCGACCCAGTCATCCACGGCCACGCGCGCCAGCGCCTTTGCGAGGGCTATGCCGCGCCGGTTCGCGCTGGCCTCCTCGGGCAGATCCGCGAGGATCGGCTCCTCACGCGCGCGGTTCATCAGCGAGGTGGTTATGGGGGCCACGCGCAGCTGCACGCCGTGGCCGAGATCGAGCCAGTCGGGGGACGCGGACAGGTCGAGACGGATCATCAGGTCTCTCCATGGGTTGGGACATCATTCAGAAGCGCGACCTCGAGCATCACGCCGGTCGCATCGGCGGCGGCGCGCCAGTCGAAACTCGCCTCGACCCCGGCCGGGCCGGTGATCGAATACTTCGGCTTGGGCAGGTAGACCCGCGGCAGAGTGAAGCTGAGCGCATAGCCCTCGGCCATCGCAAAGCCGTAGACCAGCGCGACCGGATCGCCGCTGGCGGCTTCAGCCATCAGCGTCTCGCCATCGAAGCGCACGGTCAGCGAGCCCTCGCAGGTGGCGAGGGTGGGATCCGCGCCATCGATGCGGCCATCCTCGCGGATCGACCGCACCCGCTCGATGCCGTTGGAGAAGGTCAGCGAGCCGGCGGTGACGCCCGCCAGCGGCGCGCCGGCGCGCACAATGCGCCCACGCCCCTGGCTGAAACGGCGCAGCGCAAAGGCGGCGGGGCTCGCGTCCAGCGTCGCACTCGCGGTCTCCTCGCCCTGCGCCACCACCGAGACGGTGGCGTTGGCTGGGCCTTCCTGGCCCATCTGGAACGACAGCTCCTCCAGCACCGCCCCCGCGTGGCGAAAGAAGACCGGGGTGGTGAGCTTGGGATGCCCGATCTCGATCAGGAAGGACGGGATGCTGTCGGCCCCGCTGCGCCAGACATGGCGGTAGCCGCCGCCGGTGAGTGTGGGGGCGGAGCGCTGTGCAGCCGAGGCGTCCAGCGTAAAGGCATTGCCGTCCGGGCCGGTGGTATCATGGGTGATCACCAGCGCCGTGTCGTCCTCGACCGTGTAGCTCGCGACCGCGATGGCGGGATCGCTGGCGGCGTTGAGGTCCGAGGCCAGCGCCGCCAGCGTATCGGCCAGCGTGGCGCCGATTTCCGTCTCGTCGCCGGCAGCAGGCGCTGCCATAAAGGTCCACGTCACCCCGTTCAGCGTAAGCGTGTCGCCCGGCGCGGGAGTCTCCGCGAAGGTGATCCGCCCGGTCGCGGCCTGCGGCGTGGTCTGCGGATCGCCGAAGAGCGCGGTCATCCACCAGCCGGTGCCCTGCAGATCGAACGGGATCTCCAGCTGGCCCTCATCGGTGACCAGCCCGCGATACGGGTCCTGCGCGTTGCGCCCGCGCCCCAGCAGCGGGTCGTCGCCGAGCGGGATGCTCGCCGACAGATCCGCCGTCTTGAAATCGAGCGCCCGCACCGGGCCGGTGGTGGCCCCGCCATACTGCGTCTCGCGCACGGTCCTGAGTGTGGCATCGGCGCCATAGGCGCGTTGCTTGCCCATGCTGGTCCTCCTGTGATGTGAAGATGTGATGTCTTGAGTTGATCGCGGCTGTCCGGCGCACTCACCCGCTCAGCGGATCGCTGACCTGGTATTCCAGCGTGACCGCCAGTGCCGCCGCCAGAAACGGTGCGCCGCCCTCCACCGGGACCGGCTGCAGCTCGGGCGCAGACGGCGTCATCAACTCGACGCGCCCGCCGAGGCTGTCGTCATGCGCCAGCGCGGTCCCGATGCGGGCCAGGAGCGCGTCGAGTGCCTCCGCCGCGGCGCCCGGCGGCATGAACGCCTCGATCTCCACCCGGTGGCGATAGTAGGCCCGCCACGGACTCAGCGTCACGTCCGGCTCACCCGGATTGCCGTCGCGCACGATCACCAGCCCCTCGGGCGGCACCCGTTCGGGCAGCGTCGCGTTCCGTCGGACCTCGGCGCCAGCGCGCGCGGT
>Ga0307957_1001947_pt1 | contig 9367 bp, 8 predicted proteins | sample OrgLakmetagen490_FD_201830 | JGI IMG/M metagenome (GOLD analysis project Ga0307957, IMG submission 201830) | Saline water microbial communities from Organic Lake, Antarctica - #490 | ecosystem: Environmental > Aquatic > Non-marine Saline and Alkaline > Saline | place: Antarctica: Organic Lake... | reverse complement strand
AGACGGCCTCAAAGGCTTCCCAGACGCCATCAATGCCGCGTTCCCGGATACAACCGTCCAAACCTGTATTGTGCATCTGGTGCGCCATTCCCTGAACTTCTGCGGGTGGAAAGACCGCAAGAATGTCGCCAAAGATCTCAAGCGGGTTTATCAAGCCACCGATGACGTCGAGGCTGAAAAGGCCCTTGCCGATTTCGAAGCCGAATGGGGGCAGAAATACCCCTCAATTGCACCGTCATGGCGGCGCGCATGGCAGGAGGTCATTCCATTTTTCGCCTTCCCACCGGCCGTGCGCAAAATCATCTACACAACCAATGCTATTGAAAGCCTAAACCGGGTCATTCGCAAAACCACAAAAACGCGCGGCAGCTTCCCAACCGACGAGGCCGCGACAAAGCTCATCTACCTGGCAATACGCAACTTCGAGAAAGCAGGCCGCTGCGTCAGAGAGTGGGTTGCCGCACGAAACCAGTTCGCTATCCTATACCCAGAACGGTTCAATAAATGACCCGTCAAAACTGCATGGGCTAAGCCTCATACACAGAGTTTCGGATACTCCCGCGGGCGACGTGATGAAAACACGCCAGATCTTTTCGGTTTGCCCTGAAAAGGCCGTGAGTCTTCTAAAGTATTAACCCATTCCCCTAGGAGCCCGCGCCCGTGACTTAGCTGTGTTTACAACGCAGATGAGCTTTAGCTCACCATTCTAAAAGTTAGGCCTTTTACACGAGTTATAACCGAAAGTTGGTGACGGCCCGAATGGGCGGCATATCATGGCGTTGTTGAAGCGCCGCAATTCTCATTGAGAAAAGGATATGCCACATGACCAAGAATACAGTTATCGACTTCGCAAAACCAAGCGATTTTTCACCTGATCCGCTGACGGATCTTCTGCGAGCAGGTGCGCAGGAACTTCTGGCTACTGCGGTGCGCGCGGAGGTGTCCGAATTCATGGGCGGTCACGCGCACCTTTTGGACGACGAGGGCCGCCAGCGTTTGGTGCGCCACGGGTTTCTGCCGGAGCGCGAGGTTATGACCGGGATTGGCAAGGTAGCGGTTCAGGTTCCTCGGGTAAGGGATCGTGGTGAAAACCCGGATGGTTCGAAGGTCCGTTTCAACTCGTCGCTTGTCCCGCCCTATCTGCGCAAGGCAAAGTCTGTGGAGGAATTGCTACCGTGGCTTTACCTCAAAGGCATCTCGACAGGGGACTTCAGCGAGGCACTGGCATCCCTTGTAGGGCCAGACGCCGATGGATTGTCGGCCTCGACGATCACGCGACTGAAGTCGACCTGGTGGGAAGAATACGAGGCTTGGCGCAAACGCGATCTGACGGCAAAGCGCTACGTCTACATCTGGGCCGACGGTGTCTACTTCAACCCACGCCTGGACGATGATCGTCAATGTATGTTGGTGATTATTGGCGCGGATGAGTATGGTGACAAGGATGTTCTTGGTATCATGGACGGGTTCCGCGAGAATGCGGACAGCTGGCGGGACCTTCTTCGGAGCTTGCAAAAACGGGGGCTGACGATTGCGCCTGATCTGGCCTGTGGGGACGGTGCTTTGGGCTTCTGGACTGCACTTCGGGACGTGTATCCGACGACGAAAGAACAGCGCTGCTGGGTCCACAAGATGGCCAACATCACAGGCGCGATGCCAAAGCCCCTGCATGAAAAGGCCAAGGCAGGGCTGCAAGACATCTGGATGGCGGCAACAAAGAAAGAGGCGGTTGTCGCCTTCGACCTGTTCGTTGAAACTTACGGTGTCAAATACGAGCGTGCGGTCAAAAAGCTGACCAAGGATCGCAACGTGCTGCTGACATTCTACGACTTCCCTGCCGAGCACTGGAAGCACATCCGCACGACAAACCCCATCGAAAGCGTCTTCGCTACCGTGCGCAACCGAACCCGCAAGACCAAGGGCTGCCTAAGCCGCAAAACGGCCCTGTCCATGGTCTTCAAGCTAATGATGTCAGCCAAGAAAAAATGGCGAAAGCTCAGCGGCACAAACCGACTGCCCGAAGTCATTCAGGGGGTTGAGTTCAAAGACGGGATCAAGCAACTTCAAAACGCCGCCTGATGACAGCCGTCACCAACTTTTGGGCATAACTCTTTTACACGTAACTTCTGCTGTGCGTATACACGTAAAGTCTGCTTCCACCTCCGACTGATTGAAAGTCAAAGCCCGACCAATTGAAAGTGAGGAGCCTCAATTCTGCGTTGGCTGGATCTCCTCATCTGCATTTCCAACAGCCAAATCCAACTTTGGCAAGTCCCGCAGTGTCTGCAAATCAAACATCGTCAAAAACGTCGCAGTTGTCACGAAGGTATGCGGCGCGCCAGGCCGTGGCGCCCTAGGGCCACTGGCGATCAGATCCTTGAACCGGAGCCGCGCCAGCAAATCGCGGCTGACCTCCTTGCCAAAAATTTCCTTCAACCCTGCCCGATCTATGGGCTGGTGAAAAGCGATCGCGCAAAGCACGCCCATCTCCATCTCAGTGAAGGCCATCGACTGGTCGCCAAAGTCTGCCGCCGCCTTGATCGCCTCGGCAAACTGCGTCTTTGTTCGAAACATCCATCCTCCGGCAACTTCGCTGAGATCATATGGACGCCCTTCCAGTTCGGCTTGGATGTCCTCGATTAGCATCTCGACCGAGGCCTCCTGCCCCACCACGCGCGCCAGGTCGTCACGGCGAACCGGCTTGGCACTGGCAAACAGGACCGCCTCGATCCGCCCCATCCATTCGCGCCAGCGCAGCTCTTGCGGCAGGTCCGCAAGCTCCCGGTCAAAGACGCCTTCGCGTCCGGCCTCCCTCGGTCTTGTGTGCTTTTGTTTGGCAGTCGGGGTCATGGAACGACCCCATAAAGCCGGAAGGTCGGTCGCCCAGTGAGCTCACACGCGACGCCCAATTCGACGAGCCGATCACAAAACCGCCGCGCGGCGCGATCGGTCATTGCAATCGTGGTGCCTTGAATTGTTGGTGACAGCATCATTGAAGGACCAATCGCATCCTCAGACAGGAACAGGTCGGCCGCGGCCTTCGACCCCTTCGCGCGAAGCTTTGGAGTGACAGCTCGGAGCGCAGCTGCTCGGGTCGCAAGATCGCGCGCCAGTCGGATCGTGCCTTCAATGGATTGCAAGATGCGCTGTTGAACCACCAGATCGACCCCCTGCCCGTCCCCGATCAGGTCGCGCAACATCGTTTTTGTAAGGTGTTGTGCTGTGACAGGCAGAACAACCTTCCAGCCTAACGCCTGCGCAAGAACGATATCCGACAGCAGAGACGCGATCCGTTCCACCCGATCATCGACCTCGAGAACCGCGCGCATCACGGCAATACAGCCCGCCAACGGCCCATGGGATTTCGCGCAATCGGCACCAACCGCCATCAACCTCGAGACATCATCGGCAAACGCTGTGCCAACCAAACCTTGAACTGAATCGTGCCAATCACGCCCCGTCAATTTGAGACGCGCCGCATTCCGCCAAAACGCCAAGAGATCACCATCGGGGCCCCGTGCCTCTCCGGGCGGCGTCAGGTGATATGCATCGCGGATATCAGCCTCCCGCGCCAACCTACCCTCTAATTTCGAGGTTGCCGTCGCTGCTTTCAACGCCATCTGGTTGGCCAGCAGCTTTACTGGCACGCCGTGCCTAGGATCGGTCACCAGTTGGTCCAGCACTGTCAGCGCCGTCCCTGACCGAAAAGCCACAGTTTCAAGGGTTTCCGCACGTCCAGAGGTGACCCAGGCAGGAAGCTTGGGTAGGATGTTTAAGTCGTCGTCGATAGCTGCAGGTTGATAAGTCATGCTGGCACGCTATATCATCACGGCGCTTACATCCAGATAATACCACTAAAACCGCCCCACCTTACATCTCGCTGTTATGTCCAATAAGTTTGCATTATCGGACGTAAAGATGATAGGCTCAAAAACATGGTTAGTCTCACAAATAGCAGCACCAAAACCGAGGGTTCTGGCGGGTCAGAGTCCGAGATTTCGACCTCTGCACCCCATATCGCGTCGAACAGTTACGAGCACGACGAGAGAACCTCTCGGGACGGAGTCTCAATGGCCCTGCCCGCCCATGTCGCCGGTTCCGGCACGCTCGACCGGTTGGTCGATACGGCGCGGGGATACGCCGAGGCCTCCACAGCCGAGAACACCAACAAGGCCTATGCTGCCGACTGGAAACACTTCACCCGCTGGTGCCGGTTGAAAGGCACGGAACCTCTGCCCCCCTCACCCGAGATGGTTGGGCTTTATGTCGCTGATTTGGCTGCACCGGCCGGGAAGGCCCCTGCCCTTTCGGTCTCCACGATCGAGCGTCGTCTCTCGGGGCTTGTCTGGAACTACACGCAGCGCGGATTCAGTCTTGATCGCAAGAACCGCCACATCGCCACGGTTCTGGCCGGGATCAAACGCAAGCATGCCCGCCCGCCGGTCCAGAAGGAAGCCATCCTGCCCGAGGATATCCAAGCCATGGTGGCCACCCTTCCCTACGATCTGCGCGGGTTGCGCGACCGGGCCATCCTGCTCTTGGGCTTTGCGGGCGGGCTGCGCCGTTCGGAGGTGGTCTGCCTCGATGTGCACAAGGACGATACTCCGGACTCCGGTGGCTGGATCGAGGTCTTCAAAGGCGGTGTTCTGCTGACGCTTAACGCAAAGACGGGGTGGCGCGAGGTCGAGGTCGGGCGCGGCTCAAGCGACCAGACCTGTCCCGTCCACGCACTTGAGCAATGGCTACACTTCGCAAAGATCGACTTTGGGCCGGTTTTCGTGCGGATCTCGCGGGACGGAAAACGCGCGCTCGACACACGACTTTCCGACAAGCACGTCGCGCGGCTGATCAAGGCGACCGTTCTTAAGAGTGGCGTCAGGTCCGATCTGCCGGAAGCCAAGCGGCTGGCGATGTTCTCGGGCCATTCCTTGCGCGCCGGGCTCGCCTCGTCGGCGGAGGTTGATGAGCGCTATGTTCAAAAGCAACTCGGACATGTGTCGGCCGAGATGACCCGGCGCTACCAGCGCAGGCGAGACAGGTTCCGGGTGAACCTGACCAAAGCCGCAGGGCTGTGAAGCTCAGGAATTTTGACACATTGGTGAAGCGCTAAGGTGAAATTCCAGCGCTTCAGTTTCAGCTTACTACTTCAATTGAAATCGGGAACTAAACGCAACACTGCGCAAAGTACGGCTGGCGCGGCAGGACGGCTACATGCAGCGGCTGAACGAGACGGCGCAAGATTGGGTGCCCCATGTGCGCCGCCTTCGCCCCGACATGGCTTGGGAAGACGTGCTGCGCATCGTCAATGGCCCCTTGCCTGAGGCTAGGCGCTGGACGCAAAGTCGCCTGCTTCGCGCCGTGAAAACCTATGTCCGCGACGGCTTTCTGCCTGAATCCGTCTTGGCACGTGCCGGACGCCGCGAAACGGACGACCGCCTACCCGCCATTATTGCTGGCATCAAGGGCGCAGATCCCAACATGACGCTTCAGGCGATTTCTGATCGGCTAGAGACTATGCGTGAGCGGACACCGCGCGGAAGATCCAAGTGGCAGCCGTCATCGGTGAAAATGCTTCTAGAACGCGCAGAGAAACTGGGGTTGCTTGACTAAATTCAGCAGTGCCTTCGCTTGTGTCTATGTGTCTGAACCACACCATATCTAGAAAGTGCTTGCGCGAATCTAATAGCTGAGGCAATAGTCTCGATAAATAACGCGCGGACACATAAAAAACGCGCCCACGAATCGAGGCAGGGATGAGCGAAGCTGAGCAGGACCTAGACATTGCCATAGGGCACTACGCAGAGCTTCTCGCGTCTAACCTCCATGCGCAACGTGCGGCCCACTTTCCTCCCGACGCCAAGAAAGTCATGCGCAGCCTGACTAGCGGAGAGGCAGCCGAGTTGCTTGGCGTCGATCATACCTACCTTCGCAAGCTCCATCGAGAGGGAAAGATAGCTGACGTCGAAACCACCGCGGGCAGCCACCGGCGATATACACTCGATGATATTTGGGAGATACGCCAGGCCCTCGAGGCAAACGCGAAGAAGCCTGGAACCTACGTTCCGGGGCGTCGTGCCGGTGACGAGCTTCAGATTGTTTCTGTTGTGAACTTCAAAGGCGGCTCCGGGAAAACGACAACATCCGCTCACCTTGCACAGCGTTTGGCTCTCAAAGGATATCGTGTTCTTGCGATCGATCTGGATCCCCAAGCATCCTTTTCCGCGCTGCATGGCATCCAGCCTGAGCTGGACCTGATGGAAGGAGGCACGCTGTATGACGCGGTTCGCTACGATGAACCGGTCCCGATCTCGGAAGTAATCCGTAAAACCTATATCCGAGGTCTCGACCTTATCCCCGGGAACCTAGAGCTCATGGAATTTGAACATGAGACGCCGGCAGCCATCCAGCGCGGCGGCGCCCGCGCGTTTTTTGCCCGTGTGCGTGACGCACTCGATAGTGTCGAAGCGGACTATGACGTTGTCGTCATCGACTGTCCGCCGCAGCTTGGTTTCTTGACCATGTCCGCCCTTTCAGCATCCTCCGGCGTGCTTGTAACCGTTCACCCGCAAATGCTCGATCTGATGTCCATGTCGCAGTTTCTGCGAATGACCGCTGATCTGCTTGGCGTCATCCGGGACGCTGGCGCAAACCTTCGCTTTGACTGGCTGCGTTTCCTGCCAACCCGATACAAGGTGGGAGACGCCCCGCAAACCGAGGTCATTGCCTTCATCCGGGGTCTGTTCGGCAGGTCGGTCCTGACCAACCATATGGTTGAGTCGACTGCGATCTCGGATGCGGGGCTTACAAAGCAGAGTCTCTACGAGGCCGACAAGAAGGACTTCACTCGCCAGACTTTCGATCGCGCGATCGATTCCATGAACGCCGTAAACGACGAGATTGCAGCGATCATTCAAAATACGTGGGGACGCAATGGCAAGAAAGCCTAAACTGGGCCTGCCATTGCAGACCCTGCGCAACGCGCCTGACGCTCTTGAGGGACGCAGGCTCCGTGGTGGTGTTTTCGAAATCGACCCCGACCATATTGAGACTGCAGGAAGGCTTGATGACCGACTGCAGATCGAGATTGAGGGTCTGAAGGCATCAATATTCAAAAACGGCCAACGTGTTCCGATACTGGTGCGCCCGCTTGAGGGTGATCGCTATAGCCTGATCTATGGCCGCCGTCGCCTTGAGGCTTGCAGAGAACTTGGGATCAAGGTCCGCGCAATTGTCACGGAAATGGAGGGCGATCAGGCGCTCCGCGATCAGCTGCTGGAAAACCAAGAGCGGCGAGATCTGAGTTTTATCGAACGCGCGCTCGTAGCCGCTGCCTTGCTTGATGGAGACCATCTGGGCGAGTCAGAGCGCACCAACAAGGGCGTTGCCGAGGTTCTTAATCTGACTGAGGCTGGGGTTTCGCAGCTGTTAAGTGTTGTCCGCACAGTAGGAGAGGATCTTGTCTTGGCCATCGGTGCGGCACCTGGGATCGGCCGGCCCCGATGGGAAGAACTCAAGAAGTGTCTCGGGGCTGCGGATGTGGACCACGCGCGTCTCGCAGCCTTGGCCAATGAAACCAAGTCGGTCCAATCAGGTGGAATCGATGAGAAGTCCGACAGGGCGTTTTTGGCGGTACTTTCTGCGGCGGGAAAGACCGAGCATCCCACATCATCGACTCGCCCGCGCGGCCAACCCGGCATGGTCATTCCGGGGGTCGGTGCCGCAACCGTCACGACCGGACGCCGTGGCAAGCAACTCAAGCTTGAGTTGAAGTCCGAGGACACAGAATTTGTCAGCTGGCTTGAGGGCAACGCCCCGCAGCTGCTTGCCGAGCTTCATGAGCGCTGGAAGCGATCAGAAGACTGAGGAAGAGCAACCAACAAAAAGGAGGCACGATACAGGCAAGAATGAAAAAGGCCCCGAGAAGCTAGCTTCACGAGACCTTTCTTAGGTTTCGGACGGGACCAGCCCGCTACAAAACTTCAGTTTTCGCACCTCTGAATGTAGCGATCTGGCCCCTCTCCCGCAAGCGCAAAGCGATTCGCGGGCCACTCAAATTTTGCCTTCGTGAATATTTTCATGGAGTACACACCGATTTCGCCGTTTATGCGGCCGATCTCGCACGCCCATCTGCGCGTGATCGAGCGACCCGAGGCATCTGTCCCGAGCAAGCCTGTCAACAAGTGGGAGCTTTTGCGCGAGCTATCCAAGGCGCAAGCTGCCTTCGGGATTTCTGAGCGCGATCTGACCGTTCTTCAGGGGCTTCTCAGCTTCTTTCCGGATGATGCGCTTGGCGGGAACACCGAAATGGTCGTCTTCCCATCCAACAAGGCGATCTGTGAGCGGTTGAACGGGATGCCTTGCTCTACGATGCGCCGTCATTTGGCCCGCTTGGTGGAGGCAGGCCTGCTCATGCGGCGGGATAGTCCCAATGGGAAGCGCTATGTACGCAAGCGTGGTGAGGAGCGCGTGGCCTTTGGCTTCGACCTATCCCCCCTCTATTGCCGCGCAGAGGAGATTGCACGGGCAGCAGAGGCTGTGCGAGAGGCCGAAGACCGAGTGCGGCGCCTTAGGGAGGTCGTAAGCCTCATGCGTCGCGACCTGGCCGCTCTGGCGGAGTTCGGTGATGAGATTCAGCCCGGGCTTGGCCTATGGGACCAGCTCCGCGATACGGCGGCCCTCACAGCCCGTGCTCTTCGACGCAAGCTTTCACTAGAGGATCTATCGTCCTATCGGACCGAACTGGAGACCCTTCTCGATCAGGCGCGCAACGTCATTGATGGTCCTGAAACAGAAGAAATGAACACCAATGATGCCCATTTTGAGCGTCACCATCATAATTCAAATAAAGAATCTATAGATGTTGAACCAGCCTTAGAAAAAGGCGGGGCGGCGGCCGGTGCGCCAGAAGCTGATGCATGTGGGCCTGAGGCTGACGTGGAAGAGCCGGACACGAGGCGGGTGCCGAAAATCCCGCTCCATCTGGTAATCGCAAGCTGCCCGTCGCTCAAGACCTTCTATCAGGGCGACGTCCGACATTGGCACCAGCTTTTCGACGCGGCCTGTCATGTGCGGCCCGCCATGGGGATCAGTGTTTCCGCTTGGGAAGAAGCGCAGCGCTGTATGGGACCAGAGCAAGCCTCGATTGTCGTCGTGGCCATGCTGGAACGTTTTTCAGACATCAGATCACCGGGTGGGTACTTGCGGGCGCTGACATCCAAGGCAGCGGCGGGCGAATTCTCTTGCGGTCCGATGGTGATGGCTCTGATCGGTCGGCGAAGTGCGGCTTAACAGCTGTTAAGTTTGGATGGCGACGGGGCTGAGTTGGCATGACTTAACAGCTGTTAAGTCGTCCCTCGGCAACCATACG
>Ga0307957_1001929_pt1 | contig 9454 bp, 8 predicted proteins | sample OrgLakmetagen490_FD_201830 | JGI IMG/M metagenome (GOLD analysis project Ga0307957, IMG submission 201830) | Saline water microbial communities from Organic Lake, Antarctica - #490 | ecosystem: Environmental > Aquatic > Non-marine Saline and Alkaline > Saline | place: Antarctica: Organic Lake... | reverse complement strand
CCAGGCTCGCGTAGCGGTCTGAAAGATCGAAGAAACCCATCTGCGCCATCGCTGCACCCCCCGTTCCAGTTTATCGCCTCAATGATACCGCAGCGCCGGGGTCGGGGCAATTTTTAGAGGTGCCCAAAAGAAGACGAGGGTTTCTCGTCTAAAGCTATCCGACTTGTCGGACGCAAGGAATGCGCGCCGCTCACATTGCAGTCAGGGATGGCGTCGTAGACGTTTCACTTTCTCTGCAACGGAACGCACTGAGCAGAGATCAAATTAATTTAGGTTATAGGCGGGTAATTGCGCAACTGCGTCGATCTTGGTCTTAAGCGTCACATCACCATAGTTATCAGCCGCCGTTTTCCCCACGTGGCCTTGAATGGCGTCAACGATGCGATCCGAGATACCTAGCTCGCGGCACTGCGTCTTGAGCCGGTGCCGCCACGCATGGTTAGGCTGCAATCCCGCCGGGGTCAGCTTGTTCAAACGAAGCCAAGCTGACAGCTTATTCGATACGGTTGTTACAGCGCGATTGACGTTTTCAGGATCGGTCGCGTTGTGGAAAAGCGGGCCGGGTGCGGCGTCTTGAACGAATTGCGCAAACCCTTCTTGGACGATCTGCGAATGCAGAGGCACGTCGCGATATCCACCGGCTTTCACTGTTCCTGCGTCTGGTGTGATCCGCGCCACAAAATACCCGTCAACCTCGCGGATATCCTCCTTGCGCAACTGAGTGATTTCAGAAACACGCGCGCCGGTGAAGGCGCAGAGGATCGGCACCCACCGTTTCAGGTTCGCCGCTTTCTCTTTTTCCCGTACATATCCGAATTCATCCGCCTTGGGTTGATAGGATCGTGAGGCTTTTAGAATCTGTACCGCCTCTGCATTGGTGTAGCCGCGCTCGCGGCCATAGACTTTTTTCGACTTGGGTTGCCTCACCGTCGCCGCAACGTTCTCGGGCAAGCGGTCATTCTCTGCTGCCCATGAGAAAAGCGATCTCACGGCAGAAAGATAGATATCGCTCACAGTCTTAGCTGATTTATTTTTCATCAGAGACTCACGCCAAGCGATTAGGTCTTTCTTGGTAACGCGCTGTGCGTCGTCGTGTTTCAAAAATTTTCGCAGGCTCTCGATCACCGGGCGCGCACGCTTCCCGCCGTCGCGCATTGACCCCATCTGTACACGGCTTCGCACGTAGTCTGCCCATAGGCATTTGATGCTAACAGGGGCAGGGGCGGTGTCAGGCGGCTGTGCATCGCGGATGATCGGCGCGGTAGGGGTCCGGTGAAATCGCCCTCGTCGCGCTCTGAGACCCGTTCCAGCGCCTCTAGCTCTGCACTACAAAGGGCACGTGCGATCCCGCGCCATTCGGTGCTGCCGTGGAGTGCGTCGAGATTGCCAGCGGCGCGAAAGCGCTCGATCTGTTCACCGACCAGATCTACCAACTCATCGTCGTTTGCACGTCCTGCAATCGCCTCGCGCAGTTGCTTCACCAGAATGTCATTGATGCCCACTGATGGCCAGCGTGGATCATTGCGCAGCTCGTCATCGAAGGCCAGCCGCTGCATATAATGGTTCATTGCGATCTGGTCTGGTGCCAGAGGATACCGGGCCGGGCCGGTCTGCGGACGCCCTGCACCGGCCTTGCGTTCGGCCAGTGCAATCTGGTGTTGAAGCTGTGCAACCGCGCCGGGCAAGAGCCTGAGCGCCTGCCGGTAGTCGCCGCCCAACGGGGCGCGCAGCTCTGTCTTCCCGACGATCCCGCGCAGCTCTTTTGGCACCACCAGCCGGGCATGATATCGCCCGTTTCGATTGATCAGGTGCCTAACCTTGCCTGCCATACCCATGATCCTTTGTAACCAAATTTGTAACAGTCAAGCGACCAAACGCCCTTTTTTGCAAGGGGGTTATTTGATTCCAAAGGGTTAGGGTGGTGCGGGCGGAGGGACTTGAACCCCCATGCCTTGCGGCGCTTGGACCTAAACCAAGTGCGTCTACCAATTTCGCCACGCCCGCGGATGCACGAGGAATTAGTCGGTAGGCGGCGGCGGTGCAAGGAGGTTGTCGCGGAAGCGGTCGCGGAAATAGGCACCGATTTTGAACCGGAATGTCCGAAGGTGGCGATCCGGCAGCTCATCGAAAGGACGGCGAGGCTTGGTCGCGTGATGCGGATTGTCATGGCCGGCCACGCCTTCGCCGGGATCATGGGTGTCGTTTTTCACTCCAAAGACAGCGTTGAGCGGTTGCTTTCCGACGATCCACCTTGTTACGGTTAAATGACGAAGCGGAGCGGGACGCTGTGTCTGACTATTCCCTTTGACAAGCCACAGACCCGGTTCGGAAAGAAACAAACGTCAACTTGCCCACAAGGATATGCCTCTCGCCTCCGGCGATGCATAGAATGACGGGGGCCGCGATGACGTTCATACAAGGGAGGGTCTGAATGGCCGACGAAACAGATATCCAGGGTATTCCCGCGCCCGAAGGCGCGTCGGATATCATCGAGACCGATTACAAGATCGGTCAGGATAACATCCAGCGCAAGATCGGTCCGTTCGGTCTTGATATCCACAATCCCGTCTTCATGATTTCCGGTCTCGCGGTCATCCTGTTCGTGTTCTACGCACTTGCACTGCCGGATCAGGCCGCGTCCGTGTTCGAGGCGATGAAAAGCTTCGTGATCGAGACCTTCGACTGGTTCTTTCTCGGATCGGCCAATATCTTTGTTATCTTCTGCCTTCTGCTGATCGTCACGCCCTATGGCTCGGTTCGTCTGGGCGGCACGGATGCGACGCCCGACTATGGCTATACCGGCTGGTTCGCGATGCTGTTCGCGGCGGGCATGGGCATCGGCCTGTTGTTCTTCGGCGTGTCAGAGCCGCTGACCCACTTCGACACTGCCCTAGGCGGCACTGCGTCAGAGGGCGGGGCCCGCACCGACTGGGCGCCGCTTGGGGCTGCCGGCGGGGACGAGGCCGCGGCACAGCGGCTTGGCATGGCGGCGACGATCCTGCACTGGGGTCTGCACCCTTGGGCCGTCTACTCGGTCGTTGCCCTCGCGCTTGCGCTTTTTTCGTACAACAAGGGCCTTCCTCTGACCCTGCGCTCGGCGTTCTACCCGATCCTTGGTGATCGCGTCTGGGGCTGGTGGGGCCATATCATCGACACGCTGGCGGTGTTCGCCACGCTCTTCGGTCTCGCCACATCGCTTGGCTTTGGCGCGGAACAGGCCGCGGCCGGTCTGACCTTCCTGTACGGCTCGGGCGATGCCGCGGAAGGCACGCGCACGTTCCTCGGGATCACCTACGGCAATGCGTCCGAAACGGGTGTCGAGAACGATCCGATGCTGCTTGTCCTGCTTATCACCGGGATCACGGCGGTCGCGCTTGTGTCCGTCGTGCGTGGCCTCGATGGCGGCGTGAAGCGGCTGTCGGAAATCAACATGGGTCTGGCGGCAATCCTGCTGGTCTTCGTGTTTTTCGTGGCAGGGCCGGTCTTCCTGATCATGTTCTTCCTCGACAGCATTTATGCGTATGCACAGAACCTCCTGCCGCTCAGCAATCCGGTCGGTCGTGAAGATGCCAATTATAGCCAGGGCTGGACCGCCTTCTACTGGGCCTGGTGGATTTCCTGGTCGCCGTTCGTCGGGATGTTCATCGCCCGTGTCAGCCGCGGCCGTACCGTGCGGGAATTCATCATCTGCGTGCTGCTGATCCCGACCTCGGTCTGCATCCTTTGGATGAGCGTCTTTGGCGGTGCCGCCCTCAACCAGGTGGTGGTCGACGGGTATGAAGGCGCCAAGAACGCGGCGCTGGAGCTGAAGCTGTTTTACGTGCTCTCGCAACTGCCTCTCGCGACGATCACATCGACGATCGGGATCATCCTCGTGATCGTGTTCTTCGTCACGTCGTCGGACTCGGGCAGTCTGGTGATCGACACGATCACCGCGGGCGGCAAGGTGGATGCGCCGGTGACGCAGCGTGTGTTCTGGTGCATCTTCGAGGGCGCCGTGGCGATCGCGTTGCTGATCGGCGGCGGGCTGGCCTCGCTGCAGGCGGCCGTCATCTCGACCGGGCTGCCGTTCACGCTGGTCCTGCTGATCATGTGCTACGCGATCTGGAAGGGGCTGGCGAGCGAGAAGCGCTAAGCTCCTTCTGACGGCCCGACACGACCTGAAACCCCTCGGGTGTTGCACCCCGGGGGGCTTTGGTGTTCTCTACCGGCAAAAACACGGGAGACACCGATTTTGGCACTCGATCACGACTTCGTCCGGGCGCAATTCCCGGCCTTTGCAGAGCCGTCTCTGGCCGGTCAGGCATTTTTCGAGAACGCGGGCGGGTCTTTCACCTGCGCGCCCGTCATCGCCCGGCTGGAGCGGTTCTACCGGCAGCGCAAGGTGCAGCCCTACGCGCCTTACGAGGCCAGTCGCCTGGCCGGCGCCGAAATGGACGAGGCGCGCACGCGGCTTTCGGCAATGCTGGGGATTGCCCCCGACGAGCTGAGCTTTGGTCCCTCGACCACGCAGAACGCCTATGTTCTGGCGCAGGCCTTTCGGCAGTGGATGGAACCGGGCGACGCCATCATCGTCACCAACCAGGACCACGAGGCCAATTCAGGCCCGTGGCGGCGCCTCGCCGACGAGGGGTTCGAGGTCCGCGAATGGAAGATCGACCCCGATACCGGCTGCCTGGATCCCGCCGATCTCGAAAACCTTCTTGACGAGCGGGTGCGGCTCGTCTGCTTTCCGCATTGCTCGAACGTGGTCGGCGCGATCAACCCGGTGGTCGAGATCACCGCGCTCGCCCATGCCGCCGGGGCGTTCGTCTGCGTCGACGGGGTCAGCTATGCCCCGCACGGCCTGCCCGAAATCGGGCACATGGGCCCCGACATCTACCTGTTCTCGGCCTACAAGACCTACGGACCGCATCAGGGAATCATGGCGATCCGGCGCGAACTGGGACACATGCTGCCGAACCAGGCGCATTATTTCAACGGGGGCACGCTCTACAAACGGTTCACTCCGGCCGGGCCCGATCACGCGCAGGTCGCGGCAAGCGCGGGCATCGCCGATTATTTCGATGCATTGGCACAGCATCACGGAATCGAAGGCAATGCGGCGACGCGCTGCGCCGGGGTGCATGACCTGATGCGCGCGCATGAAACCGTGCTTCTTCAGCCGCTTCTCGATTTCTTCGCCGATCGTAATTCCGCCCGCCTGATCGGCCCGGCCGACGCGATGATGCGCGCGCCCACGGTTGCGGTGGCCCTCGACCGGCCCGGCGCCGAGGTCGCCGCGGATCTTGCGGCGCGTGGCATCATGGCCGGTGGCGGGGATTTTTACGCCACGCGCCCGCTGTCTGCCATGGGCGTTGATGTTGACAAAGGCGTCCTGCGGCTCAGCTTCGTGCATTACACGACAAAAGGCGAGGTGGACGCGCTTCTGTCAGCACTCGAAGACGTGCTGTGATGCGTCCCCCGCCGAGACGCGCAACGACTTGAAGATCCGGACCGGGCCATGACACGCAAGCCTCCTAGCATCCTTTGGTTGCGCCGCGACTTGCGGATCAGCGACAACCCGTCGCTGCTTGCCGCTTGCGCGAAGGGTGGGCCGGTGATCCCTGTCTTCATTCACGATGACAGCGTGGCGCATTTGGGTGCGGCGCCGGCGTGGCGGCTCGGCCTGTCGTTGGCCGATCTGGCGAACACGCTGTCGGACAAGGGCAGCCGGCTGATCCTGCGCAAGGGCGATGCGCTCGACACGCTTCTGGCGGTGATCGAGGAAACGGGTGCACAAAGCGTGCACTGGTCGCGGCTTTATGACCCCGAGGCGATCGCGCGCGACAAGGCGGTCAAGGCCGCCCTCAAGGAACGCGGCATCACGGCGACGAGCCACGACGCGCATCTTCTGTTCGAGCCCTGGACGGTCGAGACGCAGCAGGGCGGGTTCTACAAGGTCTACACGCCGCTATGGCGCGCGGTGAAGGATCGCGATGTGCCTGAACCCGAGGCCGCACCATCGCGTATACCTGCGCCGGATAGCTGGCCTCTCAGCGACCGCCTGGCCAATTGGGCGCTCGGCGCCGCCATGCATCGCGGGGCAGAGGTGTGCCTGCCCCACCAATGCGTGGGCGAGGCCGCAGCGCTTGAAAGGCTGCAGGCGTTCGTCGACGGGCCCATCAAGGACTACGCGACGGGGCGCGATCTGCCCGCGACATCCGGGACGTCGAACCTGTCGGAGAACCTGACCCATGGCGAGATCTCGGCGCGCCAGTGCTGGCATTCGGGGCTTGGGGCCCTGCACGCTGGCGCCGATGCGGCCGAGGCGTGGATGAAGGAACTTGTCTGGCGCGAGTTTGCCTATCACCTGACCTACCACACGCCCCGCATCCTCACAGCCAACTGGCGCGAGGAGTGGGACGCCTTCCCGTGGAACGAGGACGCGACGCGCCCCGAGGTAATCGCTTGGAAACAGGGACGGACCGGCGTGCCCTTCGTCGATGCCGCCATGCGCGAGATGTACGTGACCGGCCGTATGCACAACCGGGGCCGGATGATCGTCGCCTCGTACCTGACCAAGCACCTGATGACCCATTGGAAGATCGGGCATGACTGGTTCGCGGATTGCCTGACCGATTGGGATCCGGCCTCGAACGCGCTTGGCTGGCAATGGGCGGCAGGGTGCGGGCCGGATGCGACGCCCTATTTCCGCATCTTCAACCCCGAGACACAGATCAAGAAATTCGATCCCGGGCATGACTATATCCACCGCTGGATCGCCGAGGGCACGGCCGCGCCAAGCGCCACCGCGCTGTCCTATTTCGACGCGATCCCGCGAAGCTGGCGACTGTCACCCGACGACAGCTACCCCGATCCGGTGGTCGGCCTGCAAGAGGGGCGCAAACGCGCGCTTGCCGCCTATGAAAACCGGGCTTTCTGATGCGGGATGAAACCAATGACCATGGCCTTTCGTGAGTACCGGACCTAGAGAGCATGGATAATCAAGGAAACGACCGAATGATCCTGACCGAGACGCGCGGCCAGATGCGCCTTCCACGGTATTTCGCCCGATGCTTTGCCGTCGCCCGCCAGATCCGCGCCGGGCGGCTCGACATCGTCCTGCCCGACGGCCGTACCTTCCGCGCCGCGGGGCCGCAGCCCGGCCCGATGGCCGAGCTTCGAATCCACGATGCCGAGGTCTTCGCGCGGCTCGTGCGCGAGGGCTACCTGGGGTTCTGCGAGGCGTATATGGAAGGCGACTGGTCCACGCCCGACCTGCAGGCCTTCATGGATCTGCTGAACGAGGATGACGGCATCTACAACGGCTACCCGGGCCAGAAGATCGCGCAACTCTACGAGCGCATCCGCTTCTGGTTCAAGCGCAACTCCAAGGCGCAGGCCCGGCGCAACATCAGCTATCACTACGATCTCGGCAATGATTTCTACCGGCTTTGGCTCGATGACACGATGACCTATTCCAGCGCGCTTTTCGACGAGGGCGGCAACAGCCTCGAACAGGCGCAGATCGCGAAATACGGCAGCATGGTCGACCAGATGGGGGTCAAGCCCGGCGATCACGTGCTTGAGATCGGCTGCGGCTGGGGCGGCTTTGCCGAATATGCCGCAGGATCCCGCGGCCTGCATGTCACCGGCCTGACGATCAGCGAAGAGCAGCTCAATTATGCCCGTGACCGGATCGCCCGGGCCGGCTTGACCGACCGCGTGACGCTCAAGCTGCAGGATTACCGCGACGAGCGCGGCACCTATGACGGCGTCGCCAGCATCGAGATGTTCGAGGCCGTCGGCCAGCGATACTGGCCAGTGTTCTTCAACACCCTGCGCGACCGGCTATGCCCCGGGGCGCAGGCGACGCTGCAGATCATCACCGTCGAGGACAGCCGCTGGGAAAGCTACCGCAACGATGTCGATTTCATCCAGAAATACATCTTTCCCGGCGGCATGCTGCCCAGCCCGAGCGTCCTGCGCGACGAGATCCAGCGCGCCGGGCTGACGGTCGCGCAGTCGATCGAGTTCGGCGACAGCTACAGCGAAACCCTGCGCCGCTGGCACGAGGCGTTCAATGCAAGATGGGGCGAGATTGCCGATATGGGCTTTGACGAGCGGTTTCGCCGGATGTGGAACTTCTATCTCACCTCTTGCGCGGGCGCGTTCAAGGGTGGCAGTTGCGACGTGACCCAGATCACCATCGCAAGGCCCGCCTGAATGGCCGATACCGGCCCGCTTTTCGTCTATGGGCCGATGGCGGCCCGCAGTTTCCTGCAGGCCGCGCTTGGAACGGACGGGCACGACAGCGCACCGAAGGCGGTGCTGGCTGATCACCGTCTCAGCGCGCAACACGGTGCCTTACCGCTGCCCAGTCTCGATGAGGGTGTGACGGACGTTTGCGGCCGGATCATATCTGACCCCGACCACGTCGCGCGTATGATCTACATAGGCGAGGCCCTTGGCCTTGGTCCCCTGCAGCAAGTCCGCCCAAACTGCGAAGGGCAGGAGGTTTCGGCCCGCGCCCTTGCCGGCTGTCCCGGCCCCATCGACTGGAATACCGCGCATTGGTCATCGGTCTCGCAGGAAACGCTGGATCATGCGGTCGGCGAAATCCTTGCCGACATGATGGCGTCGCGCCCCGCCGCGGATCTTGCGCCAACAAGGGCCATGATCCTGTCGCGTGCCGCCGCCCGTGCCGCCGCACGCGACAGCGCCCCCACCGATCTGCGCAGCAGCACCCTTGCGGACGCGGTCGAGGAGCTGCGTGTCGAGATCCCCCATGCGGGGTTTTTCCGGACACGCACGTATCATCTGCGTCACCCGCATTTCGCTGGCGGCCAAAGCCCGGTGCTGCGCCGCGAGGTGTTCGTGGCAACGGATGCAGCCCTTGTGCTGCCCTACGACCCGGTGCAGGACCGGCTGCTTCTGGTGGAACAGTTCCGGATGGGTCCGTATGGCCGCGGCGATCCGCATCCCTGGATGCTGGAGCCCGTCGCGGGCCGGATCGATGCCGGCGAGACGCCCGAAGCCGCTGCCCGCCGCGAATGTCGTGAAGAGGCGGGGCTGGAGCTGCGCGCGCTGGAGAAAGTATCAAGCCACTACTGCACGCCCGGCTATTCGACCGAGGTATTCCACGTCTTTCTGGGGATCTGCGACCTGCCGGATCTCGCGCAAGGCAGCGGCGGGCTTGCCACGGAAAACGAGGATATCCGCACGCATGTCGTCAGCTTTGATCGGGCGATGGAACTGTTGCACAGCGGCGAGGTCAATAACGGACCGCTGGTCCTGGCGCTGCTCTGGCTGCAACGCGAGCGAGCGCGACTGCGCGCGCCGGTGTGATCTGCCCACGCCCGCAACCGCTTGAGTTTCATTCGACGAAACCTTACACCCGCCGAAAGCCACGCGTAGGGGGACATCGGACATGCGCATCGCACAGGATCTGGCCGCGGCCGTTGGTCACACC
>Ga0307957_1001922_pt1 | contig 9495 bp, 7 predicted proteins | sample OrgLakmetagen490_FD_201830 | JGI IMG/M metagenome (GOLD analysis project Ga0307957, IMG submission 201830) | Saline water microbial communities from Organic Lake, Antarctica - #490 | ecosystem: Environmental > Aquatic > Non-marine Saline and Alkaline > Saline | place: Antarctica: Organic Lake... | reverse complement strand
AACGGATACTATGTAAATAACAACTACCCGTACTATGTTTACAACGGTTATCAACACAGATATTCATCATACGATACTTGTGACTATCAATTAGTTGATAGTTACTCAGACCAAGTTATCCAAACGTTTTACAACCAAACTTGTAACACTGGATATGATTCTTGTTCATATACTAGAGATGACATGAACCAAAGAGATTATACTGACAGATACTTCTGTGCAGAAACTTACAACAATGGTTACGGTTACTAAGAAATAAAAAATTGATTATATATGAAAGGCCACTCGATAAGAGTGGCTTTTTTTATTCTAGGCCACAAGCTTTAAGCCAATCACCAGTTGGAGTAACTAGCTTTCTTTCTTCAAAACTCATAAATCCAATTGTTAGCTCAACTTCAGAGCATATCTTTCCTTCAGCATTAATCATTCTTTGAGAGAGTCCCATGATCTTCCCTTTGATCCACTGGCCATCAGTTTCAATCGTTATGACCTCTCTATTTTTAAGTTCTCTTTTGAATTTGATATTGGCCTCAAGAATGACTGGGCCTTTTTTTTCTTTTAGAATGACTTCAAGACCATAATCTCTCGTTTGAATAAAATCCCACCTCGCCTCTTCATAAAGGGCGAGATAGGTAGCATTATTAACGTGACCAAATGTATCGAGGTGATGTTCTTTAATCTCTAGCTTATATTCAAACTTCATTTATTTTTTCACATTTGATAGGTCAAGTAGTCTCTTATCCGTTGCTACTCTTTCATATCTTTTTGAAATTTTATCAAATAGACCACTATGAGCTGGAGCGATATCTTTTACATCACTTGCAATATTTCGAGAGCTCTTCGATCCAAACATTTTAGAAAATGGATTAGAAGCGTCTTTCTTGCTCTTAACCGATCCACCACCAGAGTACTTAACACTTCCTCCACGCTTACCGTAATCACCTGCTTTAGAGGTTACAGCATATTTGGCTTGACCAGCTTTCGCTCTAGCTGGAGCTGATCCACCGCCACCACCACCACCAGGGGCACCACCGCCACCGCCACCACTACCGATTGCGGTACCTTTGGTAGCTTCACCGGCTCCAGGAGCGTTGAAGTCATTACTAAAACTATCAGCATTGTCACTATCAATTAAGTTTCCTAAATCATCAATAGCATCCGAACTGCCATCAGCGATTACATCATCATTGTATTCTCCAAAGGCATCATCTTTATCGGTTATAGCAAGATTTTGGCCTTGACCCTGAAGACCTACATTACCGTATCCAAATTCTCCACCGTTAGAAACTCTAGGACCTCTTTGTTTACATTGAGGTGATGCAGGATTATATTTACAATAATCAAGTCCAATTTGTGGACTCTCAATTTTTGATTCATCTTTTTGTTCTTCAAACATTTTTTTGTATTTGTTAACGTCTGCTCTTTGTTTGCTTGCTTGAGTGGCAGCCATTATTGCAAGAGTTGTTTCGACACTCGCTTTTGCAACTTCAGACCACATCTCTTTTCTGACTTGTTGATTTGCAAAAATTTCTTTAGCGTTGGGTGATCCAGATCTGATCGCGTCAGCGATTACGCAGAAATGAATATCGCCACCAGCAAGTTCCTCTTGCCCTTCAACACAATCCTTTCTAAATTTATTTGGTGTTTTATACGATAAAAGAATAGTTGTAAGTGCTGCTACCTTCGACCCACTAAAGACTGCCTTTCTGGTTTCAGCTTGTTCTCTTGCTGTTAGAGATTTTGCCTGTGCATTTAAGCCGGCGTTAAGCTGGTCTCCACCATCAACAGTTTCATTTAAAGCATCTTGTTGGATTTTGTTATTCCTACCTGCGACTATTGCAGTATTTGCGGTATCCATAGCTACAGTACCCACCGCAGCACCATCATAGAAAGTCACGGCATTTTTACAAGACTTATAGTCCATAGTCCAAGGTGACAAGTTCACACATTTAAATCTTCGATCATAGGATTCATAATACTCACCGACTTGAAAATCATTCGTCCCCTGATCAACAACACTCATAACATGCTTTACTGAGTTACAATAGTTGAACTCTTGATAAAAAGAATTTGAAAGCCTTATCTCATGTTCATTACCTTTAGAGTCAGAGCATTGAGAAGAGCCATTACATTTTTGCGTGCTCACTTTGAACTCAATAGCATTAGTCTCCATCCCTTTTGATTTAACATGAGACTTAAAGCTAGTAGCCCTCGGCAAATCTTTTACTTTATAGTTTTTCGAAACTTTATCGATATTTATTCTTTTATCCCCCATGCAAAGCTGGAATTCACTCAATAAGATTTCCTCACAAGCTCCCTGACTCTTAAATGCATAAGTATTTGAAGAGATATTTACTCCTGATTTTAAGCTATTTCTCAGAATCCCGTATATATCAGTGATTTCATAATTTAATTTGTTAAGTTTTTTATCAGAGTAAGATACATTAGAACTACCTGGGTCAAACTCCTCAGAAACACCCGTGCCGTACATAGGATAATCACTAGCTATTGCCTCTTCAAGGTATCTATCAATTTTTGATTCTAAAACACTTTCAAAGTTTTGCTTTTCAAGGACTGTTAAGGTCGCAGCTGGAGGATTTTTTTCACGTAAATGTTGTTGGACGTTTTCGTCTGAACTGATTTTTATTTGTTCTATTTCTTTAATTGCTTTAACTCTCTTATCTGCTTCAGAAACCAGAAGTTTTATATCCTCATCAGGAAGCAGAGCGGTTCCACCATCTCCCTCTGAACATCGAGATCTTTGATCTAAAATATCCTGGCAAGAGTATGAGAGTTCATCATTTTTGTAAATTGCCATTTTTGCACATGCAAACCGGTCACCTTCATCGGTTAACAGTTTAGGAAAAGGACCTGAAAAATTATAAAACTTATTTTCTTTTTTAAAATAACCACTTGTTTTACAACTATTTAGATTGGTAAACTGACTTTCCGGTGAGAGTTCTCCGGAAACGATTGAGCTTACGTTATTATTGTCTTTGATTGATACAAGTACGTCCTTATCTCTGATAATTTTTCCACAATCAATAGCCTCAAGCGCTTCTTCTTTAAGGATTTTCACCTTAACGTACTCTTCTACTTTTTCATTCATTATTTGGTCAAAAATATCATCCGAGACTAAGACACCGTCACTACTCTTAGCTTCTGATAAACTGTATGTTGATAGACATTTTTCGTTTGCTTCTTTAGCTGGGTATCTTCTCTTACAATACTCTTCAGCTGTTTCAGGCTCACGATTCTCCTCTCCATCTCCTGCCCCAGAACTATAAAGTTCAACAACTGGCGCACATCCTTCAATGGGACTATCATAAGTATTCTGACTACAGTCAGATTCACTATATGCAGTAAAACTAAAACCAAGTAGCAGAATGAGTGAAAGTTTAATCGAGCTATTCATAAGCTTCTCCAAAGAAGTTTTTATACTAAGGCTTAATCGGTTAAAACTGACTTAAACCTTAGTGATATTATCTGTCTATGTTGAGTAATCTTGAAGTACAACACGTCTTTACAGGCAGTTAACGTATTTATGGGTGTTTAGCATGCCCAGACTTTTGGGCAATTATCCTTAAAGCTTATCTAGGGCTTCCCGATAAGCAGGTATGAAAAAGCCACTAGCAAAAATTGGAAGACAAAATCACCAAAATCACCTCGTAAAAGTGATGCCCATCCTAACCATCGTGTACTGTCTTCAGTGCTTTGTGATGTATAAGTTCGCTCACGACATTAATATCGGTGATTACGCCCTATCTCTTGGTGTTATGTTGGCAGGGCTTATATTTTCAATGATGTACTACGATAATAATCACCAAGTTATGATTTACGAAGACCACCTTCACTTAAGTTTCGGAGTGTTTGGACTAGATAAAAAAATACCACTTAGGGATATAATAGATATTCAAGTTCCAAAAAAGGAATGTCCGTTCTCAAATGTAACGATTGTGACTAAAGATGATAAAAAGCATGTTTTCTTATTTGTAGACTACCCTGTTCAGGTGAAACAAACGATTGAGAGCTTCAAACGCGGAAGCTTCTCAGAAGTTGAAGTAAAAGAAGCAGCTTAAGAATATTGGGAGTAAGGAAGATCTGTCTTTGGCTCCCACTTATTTAATTCAACAGAAACATTTTCATTAAATTCTTCAATGACATAATCTTTTTTAGCAATTTGAATCTTCGCATAAGTAAGAGCTGAATCATCTTTTTTAGTATTGAGTTCAAGATTAATCATCTTAGTCCAAGTACCAGTATTTATAAAAGTAGTACCATCTGCATACTCTCTGAGGGTTGGCTCATGTGTATGTCCAACAATAAGAACTTTAGCCTCAGGGTTTCTTTGAAAGAATTCTCGAGTTAAGGTTTCATAGTCTTCAAAGAGTGTTAGCTGCTTGAGACTTTCTTGAAAAACCTTTCTAAGCCCAATTTTAGATCTGTAATAATAAAGAAAACGAACCATAACGAAGTAGAAAGCATTAGCGATTAAAAATCTTGTTATAAAAAATGTATCAAATATGAACCCATGAATAAGAAAGTTTTTAATAGGCCTTACAGCATTGACATGATCTCTTTCACTTTTATATTTATTAATTACATGAGTCACATAATAAGATCCCCATGAAGGAATAAAGTACTTATCACCTTTATTTGTCTCGATGATTGATTCTTGTACGGTGTACTGATGGGCCAGCTCGTAGCTGTGGCCATGTTCAAGATAAACTCCAACAGCTGGGCTATAAGTTAATATATCTTTAGAAAGAGTAACCTTCTCTCTATCCGCTTCATCAAATATTTCTAAGAATCTGTCCTGCAAACTATCAAAGATAAGTTCTGCATCGTGATTTCCAATAATGTAGACAAGCTTTTTATTTTTGGCATTCACAAAACTTGCAAGGGCATCAATAACTTCAGGGTGCGCCTTTAGAATGATTTCCAGCTTCTCTAGAGATGCTTTTTCACTCCAAAACTCATCGTCAAAGTAAGGAACGAAAGGAACGGCCAAAAGATCGAGAAAGTCTCCATTTATAATGAGTTCAACTTCTGCAGAGTGATATTCTTTATCAGAGTAAAACTTTAAAAACTCAACCATTTCCTGGTCGGCTTCAAAGTCCTCTAAGTTATTTCGTTTGCCATTTACAACAGCTCCAGCACCGAGATGAATATCGGAGATTACCAAAATTGTTTTTTGAACCTTTTTATTTCTTCGGAGGAATCTCATATGGCCTTTGACTAAATTTTAACTCTACAGCCTGAAATGGAGGCGCTACTGATACGTAAAAAAGTGTTTTAATATTTTTAAAATCAACCAGTACACTTCTAGATGATTGAGCTCTCAAATTAAAACGTTTAATTATTCCCTTGTCACTTGCGATCTCAGAGCGAATATCTTCAAACGTATTGTTCTTAACAATAACAGAGATGCTGTCAGATTTGTTCTTAGGAGAAGTCACCTTCACTTTCTGATCTTCAACAGTCACTATGAATGCGTCTGTAAACTCTTCTGCAAATACACTTAAGCTCAATAGTAGAAAAAGTATTTTCATAACATTAATCTCATTTTCGTTAACTCTTTTATCTCATCTCTCATTTGGGCCGCAACCTCAAATTCAAGATTTTTAGAAGCTTCTCTCATCTTCCTTTTCAACTCCTCTATCTTAGCATCTATTGCCTTAGGGGTCATCTCATCAAGATATTCACGTGCTTCCTTGCCAGTAGTTGAGGATTTTGTTTTGTTTTTACGAAGCATATCAATAACTCCACCAGATATATCTTTGATAATTGTGGTAGGAGTTATTCCATGCTTAGTATTGTGTTTTATCTGCTTCTCTCTTCTTTCAGCAGTAGTATCAATCGCCTCTTTCATACTTCTGGTAATCTTATACCCGTAAAGGATTACTCTACCCTCTGAATTTCGGGCGGCTCTACCGATAGTCTGTACAAGTGATCTGGTAGATCTTAAAAAGCCTTCTTTGTCAGCATCCATAATTCCGACGAGACTTACTTCTGGAAGATCTAATCCTTCTCTTAAAAGATTGATCCCAACAAGAATATCAAACTCGCCTTCTCGAAGTTCTTTTAGAATTTCCATTCTCTCGATAGTATCAATGTCGGAGTGAAGGTATTTAATTTTCATTCCAGCACTTCTATAAAAGGTTGTAAGCTCTTCTGATAATTTCTTAGTTAAAGTAGTAATAAGAACTCTAAAACCTTTTTTAATAGCTGCCTTAGCTTCAATTAGCATATCATCGACTTGGGTGGAAGCATCTCTTACTTCTATGATTGGATCGAGCAGCCCAGTTGGCCTAATTATCTGCTCAGTGTATTCTCCCATACATTTTTCAAGTTCGTAGTTTGCTGGTGTGGCACTCACATATAAAATTTGGTCAAGCTTCTTTTCAAATTCATCGAATTTTAGTGGCCTATTATCTAAGGCAGAAGGAAGTCGAAATCCAAAATCTACTAAGTTTTGTTTTCTCGATCTATCCCCTTTATACATCCCTCCAACTTGTGAAACAGTAACGTGAGACTCATCAATCATCATGAGAAAGTCTTTTTCAAAGTAATCAATTAATGTTGGAGGTGCATCTCCAGGATTAGCTCCTGTAAGGTGCCTGGAGTAGTTTTCAATTCCAGAACAAAATCCCATTTCTTCAAGCATTTCAAGATCGAGCATAGTTCTTTGTTCCAGGCGCTGTTTTTCAACAAGTTTATTTTTATCTTGGAGATCAATAAGTGTTTCACGGAGCTCAGTCTGAATTGTTCCAAGAGCAGTTTTTAATTTTTCTTCGCCGACGACATAATGACTTGAAGGGAAAACTGTAACACTTGTAAGCTTTGCAAGTATTGTTCCCCTGAGTGGATCTACTTTATAGATTCCATCGATCTCATCGTCAAAAAATTCAAAGCGAATAACACTCGCATCTTCATAAGCTGGATAAACCTCTACAGTATCTCCACGCACTCTAAAGGTTCCCCTAGAGAAATCAATATCATTTCTTTGGTACTGGACAGCAACTAGTTCCCTCAGAAATTCGTCACGATCTTTCGTGTCACCCACAAAAAGTTTTAGTCTCTGACCACCGTACTCTGCAGGAGATCCAATACCATAGATACAACTAACACTTGAAATAACGATAACATCATCTCTTTCTAGCAGACTTCTCGTGGCGGAGTGGCGAAGTTTATCAATCTCATCATTTACACTTGAATCTTTCTCAATATAGGTATCAGAGCCTGGAACATATGCCTCTGGCTGATAGTAATCATAATATGAAACGAAGTATTCAACTGCATTGTCTGGAAAGAACTCTTTAAACTCTGCAAACAGTTGTGCGGCCAAAGTTTTATTATGAGCAAGAATTAAGGTTTTCTTCCCCATATTTTGAATAATATTCGCCATAGTAAAGGTCTTACCAGAACCCGTTACACCTAGAAGAGTTTGATGTTTTTGACCACTTTTTAAACCCTTAGTGAGATTTTTGATTGCTGCAGGTTGATCGCCAGTTGGTTTGAATTTTGAAACTAAATTAAATTTTGCATTTGCCATGATTTATTATCGCATTTTTAGCTGGACATTTTAAGTGATATTAAGGAATCTAGGATAAATAAAACGTACACTTTGAGGTATATGACACATCTGATGCAACACACAAGCTCACGTGCCAACTTGGTTGAAAAAAACCACTCAAAATTCTTTTTCTCAATTCACCAAATTCATTCTATAAAGGAGCTCTCTTATCAGGCATCTAACAGCTATTAATGATTTAACAGTTGATTCAATTTACTCCTTATTAGAGAAATCCCATTTTTATTCCCAAAGTATCAAAGCAAAGAAACCTATCGAACAAAGCCTTAAAGGTGAAGTGGTGGCCAATCTTTTTTTTGAAAACTCAACGAGAACAAAATTCTCATTTGAAGTTGCTGCTAAAAGATTAGGTGCGCATGTCTTAAACTTTAATGAATCTAACTCTTCAGTTTCAAAAGGTGAAAGTCTCTACGATACACTTAAAACATTCGAAAGTTTTGGAGTCGATACAGCCATAGTTCGTCACAGTGATGACTACTTTATAGAAAGCATTAAAGATAAATTTAAGTTCTCTGTTGTAAACGCAGGTGCTGGAGAAATTCAGCACCCTAGTCAATCACTTCTAGATGTCTTTACTCTTTATGAAGAATTTAAAAAATTAGAAGGCCTCACAATTGCAATTTGTGGTGATATCAAATTTTCTCGGGTCGCAAAATCAGATATTGAAATATTTGGCTTATTAAAAATGAAGGTCCTTTTATGTGGACCTGAAAGCTTAATTCCAAAGCCAGAAAATCTTCCTTCTCACTGTGAAATCACAACTATAGGTAAAGCAGCGAAAGAAGCTGATGCTATAATATTTTTAAGAGTACAGCACGAAAGACACCAAATGTTTGAACTGGACATAAAAGACTATAATAAAAATTTTGGGCTCAATGACCAGTTAATGAAATTAATAAAAAAAGATTCAATCATCATGCATCCAGGACCTGTTAATAGAGATGTAGAGATTAGAAGTCACCTCGTTGAATGCGAGCAATCAAGAATTTTTAAACAAATGGAAAATGGTGTTTATACAAGAATGGCAATTTTAGATTGGCTAAAACCACAAAGGTAGTAATGAACAAAATCAAACTAGTTTTAGAAAATGGTAGTGAATACGACGGGCTCTCTTTTGGCTTTGAAAGTGAAGATCAAGTTTTTGGTGAAATTGTTTTCAATACTAGTATGACTGGATATCAAGAGATTTTCACTGATCCTTCTTATTGTGATCAAATAGTAGTAATGACCTACCCGCTTCAGGGAAACTATGGTTTTAATCAAAATGATAATGAAAATTTAATTCCTCACTTATCTGCTGTAGTAGTAAGTGAAGTATGTGACAAACCAAGTAACTGGAGAAACGAAGAGTCGATGTCTTCATTTTTAGTACGTCACAAAATTCCAGGGATATGTGGCATTGACACAAGAGCTTTGACAAAAGAAATTCGAGAGGAAGGTTCGATGAAAGCTTATCTCGTCAAAGACTCAACAAACCTTGATTTTAAAAGACCACTACTTACTGATCAGATAAAAAGAGTATCTGTTAAAAGTCCTATGCATTATCCAAGTAAGAATGGTCCAAATGTTGTCATGGTCGATTTTGGCTTTAAGAAAAATATTTTAACATCACTTATTTCTAGAAACTGTAACGTTATAGTTGTTCCTTATGACACAGATTTTGAAACCATTAAGTCATTTAGACCGAAAGGGATTTTACTTTCAAATGGTCCAGGGGACCCAAAAGATATCGCTCATATAGTTCCCACAATTCAAAAGCTTCAAGAGAGCTATCCGATGTTTGCCATATGTATGGGTCATCAAATTTTTGCTTTGGCCAATAAAGCCGATACATCAAAGATGAAGTTTGGTCATCGCGGAGCAAATCATCCAGTGGTAGATTTTAAAAATGATAGAGTCTA
>Ga0307957_1001886_pt1 | contig 9673 bp, 7 predicted proteins | sample OrgLakmetagen490_FD_201830 | JGI IMG/M metagenome (GOLD analysis project Ga0307957, IMG submission 201830) | Saline water microbial communities from Organic Lake, Antarctica - #490 | ecosystem: Environmental > Aquatic > Non-marine Saline and Alkaline > Saline | place: Antarctica: Organic Lake... | reverse complement strand
CAGGGTGCGCCCGCGGGTCGCCCTCAGCAGTCGAGCACGGCGCCAGCCCAGAATCAGCAACCGGAGCAGCCTTCCAAGGGCAGCATGCCGGAACCCATTGATGATTTTGACGACGATATTCCGTTTTGACTGGCACCTTTTCAGCATTTTGTTGATTAAAACTTTAAGGCCCCAATTTTTGGGGCTTTTTTTGTTTATAGCCTTTTAAAGTGTTGATTCATCCTGCTATAGTTACTGGACATATTCAAAATGTAGATCATAGACTCATGGTTAAGCGCAAAAATTTAATTCTGGCCGGTGGGGAGAGGTATGCCACATTAACTGACGCAAATGGCTTGCCCGACTTTTGGGTGACTCTGTTCGTTACGGTGATGCTAAGGCCTTCGCACAAGCAAAACGCGATCCTCAACATACTCCAGGATTTTGCGCATTTTAGAATTTGGGAAGAAATTACCCAAAGAGACGTTCTTTCAGAATTTGGAGAGGGCCGATTTCTCTCAAATACTGATGTTACAGCTCTAAGGGACCACTGTGCCTTTGAATCCCGAAGTCTCCGGAAATGGCTAAATGTGTCCAGCCAAAAAAGTGTGGTTAAGTTCAGCCGGTCAAAGGCAATAAAAAGCGGGCAATTTCGAGGAGTGAGTAAAGCCCATCAGTCAAATCGTATGACTCATATCGCAAGTTACTTGGCTTTTACTGCTCGTGCCATTTTGAGGCAGAGACCCACATTTTCTGATCTTGATACGGCCATTTCAGATATGGAAGCTCGGATTTTGAGGCAGCGACCACGTGTCACAGGCAGATCTAGTAACAATGATCCTGAGGATAAGGCTCCTCCCCCAAAAGCATTTGAGTCGCTCATGAAAACTATTGAAGTGGATTCGCCAAATAATCCCTATAAAAACCAAAATATTCGGTTCAGAAATGCTTTGATGTTTAAGGTGATGTACGAAACAGGAATTCGTTCGGGCGAGCTTCTTTCTCTTTACGTAGACGACGTGATGTTGTCTGAGAATGGAGCAAAAATAAATATTGAACGAAGGCATGATGATCCTTACGACACAAGAGCTCATCAGCCTGTTGTTAAAACGCTGGGCCGAAAAATTCCAATTCCATCACTACTGGCAGAGCAGCTTCGTGAGTACATAATGCAAGTCAGGGCGCGAATTCCAGGTACTGGCGGTCACCCTCTTCTTTTTGTTACCCATCACGCTGCAAGAGCCCATCAAGGAGCTCCGATTTCGGATAGTGCGTTTCGGCATAGAATTTTAAAGCGTGCTGTCGAGGGAAATTCGGAGTTGTTCGAAGAAATTACCCGTCATGGTTTTCGCCATACGTTTAACTACAAAATTTCCAAACTGATTGATGAGAACAATGAACGTGCCAAACACGATGCGAAGATAAAGCCAATCTCCGAGCAAGAAGAAATACAGATCCGAAAGTACTTGAACGGGTGGCGGTCAGATGGTTCCGCGGCAACCTATAACCTCCGTCACACGAAAGAAACTGCGGATACCTTGTTAAGAGAAGATGCTCAGGCGCAACTGAAGCACATCAAATTAAATAGGGACGAACTATGACTTACGTGATCAGAGATGCTTCCGATGTTGCGCAAGGTGAAGCTTGGCGCCGGTCGAAAATGGGGTATCAGTTCGATGTTAACTCTGACATTTGGGAGCTGGATGGCTCTGTAAGGTTAAATCTCGAGTGGGTATCAAATCTTGGTGAAAGTGACTTTCCGGAGCAGTTGAGAGAAGCAATGGGGCTTTATGCCGAGGAATACTCGGGATTTAGTTTGCGTAGCATTGCAGCTGAACTGAGAGCGTACTCGAGGATGACCCCGGCGCTTGAGTTCTCTGTTACCAGATTGATCAACTTCAAGAATTCTAATGAGGGGTCGGAGCATAAATTAAGCAAGGTAAGACCGTTTTTAGTTCTGTGGTTTGAGTGGGGTATTCCTGGTGTCAGTGAGGACGTAATAACTTATCTGGAAGAATTGACTCTGAAAGGCAATATTAAAGGTGCCGCAGTTAGGAGTCGCTGTCCCCATTCCGGTCCTCTTACCAAGCTTGAGCAAGGCGCATTGCTTGATTGGGCATCGAATGCTTTCAACTCTAAGCGGCTTTCGTTGCGGGAGTTCGGATTCCTATTGGCGCTTATGTTCACTGGCCGCCGCGATGTGCAAATTCGGGGTTTGAGGGCTTGTGATCTGGTGGCACGAGAAGACGGTTCTGGTAATGATTACGTTCTTCGCCTGCCCCGAGCAAAGCAGCGTGGCGGCGGGTTTAGAATGGAATTCCGGTCGATGCCCATCGAAGAAGACCTGTACCTATTGTTAAACACCCTGGCGGAGCGGGTGCGTGAATCCGTTGAAAGTGAAGTGCGCGGGCGGCTTCCAGAAAAGCTTGCTCAGGAGTTGCCAATATTTGTCGAAAGCTCTCGAATTGAGGAAATAGCTGATGTGTCGGTGTTAAAGGATACCCTCGAGAATCGTCCCGATTATTTTCATCTGAGTAGGCTAAGTGGTGTTGAGCTGATGCACCAAATTGGTGTTAAAAACCAAGCAAAGTCTGAGCGAACCGGGGACTTCATCCACATTACTAGCAGGCGATTTCGATATTCGAAGGGAACTAACCTCTCAAACCGAGGAATCATAGGATCTGCTCTGGCCTTCGCATTGGATCATTCCGATACGCAGCAAGTAGACGTGTACGTCAAAAACACAGCTGCTACAGCTGAATACATAGATGAGATTATGGCGCCGGTTTTAGCCCCGTTGGCCCAAGCATTTGCCGGCCAACTGGTTGATTCGGAGCGCGATGCGCTCAGGGCAGACGACCCCCACAGTCGAGTGAAGAACCAGAAGGCGAATGGAATAGGGAATTGCGGGACCCATGCATTCTGCGCTTCAGGGTATAGATCCTGTTACACCTGTACTAACTTTCAGCCTTGGAGAGATGCACCTCATTCCGAAGTGAGGGATGAGGTACTCGCTGAACGAAACAGGCAACAGGAGCTCGGCGTATCCCCCTCAGTGATTGGTTCAACTGACCGTCTGTTATTGGCTGTGGAAGAGGTGATCAAGCTTTGTGATGAAATGAAAAAAGCGGGGGAAGTTACGCATGGGTGATGTGATATTTTTCTCTCCTCGCGCAGAGGTTAGTGCGCGCCAAAATCTTCATAATTTCATCGCTTATTGTCGGGATGAGCTGACACTTTATGAAGGACAAGGTGGATTCTCGGTAAATAGTTGGAGGTATGATCACAAAGGCCGTCCCGTCGCTATGGTGTTTGCTAAATATAGCGAAAACAGCAACCCCTATAGCTTCGACCCTCTTGAGGAGCCCTTTCTTTCATTTGCCAAGGCTTACATTCGATATGAACAGAGCCTGAACGAGGTTTCGTCAGTAGGAAACAAGTTGATGGCGCTTCGCATGGTTCATGATGCCTTACTTGAGGTACATGGAGCAGCAGATCCACTTAAAATCGATGGGCTGGTTCAAATCAAAGTCAGGGAGCTTCTAGATCAGCGTTACCCCGGTGCGGCACGGTTGTTTCAATGCGGTGGTCAGCTGAAAGTTCTCTACAAATTCCTTGTCGATAAAGCTATTACTCCAACTTTGCCGCAATGGAAAAACCCTTGGAAGCGGCCGACGGAAAAAGCTACTCGGACGGATGAAGCTTCCCGCAAGTGGCAAGAAGTTCGATGCCCCAGTATACATCAGATGTTCAGCCTTGCTGACTGTTTTGCAAAGGCGGAGACAACCAAGGACCGTTATTGGGCTAGTGTGTTAGCTCTACTAATGTTTGCACCGAGTCGAGGTGGAGAACTTCAAGAGTTAACGGTAAACAGCCTATATGAAGAGGAGGGGCGACTGGCGGTCATTTGGTTCGGGGAAAAGGGCTTTGGTGAAACACTTAAGTGGGTCCCGTCTGGCATGGAGTCGGTCGTCCGAGAGGCATTCAATAGGTTGATTGAAATTGGGCGTCCGGCCCGCGAAGCAGCGAAGTTAGCCTATGATCACCCCGGTGTATTCCCTCGGCATGAGCGCTGTATTACGCCTCAAGACTTCAAAGAAGCCATGCCACTGAGCGCTCTCCAGTTTGCATATGCACTTAACTTTTCTCAGCACGTGAAAAACAAGGTTAAGGGTATCAGTGAGCGCGGTGACCCCAATTCCGACTCAGCTTGGTCGCCACTGGGTTTCAATACCAAATGGCTCAAAGATGTCAGGAAGGGGGGTAATCCGAGCTATGCAAAGCTTGCGAATTACTTTGCTAAAAAGTACCGAAGCGAATCGTGGCCTTATCTGCCGAAAACCGACCACTATGTGTGGGATTCCCTTTTACTTGTCAGAGAGTATGAGCTGCACGATGAGTTTGCTCCTCGTCCACTGAGCTGGGTTATTCCAAACCTAAATGCTCTAAATGACCAATTGTCATCTCGCCCTCTCAAGAATCCGATTCCCACTATTTTCCAGCGCTTCGGTTTCAAAGATGAGGATGGCTCTAACATCAGGTTGACGTCACATCAGTTGCGTGTATGGCTGTCTACAAACGCAGAACGTGGTGGCATGGACAGTTGGCGGTTGGCTCAGTGGGCGGGCCGCGCGCGAATTGAGGATAACCGAGCATATGACCTACGAACGCAGGCGGAGCGCGAAACACAAGTGCGTGAGATCTTGAAGCTGGAAGAGCGCCCCAGTGCGTTGCAAGCGATAAAGTTGAATTTGCCAGTTGCATATGCGGATTTGGGATTGAACCGAATTGGCATTGCAGATGTTACCGAATACGGCATGTGTACCCACGACTATGCAATGTCTCCATGTACTAAAGGCGGCGAATGCATGACGTGCAAAGAGCACGTTTGTATTAAAGGTATGCCGAAAACCTTGGAACGGATCAAACGACTTGAGGAACAGTTGGCTGCGCAACTGGAGAAAGCGGAGGATGCCTCCAATGATGGCACCTACGGAGCCGATCGTTGGTCGACACACTTCGGTTGGAAGCTTGCACATGTAAGAACACAACGTGTCCGTTTAGAGTCTGAGGCGACTCCAGACGGAGCGGTGCTTTGGATTCCACCCGAGCATGATCCCAGTCCAGTAAAGCGCGCACTTGACCAGCAGGGGCACCAGTCAAAGCCGAAACAAGAAAATCTGGTTGATGAGTCTGTCATTGCTGGGTTGCTTGGAGGGGATTAATCGTGCCAAAAAAAATCATTACAGAACAAACTCTGCCCATCGCACTTGCTGAGCTTGATCGCTGGTCAGGGAAGTTAACCTGGGCTCTGTTTGCGGAGAGACTTGCGGGGATATTCGGCGAAAAGAGTATTTCCCGCCACACATTATTGTCTTATCCGGAACTCGTCGATGCTTTCAACGGACGAAAAAAAGACCTTAAGGAATTTAAACAACATCAAGACAAAGTGTCCGACATTACTCTTGAAAGTGCGCTTAAAAAGATTGACACGCTTGAAGCCAGCCTCTCACGTCTTGAGCGAGAAAATGCTGTGCTCACGGAGCAGTTTGTTCGTTGGCAGCATAATTTATACATGATGCCAGGTGTCGATCTTGAAAAGCTTAATAGGGAAATTGATAAGCCCCTCGTACCGATCAATCGGAGGGAATGATGAAGAGAGGGAAAAACGGTCAACAATTAGCGGCGGAAAATGTGGCTCGGGTGGAGCGCTGGGTTCAGACGCGTAACGATCGGCGCGATTGGCATGAATACGAATATAGCAAGCGTGTTAATCGTCGCGTGCTGGCAGAAGAATTGGGCTTTGCAAAGTCGGTCTGCACTCAAAATCGGACAGTCAGGGCGATTCTGGAGTCCGCCGAGAAGCTTTGGTTTGGACTTCCAGAAAGTGATCGCGCCGCGCATGAAGCTGCTCGTGAGAAAGCTGAGGAGCATTCTGGGCTGGCTGCAAAAACAAATGGTTACTCCATTAAAAGAATGGCGGAGCTCGAAGCGGAAGTTCACGAATTAAGGAAGCAATTATCGGCTTTCAAGCAGCAGCAGGATCTGGTCGCTAAGGGTTTAGCCGGGTTCAAAGTATGAATATTGAACATGTTAATCAGGTCATACAGATTAGCCGGACCCGTGCTATGGGGTTCGCAACTGTCGACTTGGTTAATAAAGATGGTTCGATACGGAAACGTGACAGGACGACAGTGGTTCATTTTCCTGAGGACGCTCAAGGTGCCGCCACGGCAGGTTCCTTATGGGAAGTTTCAGGTAAAGAGCAAGCGAATAACTTCAAAGTAAATGACACTTGGATTTTCGAATACACAATAGAGCCGAATCAGCTTCGATATTTACGACCGTCAGGCCAAGTCTTAGCTAGATGGCTAAGCACCAACATTAAAGGTGTCGGACGGGTAATTGCCAACCGCTTAGTGAGGCTGCCAAACCTTAACCAACTAATTAAAAACCGTGACAGGAACCAGCTGTTAGCTGTAGCCGGAATGTCTGGCGACCGCGTAGATCGATTGATCAACGATTGGCCGGATGACAGCTTGCATGAAGCTATTGAGTGGCTCGAAAGCCAGCAATTGCCTTTGGGGCTTGGAGCGAAGCTTGTTTCGATATTTGGCGATGACTGCATAGCTAAAGTGAAAGAGTACCCTTTGCTACTGGTGTCCATGGGGGTTCCGTTTGAGACCGCTATGAGACTGGTAGAGCGTCTAGGGCTATCGGTATTGGATTACCGGATCTTGGGAGGAATTGCCCAGCACATTGCTATTCAACATGCGACTAACACGGGATCGACCGTTATATGTGAAAGAGACCTTATTTCCGGCGTAACGAAGATTATCAAGTCAGATGTTACTGAAGCCACGGGACACTTGGCATGTCAGCAGGGACTTTTAGCTGAGGTGCCTGGTGGATATCAGGTCTTTGGTACCGCACTAATGGAGCTCGCTGTTGCGCAGTTCCTGGCCGCCTCATACTGCCGGAAACCAGGTGAATCGAGTTTACTTGCAGCTTGGGAGACCACATTAACTAGCGACGCTGTGTCGTCAGCTCTACAGACGTACGAAGCTGCGATTGAGTTTAGCTTGAACAGTGAACAAAAGGCCGCGGTAATAGGGGCTGTTATGTCACCTGTCTGCTGTATTTCCGGTGGAGCAGGAACGGGCAAGACAACTATTCTCAGGTCGATTTTAGGGGTATACGACATAGTCTCGGATGGTTTGGCGTGTTATCAGTTAGCATTGTCAGGAAGGGCGGCCCAAAGGCTCGCAGAGGCGACAGGTAAGCCTGCCCAAACTATTGCAAAGTTCCTAGTCGATCATCTTGGCGAAGCCAAGCCTAATTTACAGTCTCACTTACTGATCGTCGTAGACGAGGCATCCATGGTCGATCTTCTATCTATGTATCGCCTGATAGGAGTACTTCCGCCGGCAACACGCTTCTTGTTCGTAGGAGACACAATGCAATTACCTCCGGTCGGCGCGGGCCTTGTCTTCCATGCCCTTAATCAAACCCAAATACCGTTTTTCAATTTATCCCATGTGCAGCGACAAAAAGAACACAGCGGGATCCATCGGTTTGCGGCGTCATTGAGAAAATCATTGGTAGAGTTGCCACCCAAAACAAGTGGTTCGTTAAAAGAGAGTTCCGACTGTTCTTTTGAAGCGAATGTCAGCATTGAGCGTTTAATTGAGCTTTGGCGGGAAGCCGGCGGCGTTGAAAAATGTGTTGTTCTTTCGCCTGTGCGAAAAGGGGAGCTTGGAGTAGATAGTCTTAATATTGCGTTGCAGCAGTCATTTGATTGTAATCGACCTGTACTTCACTATCAGGATCCTGGGCGAGGTTGGATTCCACTGGAAACCCAGTCAGGGGCTCAGTTACATGAAGGGGACGCCGTACTTATCACAGAAAATCATTATGTAGAAGGCGCAGATGTTCGGAATGGTGATCTGGGGATCTTGTCGCACGTGCGTGAGAAGCCTGGCGCCGATGGCTCAATTGGTATGCTTGAGATCAATGGCCGTGTGGTCACCATCATGGTAAATCTTGTTGGGAAATTAGAGTTAGGCTACGCAATTACCATTCATAAGGCCCAAGGCTCGCAGTGGCACACCTGTTTTGTGGTGTTGCCACGCGAAGCAAACCGAATGATTGATCAGCAACTTCTTTATACGGCTGTTACACGTCCAGCTGAAAGGCTCGTGCTGATGGGTGATGCTGAGGTGATCAGTAAAGCTGTTAAGCGAGGTTCGAAATCTTCCTCGCGCAGAACCTGCCTACGCCAGCGCCTAATCTCGGTCATGGACTAGAGTCACCACCTTGGTCGGCTCAAAATGAACGGCACCAAGGAGAGCAATTTCACACTACAAAGGAATCGCATAGAGCGCCTATCCGATGGCTCTATTTCCAATCTCACCCTTGTTCCTGCCGACCGGGAACAGCAGCTTTTTAATCAGTTAATCGAGAACCGACAACGCATGATTGATGCGGTTTGCCGCCAACTACCTAGTCCAGACACGGTAACAGGGAATTGATATGAGTAACGACGCCATCAAGCAGGAACAGATCAACAAAGCGGTCTGGAACGCTTGTGACACCTTCCGGGGAACCGTAGATCCAAGCATCTACAAGGACTACGTGCTGACGATGCTGTTCGTGAAGTATTTGTCTGACGTTTGGCAGGATCACTACGACACGTATTTGACCGAGTATGGCGATAATCGGGAGCTCATCGAAGAACTGATGAAGAACGAGCGCTTCGTGCTGCCCCGGGGCGCCAGCTTTTACGATCTGCACGACCAGCGCCATGAGCCAGGCAACGGCGAGCGCATTGACAAGGCGCTGCATGCTATTGAAGAAGCCAACATCGTCAAGCTGGCCGACGTGTTCCAGGACATCAGCTTCAACTCGAACAAGTTGGGTGATGAAAAGCAGAAAAGCGACATCCTGCGCCACATCCTGGAAGACTTTGCCCGTCCGGAGCTCAACCTACGTCCGAGTCGCATCGGAAAGCTCGACGTAATTGGTAACGCCTATGAATACCTGATCAAGAACTTCGCAGCGACCTCCGGCAAGAAGGCCGGTGAGTTCTATACCCCGCCGGAAGTTTCCGAGCTGATGGCCGAGATCGTCGAACCAAAGGAGGGTGACGAAATCTGCGATCCGGCCTGTGGCTCTGCGTCCCTGTTGTTGAAGTGCGCGAACCAGATTCGCAAAGGCCACGACGGCTCCAAGAACTTCGCCCTTTTCGGCCAGGAAGCCATTGGCAGCACCTGGGCCCTGGCGAAGATGAATATGTTTCTGCACGGCATCGACAACCACAAGCTGGAATGGGGCGACACCATCCGAAACCCGTTGATGCTGAACGAGAACGGTGGCCTGAAGCACTTCGATATCGTAGTAGCCAATCCCCCCTTCTCACTGGAGAAGTGGGGTGTTGAGGGCGCTGAAAGTGATCCCTACGGCCGCTTCCGTCGGGGGCTACCACCCAAAACCAAGGGCGACTACGCCTTTATCCTGCACATGATCGAGACGATGAAGCCGAAGACCGGCCGAATGGCGGTGGTCGTGCCCCACGGCGTCCTGTTCCGGGGCTCCAGTGAGGGTAGAATTCGGCAGAAGTTGATTGAGGAGAACCTGCTGGATGCGGTGATCGGCCTGCCTGAAAAGCTCTTCTACGGCACCGGCATCCCGGCGG
>Ga0307957_1001863_pt1 | contig 9741 bp, 10 predicted proteins | sample OrgLakmetagen490_FD_201830 | JGI IMG/M metagenome (GOLD analysis project Ga0307957, IMG submission 201830) | Saline water microbial communities from Organic Lake, Antarctica - #490 | ecosystem: Environmental > Aquatic > Non-marine Saline and Alkaline > Saline | place: Antarctica: Organic Lake... | reverse complement strand
GCTAGAAGTGAGCCGTGAATGCATCCAGACATACATTTTTCTGAGCATAAGCTAAAGCTCCCCGGTATGGAGCCAGTCTTTTTGAACGCCAGGTCACCGATAATATGTGCTGGGTCATGACATGCAGTGGGGTCAATCTTATTCAGAACGTTAATTGTATGAGTAAAACCGAGAACGGTAATAAAGTGCTCAAGCGCTCTAGGCTCTAAGTGAGGCAAATCTGTGGGGGATAGTGAAGTTAGCATATGCTCTTCCAGTTGTGCTGGGGAATTCGGAAGGGGAGAGTAGTGAATACTATTAGAAAACACTGCGTACACAACAACAGCGAGCATCACAACTGAGACAGCGAATGTAAGAAAAAACACAAACTTTTGTCTGTTCATTACTGCTACTATATCACCAATAGGGGAGTGGTCTAAAACAAAATGCATTGTATATTCATCTGACACTCTCTCAAATGCAAGGAGCGAGACAAAAACCGCTAAGCATAATAACTATCAAGCGTCATGAATGAATGTAAGTGGCCAATCCGCGTGACCTGCAAAGTGTTAATCTGTAACCCCAAAGGGAATAGTTTTTATTTTCAACTCTGTAATTTCACAAAAGAAAAAGCCATCACGTGACGCCTTTTTCAGGTTCATGTGACGGCCGTTATGTGGGACGGTTCCAAATTAATGTACCGTGGTTTCCGAGACTGTCTTTCAATGGGTCATTTATAGCACGCTCATCTGTAAAATGGAGATTATAGATAGCGTAGAGAGCCATTTTTGCCTGTCCCCATGGCATGGTCTTATTTCTATAGAGTGCGCTCTGGATTCCATAAATCGTGAACCACGCCCAGCTCTGAGACAATCCAGATGAGAAGTAGCGTGGTCGAAGTGTAGGCCTGTCCATATTTTTTTTCAAAAAGCCTGACTTCATGACCACCAGCTTCTTGTGAAAGACACCATCTGCCAGTCTCTTCAGCAGACAGATCGTCGAGTGGAAGTAGTTTTTCCACCCAGTACTCAATAGCTTTGGTTGAAGTAACATGCTGTGGCAGAATCCTTCCACCTGGAAGCCACCACTGTCCGTTAGACCTCCGAAGAAATAGCACAGTTGTTAAATTTGGATCGAAGCGGTTTGCTGTGATGGCTACATACACACTGTCAGACATTTGGACACCTCTTTGTTAGAACATATTTAGTAAACTAAAACATTTATTTATTATTCTGTCAATTTTTGACCCTAAGGGAGCGATTTGGAACCGTGTGGTAACTTCAATCTTCAGATTAAAAAATATTGAGGTGTTTTAGCGTGTCCTTGTGATATAAATAATCTACTTACTAAGAGTAACAATGTAATTATGGGACAAGAAAGTTTTGATGGAAAACCAAAAGTTGAGAAAACTGAATTTGAAAATACAAACAAAGAGCTGGCATCTGAACAAGTTGAGGCGGTTATTTTGGAAATAAAAGCAAAGCTAGCTGAGAACGACCAGCATAATGCGGATGGACATTGGGCTGCAGCTGTAGGGCCTGGCGGTAGATTGTGTGTTGTTTTTGGTAATGAAGTACTGAGAGAAATTATAGAAGAAAACGGCTGGTCTGTAGACACCTTCCCATCAGAATAGCTTTTCTTTTTTGCAAAGAGTCTTCTGGGATTATAATTAATAGCAAATGAAAATAAGCACCCTGACAGGTGCTCATTTTTGTACTCGTGATCCCACGGGGATTGGAACCGCCTTTTGCAGTCGGTGGTTTTATGTAATGAAAACAGCCCACGATTTACGCGGGCCGTTTAGCAGTTGTAAACTGCTAGCTTTTTAGATCCACAAAGAGCAAGATGGCGAACAGCGCACCGCCCAGCATAAGACAGCCGATTGCTAGATTTTGGTCAGTTGACAGAATGTTGAACAGACCCCAGCCTAGAAGCAATGATGCTGCTCCTGTTAAGATGAGTGTCGTTACGGTCGTTACGGTTTTGTCACGCATTGAAAGTACTCCCTTTGATTTATCAAAATAATACACTAAAATAGTGTTTTGTCAATCTGTGATCCAAATGCGACGAGACGGAAACCAGTTAGTTAAGGAGCTGACCGAGTGGAATGGGTTTGGGAGACTTATGAACTGACTTTCAGTTTAGTGCCTTTGCAACCGCGTCATAATACCCCTGTTCTATTGGAATGTTGGTTTCAAGTAATTCTGACACATTCTCCTTATTTACCCATCTGAAGCTACTATGTTCAGAACTGAGCTTTACTTCAAAATCTTCTGCATCAACACTAAAAAATATAAGGACCAAAGCCTTGTTGTCATCTATATCTTTACTGAGTCTATATGCACCTAAAACACTACCTACTTTGTAATTAATAATGCCTGGTAATTCTTCTGATAGTTCTCTGGAAAGTGTTTCTTCCAATGTCTCATCATCATCTATCCTTCCACCAGGAATATCCCAGTAAGCATTTTCTCCCGTTCCTTTCTTCAAGACTAAACACTTATCAGCCACTTTAACAATACCTTTGACTCCTACATGGCAATCTCTAATCATTACTGCAGTATATCAAAGGTTCGAACATCTTCTTAGGGTGGTCTGTGATCCCACGGGGAATCGAACCCCGATTTCATGGATGAGAACCATGTGTCCTAGCCGTTAGACGATGGGACCAGTGTGGCTGGTCTGTTGTGCTCTTGGCTTTCTTGAGCAGGTTAGTTATAACAAAAAACCCCGAATGGGGAAAGTGGTGCACCTTTCAATTATGGTGCACCACTGCGTATAGAGTGAAAATTTTGTTTTACAGTACAGTCTCCCTGTTCAGTAAAAGAAACGATTGCTCTTGCCAAAATTATCCTTGCTTTGGTAAAAAGAAGAACATATTGATGCTGAGAAGGGTCATATCTTCGATCCTGCTCACACACTTTACTAATAGTCAAAAGAAAAGTGTGTTTTTTAATGCAGTGTGCGTCTGCAAACTCTAGATGGCTGGCAGATGTTCATGGTCGATTTCAGTCTTTATGCGATATCTCACAGCAATCTCCTCCATGTTATCTAGCTATTGTGTGCAAGACGAACTTTAGTATACATAAAAAGCTAAATAATGAAATATATGCACTGTGTCTTATAGACATGGAGATTCAAGTAACCATCAGTGTTCAACTTGTGATGGAACATGCAGTTGAGTATTCATCAGACGAGTTCAGATGCTTCTGTTGTAGCCGAATTTTTTATTACACCAATATCGCGAGCATAATTAAGCTGATAGACAGCATGCCTAGGCCGGCAAGTTTTGCCCCAATGTGCTGTTCGTGAAAGAATCGATTGCCAGAAAGAATTGCCCACAGGATGGCGCTCGTGCGTTTTGCTGTTGTTATGATAGAGCTTGGTGCAAACAAAAACGCGAAACTGATCATCACCGAAGCCAGACCACCACTAATTGCACGGATTGCCACTCGTGGACGTTTTAGGTGTCGCAACGGATTTTTTCTAGTGGTGTATACAGAAGCAATTCCGAGATAAGTTCCTAAGCACGCATACATCATGAGCTGTTCTCCAGCTATTGAATTAAAGTTGGTGATATTGTATTGATATAGCGAAATAGTGAACACTGCTAAAAGTGATCCGCCAGCCACGTGCCATGCGCCAGCAGTTCGTAGTGTTCTGGTAGATAGCATGGTGAGCACAGTGGTTAGGATTACTCCCATTCCTAAAATTTCCAACCAGGATATATTAAATCCAAGTGCAATGTCAGCTACGACAAGAAAAGGAATGGTGAGTATGCGGAGAAAAGAGAACGTGGCCCGGCTTGCTTTTTCTAATCCGATGATGATCAGATGTATAAGGATTATTTCAAGTACGAGCCTGGTAATAAAAGTTGGTAGTGAATCTATATTGAACACCAATCCACTAAACTGTTGTCCAATTTCTGTGTGACTGGGGACGAGAAATACAATTGTGAGAAAAAATAAAATCCCAAACAATCCATTAATAAAAGCGAGCTCGTAATGAGATTCTCTGCGTTGATGCAATTCTTCTTTGGATAGACTCTGCCCAACTTCACCAATGAGAGTTGCAAATGAAGTGATGATGATTCCGATCATATAGTCATGAAGTACTATGTCTACCAACAACAATAAGGGTTGTTTGAGCTCCTACGAACATAAATCCACTAACTGGGTAAAATAATGAGTCTATTGTAGCTGTCGATTTAGTTTGTTTTGCGCATTGTCTCTTTGATGTCGAAGCGCGGATTTACTTTTTTGCCAGGGTTGAATATGTCCTGGGGGTCGAAGATGTGTTCTGTGTCCACAAAGTAACCAAGCATTTTTTTACTAAACATTTTTCCGAGATAAGGGGTACGGATAATACCGTCATTGTGCTCGCCACAGATGTCTCCGTCAAACTTGACTGCGGTTGAAAAGAATTTGTCTGCCATCTTCTCGACCAGGGCCGGAGTGGTTTTGTTGGTGAAGTCTAGAAGGGGATAAAAGTGGAAGTGGCCGTTGCCGCCGTGTCCATGGACTGCAGCGGTGACGTTGAATTCTTTGAGGAGTGCTTTTACTTGGGTAAAGAATTTCGACAGGTTTTCTGGTGGGACGGTCATATCCTCGAGAAAGGCGGCAGGTCGCTTGGTCTTGTCTTGGAATTTGGAGAGGGTGTAGCTGGCGCGGCGGATTTGCCAGTACATTTCGGCTTCGGTTGGGTTGGTTACAACTCGTGGCTTTACCTTTGCAGTAGTGAGTTTCTGCAAGATAGATTTTGTGTCGTGTTTTTGGGCGGTCTCTTTGTCGAGTGTGGCCAGCACCATAAATTCAGGTATGTTTCGTCTGAATCGTACGTGGTAGGTGGTGTACATCGACAGAAGGACTTTGTAATACTGTGCACCTTTGAGCCGGTCTTTGAAAAAGCCGGGGTTTTGCAGTGCGAGGTCAAACGAAAGTGCATCGAACACTTCAATGTTGATGGGATTGTACTCGAGGGTCTTTACAATAGTTTGAGCAGCGTCGTTTAGGTCGAAAATCGGAATCGCTACCAGAGTGGTGTCTGTGGGGATTTCAATGGCACGCATTGTGATATGAGAAACGATGCCTACCGTCCCCTGGCTTCCAGAGATCAGCCGGGTCAGGTCAAATGTACCTTCACCTTTTTTAAACTTTGTGACTCCTTGAGGCATGACACTCCATAGTGGGTAACCGGCGCTGTTCTTTTTGGTTTTCGGCTCGTTCTTTTTGATTTCTTTTTCGTTTTTTGCAATCAGGTCAAAGATTTCTTTGGCGATACGTGCGTGTTCGTGGTTTTGCTTGATAAGCAATTTGAACTCGCGGTACGTAAGCGCTTTGATAGTGTAGGTGTGTCCGTCGTGCAGGACGACGTCGAGTGATTCGACCCAGTCAGCACAATGACCGTAGCGAAGCGAGTCTGGTCCAGCTGAGTTGTTGCCGACCGCACCTCCCATACTGCAAATATCTTTGGACGCAGGATAAGACGGGACATAGTAACCTTCTGTTTTGAGTTTTTTCTCGACATTTCTCCACATCGCTCCAGGCTCACAAGTAAAGGTAACCTTGTCTTTCTTTTTGGTTGTGTCGCCAATTTTATTGAGGTGAGCACAGACATCGATGACTATCGAGTCGGTAAGGGAGCCACCACCCAAGCCGGTGCCGGCAGCGCGCGGAGTTAGTGAAAGGGAAGAGAAGCGCTCGGTTTCTTGTGCGACTACTTTTGTGGCGATTTCGATATCTTGCCGGTTTTTGGGTTGGAGTATTACTTGCGGTCGGATAGAGAAAATACTCTCGTCGGTACTATATGCATCGAGCAGTTCTTTGCTGGTTGATACTCCACCACGGAAGCCGTTTTCGCGGAGGATTTTTTCGATGAGGAGATGACCGAGAGGATTGCGCTTTATTGTTTGGGTGAGCTCAAGTTTTTTTACCGCACTTTGAATGGTCTTGGTGGCGTTTTGATTTTTCTTTTGCGAGGTTTTTTTAGCTATACTTTTTTGTTTCTGTTTAGCAGCTGGTTTCTTTGGAGCGACTTTTTTTGCCGCTGGTTTTTTAGCTGCGGTTTTGGTCGCTTTGGGTTTTGTATTATTTTTGATAGCGATCTTGGTCGCTGTTGAAGAACTGGTAGCCATAGTTACTTTTAGTATACCGTGCTTATGAAAAAGTGAAGGGAGTTTTTTCACACATTGTTCATCGCGTGTATGAGAAGAAAATAACAACAAAAAGAAAACCGCCCAGAACTGGTGTCTGGGCGGATGTATCTTCATTGAAGATCTTGTGTGCTTTTTCAAAAATAACTTTTCAGCTCCTCGAAATTGATGTTGCTCTCATTCATTTCCCCCTTTTCATTCATCACGAGTGTGAAGCCTGTGCCAGAGAAAGAGGACCCGCAGCTGAAGACGAATATTCGAACCATAGAATCAGGAAACATGAGCACTTTATATTTCCCGCAGCTGTTGGCAATGGTCTTCGCTTGGTTGGCTGAGAAGTCATTGTCGACGAAGTAGTCTGCAATAAATCTTTTCAATTCTTCGGTAGTGTAGCGTGAGCCATCGCTGCACCCAGCTACCAGCAGCGTTGCAGCAGCAGCGAGTACGATTGTGCGAAAGTTCATGGTTTGTCTCCCAAAAGAACCAGTTGTTGATATATATTATACATAAAATATTAAAAATGTCAATGATATACCATATGTGTTATTCTACTGGCATGACACAAGAACGAGCGTTGGATATATTGAAAACTGGCGGAAATGTATTTTTGACTGGTGAACCAGGAGCAGGGAAAACGTACGTGATAAATAAATACGTGGCCTGGCTCGAAGCGGCTGGGCTCAATGTAGCAGTGACCGCGTCGACTGGTATCGCAGCGACGCACATCGGAGGCATGACGATTCATTCTTGGAGTGGGGTAGGAATCAAAGACTTCTTGACCCCGTTTGATTTAGAACAAATTTCTACTAAGGAACGGATTGTAAAGCGGGCTAAGGCAGTGCAGGTGCTCGTGCTGGATGAGATTTCTATGCTTGATGGGAAGGTGCTCGATATGGTTGATCAGGTCTTGCGTACGATTCGGGTGAGCGAAGAGCCGTTTGGGGGGATACAGGTGGTGTGTATTGGAGACTTTTTCCAGTTGCCTCCGGTTACTCGAAACGGAGATATGATGCGGTATGCCTTTGAGTGTAATGCGTGGCTCAATATGAAGCCATTGATTTGCTACATCACCGAGCAGTACCGACAGGACGACGAGACGCTGCTTGGTTTGCTTGGTTCTATCAGGCGTAATGAAATCGAAGAGGAACACTACACGTTGCTCGAGGAGCAGAAAGAGATAGCGTTTGAGCATATAGAGCCGACTCGTTTGTACACCCACAATGCTGATGTGGATGCGGTTAATAATCAAAAACTCGCAGAGCTGCCAGGTCCCATCAAGAAGTTTCAAATGGCCGGAAAAGGCAAAAAACCACTGATAGAAGGACTGGTCAAAAATTGTTTGTCTCCGGAAGTGCTTGGGCTCAAGGAAGATGCCATGGTGATGTGTACCAAAAATAATTTTGAAGGAGGGTATGTAAATGGGACATTAGGACGTATCGTTCGGTTTGACGAAGGATTCCCAGTGCTGGAAACCCTCGAAGGAAAAGAGATTGTAATGAAGACGACCACCTGGGAGTTGGCTGAGGACGGGAAGGTGTTGGCGTCTATTGAGCAACTGCCACTTCGTTTGGCTTGGGCTATCACTGTCCATAAAAGCCAAGGTATGTCGCTTGATGCGGCCGAGATAGATCTCTCAAAAGCGTTTGTGTATGGGCAAGGGTATGTGGCTTTGTCACGAGTACGTTCACTGGATGGACTCAAGGTGCTGGGTATGCACCCCAATGCGCTGCAGGTGGATCCGAAGATTGTAATGCAAGATGTAAAGTTTCACGCTGAATCTACCACTGCTGAAGATGCGTTTATTGCGATGGAAGATACGGAGGTGCAAGAAATGCATGAGCGGTTTGTAGTTGCGCATGGTGGAAAAATTCCTGATGCAGACGAGGTGGGGGTGGTAAAAAGCGCTCACAAACGAGTGCAAGCAGAGAGTACGTATGAAGTCACAAAGGCATTATTGCTCGAAGGCAGGGGAGTGAAAGATATTGCAGATACACGAGATGTGACCGAAACGACCATTTGGACTCATATTGAAAAGTTAGCTCAAGATGGAGAACTGACCGCTGACGATGTAGTCATTCTGGAGCCAAAAGACATTGATTGGGGTAAAGCGCGAGATATTTTTGATGCTGCAATCATGCAACATGGCGTAGAAAAACTGAAGCCGCTGTATGAAGCGGCTGAGGAAGAGTATGATTATACGCTCGTACGTTTAGCCCGGATTCAGTGGCAGCTCGAAGAAAAAGCCACCACTCCAGCTCCTTTTTAATAGTGCAGGAATAGAGATACCAGTTGCATGGTATAATGTAATAATTATGAATGGAATGAGAGAGGCGGCACAGTACGCACAGTGGATTCAGCCAAGTTGGGCACCTCCAGCTTGGTTGTTTGGCCCGGTGTGGAGCGTGCTGTATGTCTTGATAGGTGTCAGTTTTGGCTACGTATTTTATAAAGTATTTCAAGGAGAAATACCCAAGCTGGTCGCACTTCCGTTTGTGCTCAACTTGATTGCTAATGCGTCGTTTACTCCAGTTCAGTTTGGGTTACAAAATCTACCCCTGGCCGCGGCGGTGATTTTGATTGTCTTGGTGACAATCCCGTGGATGATGTGGTCAGTTTGGCCCTACGCACAGTGGGTGGCGTACTTACAGATTCCGTATTTTATATGGGTTGCGTTTGCGACTATATTACAGCTGACAATCACCTATTTGAATTAGTAGAACATGTGGCGATTACGAAAACGTCGCAAACCTCGGAAGCGAGCATCGACGGTGACAAAGCATTATTTAGAACACAAAGAGCGAGCACGCACACTTGCGCATGCCCGGCTCGAGCACTACAACCAGCATTATCAGTTGTCATATAAACGTGTTGCCATTAAAAACCAGCGTCGCTGCTGGGGGAGTTGTTCGTCTCTACAAAATCTGAATTTTAACTATAAAATTTACTTCTTACCACCGCATCTACAGGACTATATTATCGTTCATGAGCTCTGTCATCTGGCCGAACTCAATCACGGAGCACGTTTTTGGGCTTTAGTGGCTGAACAGTTACCAGAGTATCGGACCTATCAAGCTGAATTGCGTGCTATTGACCGGGCTGGTCATACAGCTCGGACCTTAGCAGTCTGGAAACAGCACTCGATATAGTATGTTTCGCATAAAAAGGTTGGGAAGTGAGTGTGGACAATATATAGAAACTATTTTTTAATTCCCTTATACTAAATCAAATGTTAATAGAAGCTACTAATAATTACTTACAATGAAAAATCTTGCAAAACAGTCACTGAAGCGTTGGGTCACGTTCGTATGTCTGTGTATGTTACTTCTCTCTCCTTTGGGGGTAGCAGCAAACACGGAGTCAGAGAGGATGGCCGCTGAGGTATCTCGTATCACAATCGAAATAGAAGCGCTCGGTGAGATGCTTGGTGATGCTCCTGACTTAACTCAATCTGATAGAGCCGCTATCGCACAAGATATTGCCGCATTGACTGCAGATATTGAGTATTTAGTCTCTTCAGCACAACAACCTCGTACCATTGAAGTTCGAGTAGCCTCACCAACCCAGCTGCAGGTAAAATTTCGGGATCCCGAAGGTTCTATTAGAACATTGAG
>Ga0307957_1001859_pt1 | contig 9766 bp, 6 predicted proteins | sample OrgLakmetagen490_FD_201830 | JGI IMG/M metagenome (GOLD analysis project Ga0307957, IMG submission 201830) | Saline water microbial communities from Organic Lake, Antarctica - #490 | ecosystem: Environmental > Aquatic > Non-marine Saline and Alkaline > Saline | place: Antarctica: Organic Lake... | reverse complement strand
GTCATCCTCTCGAATGTCGTTGACGGGATAAGTGTCAGACCGGGAAATGGTGTCGACCAGCAGTGCGTCACAGCGAACAGTGTTCGCAGAATGATGTGCACCCGGATTCACTCTAATTTCACCTCGGTACGAAGTACGTCCACCACCACGGGCGATTGACTTCGAGATAATCGAGCTGCTCGTGTGAGGGGCAAGGTGAATCATCTTTGCTCCAGCATCCTGGTGCTGACCTTCGCCGGCAAAAGCAACCGATAGCGTTTCTCCACGGGCGTGCTCGCCAGCCAGAATTACGCTTGGGTACTTCATGGTGACCTTGGAGCCGATGTTGCCGTCGATCCACTCCATGGTGGCACCTTCGTGAGCAATGGCTCGCTTGGTAACCAAGTTGTAGACGTTGTTGGACCAGTTTTGGATAGTCGTGTAGCGAACGCGAGCGTTCTTCTTCACGATAATCTCAACTACTGCTGAGTGCAGAGAATCGGACTGGTAAATCGGCGCGGTGCAGCCCTCAATGTAGTGAACATAGGAACCTTCGTCCGCGATGATCAGAGTTCTTTCAAACTGCCCCATGTTTTCGGTGTTGATCCGGAAATAAGCCTGCAGTGGAATGTCCACCTTTACGCCCTTCGGGATGTAAACAAAAGAGCCGCCGGACCAAACCGCGGTGTTCAAAGCCGCAAACTTGTTGTCTCCTGCAGGAATTACCGTTCCGAAGTACTCTTCGAAAATCTCCGGGTGCTCCTTGAGAGCGGTGTCTGTGTCCAAGAACAAGACTCCCTGCTCCTCAAGGTCTTCGCGAATTTGGTGGTAAACAACCTCTGACTCATACTGAGCAGCCACACCCGAAACTAGACGCTGACGTTCGGCGTCTGGGATACCGAGCTTCTCATAGGTTTTGCGAATGTCCTCTGGAAGGTCTTCCCAGGTTTGGGCTTGACGCTCGGTTGAGCGAACAAAGTATTTGATGTTGTCGAAGTCAATTCCTGATAAGTCTGCTCCGAAAGTCGGCATTGGCTTTTTCTTGAAAAGCTCATATGCCTTCAGCCTGCGCTTAAGCATCCAGTCGGATTCGTCTTTCTTGCCCGAGATGTCACGAACGACCTCGTCTGAGGTTCCACGCTTAGCATCGTCACCAGCCTTGGATTTATCGGACCAGCCGAATTCGTAGGTTCCTAGGTCGTCCAGTTCTGGGCGATCAATAATTTTTTCTGACATGGTGGCCTCCTTGTTTAATCAGTACAACTGATTTTGCCGAAACGTATTCCGTCAAACCCAATCGTGAGAAACTTTTCATGTGGTGTCCTGCTAATCGTACGCAGTTGCATGAAAATAAAATAGTAAGGCATACCTAAGTAAGGTGTTCATGAAGACTCTAAAGGGCCTGTGGTTTGAAGGAATTGTTTCGCCGCTTCGTTTGCGGCTATTCGTTTGGCTTTCGCTTGTAACTCAGATTTTGATCGTGGTTACCGGCGGAGCCGTTCGGCTTACCGGCAGCGGTCTAGGTTGCCCGACCTGGCCTAAATGCACGGAAGACTCGCTGGTCAGTACTCCAGAAATGGGCTTTCACGGCCTCATTGAGTTCGGAAATCGCCTACTAACTATCTTGCTGTTGGTAGTTGCTCTTTTAACGTTCATTGTCGTGGTGCGCCTCAGCGAATCCACGCGTCGCATCGGACTGCTATCTATCGGTTTTTTTAGCGGTGCTGTGATGCTGGTTGTGGGCTTGGCCTTCAACACGATGTTTGGCTTAGTACTGGTTACCTTGGCTTCTTTTGCGGTAGCTATTGGTCTGATGCTGGGATTTGGAATCGCGATCGTCAGAACGGGTCGGTCAGCGAATCGATTTGGTTTGGTTGTGCCGGCCTTTGCACTGGGGGTTGGCATAATCCTGCAGGCTGTAATCGGAGGAATCACTGTTCTTACTGGTCTGAATTCCTGGATAGTTGGCCTACATTTTTTGATCTCAACCGGCTTGATTGCACTAGCCGCACTCTTGGTCTGGCGGGCATTACCCAAGCCTGGCAATGAAGTGGCGAGCCTTAATTCTTCCCTTGCTTGGCCGACGGTCATAGTTGGGTTTATCGCAATATTCATGGGTGTCATTGTCACTGGCGCTGGCCCCCATGCTGGAGATGCTTTAACCCCAAGAAATGGTTTCAACCTGGAAATCTGGCAGCACTACCACTCCTACCCTGGCTACACATTGTTGGGTCTGATTGTCATTCAGCTCGTTGCTCAAGTTTGGAAATCAAGATCAGTGCTGAAGCAACTTGAGTCCAGGACTCTGTTGCTTCTATTTGTCGCAACCATATTTCAGGCAATCGTGGGCGTGGTTCAGGCGCGAATGGGTGTCCCGCCACTGTTGGTCGGGATTCACATGTTGGGGTCCGGGGTTCTTACTGCGCTGATTACTTTTCAAGTCTTGAGCGCTAGAAAGATTAATAGATGAAGACCATTTTTTGGTTCCGAAGAGACCGCAGGCTCCAAGATAACCAAGCGCTTTGCCTTGCAGCCACCACCTCTCATGAGCTATTGCCAGTTTTTGTACTGCCACATTCAGATGTCAACATGTCTGACTTGCGCAAGAAATCGGTGCTTGCCTCGGTTGTCGCCCTTCATGAAAGCCTTCCCAGGGGCCTTGAAGTGTTAACTGGAGAACCAAGTATCGAGCTCGTGAAGGCCACTCAAGCTTTTGGGGCAAAACGGGTGGTTGCAACAAGGGCATTTGATACCCACGGAATCATCGAGCAGATCGCGGTAAATCAATCACTTGCTGAGATCGGCGTTGAGCTTGTTTTGGTTGGCAGCTATTACGCAGTTGAGCCTGGGACAGTGGTCAAAGACGATCAAACAGCAGTCCGTGTCTACACTCCTTTTTACAAACGATGGCTTCAAGTTTTCGTGCCTGAACCTTTTGTGCTCGACGTTGAAAGTACTCCCTGGGCCTCCGCAAGCAGGGCACCAAGTATTTCCTCGGACATAGAGGCCGGGGAGGACTTTGCGTTGGCCACTTGGGCGAGGTTTGTAGATTCACGGATCTTTGACTATTCGGAGGACCGGAATCGACCAGATGTGAATGGAACTTCAAAGCTTTCTCATGCTTTGGCGCACGGCGAGATTCACCCGCGGACCCTGCTTGCTGGTCTTGGGCAAACAAAGGGCGAAGAGGTGTTTCGTAAGGAAATAGTTTGGCGGGAGTTTTATGCAGACGTCATGCACCATCACCCACATACCTATGACGCCTACTATGAGCCTCGCTTCGAAGCGCTTGCCTACGATGACCCAAAGAAGTTTTCTGAAAAACTAGAAGCTTGGAAGACCGGCACAACTGGATACCCAATTGTTGATGCAGCAATGCGACAGCTTGTTCAATCTGGGTGGATGCACAATCGAACTCGCATGATCGTAGCTAGCTTCTTGGTGAAAGATCTCCACCTCGAGTGGCAAATTGGTGCCAAGTTCTTCGAAGAGCACCTGACGGATTTCGACCCCGCCTCAAATTCACACGGATGGCAATGGACGGCTGGTTGCGGCACTGACGCAAGTCCTTATTACCGAGTATTCAATCCGATTCTGCAGGGTGCGAAGTTCGACCCAGATGGTGATTACGTAAAAAAATGGATTCCAGAACTTGCTCATTTGCCGGCGGCAAGCGTTCATGAGCCTTGGAATGACATAGCTGGCTACCAGTTTGGTTACACTCCCCCAATTTTGGATCACTTCCAAGAGCGTGATGAGGCGTTGCGCCGCCTCGAGAAAATAAAGCGCTAGATATAAATCAGTGGGTCAATGGCGATTGCCAAGAACAAAATCGTCAGATGCGTGATTGAGCTGTGAAAAAGTCGCATCGGGTTTTTCGGTATTTGAATCTTGGCCTCTTTGTAGAGTCGGTGAGATTCCCAGGTAAACCAGATTCCCGCAAGAACAGCAGCAGCCGTGTAGACCATGCCCATGCTGGCAACCGGAATCAGCAATAGCGTCGAAGCAAAATAAGCGTAGGCATACAGAATAATCTGCCGGCCAACTTTCTCGTTTTTAGCAACCACCGGGAGCATGGGGACTCCGGCCGCCCTGTATTCCTCTAAATAGCGCATTGAAAGTGGCCAATAGTGAGGTGGTGTCCACAAAAAGATAATTAGAAACAAAACTCCTGCAGCCAGCGAGAGCTCATTGGTTACAGCGGCCCAACCAATTAGGGCCGGCATAGCACCGGCAGCTCCACCCCAAACTATGTTTTGAGGAGTGCGTCTCTTGAGTCCAAGTGTGTAGACAAAGACGTAAAACAAGATTGCAATAAGCGACAGCACTGCGGCCAGCACATTTATCAGCAGAGCGAACCAAACTACGGATAGAACACCTATTGACCACGCAAAAATTAGAGCCTCTTTGTGACTCAATACTCCGGTAACCAGCGGACGGTTCTTTGTTCGACCCATGATTTTGTCGATGTCACGGTCGATGTAGCAATTGAAGGCGTTTGCGCTGCCAGCGCTGAGTGCTCCACCAAAAACAGTGGCAATAATGAGCCAAATCGATGGAAACCCTCTTGCCGCAAGAATCATTGCCGGAACAGTAGCTATTAGTAGCAGTTCGATTACCCGAGGTTTAGTAAGCAGAAAATACGCGCGAAGCTTGTTTGCAAAGCGCGCGCCAGAAGTTTTTTCGACCGTAGACATTGGTCTAAGTCTAATCCAGTCCGAACAGTCCTTGACCCCACTCGGTATAGACTCGAGGCTAAATGCCAGGCACTGACGCCAGCGCTAATCCCTACGTGTTAAAACGCGTAATTTGTTAGGAATGAATCTTTGTTGGAATGGAATGAAATTGACGACTTAGCAGTGAAGACTGCCAAGGTTCTTGCGGCCGATGCGGTTGAAAAGGTTGGTAACGGCCATCCTGGAACTGCGATAAGTCTGGCACCGGCTGCCTATCTTCTGTTTCAAAAAGTAATGCGGCACGACCCACAAGACGATCGTTGGATTGGCAGAGACCGATTCATCCTTTCGGTTGGCCACTCGTCGCTGACTTTGTATAACCAATTGTTCCTTGGTGGCTTCGGTCTCGAAATCGAGGACATTGAATCACTGAGAACATGGGGATCACTCACCCCTGGGCACCCAGAATATGCACACTCCAAGGGTGTCGAGATCACAACCGGTCCCTTGGGTCAAGGTCTTGCTTCGGCTACCGGATTCGCAATGTCTACCAGGTTTGAGCGCGAGCTCTTGGATCCAAACACAACCGACGGAACGTCCCCGTTTGACCACTTCGTCTTCGTGATTGCCGGCGACGGCGACATGCAAGAGGGTGTCAGCGCTGAGGCGGCATCGCTTGCCGGGCATCATGGTCTTGGGAACCTGGTAGTTATCTACGATGCGAATCAGATTTCAATTGAGGACGACACTGACATCAGCTTTTCTGAAGATGTTGCAAAGCGCTACCAGGCCTACGGCTGGCAAACAATCGAGGTAAATTGGCGCAAAGACGAGGGTTATGTCGAGGACGTAGAGGCTCTTTACGAAGCGATCATGGCCGCCAAGAAAAACACAGATCAGCCAACGTTCATTACCTTGAGAACAATCATTGGTTGGCCAAGCCCCACCAAGCAGAACACCGGCAAAATTCACGGCTCCAAGCTCGGCACCGAAGAAGTTGCAGGCCTAAAGCAAGCTCTGGGCTTCGACCCCGAGGAGAATTTCGCGGTAGCCAAAGAGGTTCTGGCCCACACCAGGCAATTGACCCAACGCGGTAAAGAGCAGCGTGCGGTATGGCAAAAGCAGTTCAGTAAGTGGCAGCAGGACAATCCCGATTCGGCCAAGCTGTTGGAGCGCCTCGAGTCCGGAGCACTGCCCGCAGACCTCGAAGCATCCCTCCCGGTATTTGAAGCTGGCGCTGAACTTGCGACCCGAGCGGCTTCTGGAAAAGTTATAAACGCTATTGCATCAAAGATGCCGGAGCTATGGGGCGGATCTGCTGACCTTGCTGGCTCCAATAACACCACCATTGAAAATGGCGGCTCGTTCGTTCCAGCAAAATGGCAAACCAAGGACTGGACTCCGAAGCCCGCGGGAAGAATACTTCACTTCGGAGTTCGCGAGCACGCGATGGGGGCGATACTCAACGGAGTAAGCCTCTCCGGCCACTCAAGGGTATTCGGCGGGACTTTCCTGGTCTTCTCCGACTATATGAGACCGGCGGTTCGATTGGCAGCCTTAATGGGCATAGCTCCGATCTTCGTCTGGACACACGATTCGGTGGCACTTGGCGAAGATGGTCCAACTCATCAGCCAATCGAACACTTGAACGCGCTGCGACTAATCCCAAACCTGGACATTGTTCGCCCAGCCGATGCCAATGAGACGGCTCAGGCTTGGCTTGAGGTTCTAAAAAACAAAAACAGCCCAGCAGGAATTGTGCTTAGCAGGCAGGACCTACCGGTGCTTGATCGCAGCGAGGGCTTCGGCAAGGCCGATCAAGTCAGCAAGGGTGCTTACATCTATGCAGGTGGCAGTGCAAAGCCAGATCTGATTTTGATCGCCACCGGAAGCGAAGTTCAGTTTGCGGTTGAAGCCAGGCTTATCTTGGAGGCCGAGGGTATTTCAACCCGTGTTATTTCAGCTCCTTGCCTTGAGTGGTTCGACAGCCAGCCCCAGGGCTACCGCGACTCGGTGCTTCCCAGGGACGTTAGGTCTAGGGTTTCGATTGAAGCTGGAGTGACAGCAGGATGGCGCAAGTATGTTGGCGACAATGGCGAGTCGATTGGGATTGATCACTTCGGTGCATCCGCTGATTACAAGACTCTTTATTCGGAGTTCGGAATTACCACCAACAAGGTGGTTGAGGTTGCAAAGAATGTAATGGGAGGAAACTAATGAACGAAAATCTAAAAGCACTGACTGAAGCCGGTGTTTCAATTTGGCTTGACGATCTTTCCAGAGAGCGCATTGAATCTGGGAACCTGAAGCACTTGATCGATAACTTTTCGGTCATGGGCGTTACTACTAACCCCACCATCTTCGCGGCAGCTCTGAAGGGGTCCTCCTACCAGGACGCACTTGTTGCTGAAAAGGCGGCTGGCAGCAGTCCAGCCCGAGCAATAACCAACATCACTTCGGATGATGTCGCGGCTGCCTGCGACCTGTTCCTACCGATCTACAACGACTCTAAGGGTGTCGACGGCAGGGTCTCGATTGAGGTCGATCCTGGCCTTGCTAATGACACCGACCGCACCATTGCCCAAGCACTATCGCTCTACGAGCTTGTTGGCCGGAACAATGTGATGATCAAGATTCCAGCCACTCTCAATGGCCTTGCTGCCATCACTGCGGTAACAGCTGCGGGCATCTCGGTCAACGTGACTTTGATCTTCTCGCTTGATCGCTACGCCAAAGTAATCGATGCCTATATTGAAGGCCTAAATAAGGCCAAGCAGGCAGGTAAGGATCTGAGCAAGATTCACTCGGTAGCATCCTTCTTTGTTTCGCGCGTGGACACTGAAGTGGATGCCAGGTTGGAAGCTCTTGGCAAGCCTGAGCTCAAGAGCAAGGCTGCTCTTGCAAATGCTCAGCTCGCGTATGAGCTTTTCCAAAAGCGCCTCGCAACAGCTGAGTGGCAGCCGCTGGCAGCCGCGGGAGCCAACCCTCAGCGACCATTGATGGCATCTACCGGAGTTAAAGATCCAGCACTGCCGGACACTCTCTATGTCACGGAGTTGGTCTCGGCAAACATTGTGAACACCATGCCGGAAAAGACCATGATGGCAACTGCGGATCATGGTGTCATCCCAGCTGAGTCGATCGTGGCTTCCTTCGATAAGGCGAAAGCTGCATTGGCAGCAATCGAAGCTGCCGGAGTGGACCTAGCCGATGTCACGCTGCAACTCGAGCAAGAAGGTGTCGAAAAATTCGCCGTTTCTTGGGACGAGCTTGTCGAAACAGTCGAACAAGCACTAGCTGGAAGCTAAATTATGCAGCTGAGGGTGAATGAAAATCTGAAGCCTGAACTAGAAGCCGTAGTCGCCAGGGTGGTCCAGGCTCAGATTGCATCTCGAGTCGGAGCTAAAGACGACTCGGTCTGGGGGCAAGCTGCCCAAGATGAGGCTTCAAAGAGACTGGGCTGGGTTGACTCTTTCAAGACCTCAGTTGATCTAATACCTGAGATTCTGAAGCTCAGAGACCATTTTCGAGAACTAGACGTGGATCGCATTGTGCTTTGCGGCATGGGCGGGTCCTCGTTAGCTCCTGAGGTAATCGGCAAAAACACTGGCCACGAAATCGTGATCCTCGACTCAACTGCACCCGATCAGGTTTTGAGTGCCGTTCGCGACCTTGGAAGAACCGCTGTGGTCGTTTCTTCGAAATCTGGAGCGACAGTTGAGACCGATAGCCAAAAACGCGCCTTCGAGAGTGGTTTTTTTGCGGCTGGAATCGATCCAGCGGACAGAATCGTCGTGGTCACAGACCCGGGTTCTCCTCTGGATATTGAATCAAGAGCTGCCGGTTACACAGTCTTCAATGCTGACCCAAATGTTGGCGGTCGGTACTCAGCATTAACCACCTTTGGAATGGTGCCAGCTGGCCTAGCAGGGTCAGATATAGCGTCGCTTCTTGCTAATGCCTCCCAGGCAAGCTTTGGACTTAGCGTGGATTCTGCTGACAACCCTGCTATTTGGCTCGCTGCTGTGTTGGCTGCCACTCAAGGCGCAGGCCAGGTCCGTGATAAGTTCTTGATCGAAACCGATGGCTTGCCAGGCTTTGGTGACTGGGTTGAACAGCTGGTTGCAGAAAGCACTGGCAAACAACAGCGTGGAATTCTCCCCGTTGTAGTAACTCAAAGTGCTCCTGAAATACAAGCTGTTCCGAACGACACTATTTTTATTCGTTTTGCAGATACCTCGCCGGTTAGCGAGCACGTTACATTCAACGGCAATCTGGGTCAGCTCTTCTTGCTATGGGAGCACGCGACAGCGATTCTTGGTTATCTAATGCAGATAAACCCATTCGATCAGCCAGACGTGGAATCAGCAAAAATCGCCGCTAGAGCGCTGCTGGACTCCCCTGATATCGAAACTGTTCCTGGATTCGTTGATCGTGGGATGACGGTCACAAGCTACGGGCTTAGCGTAGTAGGCAGCACCGTGGAGGCGGCAATCGAAGAGCTTTTGAGTCAGGCCACTGATGTTAGCTACATCGCCGTTCAAGTTTACCTAAGCCGACCTGAGTACCCTCAGTTTGAGAAGCTTCGTGATGTTCTAGCAAAGCGAACCGGCCGCCCTGTCACTTTTGGCTGGGGGCCAAGGTTTTTGCACTCAACCGGCCAGTATCACAAAGGGGGCCCAAAGCAAGGGCTCTATATCCAAATCACCGGAGAACACGGGGTTGACCTTGAAATAAAGGATCGCCCGTTTAGTTTCGGAGAGCTAATTCGTGCCCAGGCTGCTGGAGACGCGAAGGTTTTGTATGACAACGGCCTGCCGGTTGTTGCCCTGCATATGACTGAACCACTTCGCGACCTAGCATTTCTAGAAAAGGTAATTGCTTCGTGACCACCAATCCTCTTAGGGATCCTCGTGATCGGAGAATGCAAAAAATTGCCGGTCCGAGCGGTCTGATTATGTTCGGCGTCACCGGTGACCTTGCCGGCAAAAAGCTACTTCCTGCGATCTACGACCTTGCTAATCGCGGATTATTACCTCCGGCATTTTCGCTAGTCGGCTTCGCGAGAAGAGACTGGAACGCTGCGGACTTTGAGGCCGTGGTTTATGAGT
>Ga0307957_1001852_pt1 | contig 9787 bp, 13 predicted proteins | sample OrgLakmetagen490_FD_201830 | JGI IMG/M metagenome (GOLD analysis project Ga0307957, IMG submission 201830) | Saline water microbial communities from Organic Lake, Antarctica - #490 | ecosystem: Environmental > Aquatic > Non-marine Saline and Alkaline > Saline | place: Antarctica: Organic Lake... | reverse complement strand
CCTGTTGGAGTTTCAGTCGAAAGTAGACAGCACCATGCCACTGCGGCTGATGCACTACGTGGCCTGCTTTTACGATCACTTACTGAAAACCCGTGAAACAACGCCGCGACAGGGTTTGCCGCCTATCTTTCCAATGGTTCTGTACAACGGCTCAAAACGCTGGTCAGCCCGTCAGGACATCTACGAAATGGTGCAGCCGGAGCCACCGGAGTTTTTGCGAGCGTACCAGCCACACCTTCGTTATTACCTGATTGACGAAGGGCGCTATACTGATGAAGAATTAATCAGCAAGCAAACGCCGTTAAGCGGCGTATTTGGAGTTGAAAACGCTGGCCATAGCTGGGAAGCCTTGCAGGAGGCAGTGGATCGAGTCGTCAAGATCATCGAGGCCGATCCAAGCAAGGAGCGGGTGGACAAAATCATCACCCGCTGGATTAAACGCCACTTGAGTCGTCTAGGCGCGGAAGTGGGCTTGGAACGGTTGAACAGTTTGGTGGAGGACAGAGATATGTTGGCAGAGAACTTAGAGAATCTGGTTAAGAAAGAGCGACTTGAAGGGCTCGAAATCGGAGAAAAACAAGGTGAGGTCAAAGGCGAGGCTAAGTTGCTGAAGAGACTGATTTTCTCGAAGTACGGACAATGCCCTGAGTGGGCGCAGGATAAGCTCAATGCTGCTGATTCTGATTGCCTTGGAGTCTGGGCTGAGCGCATATTTACTGCTGAAACTTTAGAAAAACTGCTGTCGGACTAACGCTATGTTGGCAGAGAATTTAGAGAATCTGGTTAAGAAAGAACGGCTTGAAGGTATGCTGATAGGGCGCCAGGAAGGCCGTCAAGAAGGTCGTCAAGATGGGCAATATGAAGCCAGGAAAGAAACCGCACGTAACCTGATTAGCCGTACCGAGATGAACGACCAGGTGATTGCAGAGATTGCTGGTTTGACGGTTGATGAGGTCAGTCGGTTAAGGTCAGAGATCAAGCATTAACTGAAACTCCATGTGAGTCACAAGAATGATAAGGGCAGCCGTTGGCTGCCCTTGCTGTGTCAGGGTGACTAATCCATGGACAGGCACTCTCTCCCTAGGACAGGCACTCCTTCCTCACGGATTCCTGTTCCCCTCTAATGATCCATGGACAGGCACTCGCTCTCTCCTCCTTCCCGTTTCCGCTCTTTTCCCTTCCCCCCCGACTGCGCATAATTCGGCGTTATGACATAGTGGCTCATAAGGGGAGTGGTAGGGGAGTGGTGGCAGGTGCCTGTGGTAGGCTTCAGGCATCGAGATAGGAGAACGCATGGCAACAAATCACCACGACACCGGTTACAAAGAACTGTTCAGCCACCCGGAATTTGTTCAGCAGTTGATCGAAGGATTCGCCCCGTTCGAGATCGCGGATTTGATGGACTTCAGTACACTCAAGAATCACAGCGGCAATTACATTACGCCGCTGTTTGAGGAAAAGTTCGAAGACGTGGTGTGGTCTGTTGATATCACTTGGGAAGGCGTGCCTCAGCAGGTGTACCTGTATATTTTGCTGGAGTTCCAGTCCCGTGTGGATCGAACCATGCCGATCAGAATGATGCACTATGTGGCTTGTTTTTATGACCACTTACTGAAAACCAGAGCAACAACACCCGGTGGTGGGTTGCCTCCCGTATTTCCTATTGTGCTGTACAATGGATCGCAACGTTGGACCGCTGAACAGGATGTGTATGAGATGGTGCAGCCGGAACCTCCTGGCTTCCTGCGAGTCTATCAACCACATCTGCGGTATTACCTAGTGGACGAGGGGCGTTATACTGATAAAGAGTTGGGCTTGCGCCAGACACCGTTGAGTGGCGTGTTCGGTGTTGAGAATGCGGGCCACAGTTGGGAAGCGTTGCAGCAAGCAGTCGATCGTGTGGTGGCGATCATACAGTCGGACCCGAACAAGGATCGTACCGACAGAATCATTACCCGCTGGCTCAAACGCCATTTGCAGCGACTTGGGGCTGAAGTACACCTGGATCAGCTCAACAGTTTGGTGGAGGACAGAGATATGTTGGCAGAGAACTTAGAGAATTTGGTGAAGAAAGAACGGCTTGAGGGCATTCTGGTAGGGCGCCAAGAAGGTGAACACATGAAGGCTGAGCAAATCGCCCGTAACCTGATTAGCCGTACTGAGATGGATGATCAGATGATTGCAGAGATTGCTGGTTTGACGTTTGATGAGGTCAGCCAATTGCGGTCAGCCATTAAGCACTGACCCTCGTTCTGACAGGCGGACACTCGTTCGGCGGACACGGCGGACAGGCGCATGCAGGCGCATGGACAGGCACTCATAGAAGTGGACAGGCACTCATAGAAGTGGACAGGCACTATTTTTCCCTATTTTTCTTGGGGAGGTGATCTTTCAGGTTGGCACTTATAAAAAGGGCCTTGGGCCTTTAGCCGCACATTCCACGGGGCCATCAGCCTCTACGTGTTATCATGGTGTCTTGGTGCTCATGGCAAGAAGAGGTTTGTGTGTACGCAATCGAGTTTGAAGCTGATATTCAGAATGGCGTCGTTAAAATTCCCCCGGAGTACGCTCGTCTCAGAAATATCCATGCCCGAGTGGTTGTGATGGTCGGGGAATCAAAAGCGAATGCCGAGATAATGGCGTTTTCCCGGCATTCAGCGAACGCTATCGAGGAATGGCAAGACGAGGCCGAGGACGATGTATGGACCTGACTCCAGGGGAGGTGTTGCTGTGTGAGTTCTATTTTTCTGACTTCCAGACTAGCAAACGTCGGCCAGTGATTGTGTTTAAAGATAACCTGCCGTTTGACGACTTTGTTGGCATACCGGTTAGCAGTCAGACTTCGCGGCTGCACGATGATGAATTTATTCTGGAGCCCTCCGATATGGCGCTGTGAAGTGGTTAACTGGGCTGGTCACATCCATTTAACCACTTCACCACGACACCGGTTACAAGGAATTGTTCAGTCACCCGGAATTCGTTCAGCAGCTGGTGGAAGGCTTCGCGCCAAACGAGATTGCGAGCCTGATGGATTTCAGCACGTTGAAGAACCACAGCGGCAATTACATCACCCCGTTGTTTGAGGAAAAGTTCGAAGACGTGGTGTGGTCAGTGGAAGTGAACTGGGAAGGCATCACCCAACGGGTGTTTTTATACATCCTGTTGGAGTTTCAGTCCAAAGTAGACAGCGCCATGCCATTGCGGCTGATGCACTACGTGGCCTGCTTTTACGATCACTTACTGAAAACCCGTGAAACAACGCCGCGACAGGGCTTACCACCTATCTTTCCAATGGTTCTGTACAACGGCTCAAAACGTTGGTCAGCCCGTCAAGACATTTACGAGATGGTGCAGCCGGAGCCACCGGAGTTTTTGCGAGCGTACCAGCCACACCTTCGTTACTACCTGGTTGACGAAGGGCGCTATACTGATGAAGAATTAATCAGCAAGCAAACGCCGTTAAGCGGCGTATTCGGAGTTGAGAACGCCGGCCATAGCTGGGAAGCCTTGCAGCAGGCGGTGGATCGAGTCGTCAAGATCATCGAGGCCGATCCAAGCAAGGAGCGGGTGGATAAAATCATCACCCGCTGGATTAAACGCCACTTGAGTCGCCTTGGCGCGGAAGTGGGCTTGGAACGGTTGAACAGTTTGGTGGAGGACAGAGATATGTTGGCAGAGAACTTGGAAAACCTGGTGAAGAAAGAACGACTTGAAGGTATGGTGATAGGGCGCCAGGAAGGCCGTCAAGAGGGGCAACATGAAGCCAGGAAAGAAACCGCACGTAACCTGATTAGCCGTACCGAGATGAACGACCAGGTGATTGCAGAGATTGCTGGTTTGACGGTTGATGAGGTCAGCCAATTGCGGTCAACGGTCAAGCATTGACTGAAAGTCCATGTGAGTCACAAGAATGATAAGGGCAGCCAATGGCCAAATTAATCCATGGACAGGCACTGGTATAAAAATTCATGGACAGGCACTCGCTCCGTTTCGTTGTGCGGTCGTCAGGTCAGGTCGTCATGGGTCAGGTCGTCATGGACAGGCATTCGCTCTCTTTTCCCTTCTCTCTTTTCTTCCCCTCCTACTGCGCATAATTCCGCGTTATGACAAAGCTGTGTCACCGCCTGAGTAATACTGACCCTCCAACGTCGCAGACAAGCACTCGTATTGCTCAGAAACCCGCATTTTTCTTTGGATTGCGTCTTTGTAGTCTGAGAACTACACTGTGCTTATGCTCGATATTAAACAGACTGATACCTACCGAAAATGGGAGCGTAAACTCCGTGATTCGCGTGCCAAGGCACTGATTGCTGCCCGCATCTTTCGGCTCGCCAATAACCTTGCAGGGGATGTAAAGCCGGTAGGGCAGGGCGTCAGCGAACTACGCATCCACCATGGACCTGGGTATCGTGTTTACTTCAAGCAGCGCGGTAATGAGGTGGTCATTTTGCTTTGTGGCGGGGATAAAAGCACTCAGCAAAGCGATATCGACACGGCGCAACGCTTAGCAGCTGAATGGGAGGGGTTATGAGCGACAATATTTATGACTACGATCCGGCGGAGGCGCTAGACAGTCAGGATGCCATTGCGATATTTCTTGCTGATGCACTGGAAACCGGTGATTCTGGCTATATAGCTAAGGCGATGGGGGTAGTGGCCCGCGCCAAGGGTATGGCAGAACTGGCACGTGAAACCGGTCTTTCCCGTGAACAGCTTTACCGCTCATTCAGTGGGCAGGGCAACCCTACGCTGAAAACCATGCTTGCGGTAACGCGAGCCTTGGGCGTGGACTTGACGACTCGCCCACACCAAGAACCTGTAGTGGTGCAAAATCCCCAGGCGTGAGACCGGTTCAGCAAGAAAGGGTCGTCAGGGTACGCCGCTCGTCGACGCTCTTTTCGATAGTCGCCTCAAAAGCCGTAGCCCGTTCGCACCAGCGGTCGGGGGTTCAAGTTTAGGCGTGCCAGAAAGGTCTGCCAGAAAGGTCAGAAAGGTCAGAAAGGTCAGAAAGGTCAAGTCATGGACAGGCACTCTCAAGTACTCAGTACTCACTCAGTACTCACTCAGTACTCACTCAGTACTCAGTAAGTCACGGACAGGCACTCCTTCCTCATGCATTCCTGTTCCCTCTAATGAAAAACCTTGGCGTGGTATAATGGAATTCGTTGAATCAGGAGGATGCATGGCAACGAACCACCACGATACCGGTTACAAGGAATTGTTCAGTCACCCGGAATTTGTTCAGCAGCTGGTAGAGGGCTTTGCGCCGAACGAGATTGCGAGCCTGATGGATTTCAGCACACTCAGGAGCCACAGTGGTAACTACATTACGCCGCTGTTTGAGGAGAGGTTTGAAGACGTGGTGTGGTCGGTGGAGGTGACCTGGGAGGGCATCACGCAGCGGGTGTTTTTGTACATCTTGCTGGAGTTTCAGTCGAAAGTAGACAGTCGCATGCCGCTGCGGCTTATGCATTACGTGGCATGTTTTTACGATCATTTGTTGAAAACCCGAGAAGCAAAGGTGCGCCAAGGCCTACCACCGATTTTTCCGATGGTGCTGTACAACGGCTCCCAACGCTGGTCCGCTCGTCAGGACATTTACGACATGGTGCAAAGTAGGGGACGGATTTGAAATCCGTCCCCGGTTTAGATCTGCAGCGGCCAACCGCACCTTCGCTATTACCTGATTGACGAAGGGCGTTACACTGATGAAGAATTGATCAGCAAGGAAACGCCGTTAAGTGGCATATTTGGGGTTGAGAACGCCGGTCATAGTTGGGAAGCTCTGCAGCAGGCGGTGGATCGGATTGTTGAAATTATTAAAGCTGACCCGAACAAAGATCGGGTGGATAAAATCATTACTCGTTGGATCAAGCGCCATTTACAGAGAGTGGCTCCCAAGGCCAGGCTTGATTTGGATCGGTTGAGCAGTTTGGTGGAGGATAGAGAAATGTTGGCAGAAAATCTTGAAAATCTGGTTAAGAAAGAGCGACTTGAGGGTCGCCAAGAGGGTCGGCAGGAAGGTCGTCAGGAGGGCGATAGGCGCGCGTTAGAAGAAAAACGTAAAACCGTTCGTCATCTTCTTTCATTTGGCGTGCTCAGTAATGATCAGATTGCGGCAGCGACGGGGTTATCGGTTGACGAGATTGTCAAGCTGCGAATTGAAGACAAGCATTAACAGAAGAAAAGCGGGGACAGATTTCAAATCTGTCCCCAGGGAGTAAAGCGGACAGCAGGGACAGACTTCAAGTCTGTCCCTGCTGGCTTCTGGAGCCGGCAACAAGGAGGTTGTTATGATCAATATTTCCCACCACGGCGCTGTTTCTGGCGTTACGGGCTCCTGCCACGAGCTGAGCATTACCCCTTCTAATCGGTCAAATCCCTCCGCCGGCATCCTGATTGACTGCGGCCTGTTTCAGGGCGCAGACGCCGCTGGCAGGTTCGCACAGGGACAGATTTCTAAATCTGTCCCTCCTTTAACTCATCAATCTGTCCCTGCTTCGACGAGTATTGCCGCCCTCGCTATCGATTTCCCCATTGATCACATTCGTGCGCTGGTGGTTACCCACGTGCACATTGACCACGTTGGCCGAATACCGTATTTGCTGGCGGCCGGGTTTGGCGGGCCGATTATATGCTCCGAGCCTTCAGCTATTATGTTGCCGGAGATTCTGGAAGACGCTCTGAAAATTGGCTTTACGCGGGATAGAGGACTGATTGAGCGAGTGCTGGGGTTGATTCGGCAGCGCTTGGTTCCGGTGGCTTATGGGCAGTGGCATTCGGTGTTTGAGGCGGATAAAGAAACCGGTGGCTCTCTGGATATTCGCTTTCAGCCGGCAGGTCACATTCTGGGCTCAGTGTATGTGGAATGTGATGTTACCGCGGCAGAACATGATGGAGAGCATGGTAGGGCGCACGATGATGAACACGAACGCGAGGGTGGGAGTGAAAGGGCGGGATATTCTGAAATATGGCAGCAACGCCGGTGTGCGAACATCGGATCAGGCTGGCTGGGTGGAACTTGATGATAAACGTTACTCCATCTGCGCCCGTATTCACCAAGTAGGCGGTTACTCCGCCCACGCGGGGCAAAGTGAGCTAGCGGAGACCAAACAATTTTCATTTTGCACGTCGGCCGAGAAGCCGAGCCTTCGCTTCCTCGTGTGAGACTCCTTCCCCCGCAGCCAACTGTTCTTCCGCCTTATGTATATCTTCAAGAATTTCCAGTCGCGCTTGCATCCGTTCGTACTCGTTAATATCAACAAGTACAGCAACTCCGCGATAGGTCTATTTTTCGCGCCTCAGGATTGGATCTTACTTCATCCTGCGTAGACAATTGCGGTTGCGGGGACCAAATTTAGTTGGCCTCTACAGCACTGCCGCTGCCCTTAATGGGGACAGATTTGAAATCTGTCCCCACGCAATAAGATCCTCAACGGCTCGTCATTCAGTCGCCAACGTTGATGGTAGCTGCTAGTATCTACTTTATATTCGATTTTCGACCATATTGGCGAAAATCTACTCTTAGGATGGCTAGCAATGCTGGTTGACTTTACTGTTAAAAACTTTCGATCAATTCGAGACGAGCAAACGTTAAGCTTTTTTGCGCAAAAACAGACAGATCACTTTGCTTCGTCTATTCACTACCCAAGCTCCAAAAAAGTGGGAATTCTTGCTTCAGCCGGAATTTACGGAGCAAACGCTTCAGGCAAGACCACTGTATTAATGGCTCTTAAAGTGTTTCTGGAGTTTCTGAGTCAAAGCCACACGCTTTCCGAAGGCGATGCAATCGAGGCCTACCAGCCGTTCCGTCTCTCAACTCTTCGCAAAGCTCAACCCAGTTTGTTTGCCGTAGAATTTGTGGTTGAAAAAGTGCGCTACGTTTACGAGATTGAACTTGATGCACTGCGTGTTGTCTCTGAACGGCTGGATTTTTACTCCCAAGGCACCACCCGCGAGGTGCGGTCCAAGCTTTTTGAGCGCGCAAAAGGCTCAACGTGGGAAGAAATCACTTTCGGCACCTATTTTAAAGGCGGTGCGCGAAAAATTCCGGTTTTTGACAACCAAGCCTATCTCTCTAAGGCAGGTAATAGTCCCGATGCCCCGGAACTGATTCGCAAGGTTTATCAGTTTTTCAAGCGCGATGTGTTTTTTGTAATTCCGGGGTCAAACAGTCGGCCCACCCGACCCACATGGCGTAAAGACGAGCAGATTGTTAAACAAGTTGCAGATTTTTTGTCTGCCGTGGATACAGGCATCAGCCGGGTTCTAATTAAAAAGCAATCTAGAGATGATTTGCTAGAGCGTTTTCCAAAAAATCTACCAGAAGCTATTAAAAACAGGATTCTAGAAGATTTTTCACTGGAGCCTTATTTTGAGCATCAGACTGAAGAAGGCGGTCAGGAGTTGTTTTCAGAATCTGATGAGTCTCATGGAACGCAAACGCTTTTCAACGTTTTGCCGCTGTTACTGCAAGTATTTAAGAACGGAAGCGTGTTGGTTTGGGATGAACTTGAAGCAAGTTTACACCCTCATGTTTCGGAGTTAGTGGTTAGTTTGTTTAACAACCCAAAGGTAAATCGTCAGCATGCTCAGCTGTTATTTACAACGCACAACCTGGACTTAATGGACTCCTCAAAAATGCGGAAAGATCAGTTGTGGTTAGCCGAGAAGAAAGACGGCGCGACAGAGTTGGTTTCTCTGGACGAGTTCGACTCTGGTTTGAAGTCAACAAGCCCCTTTGCAAAATGGTACGACGAAGGCCGGCTTGGTGGGCTGCCCGCGATAGACGCCACTAAGGTGATCGAATTATTTGAGTCTGTTGGGAATACGGAGTAAGGGATGCCTAGACAACGCAAGGGATCTGTCAGGCCGGTGAAGTCGAGGGTGTATATTTTTTGCGAAGGGAAAAACAGAGCCCAACTATATTCGGGCGTACATAAAGACGTTTTATCCGGCCTGCGCGCGGTTAAAAGATGCAGAAAAGCCGGTAACCCTACAGGATACCGTTAAGAATACGCCAAAACAGTTGGTAAATGAGGCTGTTACGTTTTCGAAGTCACTGGATTTTAAGAAAGATCAGGTGTGGGTAATGTACGACCGTGAGTCACCGGCCAAATACTCCGATGATAATCACGGACAAGCTTGGTTGAAGGCCAAAAAAAATGGTGTAAATGTTGCACTTTCCAATGTTTGTTTTGAGTATTGGCTACTGCTTCATCTTACGGAAACCAGCCAGCCTGCAAATAGTTGTGATGATTTGACTGGTACGGTGGCATTCAAATCTGCTTTTCGAGAAATCGGGTTTAGTAACTATCAAAAGGGCGAAGCCCAAGTGGCGGATGAGTTGATAACTAGAGACCGGATTGAAAATGCGAAAAGACGAGCTCGACGTATTAATAAGCAAGCGCAGGCAGGTTGTCCTGCATCTGACGTCGAACTGCCTTACCGGTTGACCCCGTATACAAATGTTTACGAGGTGCTGGAGGCAATTAATGGAGTGGCTGGCTAACAAATTGGATAAAACCGGAACAGATTTTTAATCTGCCCCCGTCTTTTAAGCCAGGGACAGACTTAAAGTCTGTCCCTGGCAACCGGCAACAAGGATGCATGGCATGACTATTTCGCCTGAAAAAGTCTGGTTTGATGAAGACAACCTTTGGGTAATGCTGTCGGATGCGCGAACTATCGGTGCACCTTTGGCATGGTTTCCAAGCCTTCTGCACGCGGACCCAGTGAGCCGGCAAGGTTTTGAATTGAGTGTACATGGCATTCATTGGGACGCGCT
>Ga0307957_1001847_pt1 | contig 9805 bp, 12 predicted proteins | sample OrgLakmetagen490_FD_201830 | JGI IMG/M metagenome (GOLD analysis project Ga0307957, IMG submission 201830) | Saline water microbial communities from Organic Lake, Antarctica - #490 | ecosystem: Environmental > Aquatic > Non-marine Saline and Alkaline > Saline | place: Antarctica: Organic Lake... | reverse complement strand
CATTTCGTCAGTTTGAGTTCATCAAAGAAACGGCCGGCCTCTGTACCTTCACCAGCCAGTGCCTGCGTCAGACCCTTGCGGATGCCTGCGACGGTCTCGGCATAGTCAAGCTGGTCCTGCATGTCCTGCCAAGCGCTGGCGTCCATCACGACGACCGAGGGCTTGCCATTGACGGTCAGGATCTGCGGCCGTCCGCTTTCCTTGATACGCGCGATCATGCGCGCCGAATCCCGCTTGAACTCGGTCAGCGGGCTGATGTCTTTGGTGATGTTCATGGCTGGCCTCCCGACGCGCATCTAATTCGGTGCGAATATAGCGTTAATTTAGATGCACGTCGAGATGCTTCGCGATCAATCTCGGATGGTGTAGACGCGACCTCTTCCCTCGATATTCCCGGAGGTGATGACCAGCCCGAGCTTTTTCTTGAGTGCCCCGGCCATTGCACCCCTGATAGTGTGTGGTGCCCACTGGAGGGCCGCACTGACCTCGCCGATGGTCGCGCCATCCGGCGCGCGCAGCATGGCGATCAGAGTGGCTTGTTTGGTTCCCGCGCGCGGCGTGCGCGTCTTGGGCGCTGCCTTGTCGATTGGTTCGGCCGCCGTGCTTTCTGTCTCAATGCCAATGGCGGCAAGCCCTGCATTCGTGGCGATCAGCGTGACGCCGTGGCCATCGCCAGTCTCGCGCCAAATGGGCTCGCCCTTGCGCGTGTCGGCGTCGGCCTCTTCAATCAGCCCTTTGGCGATCATAGTGCTGACCACCTTGGCGGCGGCCCCACCGCGCAGGCTGTCGGGCAGCGGCAGGGCGATGTGATCAGGCCGTTGTGCTGCGGCGCTGAGGATCAGGGCTTGGGTGTCGGAAAGTTGGGTCATCGGAGGTTTACCTTTCTCCTGCGACAGAAACGGTGCGGTGTTCAGGATCGGCCGGGGGTCAGCTCCAGCGATTTCGCAGGCCATTGCGAGCGAAGGGCAGATGCGAGGATCGCCTGAGCGGGTGGTGCCGTGGACGTGGAATTCCCAGACTGGCTCGTGGCCATAGTCTTCGCAGCAAGCCCAGATCTGGGTCCGGGATCCGTTGGCATCAAAGATCAGGAACATGCGCGTCGTTTCCGTCATCGGGGCAACGCAGGATGCGCGCCCTTCTACGACGCCAAGCCCGCCAGTTGGCGGGCTGCGTTCGGGAGGCTTTTGTTCACTCGGCGTGCTCGCCTTCGCAGAAGGCGCTGTCGGTGATGCGCTTCAGCAGACTGGCGTAATGCTCGAGGGTGCCGACGTCGCCCCAGTTGATCTCGTCGGGATGGCTGTTGAAGTGGTCTGCGCTGAGTGTTTGCAGGCGGGCGAGCATCTGGTCGATCTCGGCTTTCTTGCCGAGGAAGGCGTTCAAGGCGGCTTCGCGGTTGCGTTGTGCTTTTGCGGCGCGCAGCTGGTGGCGGGGTGTGGTGATCGGGTTCAGGCGTGTCATGGTGGTGTCTCCGTGGTGAGTTGCATGGTTTTCCTGCCACCATATTCGCTCGTTGGAGCTAATTAACGTAGCAAAATCAGAGCCATAATATTGCTTTCTGATCATTCGGAGCGGTTGGTCGCGTCCACCCATGCGCCATCCTGCCAGACATAGAGATGGCAAAGCTCGCAAGTCCGCCGTGGCAGGACGCGCGGGGCGCGGGGCGGGTCGAAACAGTCCAGCGCATCGGCGCTGACCTGCCGGATTTCCTTTGCGGCGAGGATGTCCTTGGGCGTCCAGCGCGCCAGCGCGGGCAGCATGTGGGCGGGATAACCGTCGAAATGAACGTAGACATGGGCCCATTCTTCGGGCCCGGTCTGGATAGCGATCTGTGCACGTGTGCTCAAAATGCTCTCCCTCAGATCAGCTGCAGGTCAGCCAGCGTGGCACAGGCTGCTGCCAGCTGGCTGGTGGGCAGTTCGATCTTCAGATGCGAGATCACGTCCGAGGCTGCGGCGGTGATCCCGTCCTCGCGCAATGCGGTCTCAATGGCAGCGGCCACGGCGTTAGGGCGGGAGTGGTCGAACTGATCGGGCAAGGCAGCGTGGTCGATGCGGATCGTAGTGGTGGCGGTCATGGTGTGGCCTTTCAGGGTTGCTGTTCGATCAGGGCGAGGATCGCGCAGGCCATCCCGCCGAGGTATTCGCTGCGGCGAAACACGATGTCGTCGATCTCGTTTGTGGTGGTGATGCTCGGGTCGACCGCGAGGTCAGCTGCTATGTGGGGCAGGAGACGCTTGGCCTCGGCGTTGTAGCGTTCTGCGATGATCATGTGCGGGCTCCTCGGGTGCGTCGGTCGGTGCAATCAGGTTCGCTCTACTCGGACGCCATATCCAGTATAATCGTAGCAATTACATGGCTTTATGAGGGGCGGATGGCGCAATCAAGACGCGGGTCCCTGATCGAGGCTGTGACCAACACAGTGGTGGGGTATGTGCTGGCGGTTGCTACGCAGTTTGCGGTGTTTCCGATCTACGGCCTGCAAGTCGGCGTGGTCGAGAACCTTGGGTTAGGCCTCGTATTCACAGCCGTATCGCTGATCCGTGGGTACGTCCTGCGCCGTCTTTTCGACCGCTGGAGGCTGTGACCGATGACGGACGGCAGACCCCGCGGCCAGACCATCACTGTGGCGCAGGCCGCAGCCCTGTTGGGCCGCTCTGACCGCTGGGTCCAGGGGCTCGTCACATCCGGCTACATGGATCGGGCGACGCGCGGGGAATACACGCTGGTGGGTGTCATCCGCGGGGCGCTGGCCTATTACGAAGACCAGCTCACAAAGAACAACAAGGCTGCGGTGGCAAGCCGGGCCACGGAAGCGCGCACGCGTGAGATTGAACTCAGGATTCAGGAACGCAGCCGGGAGTTAATCCCGATGGAGGATGCCAAGGCCGTGGTGGGCGAGATGGCGGCGCTGGTGCGGGCGGAGCTTGCGGGGCTTGCTGCGCGGTATACGCGCGACATGGAGGCGCGGCGCGCGCTCGAAGAGGTAATCGATGGCGCGCTGGAACGGATTGCAGGGGCCGCAGAAAAAGCGAGTACAGCTTTGGTCGCTGGCAGCGGCGATCTGGAGGCCGAGCGAGAAGCGTGATCCGGCGGCCTGGGCCGCGGCCCACCGCATCTATCCCGAAACCGCCGGTATTCCCGGTCCGCGTGACCCAAAGCTGACGCCGTACATGATCCCGTGGTCGGCGGCTGTGCATCGCGGCGGCCATCGCCGGGTTGTGGCGGTGACCTCGGCGCAATCGGGCAAGACCGACAGCATGCTCGACATCATCGGTGCGCGGTTGGATCAACGTCCCGCGCCAATCTTGTACGTCGGCCCGACGAAGGAGTTTCTGACCGATCAGTTTGAGCCGCGGCTGATGGCGCTGCTGGATGAGGCCGACACGCTTGCGAATAAGGTGGTGCGCGGCCGGCGGATGAAGAAGACGCTGAAGCATGTGGCTGGCGTGCGGCTGCGTCTCGCGCATGCGGGGTCCTCGACGGCGCTGAAATCCGATCCTGCCGCGCTCGCGCTGATCGACGAATACGACGAGATGATGGCCAATGTGAAAGGCCAGGGCGATGTTCTGGGCCTGGTGGAGGCGCGGGGGGAGACCTATGCGGATTTTGTCACGGCCATCACCAGCACACCGGCGCGAGGCCTCGTGGAAATCGAACCGGATGAGGGCAGCGGTCTGGAGTTCTGGGCACGCTCGGCACCGGATGATGTTGAGAGCCCGATCTGGAAACTGTGGCAAGAGGGCACGCGGCACCATTGGGCCTGGCCCTGCAAGCATTGCTTGGACTTCTTCATCCCGCGGTTCAAGCAGCTGCGCTGGCCCGAGCGCGCGACACCGTCGCAGGCCAAGCAGGCCGCAACGCTGGAATGCCCGCGCTGCGGGGGTCAGCATGGCGAGGCTGACAAGGTTTGGATGAACGCCCGCGGCGCGATGGTGGCACCTGGACAAACGGTAACGCTGAAGGACGACGCGCCGCATGTCACTGGCGCGCCAGCGGACAGCTCGACGCTGTCGATGTGGACCTCGGGGTTGTGCTCGCCCTTCGTCACCTGGGGCCAGCGGGCGGAGACGTACCTGACGGCGCTGCAATCGGGCGACCATGGCCGGATCCAGACCGCGATGAACGCGGGCTTTGGAGAATGCTACGCCATGACCGCTTCGGGCGATGTGCCGGACTGGCAGGAAATCATGGAGCGGCGCCAGCCGTATCGGGCGGGGGATGTTCCCGCAGGCGGGCTGCGTCTCGTCATGGGCGTCGACGTCCAGAAGTTCAGCCTGGTCTATGTGATCCGGGCCTTTGGCGCGCGCGGGACGTCCTGGCTCGTGGAGTTTGGCCAGCTTTACGGACCCACCGAGGATGACGACGTCTGGTCAGCACTGGCGGACTTGATGCTGACGCCGGTGAGCGGCATGCAGATCGAGAAAGTGTTTGTCGACAGCGGCTTTCGGCCCGACAAGCCGGAACTGGGCAACGAGCACAAGGTCTATGAGTTTTGTCGACGCTACAGCTGGCTCTGTTCGCCCACAAAGGGCCGGGATCAGCAAAACCCGCCCTACAGGGTGTCCAAGATCGAGGTGAAGCCGGACGGCAAACGCGCGCTTTACTCGATCGATCTGGTGACGCTGTCGACGGATTTCTTCAAATCGCTGGTGATGTCGCGCATCCGCACGCCCGCCGATCAGCCGGGGGCGTTTCATGTTCATGAAGCCGTCTCGGAGGATTACTGCAAGCAGCTGACCTCGGAGGCCCGGATTGTGGTGCAGGGCAAGCCGGTCTGGGTCAAACGTTCGCGCAACAACCACTTTCTGGACTGTGAGGCACTCTGCGCTGCCATCGGCTACACGCTGAACGTGCAGCGGATCCCCGAAGGTGTGGAGCGCAAGCTGTCCATTGAGGCGGCGGTGCCCGACGGGCATGACCCGTCAATGGTGGCCGCACCGGAGCCAGACCCACACGGGGCGCCGCTGCCGACATCACGCTCCTCCCAGATCCGTGGCGGCAGCGGCGCGCTGCGCGGGCGATTTGCACGCCAGGGCAGCCGGTTGAACAGGTAACGAACATGACCGTGATCTCAAAGCTCAAAGATCTGCTGGCCGAGGCGCTGCCTCCGACAGTGGGGTCTGAGGGGATGACCCTCCCCAAGCCCTCGGGCAAATACATGCGCGGCGGGCGCGGTGTCACCTTTGCTGGCTGGAAACCGGCGCTGCGGGAAAGCCAGGATGATATTGGCGAGGCCTGGGATGATGCGGCCGCGCGGGTAGGTGATCTCCTGCACAACAGCGGCTGGCTGGCCGGGGCAATGGAGCAATGCGTCGCCAACACCGTGGGCACGGGTCTGCAGCTGAAGGCGCTGCCGGAGAACGAGACTTTTGGGATGACGCCAGCTGAGGCCTCGGACTGGGCGAAAACGGTGGAGCGCCGGTTCGAGCTTTGGGCGCGTAACGCGCAGGAATGCGACATTCAGGGTTTGCGGACATTCGGCCAGATGCAGGCGGCGGCGTTTCGATCCTGGCTTGTGACGGGCGAGATCCTCGCAGAGCTGCCCTGGCGCAAGCGGCCCTGGAACCGCTACGGCACCAAGGTGCGACTGCTGCCGCCGCAGCGGCTTTCGCGCAAAACGGAAAGCATGAGGCGGCTGATCAACGGGGTTTATACGGATGCCGACGGCATGCCCGTGGGCTATCGCGCCATTCGCAAGGACATGTTTCGCCATGACGTGGAATACGATGTGCGCGCCCGCGACCGGGCGGGCCGCCCACGGGTGATCCATATCTTCGAAGGCGCGCCTGGTACACATCGAGGCATCTCGCCTCTGGTTCCCGCGCTGCAGGTGGCCCGGCAGTTCGACCAGCTGGCCGATGCCACGCTGATGGCGGCGATCGTGCAGACCTTGTTTGCAGTGACGATCACCTCCGACGAGCCGACGGAACAGGTGTTGCAGGGCCTGCTGACGCCACAGGAACAGGCGCAGATGCTGGCGCAGGGTATCTCGCCGATGGAGGCCTATATCGAAATGGTCGCAGGCTATTACGACGGCAGCACGCTGGATGTGGGTATCAATGGCCGCCTGGCTCATCTCTTCCCGGGACAGGAGCTGACGTTCCACACTTCGAACCATCCATCGTCGGATTACGCGGCCTTCGCCATGCATCTGCTTCGGGAACTCGCGCGCTGCCTTGGGCTGACCTATGAAAGTGCCACGGGAGACAACGTGGGTGCCACCTATTCTTCGCTGCAAGCGGCGACGACAGAGATTTTCGCGATCACGAAGGCCCGGCGGCACAACATCATGGCGCCGTTTTGTCAGCCCATCTTTGAGGCCTGGCTTGAGGAAGAGATCGAGGCGGGCAGCCTGCCGTTTCCGGGTGGGATTGCCGGTTTTATGGCCAATCGCACGGCTGCGTGTCGCGCGGAATGGCGGGGCGACCCGCGCCCGCAAGCCGATGATCTGAAAAAAGCCAAGGCGCATGAGGTCTGGAAGCGCCTTGGTGTCATGTCGGATGCGATGATCTGCACTGATCTCGGGGCGGATGTGGACGATGTCTACCAGCAACTGGCGCAGGAACAGGCGCTCAGGGCCGAATACGGGCTGCCCGAGCCGCAAATGATGGGCGCGCAGGGCGGTGGGCTGAGTGCCGCTGACGCAGATGAACAGGACGAAACTAGTGGTGAGGCGGAGACATGACCATCAGCATTGACGATGCCGATCCCTGCGCGGCGGCCGCCAGCCTGCGGCAGGTCTATGTCCGGCTCGTCGCGGGAGAAGGCGCCATGGAGGTGCGGTTCCGGGCGGGATCAAACGGTGTGGAGCGGTCGGTGACCTATCATCGTGCGCATCCCGACCGGCTTTTGGCAGTCATTCGCAACTTTGAAGAACACTGTGCCCGCCTGCAGGGCCACGGCCCACGGCGCTTTGCGCTTGGAACAGGAGGGGTGCGATGACGGAACCGCCAGATGTTGAACACTCTGCGGTGGCGCAGGCGGGGCCGACGCTCGTACAGATAGCTGGGCGCGTGCTGAACCGCCCGCTGCTGCTGCACCCGGATAAGGCTGATCTGATCCTGCATGTGCTGCAGGGCCGGATTGGCATCGAGCCATTGGCGGCTCCGGACCCGCAATCGAACCGCTTTGTCGGCAGTCACCGCCGCGATAATGGCAGCGTCAGTTCAATGTGCATTACAAACGGCGTCGCCATCCTGCCGATCGTGGGCAGCCTGGTGAACCGCGGGGCCTGGATCGGGGCCAATTCGGGGCTGGTGTCCTATGAAGGGATTGCCGCGCAACTGCGCGAGGCGCAAGCCGATCCAGAGGTGCGGGCAATCCTCTTGGATATCGACAGTCCCGGCGGCGAGGCCACGGGCATGTTTACGACTGCCAACCTCGTTCGCGCTGTGAACGAGGTGAAGCCGGTTCTGGCCTTCGTCAATGATGTGGCCGCCTCGGCTGCCTATGGCATCGCGAGCGCGGCATCGGAAATCATCGTCTCACCCACCTCGATGGTTGGCTCCATCGGTGTGGTGCTGACCCATCTCGATCGCTCGGGCGAACTTGAGGACCGCGGCGTGAAGCCGACGTTGATCCATGCCGGTGCGCATAAGGTCGACGGCCACCCGTTTGGGCCGCTGTCGGACGCGGTGCGCGCTGATCTGCAAGCCGAGGTCCTGAAAATCTACGACCAGTTTGTCGGGTTGGTCGCAGAAGGGCGTGCTGGCCGGATCAGCGCCGCCGCGATCCGCGCCACAGAAGCCCGCACCTATCTTGGCGCGGATGCCATTGCTCAAGGTCTCGCCGATCGTATGGCGAGTCTGGACGAGGTTATCGCCGCGCTCTCGCAACCGCCCTCCGGGGCAAACCCCCAGAGAAAGGGAGGACCCATGACCAGAACCATCCAAAGCGAGGCGCCCGCTAGTGACGTCTCCGCCATCAGCCCAGCCGATCTGCAAGCCGCTGTCGATGCCGCCCGCACTGAGGCGCGTACCGCCGGTGTCACCGCTGGCAAAGCCGAGGCCACGGCGCGGATCAAGTCCATCCTGACAGCGCCCGAGGCCGAAGGGCGCGAGGCGCAAGCGTTGGTGTTGGCGCTTGAGACCGAGATGACAGCTGTGGATGCCGCGAAAGTTATGACGGCATCCCCCAAGGCATCGGTCCCCACGACGATCGCCGACCGGGCCGCTCACGAGACCGAGCTCGGGGCTGAAACCCCGGCCGATCAACGCAACCGCGCCGAGCGCAGTGTGGCGGGGTGGTCGAAAGCCATCACCCACGCCAATGCGCGCTTCGGCTGAATAAGGGAGAAGGACCATGACTGTTCTCACAGAAGGCCGGCATCCCGGCGAATTCCTGATGACCGAGGCCAATGGCCAGCGCTCGCGGGAAAATATCACCATCGCCAGCGGTGCTGGCATCATCGCCCCGGGCACCGTGCTGGGCAAAATCACCGCCAGCGGCAAATACCTGGCCAGTGCCGTGGGGGCTGCGGATGGCAGCCAGACGGCCGTGGCGATTGCGCTCTACGGCTGCGATGCAACAGCCAGTGACGTCGCCGTTGCTGCCATCACCCGCGATGCCGAGGTGAACGGCAAGATAATGACCTACCATCCCGACCGCGACCAGGCTGCCGAAAAGGTCGCTGCCCAAGCTGACCTCGCGGGTGTCGGCATTATCGTGCGCTGAGCGCCGCCAAAGCGCCCCACCAGAATGAAAACTGATCCCCCGTGCTCTCGGGCCACGGGCCGATCCCGCGTGGCCAGTTGCTGGCGCGCCGACGCAATAAAGGACCCCCCATGTCGATCCTCAACATCTTCAGTCAGGACGCGTTCAGCGTCATGCGCCTCACGGATGCGCTTCGTGAGATCAAATACACGCCCTCCCGCATCGGGCAGATGGGGCTGTTCCAGACCTCCAGCATCGACACGCTGGATATCGCGATCGAAAAGGACAAGGAGCAAAACCGCATGCTGGTCTCCGCCAGCCCCCGCGGTGGCCCGGGCCAGACCTTCGACAAATCGAAACGCGCCATGCGGATGCTCAAGGTGCCGCATTTCCAGGTCGATGATGCGATCTACGCCGACGAGGTGCAGCAGGTGCGCGCCTTCGGCCAGGAAGTGGCCGTCGAGCGGCTGCAGCAGAAGATTGCGGATCGCGCAGCCGAGGCCAGCCAGTTCTTCGCACTGACCGAGGAATACCACCGGCTGAACATCCTCAAGACCGGCCAGCTTCTGGACGCTGACGGCTCGGTGCTTTTCGATTATTTTACCGAGTTCGGCGAAAACCAGCAGGCCGTGGTCGACTTTGATCTCGACAACGCCAGTGCCACCGACGGGGCTCTGCGCAAGAAATGTGCTGGTGTCATCCGCCAAATGGCGGGCATTCTCGACGGTCTGCCGTATACGAGCGTCATCGCGCTTTGCGGGGATGCATTCTTCGACGACCTGATCGGCCACAAGGAAGTGCGCGAGACCTACAAGGGCTATGCCGATGCCGCCTCACTGCGCAACGCCTATATCAACTCGGGCAATTCCGGCATCTATGGCGCGTTCGAGTTCGGCGGCATCACCTGGATGAACTACCGAGGTGGTCAGAATGTGGGCATTGAGACTGACAAGTGCCATCTCGTGCCCATGGGCGTGCCCGGTCTGTTCCGCACGGTTTATGCTCCGGCTGATTACATCGAGACGGTGAACACGCCCGGCCAGCGGCTCTATGGTAAGCAGTGGGAAATGCAGAACGGCAAGGGCGTGAACCTCGAGTTCCAGATGAACGCCCTGCAATACTGCACCCGCCCGCGCGTGCTGATCCCGGGCAAG
>Ga0307957_1001812_pt1 | contig 9962 bp, 6 predicted proteins | sample OrgLakmetagen490_FD_201830 | JGI IMG/M metagenome (GOLD analysis project Ga0307957, IMG submission 201830) | Saline water microbial communities from Organic Lake, Antarctica - #490 | ecosystem: Environmental > Aquatic > Non-marine Saline and Alkaline > Saline | place: Antarctica: Organic Lake... | reverse complement strand
GATTGTACATCATTCTCAATTCGCATTCTATTTTTAAAATTCTCGTTAAAAGTAAAAGCAGCGATGATGAGTATAGTTATGGCAAAAAATCCCATTAAAAGATATACTTTCTTCGTTTTAAATAGAATATACAAATGATGGATAACTATTAAAATACTTAGAACGGTAGCTAGTCTAGCAGAAATTATGAAAATAAAACTAGTAGCTATCAAAACCCAAATATAGAGCCATCTCTTTTTCGCTTTTCGTATAATGTGTAAACTAAAATAAACACTCAGCGCAAGCATAAAACCTATGTAAGGTCGCTCTCCATGAAGCATTTCATTAACAGTAGAACCTATATCTAACTTTACAAAACCATGGTTTAGATAGAACGTTACAATTCCTATAATTGACAATAAAAACAGAATAACAGTTCCAGCTATAAAGCTCAGTAAAACATAATATTTTTTAGTGGCTATTGTCTGTGCAAGAAAATAGATAGCGATTAAACTATAAAGGTTTCTGAGGGGCTTTAGGCTTTCGCTAAAGCCATCTTGTAGCAGGATTGAAATAGTAATCCAGAATACAGCAACTATAAAAAACATAAAACCATCCTTTAGATTAAATTTGATGTCTTTGTATTTCTTGAAAACTATAAAGGAAATTAGAATCAGGATTAAAACGATATTCGGATAAGCTTTAGAAAACGGTAAAACAAAAGCGAAAAGCATCCATAAAAATGGATAGATATTACTTTGCTTAAATAAACTAATCATATTAAATTTATATTTTTTAATTACAAAATAGTCTAGAGCTATTAATTTAAAACCACGATTCCTAAACTTATCAATTAGGGCAAAAGTATGAAAACAATTCATCTAATATTAGAGTTTATAATATACCTCGAATGAAATAATATTCCAATAGTGATAATATAAATTCATTTTTGTCAGTTTGATGTTTATCTTCGATTAATAAATAGATTTTAGTGAAACAAAAAGTTTAATTTTGTAATATGAAGTACCTTAAAAATTAATAAATTTCAAAATTAATAATAAAAATATTTTACTTCTATTATACTGAATACTTACATAGTAAAAACTTTAATACAATGTTTTTTTAAAAATAAAAAAATTATGAATTCAGAAGTTGATGTAGTTATTTTAATACCTCATTATAATAACACAAAGGGGCTTATAAAAAGTCTACATTCTATTCAAAATTTTGAAAATAAAATAGTTGTATTAGTAGTAGATGATGGTAGTAAGGAAGATAAATTAGATATTGAACATATCAAGACATCTTGTAATCTTCCCATTGAGTTTTTGTTTCTAGAAGAAAATTTAGGCATTGAACACGCTCTTAATTTTGGTTTAAAATACATCAACTCTGATTTTAAAAATACAAAATATATAGCTAGATTAGACTGCGACGATATTTGCGTTGGGAATAGAATTAAAATCCAATATGATTACTTAGAAAAAAATAAAGAAATTAGTTTTATTGGGAGCTATGTGAGGTTTATTAATACTTTAAATCAAAATCTTTTTGATTTAAAGTTACCCTTAAATCATGAAGAAATTAAAAATAAAATGTATTTCAATGCAATGTTTATACATCCTTCGATTTTCTTCAGGAAACAAATTTTAAGCTCGACTGGGCTATATCCGACAGACAAAAATGCGGCGGAGGATTACGCATTTTTTTTTAATGTACTAAATAAATGTAAAGTTGCTAATATTCCTGAAATTCTTGTTGAATGTGTTATTGACCCTGATGGTATTTCTGGAAAACAAAGAAAGCAGCAAGTTTTAAGCAGAATTAGCATAATTAAAGATAACTTTTATTTTGGCTTTTATCCTATTGTTGGTATTGTAAGAAATGTAATTTTATTTATAATACCACGGAATGTGTCTAATGGCTTGAAATCTTTTCTGAAAAAATAAATTTTTTATTCTTTGTAACACATAGTAATAAACTGAGCACTATCCAAAATCCAAAAACTCTAAAAGTGTCTATTTGAACCCAATTTATAACAAATCCTATCATAGAAATAAATATGACAACAGCAACAATTCGGTGTAGGGTACCATCATTTTTAATAATACTTAGGCTTGCCAGAAATATAAATAATAATAGGGATGTAAATAATACAAAACCAATAATTCCAGTTTCTGCTAGTAGTCTCATATACAAATTATACCCTGGTGGAAAATCATCAACATCTTCATTTAAATACTTTAATTCAAATTCATAATTATTCTTTGTTGCCCAGCTTGGATAAAGATGTATCGACTCATAAGCTTGTTGTCCAAGTCCTACTCCGGAAATGGGATTTTCAAGAAATACTAAGCCTAATGTATACTGGATTCCTAGTCTTGAGCGATTAGATATATTATGAGTATTATCACTATCTATTGTTAGAGAAGTGACTTTTTCATATAGATATTCAGCTAAAACTTTACCTTTAAAAGAAGATACAATTACAATTCCAAAAATAAGGATAGAAAATATTTTCACAAAATTGATTTTATATTTTTTACTTACTGCTAAAAAATATAAAAAAACTAAAAATTGTATACTGATTATCAAAATTGCAGACCTAGAGTCTGAGAAATAAGCAAAAATTACCACTAAAAAGGCTGGAATATATTTTAGATATGATTTGCTTGTTAATATATAGCTAAACATCCAAGCTGAAATAGTTAGTAAATAAGATGATAAGGCAGGCGGCTCAAAAGTAATAGATGAAATCCTAGAATTATGAGTGTCTAAATAAACATTTACAAAAGGAAAATAATCGAATAAATTGATTGCGTTTTCTAAAAAAACAAGATTAAATTTCACAAATCCAATTTCAAGAAAGGCGTATATAGTTACTATAGAAAAACTTAAGAAAAATATTTTTCTTATGATTATAAATATTTTCCATACACTAAACTTCTCAAAAATATAGTAGTAAGTCAAAGTGAAGAAGAATGATGAAAATATGAGTGCTCCAAACTGTCTTATAAAACGGTTTATACCAGATATCCCCTTAAATTCATAGTTTAGTATATTTCCAAAATTAAATATAAAACTACACAAGAACCATAAATGGACAATTATTAACAATATAAAAATAGGGTTCTTTAACGGGATATTGATTTTCTTAGTAAGTAGGATGTTAACAAAAAAAAGAATAAATGCTAAAAGTAAAAATATTGCAGAGGACTCTGTGCTAAATTCACCAAGAAAATCTAAGCCCTTCCAAGAGTTAAAAGGAATTAAAAAAATTCCTATAAAAACAAAAAATTTTATTATTTGATTCAATTTAATTATTTAGTTAACTATATTTTCTTTGTAAAAACGAATGTGCTTCATCGCAATTTTATTTATATCAAAGTTTTCTCTTGCGTAATTTCTACCATTTTTCGATAAGCTTTTCTGTAAACTTTTATCATCTATAACTTTTAAAATAACGAGGGCAAGTTCATTTATATTTTGATGATTCTGAATTAAAATTGGGAATCTATTATTTACTACATCTACTTTTTTGTACCAGGTTTTAGCAAAAATTTCACTTCCAATAGTTGGACAGCCATAAAGCATCGACTCTAGCGGAGCGAGACCAAACGTTTCTGTGTGCGATGGAAATATGGCAACTTTTGCTTTCTTATATACTTGATAAAGCTCTTGCTGATCAATATGTCCAAAAAAAGCAACTCGATTTCTATATTTAGAATTTATATACTTTACAAATTTTTGTTTAATCCCTTTTCCATAAATTCTGAGCTGAATACTTTCATTATTTAAGCAAACAATATTCCATGCCTTTAACAATTCAACTATTCCCTTTTTTTTAACTAACGATCCAGAAAAGACAGCAAAATTCTCCTTATTTAGTGTTACTTCGTTATTATCAAAAATTTCTACCCCATTAAAAATTTCAGTTGTTTTTGAAGGTTTTAAGTTATAAAGCGAAAAATAACGTTTAGTTGTATAAGGGCTAACAGAAATTATTTTGTCACAATAATCTAGTAAACTTTGCTCCATTAAAAAAACCTTTTTAAGAATATTTTTTTTACTTTCAAGTCCAAGGAAATTTAGGCTACCATGCAATTTTGCTATTTTTAAAACATTTATATTTGGCCAAAAACGAAAAAAAATATCAGTAGTTAAATGAGCATAACAAAATCTGAAATCAGGGAACTCAATAACATCTATCGACTTTTCTTTAACAAGTTTTTCGAGAAATAAATTTTGTTTGAACCAAACTTTTTCCACTCCCCAAAAATCAAACTTAAAAACTTTATTAAGCCCTCTGTAAAGTAAGTTATTGCTTCTCATAAATGGAATTTTTATTCCATGCTTGAATCTCCAAATTTCAACGCCATTAATTTTCTCATAATTTTCACCTCCTTGCGATTTAGCTGAAATTCCAACAATGAAAACACGATGGCCATTTTTAACAAATTCCTCAGCTAAAGTTTTTGTAACGGAACCTATTCCTCCATGAGATAAAGGAGGATACTCATCACAAATAAAGCAAATATTCAATTTCATGTATTTAATTTTATTCCAAATTCTCTATCTAATAAATAGATGTCTTCTTTGTAAAATTCTTCTAATAATTTTGATGTTTCTTTTTTGAGCACTAAATCTTTTTCTTTAATGTTTTTTACTTCAAGAAAGTCTCTAATTATTATTCTATATTTTTTCGGAAATAAGTGTCTTCCAACTTTGCGTGATAATTGGTTAGGATTTCCTTTTAAAGCTTTTTGAAGTGTTTTAAATCTTGGTTTACCAGTTTTATTGTATATTTTTTTAGTGTCAACGTTATTGTCAATGTTTACACCTAGGAATTTGTAGACCTCGTTTAGGGTGGTTTTTGGATTAATTACAAATTCTTCAAAAATAATTACTTTAACATTTGTGAATGTCTGATAGTATTTTTTTACGCTTTTGTAATACAATCCAGCTTGTTTATAATGCCATATAAATTCATAATTATTGAATTTTCTTTTTTGTTCAAGTTCAAGTGCTTTCTCAAAAGATTCATTCTCTCTAACATCTCTAACTAAGTGCTTGTATGCTGAAAAAGCCCTGTCAACTGGGTTTCGTAACATTATTATTATCTTAACATCACCAAGTTTTTGCCTTATTAAAGGAGCAACGTGGTCCGCATAATATAGATAATCTACGCTTGCTTCGCCACATATTTGATTATCTTTCTTTTGTTTGAAAAGGGATAGATAATTTTCAAAATCTTTTATCATTAGTTCTTCTGTAAGATTATCTCCTTTTCCTCCTAAGGGGTATTTCAGAATTTTAGAGACGAAGTATTTAGGTTCCTTATTCTCTGGTAAAAAAATTTGTTTATTTTGTTTTAGATAATTATAGAGTGAAGTAGTTCCAGATTTTGCTGCACCTACAATTAAAAAATCTGGCAAATAGTCATTTTTTGTACTCATTTAAAGTTGTAATAAGACTCAATATTCATTTCTTTTTTTAGATATATAGCACTGCCAATATTCCAAAAAGTCATACTAATTACAGTAGAAATTGATGCACCAATACCTCCATAAAGTGGAGTTAGAACAAAAGTAAGTATAAGGTTTATAATTAATGCAGAAACTACAAAGTTTTGGTAGATTTTTTGTTTTCCGATCATTTGCAATATAACCCCAACAGAACCAGAAAAAGAATTAATAATTTGACCTACACAAAATATAAAGAGTATTGCTGCACCTGCTTTAAAACTTTCCCCAAACAGGCCCAAGAAAAAATCATTAAAAAATAAAATGATACTAACAATAATAACTGTAATCACGAAATTTAATTTTGTGGAAAAAGTAATTAATTTTTTATAATCATTATCACCATTGGCAAAACTCTTGGCTATTTTTGGAGCTAAAATTGAATTAATTGCTTGCAAACTTAGTGTTGTTAAAGTGGCTAATTTTAGACAAACGTTATACACTCCTATATTTGAATTAGTTTCGTATATTCCCATTACCTGTGTATCGGTTAAACCTAACAATATAAGCATTGATGAAGATAGAAGCATCGGAAATGAATCTTTAATAAACACTATAGATGTTACACTGCTTTTAATTTTAAGATTTCTTAAATTTTTAAAGACAATTGTTAAACCAATTAATGCAGTTATAATTACCCCCCAAAAGTGAGCTTTTACAATACTTAATGGAGGTGCATCTGTAAAATATGAGACTAATACTATTATAATTAAACTAAATAAAAACCTGCTAGGATTTTCAATAAATGCAAATGCATTGTTGTTTTTTTTGGCTCTTAAATAACTAGCGCAAATAAGAGATATGTTCCAAAATGGTATTGCACCTAAAAGCCAAGGTAAATAAGTTAAAAGCTCTGGTTTTGGATCTTGATATAGTTTAATTACGATGATATCTTTAAATAAAAATAAAAATAAAGCCAAGAATGAACTGAATAAGAAAGATATAAATATTGATTTATAGAAAATCCCTGTTTCTGTATCATTTTTGTTTTGCGAAAAAAATCGTACTAAGTTAATATCCAAACCTAATCGACCAAAGACACCAACAATTAAAAAAATTGAAAAACCAAGTGCTACTAAACCGTAAACATCAGCACCGTAGTTGTTTGAAATATACAATATGAAAAAATAGCCAACAAGTGCACCAAATAATCTAAATACTAAAAAAGAAGACCCTTTAGTAAGTATTTCCTTGAAATCAGAGTCTAGTAATATGTTTTTTAGTTTTTTTTTCACAACTGATGAATATTTTTTTGGCTGAAAAATGAAAGTCCTTTTTTAATAATTTCTTGGTAATCATAATTCACAAATACATCAAAAAGCGATTCAACAAAAATTTGATGTGAAAATTACTTCTAATTAATTTACAAATCTCAAAATTCTTTTCACTAAATAATTGGAAAAGTAAACCAAACAATATACTGCAGCTAAAATAAAAGGTAGAATAGTATATATTAAATTGCGTTTTTCACTTAAAAGACCGTAAGATGAGGCAATAACTTTAATTACTTCGTTTTCTGATGTTAGGGCAGTTTTTAATTCCAAATTATTTAATAGTATATTTTGCTTTTGTTTCAAAAGAAGGCTTAAATCTTGACTAATTTCAAAATTAACAGCATTATTACCTGGTTTAGGTGTTTTATTATTTCTATGCTCTATAATACTATCAATTTGACTTATCATAATTTTATTCTCCTTTAATTGCTCACTATAACTTTCTAAATGATCCAATTTTAAATCATTGTAAAAAGAATTATCTAACAAAAAAATTAACAATGCATCTGCGATGTTTTTGTTTTCTTCAGCCCCATTTATAAAAACACGCACTTTATGGTTTGGATACTCATTTACATTAATATCTTCCTCTAAAAATGCAATATCACCAAACTCTTCGAACAATAATTTAAATAGTTCTTGCTTTCCATCAGTATTATCCATCATATGGTAAACATCAATTACAGGTACTACTTCAAGTTCTTTCACTCTATGGTGATTTTTGCCAAAAACATTTTTTAAGTATAGTGTATCCTCCTTATCAATCTTCGAATTGATTGATTTTATCTTGCCATATAAGTATTCTGTACTACCAAAGTTGCTTCTTACTAAAAGCTCACTTACATAAATTCGACTTATCTGCGTAGTTATAAATAACTTTAAAAATATTCCTATTAAAAGCAGAATCAAAAGTCGAATCTTATGTTTCCATAAAAAACGAAAAAACATAATTATTCCAAGAAGAATAGACTTGAAAAATGATTCAATTTTTTTGAAAAATACACTTAAATCAATTTCATCTGTATTTTGGGTTTGAATATTTTCAGCCATATACTATTGTTTTAAACGGCAAATTTAACTTAATTTTAAAGAAAGCCATCACTTCTATTGAATAGTATATAAAATAAAGGAAAGGTTGCGTATATCCATGTTAAAGTCTACGAAGAAACGATTCGTATTTACATTGATTTTTACTATACAGTACTAGATTTAAGCTTGCTAACCATAAAAAAATTACGTAAAGCTGGAATGCTTTTTAGCGTTTAATATGCCCTATCACTTTTCCCTTCATAAAAATTCATAAAAGCTTTGTTCACTACTTTGTTGCCCCCATTGGTAGGGTAATCTCCAGTAAAATACCAATCTCCTAAGTTTTTTGGGCAAGCTTCATGTAGTTTTTCTACGGTTTGGTAGATTACTTTTACTTCTGAGGTTATATTATCATTGCTTAGAAGTTTAGCTATTCTATCTGAAACTTCCTCGTAAGTAAATGGAGCATAAATTGCTTTTACGTGGTTTTGCTCAGCCTTGGAAGCTAGATTTGGCTGTTGCTTGCATTTTTCATAAACAGCATCTACTGTTTTTTGATATATCCCTCGCTCTTGAAGTAAGGAAACCGCAGCTTGGAAAGCAACAAAATCTTCTAGTTTTGCCATATCTATACCATAACAATCTGGATAGCGTATTTGCGGCGCAGAAGAAACAATAATTATTTTTTTAGGGTTTAACCTATCTAGCATTTTTAGAATACTTTTTTTCAAGGTTGTACCTCTTACAATACTATCGTCTATAATTACCAAATTGTCTGTTGGCTTAACAACGCCGTAAGTAACATCATACACATGAGCTACTAAGTCGTCTCTACTGCTATCTTCTGCTATAAAAGTGCGCAGTTTCACATCTTTTACAGCAATTTTTTCTATTCTTAAACGCAAATTGAGAATTTCTGAAAGCCGATCATCTGTTAGGGAATCTTTTTCTTCTAAAATAGCTTCATTTTTCTGCTTACTCAATTCATCTTGTGCAGCTTCAACCATGCCATAAAAAGAAGTTTCTGCGGTATTGGGTATATAAGAAAAAACGGTATTAAGCGTGTCGTAATCTATTTCTTTTAATACGTCGGGCATAAGTTGTTTCCCTAATTCTTTGCGCTCTTGATATATTTCTGAATCGCTTCCTCTTGAAAAATAAATGCGTTCAAAAGAACAGGCTTTTCGTTCGGTTGGTTCTAGTATCTTTGAAATGTAAGATGATCCATCTTTTCTACTGATTAGAGCATGCCCAGGTTCGAGTTCAATTACATCTTCAAAAGCAACATTAAATGCAGTTTGAATTACAGGTCGCTCTGAAGCTACAACTACAATCTCATCATCTTTATAATAATATGCAGGTCTAATTCCAGCAGGATCGCGAAGCACAAAAGAATCGCCATGACCTAATAAACCTGCCATTACATAACCACCATCCCAATCTCTAGACGACTTACGAAGTATTTTATGAATTTTTATTTGCTCAATGATATGTGGCGAGGCTTGTTTTTTGTTGAAGCCTTCTGACTTTAATTTTTTGTACAGTTTCCTGACTTCCATATCTAAAAAGTGACCTATTTTTTCCATTACCGTAACGGTGTCTGCTTTTTCTTTTGGATGCTGTCCAAGTTTCACCAAATTTTCAAACAATTCTGTAACATTGGTCATGTTAAAATTCCCCGCTAGAATAAGGTTTCTGTGCATCCAATTATTCTGCCGTAAGAATGGATGAACGCTTTCTATGCTGTTTTTGCCATAAGTTCCATAGCGAACATGTCCTAAAAAAACTTCTCCTAAATAAGGTATATTCTGTTTTTGCAAATCAACATTTTCATGGTATTCTGGATGCAACTCCATTTCTGTATTTATGCGGTCGTTTATTTTAGCAAATATATCTTGAATGGGTTGTGCTGCATTTGAACGTACCCGACTAATGTAGCGAGTTCCTGGTTCCATATTGAGTTTTATACTTGCCAGACCTGCACCATCTTGACCACGGTTATGCTGTTTTTCTAACATCAAATACATTTTATTGATGCCATAAAAAGCAGTCCCGTATTTTTCTTTATAAAAACTAAGTGGTTTTTGAAGTCTTAGCAATGCTATTCCGCATTCGTGTTTAATTGCGTCGCTCATGGTATATGGTATAAAAAAAGCCC
>Ga0307957_1001809_pt1 | contig 9971 bp, 12 predicted proteins | sample OrgLakmetagen490_FD_201830 | JGI IMG/M metagenome (GOLD analysis project Ga0307957, IMG submission 201830) | Saline water microbial communities from Organic Lake, Antarctica - #490 | ecosystem: Environmental > Aquatic > Non-marine Saline and Alkaline > Saline | place: Antarctica: Organic Lake... | reverse complement strand
CCCTGCAGCACTCACACTGGGCAGCACTATCAATTTTGCAATTGAGTGTCGCCGCGAAGTGTCTGGGATCGCTAGTGACTGGGCGCAAGACAGTGTCTCTGGCTCCATGGCCATACCAACCCTCGAGCTCAGCCTCGCCCAAAGCCTGGTGCGCTCTGGCACAGTTACCGATGTTACCTGGGGTGTCTCTGACATTACCGGTACCGGCTTTGTACTGGAATGTGACCTAATTCTGCCGGGCCGAGCACCACTCTCTGATACGTTCACTACCGACCGTGACCAAACCGACTTAACCGGAGAAGTTACCAGCGTGTTTAATGTGACACTATCGTGTATTGAAACCACCACCGGACAACAGATCATTGAGTCAGAGCGCCTCGAAGTAGTACCGACCACGCAGGAGATATAGGCAGTGAATACCGACAAAGTTGCAAGGTGCAATACTCCAAATCAAAATCCCCGAGTGGGGATTTTGTTTTGAGATAGGTTTCTAGTTGGAGTTAGTTCTGTACCAGGAACACCTTGTATCCCCCATGATTTTTACAAGTTGCAACTGATACCCCTATGGGGTATCATACAGATATGAAAATTGAACAGAAATCTAAAGTTGCTAGACAGCTAAAAATCATCGAAGGACAAATTCGTGGTTTGCAGAAAATGGTAGCTGAAGATCAATATTGTATCGATGTCATCACACAAGCTTCGGCGATACGTCACTCCTTAAGTTCAGTAGAAGGGAAGGTGTTAGAAAGCCACTTGCACAGTTGTGTCGTCAAGCAAATGCATGGAACAGATAAAAACAAAGCGATCAATGAAATATTGTCAGTCTACAAGCTCGCTAAAAAATCTAAATAACTATGGGACGCACAGATACAAAAAAGAAAGCAACTATCTACCGAATGGTTATGCCGAAACACGTCTGCCCGTATGGTCAGAAGTCTCTATATCTTTTACAGAAACATGGCTATGAAATAGAAGATAGACACTTGAAGACACGAGAAGAGACAGACGCATTTAAAAATGAGCACGGTGTAGAAACAACGCCGCAGACATTCGTCGACGGAACACGGATCGGTGGTCATGAAGCAGTACGCCGCTACTTCGGTGAAACCGTCTTAGGTCCCGACGACACGACCTATAAGCCAGTGATTGCCATCTTTGCGACAGCCGCATTTTTAGCACTCGCAATCGGAGTCATTACCGGATGGGAACAAGGATATTTGATCACTATTCCTCGATTTATCTCGATTGCAATGGTGCTGCTGGCCTTACAAAAGCTACAAGATGTTGAATCCTTTTCTACCATGTTCTTGAACTATGATGTGCTGGCTCGTAAGTGGGTGCCATACGGATATATTTATCCGTATGCAGAATTTATAGCGGGTATCCTCATGTTGGCTGGGGTGGCATCGATTGTTTCGGTGCCAATAGCATTTTTTATTGGAGGAATCGGTGCTTGGTCGGTCTTTAAAGCGGTATACATTGAAAAGAGAGAACTCAAATGTGCTTGTGTTGGCGGAAGTTCTAGCGTGCCACTTGGCTTTGTATCACTGACTGAAAATCTAATGATGCTCGCTATGGCAATCTGGATGGGTGTCCTAGTGATATGGTAACAATGAAAATAATAGCCAGTACAATTTTGCTGTTTCTGCTTGGTGCGATGGGTATCAGCTTATTCCATATGTCGATGGATATGTCTGGTGGTATGTCTAATTGTTTGTTTCAGGCCCAAGCAGAGGTTATTTGCCCCATGAACTTGGCTGATCATATTGGAGCCTGGAAATCAACGTTCCTTGCAGTTGCTCCAACTATCATGCTGCTCCTTGCGGTAGCTGGTGTAGTAGCGCTCGTAACATCGTTCGCACCGCATCTGCTCGCAGCCAAACATAGACTTAAACCAATACTGCACAGGCAACTAGGTGAGCGCACTTACACCTTCTCGTATCGACCACTGCAAGAGCTGTTTTCAAACGGTATCCTTCATCCTAAGTTGTTTTAGTTAGTTGCTCGAGCGACTAATACTCGCTCTCCTTAAAAACTAACATTAAAAAACATGCAAAATATTTATTACCTTGGTGTATTTCTTCTTACACCACTTACCATTCATGCCCACGACGGTGAGCATATCACTACCGCTTGGTACCAAGAACCAATTGTCATTTTCAGCGTGGTGATTGGAGTCTGTTTACTCGCATTCCTTGGGTACGGGATGGGCAAGAAGCAGAAGAGTTACATCATTGTTCCCGTAGTAGCGCTTATGGTGCTAGCCGTATCTAGTTTGGCTATTGTAAACCCAGGCACCAACCAATCTACTGCAGAATTAGCTGTCGCCGATTTCGGTGCTGGACTGGCAGTCACCTTATATAAAAGTCCTAACTGCGGTTGTTGTAGTGGTCATGCAGAAGCACTGGAAGCGGCTGGTTTTACCGTCAACATTGAACAAACAAATGATTTGTCAGCAGTGAAGCGTGCACACAATATTCCTCAGGATGGTGAAAGCTGTCATACTTCAATCATTGGTGACTATGTGGTAGAAGGCCATGTGCCGCTGGAAGCCATTGAAAAGCTGGTAACCGAACAGCCAGACATTGCTGGAATTGGGCTAGCTGGTATGCCGATCGGTACACCAGGTATGCCCGGTTTAAAAACAGCTCCGTACGAGGTATATCAACTCTCAGAAAGTGGTCCTGTGTCTCCATATCTCACTATCTAAGAAAATTACAATTAAACACTAAATAATACTAACAATGAATAACCAAACTATCTTAGTCGCTATCGTTGCACTCCTTGTCGGAGGCATTGGTGGCTACGCTATTACAGATAAAGACAAGTTACATAGTAACCGTGTCTCTAACCAAGAGATGTCAGACCAAATGCCAATGGGTATGCATCGGATGCCTGACGGAACTATGATGGGAGATGCTGATACCGGTATGGGTAACATGAACCAAATGGATCATATGATGGCAATGACGGTCACAAGTGAACGTGAATTTATTACAGGGATGATACCGCATCACCAAGAAGCAGTAGATACCGCGAACGAAGTTGTTGAACGAGGTGGCACCACACCCGAAATTAAACAGCTGGTCGAAAACATTGTAGTGGCTCAAGAAGTAGAAATTGCCGAAATGAAGCAATGGTATGCAGATTGGTATGGTGAGCCATACTCTGATAATGGCGAGTATATACCGATGATGCGTGAACTCGAAAATGTGTCAGGAACAGAGCTCGACCGGATGTTTCTCGAAGATATGATTGGTCATCATATGGGAGCGATTATGATGGCTCGCAGTGTCCAGCCATACATCGAACACGACGAAATCACAGAACTAACAGAAGCTATCGTTTCATCTCAATCAGCCGAGATTGCACAAATGAGACAAATGCTACAGGGATTGTAGTTGAACTGAAGCTATCAAAAACACCCCACTATTTGTGGGGTGTTTTTGATTCCACTAAGTCTAGTGCAGGTTCCAAAAATAAGCTAAAAATAGGGATAAATTTTAAACTGGACGACTACTGGTTCTCAGGTGCGATCTACTCCTATGGTGTGAACTCTGTTTGAGGAGTGGGTAGACGTGACTTTGCACATCCGACATTTTCTACACAAGCTTTAATTTAATATTGAAGTCCGAAATATCGGGAAAAGAGCACGTCGCTCTGGTCTTGTGTCTGGCCAGATGTTGAGATAGGTAGCTGCTTTATGTGTGCAGGCCATGGTAACGGTAATGTTCCAGTAAATTGTTTATTTCCAAATAACACGTCAGCTACACCGGCTCCTTCGTTCCCTGGCAACCAAGACACTACCAGAGCATCCCAGTCGTCAATTTCATCAGTGATGATGAGTGGTCGACCAGTAACTAAAATTACGATTACCAAATCGCTCGTCTCCTTTAAGTTGCTGATTACCGCTTTGTCTTCTTCACTCAAAGAAGGATTTACATTGTCGCCCCAACCTTCGGCATACGGGGACTCACCAACTACAGCGATACCGACGTCAGCTTTTACAGAGCCAGTTGAAAATTGCCCCTGTTTTTCATACTCAATCTGCACGTTTTGCCCAGCTACTTCTTTGATGCCAGCTAGGATTGAGGTGGAATTAGGAAGCCAATTACCATCAACACCTTGCCATTCAATACTCCAAGCGCCCAGCTGTTTGCCAACATTGTCTGCTGCACTTCCGGCGACGTAAATCTTATTTAGGTCTGACTTCAGTGGTAGCGTATCGTTTTGATTTTTTAGTAATACTTGGGATTTTGCTACTGCTTCTCGAGCTAAAAGCTGATGCTCGGCGTATGTAGTCGCAGTGAGTGTACTCGAAGTAGTACCCTCGTCAAACAGCCCAAGCGAAAACTTAGCGTACAAAATTCTCCCTGCAGCATCGTCAATTCGCTGGTCAGATACGAGTCCAAGTCGGTTGGCCCATTTCATGTGTCGACTAAAAGTTTCATAGTCAAAAGGAAGCATGACCATATCGACTCCCGCGTTAATCGCTCTGACAGTGGCGATAAAAGTATTAGAAGTCCCCTCATGTACCCCGTACCAGTCGGAAACGACAAACCCTTTGAAAGACAATTGGTTTTTTAGTACATCAGTCAATAAATATTTTTGTCTAACAATCTTTTCATCTCCCCACGTATTGAGACCAGCCATGATACTAAGAGCACCAGCGTCAATTGCAGTGGCAAAAGGAGGTACATACACCTCATTGAGCATCGTATCGTTAGCTGTAGTTACTCCTTGATCAATTGTAAAATTTTCGTTTAATGATGTGTCCCATCCCATACCACCAAGTCCTACAAAGTGCTTCGGTGCAGCTAGTACTGTTAGGTAAGAGCTCTCAGTATTTTCAGTTGCTTGTAGACCTTGCAGATAAGCTGCTCCTAGCTCTGAAACCAAGGTTGGGTCATCAGAAAACGTTTCGTATACTCGGCCCCACCGAATGTCTTGAGGAGTATCTAGGTTAGGTGCAAAATTCCAATTCACGCCAGTTACAAGCATTTCATGTGCGGTCGCAGCAGCTATTTTCTTTACCAACTCTTGATCACCCGACGCCCCTAGTCCGATCATGTGCGGAAAAATTGTTAATTCAGGTACGTGTGCATGTCCATGAATAGCATCAGAGCCGTATAGTAGGGGAATGCTTAATCTAGACTTGGCTGCTTCACCTTGATAGGAGTCGACCATCTGCCGCCAGCCTGCAATTGTGTTTTTCTCTGGCTTAGCTCCCGAACCACTGAGCATAGCACCGATAGCGTATGTACGAATGTCACCTAATTTCTTGATGCTATTTTTCTCAACTAGAGTCATCTGTCCAATTTTTTCCTCGAGTGTCATGTATGACAAAAGATTTGCTACACGGGTTTCGATTGCTAGCTCTGAATTCAAATAAGCTGCATCTGCAGGTATAGGGGTAACGGGTTTGGTGTCAAAATAGTCGGTGGTAATAAATGCCAAAAATAATCCAGATAAGACTAGAATAAACAACAAAAAGACAAGTAATAGATGTAATTTTGTACTCGTTCTCACTCCCGTAGTATATATCATTTACAATTTTCCATCGGTTTGAATTGCAGCAGCTTCACGTCTCATTCGGGTGTCTACATTTATGAAATTTGAATGAAACAATGAGCAAAGCGATTGTGTTGGATGTATGCGTCAATTTGTTCTGCCCTAGGGCAAATTGCTGGACTCGTTTGTAGAGCCAACTGTGGCGGAACCAATTAGAAGAGCTGTGTCTCGATTGGTTAAGCGACGCAAGGGTTTGTTTCGGGTGATAGGGGAGGAAGAGGTGCTACAACCAATGCTGGATTAATTTTGTACAAAATGTACAATATTGATATGAAAACTATCACAACAACCAACGCCCGCAAGCAGCTGGCAAAAATCGTCGACACCGTGAAGGAGACAGGTGAGGTATTTGCTATTGGTCGCCGTAACAAGCCGGAGGTGATTATGCTCAAATTCCCACAAGCCTATAACGCTGACTTCAACGAGATAACAAATCTCAACGCAATTTCTTCAAGTTTTGATTTTCTTGAAGATGAACCCGATCTCTATACGTTAGAAGATGCAAAAGAAGTGTATGTCTAAGTCATACGACATAATTCTGATTCCGTTCCCGCTCACTGACTTAGCGAGTCAAAAGATTTGTCCTGCCCTACAACTTTCAGATACTGGCGATGAAGATATTATACTTTGTGCTATTTCAACTAAAAAGCACTCTAGTTTTGATATTAAAATTACCCCCACTAAAGACAATGGATTAAAGAAGGTGTCATATATTCGGAGCAACATAATTGCCACCATTGAAAAACGCCTGGCATTGGCTAAGTTGGGCGACCTTGATGCAAAATCAAAAACGTCAATTCAGACAAAACTAAAAGCGTTGTTTAGAATTTAGGGGCGACGTCGTAGAGTGAGAAAGTGCGGGGCACTTTTGCAAGAGGTTGCCAGCTATTTTGTCAAAAATACCGACAACCTGAACAGTCTCTGTATGAGATGTTAGAACTGTGTTTGTGAGATTGGGGGATGAAGCAGTATTTATTGATGGGCGGCTACCGGGAAGTGGGGTCAAGTTTCTAAGTCCGCTTCACTCTCTAAGAACTTCCTCCCCGGACTCGCTCGTAAACATCGCTCCGTCTTTCAATTCCCGACGTAAGCAAAATTATTTGTTTACTCCAGCCGCTCAGAACGCAAAAAACTCCCGTAGGAGTTTCTGCATGCTGGGCGGCTCCTGGACCTCGGGTGGAACCAATTGGAGGAGCTATGTCTCGATTGGTTAAGCGATGCAAGGGTTTGTTTCAGATAAGGCGAGTAAGTGGTTCCACTGGGCCAGTAGGGGGAAAGAACTTTATCCGTACAACTCACTGTGTGAACCAATAGCCGTTAAAATTAAGACATCTTCGTAGGATTCATCAAATATCACCCGAACGTCCGCAGTTACGTTAAAACTCCATAGTCCCAGGTATTTACCTTTTAGGCTATGAACATGGAGCAATGAATGGTTTTTATTTTCTAGATAGAGCTTAAGTCGAGCGACGAATTGTTTCTGGATTTTAACAGGTAGTTTTCTGTATTGTTTTTCAAATTGTTTTGCCTTAGCAATGCGCATAGGCTATTTGTTTAATGATGCAACCAGGTCATCAACAGTATCAAACTCTTCCAGTTTACCAGCCTCGTAATCAGTACGAGCTTCCTTAACTAAGTTTTCTAGAAAGGGTGTCATACGTGGGGCAGACGAAAGTTCAAGCTCACCAGTACGCGCGAACTGCGAAAGGGTAGCATTAACCACTGCACTCAAAGAAAGTCCGATTTCTCTTGCTCGCTTCTGGGCATTTTTTTTAACAGTAGCGTCAATTTTTAAATTTACCTGAGTTTTCATATATCTAAAGTATATACACATGGTTTTTGTTGTCAAGTATAGTAGTGTAATACAATAATTTTCATTGGAAGAATGGAGTGTCAGAACCGAGAAGACTTTGTACATCTCCACAAAATCAAGATATTTCTCGCTGGGCGGCTCCTGGACCTCGGGTGGAACCAATTGGAAGAGCTGTGTCTTGATTGGTTAAGTGACGCAAGGGTTTGTTTCAGGTGATAGGAAAGAAAGCGGTTCCACTGGGCCGGTAGGGGAAAATTACTTGCTATATCAGCTCCGCCATAAGTTTCATAAATTTCTCTGGATTATTGATGTTCACATCTGAATTAGTCACTGTTACTCCTGAGTCACTGAGTCTGTACAGTCCTTCATCATTAAACTCGACCTGATGGTCATTAAACGATACAAAGTCATACCCAAGAGCAACAGAAGTGGTAAGTGGGTCGTGTAGGGCTGGCCACATATCGCGCCGCTTATGGTAATCATGCAAATGGCTCAGAAGCATCTCGTGATTTGGGTGGTCACTGGCTGTTATCTTTTTATATAACTCAGTGTCAGGTGTAACACGAATAGTATCGTTGATAGTAGTGTGGGAACCAACCACTTTAAAACGTTGCAACTCCAGTTCGTATACGTACTTAGCAGCGAGAGCATCAGCTTCCATATTGGTACCACCGTCAGTAAATTCAGCATTATCAGTAATCTTCATTCCCATATGCGCAACATCAAAGGTATCTTGGTATTCAGGATAGGTACGGAGGAATGTAGCCAGGTTAGAAAGTCCTTGGATGGACAAATACGTGACATCATCGTTGGTGTCTAGGACCTGCTTAATAGCCTCAACATAGTCACTGGATATAGCTGGCACATAATCTTCGATGTATTGGTATGCGTTAAAGTCGATGTGGCCAGTAGCTTCACCGGCATATACTCCCACGCCTGGCTTTCCGTGTTGCTTAATTATTTTATGTACAAAGCGAGCTCGCTCCATTGGATAGTTATTCCCAGAAATAACCAGCTTCAAATCTATCTCCGATGAATTTAGTAGCATCAAAAGAGAGAAAAAGTCATCAGGGTTAGTGCCTGCATCATGGTCCAGGATAAAGGTTCGCATAGGGTGAGTATAGCAAAAAGAAAAGCCCCACCTTTGCAGGTAGGGCCGTATCTTGCGGCACGAATGTCACAAGGACTAGTCTTTAGAAATCACGACGGTTGTTGTACCGCCAACGATTCCATAGAGAGGAACAAGGTCAGCACGAACCAAAACAGGAGGTACACGAACTGACTTCGGCGCATTGTGTGCACTCCCACGAGGGCGTTTGTAATGCGCACGACGCCAGTGCGGTCTTACAAAACCTTTACTGCACCTCTGCTCCGCTTCGTTAGTGACTTCGGAAGGATTGATGCGCCCCTTACCAACGATGTTGCAGATGTTTTCCGGCTCGATGATGATAGCTGACGCACCACCAACCGTTACGCGTGGAGCGGTGCGTTTTGGCACGCTCCATGTAACTGATTTCTGGGACAAGGTTTCAAGATAAAGCATCCACCCGACCACGATACGAATGGTCACACTGAGGCCATCATAATATGAGTTGGTGCTCTCAGCCTCGTACACACCACCGTGTCCATCAGGAACACCGCCGTGGGAAATCCGCAGTGCTTCCGGTTCCACAATAATAACGTCGTTATGACCGCCTATTCGAAGAACGGCGTTGTAGGAACCCTGCTGGTTTTTGTTGTGCCGGTTGAGCTCATGAAGCTTTCGCGTCATGCTTTTTACAGCGGCTGCGGGCCTTTTTCTCTTTAGTTTCCTGAACTCGATTACCTCCTTACGAGTGTAGCCATAGCGCTTACCAGGTTTCCCCGGTACGTGCAGCAAGCGAAAGAGTACCACTGGTGTTCCATCAAGGCGTTTTGAACGAGACACCATCACTGTGTCGAGACGTTGTTCAACACCATCTGCTGGATGTGTCATAACCAACGGTTTCTCCAGCGATATGATGAACGAATCGAACGGCCAAAGCATATCGCTCCACCGAATATCCGGCAGTTCAGCTGAAGCCAACATCGCTTGGAGTGAATGCGGCAGGTGAAAGACGCGACGTGAAGATACGTTCCAAAGAAACAACTCATACGGAAACGCCTGATAGTTTTTCAATGCCTCCGCAGCACACGGTCGCATATTGTCAGGCATAATCTCAATGAATCGCAAGTCGGGTTGCCAGTCTGCTGGGTCGAAGGTTTCGATAGTGCCTCCGAGAATCGTGTCAGGCAGCTTCGTATGTCGTTCACACGCACGCACGTCTTCCTCTGAAGCCATTCCTTGTGTAGACAGAGCAAGAATCTCCAATTCATGTTGGAAATTGAGGACTTGCCATGTTGCCAGGGTGTTGGAAAGACGTTCGGAAACGTCAGGGTAGTTGGATGTCATGGGACACCTCCTTGTCAAAGTAGCTGTACACCTCTAGATACCTTTGAAGTAGGACAGCCAGTAATTAAAATGGTTGTCTATGAAAACATATACACATGTAAGTTTTGAGGAGCGCTTCGCAATTGAGAAGCTGTTTAATAGCGACGCTGCAAT
>Ga0307957_1001804_pt1 | contig 9986 bp, 14 predicted proteins | sample OrgLakmetagen490_FD_201830 | JGI IMG/M metagenome (GOLD analysis project Ga0307957, IMG submission 201830) | Saline water microbial communities from Organic Lake, Antarctica - #490 | ecosystem: Environmental > Aquatic > Non-marine Saline and Alkaline > Saline | place: Antarctica: Organic Lake... | reverse complement strand
GCGAGTTCGCCGATGCGGTTTATCTTGTGATCGGCGATGCGCTCGAGAACCCAGGTGAGCCAGGCTTCGGGATTCACGCCGTTCATGCGGGCGGTTTCGATGAGCGTATAGGCGATCGCCGCAGCCTTTCCGCCACCTTCCGAACCCATGAACAGGTAATTTTTCCGTCCGAGTGTCAGGGGTCTGATTGACCGCTCGCAGATGTTGTTATCCAGTTCCAGCAGCCCGTTGTCGAGGTATGGTCGCGCCTTGGGCATACGGCCGAGCGCGTAGCGGATCGCTTCGGCCAGCTTGGTCTTGCCGGATATTTTCGGCAGTTGCAGCTTCAGCCAGTGCTCCAGTTCATCGAAGATCGACGTCGCCTTCGCCTGCCGCAGTGTGACGCGTTCCTCTGGGCATTTGTAGCGCGCCTCCTTCTCCACGGCATAGAGCTTGGCGATCCGCTCAATGGCGCCCCTGGCGATGACGGACCCATCGCGCTCGTAGACATCCACGAACTTGCGGCGAACGTGGACCATGCAGGCTTGCTCCGTGGCGAGCCCTTCACCGAACAGGCCATTGAAGCCGGTGAAGCCGTCGGCATGCACGGTGCCCTTGTAGCCTGAGAGGTGGGTAGACGGGTGTTCGCCCTTCCGGTCCACGCTGAACCGATACCACGCGCAGGGCGGTGCCTGTCCGCACCATGGCCTCTCGTCGCGGACATAACTCCAGAGCCTCGCGGTGTGCGCCTTGCCCGTCTTCGCCCCGGTCTGCATCTTGACCGGGGTATCATCGGCAAACACGGCAGGACCCGCGCGCGCCAGCTTGCCGATGTGATCAGCGAGCGGCTCGAGCAGTGCTGTCGACCGCCCGACCCAATCTGTGAGTGTCGATCGGTGCAGATCGAGCTTCTCGCGCGCATAGATCTCCGACTGGCGATATAACGGCAGGTGATCGCAGTATTTGCCGACCAGCACATGCGCGAGAAGACCGGGACCAGCACGGCCGCGCTCAATCGGGCGGCCCGGCAACGGTGCTTGCGCGAAGGTCTCGCAGCAGTTGCAAGCCATGCGCGGGCGCACGATCCGGCGAACGACAAACCGGCCCGGGATGTATTCCAGCTCCTGCGTCACATCCTCGCCGAGGGGGCGCAGGGTGCCGCCGCAAGAGGCGCAGGCATCACCGGGAGACAGGACCTCGGTCTGTCGCTCAAGGTGATCGGGCAGAGGGGCGCGGCTGTGCTTGCGTTTGGCGGGTTTGCTCGACTGCGCCGCCTCGTCGTCCGGGCCGGTTTCGTCATGCTGGGTCTGAGCCGCCTGCGCGATCTCGGTGTCTTCCTGCAAGTCGAAGGCCAGCTGCTCGAGCCTCTCGGACTTCGATCCGAACCGCGCCTTGCGATGGGCCGCCAGTTGCCCTTGCAGGTCTTCCACCTTCAGGGTCAAAGACTTGATTTCCTCACCCATCAGGGCGACCAGGCCTTTCAGATCATCGGGATCATCCGGCAGGGATTTGAGGCTCTCCAGCATGGCTGGACTATACCGGAACGGGGGCTGTGACGGAACAAAAAATGCGCTAAAGCCCCCTGTTTTGTTGACTATCCCGTCTGCAATGGTCGCCAGGTTTTTTGAGGCATTCGCCAGTCTATTCCTTCCAGCAGCATGGTCATCTGCGACGCGCTGAGGCTGACCTTGCCGTCCTTCGCCGCAGGCCAGACAAATCGGCCACGCTCGAGGCGTTTGGAGAACAGGCAAGCCCCTTGGGCATCCCACCAGATGATCTTCAGAAGATCACCCCGGCGCCCCCGGAACACAAACAGATGGCCGGAATAAGGGTCCTCGGCCAAGACCTTCTCGGCCTGCGCCGCAAGCGTGTTGAAGCCCCGCCGCATGTCCGTCACCCCGGCCGCAAGCCAGATCCGTGTATTGCTCGGCACCGGGATCATACCATCAGACCTCGCACCAGACCGACAACCGACAACAGCGCCGTCGGCCCTTCGACCACGACCCGCCGCCCGTCCGACAGCGTGATGTCGACCCGATGCGCCAGAAGGGGAGCGGATGTCGAAACGGTCGTCCCCATGGCCCCATGGTCGATCCGTTCGGTGGAACTGGAAACCTCCACCGGCAGGAAGACGCTGCCGCCTTCCGGACCACCTGGCGTTTCGCCCGCGGCAGGGGAAAAGCGAGAGTCCTTCAACCATTTGAAAATCAGGTTGGCGTTCATCGCATAGCGGCGCGCAACCTGCGCCACCGAAACGCCCGGGACAAGCGCCTGCTCGCAGATCGACCGCTTCTCTTCGTCAGCCCAGAACCGCTTCTTCTGACCCTTCTTGCCCGCCATGGAGTGCCTCAAGATGTCCACTATACGTGGTGGACACTATCAGTCTCGTATTTCGACCATCAGAGCGGTGACAACGGACGCATACGCCCAAACAGCGCCAAGAAGAAAAAAGGGCCGGAAACCGTAGGTCAGGAGGGCCGGACCCTGCCAGGCGTGCATTCGGGCAGCGGACGTCTGTGCCATTCATGTCTCCTTGTTGGTCTGCGTAATGCCCACCCTATGGCGGGTCGCAACCAACGAGTTTGCGCCAGCACAAAGTGGCGAGCGTTAGTCCTCGTAGGATAAGGGAAAGGAGCTTGCCATGAGTCACCCTGGTCTCGACGATCCAGATTTGCCACTGACCGTGCTCATGGCACGGTGGCCACAGACGATCCGTGTCTTCATGCGTCACGGGATGCTATGTGTGGGGTGTCCGTTCGATCGTTTTTGCACGCTGACGGACGCCTGCCGTGAATACGGCCTCGATGAAGATGCCTTTCTTCAAGAATTACAGGATGCGGTGGAAGCGGATCCAGAGCCTTGGCTTCGCACGCGATGAGTTGCCCTCTATTTCTTGCGTGTTCAGAGCTGTCCGAGCCTGACAAGGCGGTGTGGTTCGCAGACCTTGATCCTCTTGCGCCGGCTTTCCACGATCCCATCCTTTTCCCAGACGCTGAGCAGGCGGCTAACCGTATGAAGGGTTGTGCCGGTCACTTCGGAAATATCCTGACGCGTGACCGGGAAATCGATCTCGATGCCTCCCTCGACCTCCCGACCTGATTGCTTGATCAACCGTAGAAGTGCGTTCGCGACCCGTTGCTCGACCTGTTGGGTTGTCATTTCGATGATCCGGTCATTCATCTCGGCAATACGTCTGCCGACGGTGCCATACGTTTCGGTGGCAAACCCGTCGTATTCTTCGACGAACGTATTCCATAATCGCATGGGCCAACTCAATGCGATCGACTCCGATGCCGTCACCGCTGTCGCTGGATAGGTATCGCGCTTCAACGCCTGGGCGATGCCGAAAAGTTGTCCGCTTGGAATATGCAGGACCGTCACATGGTCTCCTGTCTCCGTGGTGCGCGCTACCCGGATATGGCCATCCAGAAGCATGTAGAAGCGTTCGGCCGGCATTCCTTCGTCAAAGATCGTGACGCCGGCATCGTAGTGTCGCGACGTCGCCAGGTTCAACACGTCACGGATCTGCCGTCTGTTCAGTTTCGAGAACGGCGGCATGTGTGTGAGGAGGCTTTCATCCAGCCGCGGCAGGGTTGTTTGAGCTGGAGTCATTCGCTTCCTTTTCCAAGCTATCGCACTTGGCAGAACAGTTTCGGATCGTTGTTTGCGCTGGCACAACGTTCGGCGCTCGCGACCACTTAAATAGTAATCATCGCAAACGGACAAACGAAAGGAACGTTCGATGATCCGCACCATGATTAAAGGTATCGCAGTCGCAGCCCTTATGGGGAGCGCTGCCTACGCCGAAACTTACGAGGTCCAGATGCTGAACCGTGGCGACGATGGGGAGATCATGGTTTTGAGCCTGCCTTCCTTCAGATCGCGCCCGGTGACACCGTCAAATTCCTGGCAACCGACAAGAGCCATAATGCCGAGGCCATCGTCGGGATGGTCCCCGAAGGCGCCGACGTCTTCAAGGGGGCAATCAACGAGGAAATTGAGGTCACCCTTGATGCCGAAGGTCTCTATGCCGTCAAATGCGCTCCGCATTTTGCCATGGGCATGGTGATGACCATAGCCGTTGGCGATGCCGCCGATGAAATCGCCGCTCCTGACGACTTTCTTGCAGGGCGCATTCCGCCGAAAGCCAAGGAACGCTTCGTCGAGCAATTGGCCGAATTCTAAAATATTGCCCGTATGCGTCACGACGGCGCGCACGGGCTCCACGAAGCCAAGCAGGAGATTTCCAATGCAAAAATTCATCAACCCTGGCGCCGAACCGACCAGTCGACGCAATGTGCTACGCGGAACTGCGCTGGCTGGCGCGGCTGCCTTTGCAGGCGGCATTGCCGGCGGTGCTCAAGCCATTCCGGCACGTATGCCGATACCACAACTGCGGGAACCTGGAGCGGGAGTTATCAAGACCCAAGCACAGGCGATCGAACGGGCCGAACCCGCCGATCTGTCTGGTCTGCCTCGCGTCAGGCAAAGGCTCGTCGCTCCGCCGTTCGCCCCGGAACACGAGCAAGTCGCGACAGATGGCCCGAAAATCGTCGAAATCGAGATGGAGATACGAGAGCGGCTGGTCGTCGTGGATGAGGATACTGGCGCCAGCATCTGGGCGCTGACCTATAATGGGTCGGTTCCGGGGCCTTTGATCATCGTCCATCAGGATGATTACGTCGAGCTGACGTTGCGCAATCCGGCCAATAGCATGATGGAGCACAATATCGACTTCCATGCCGCAACCGGCGCTCTTGGCGGCGGCGCACTGACCCACATCTACCCTGGCGAAGAAACCGTGCTCCGATGGAAGGCGACCAAAGCTGGATGCTTCACCTATCACTGCGCGCCCGGTGGCGCTATGATCCCCTATCACGTGTGCCACGGCATGAACGGTGCGATCATGGTTCTGCCCCGCGACGGACTTAAGGATGGTGTTGACAGTCCGCTGCGCTATGACAGCATCGCATATATTGGAGAGCAGGATTACTACCTGCCGCGGGGGCCTGATGGTCGCTTCATTCAGTATTCTACCGCGGGTGAGGACTATGCCGAGAGCCTGGAAGCGATGCGCACGCTCACGCCAACCCATTCGGTTTTTAACGGTGCGGTCGGAGCACTGACGGGCGGGGGCGCGTTGCGCTTCAACGTGGGTGAAACGGTGCTGATGATTCACAATCAATGTAACCGTGATTCCCGTCCGCACCTGATCGGCGGTCACGGTGACTATGTCTGGGAAACAGGGTCGTTCACCGATGCACCGCTCACCGGTTTGGAGACTTGGTTCTGCCGGGGTGGATCAGCCATGGCGGCGATGTACACGTTCGAACAGCCCGGGGTCTATGCCTACGTCAACCACAACCTGATCGAAGCGGCCCTGTTGGGCGCGACGGCGCACTTCGTCGTCGATGGTGAATGGGACAACACGCTGATGGAGCAGGTCGTGGCACCGCGTAGCTTCGAGACCTAAACAGGTAATAAAGCGAAACAGCCACCGCCACCTGTTTTGGCGGCGGTGGATGCAACCCTGAAGATCTTTCAACCTTGGAGGCGTTGATTGGTAAAATAATCAATGACACGGTCGGCAGGCTGGGCGCTCTGGATCAAAACGTTTCAATAACGAGAATATTGCGAGGCCAACAAATGACAGCTTTCGGAGACGCTGCGCAGCAGCAAAAAGCTCGGTGACTAACGGAAGCTGTGGGTCGTTTCCGACCTGTCGTTAAATCGGGCCGGAATACGTTCGCCGCATTCGTTCGTTTCAAAAATCCCAAAGTGAACCCTGATATTTCTTTCTGCGTCTTAAGCTGCCCTGCACTTCGCACGGACGAGGTTTATTGCTCTGCTGTCTTTGCCTTGCCCAATGTCCCGGTAACCAATGCGTCTACCATGTGTGCGACAGTTGCCCTTGCGGTGTCCCGATCTGCGCCGGCAACGTCCAGCAATGCAATCATCGCTTCGGTCCCCGTCGCGACAGACAATTCGTGGACAAGCCGCTCGCATGCGTCGTCGCCGATCCTGTGGCGATCGTCCGCAAGAGCCATGCGGAACATTTCGATACGGCGCCCGCCGCGGGTCGGCGCGCCGCCGTCCTGTCGCCAGCTATTCAGCCACAAGGACAGATAGCTCCGGAACTCCGCTTCATGCTTGATGGCCTGATCGAAAAACGACAAGGCGACCACCTGCGCCCGCTCATGAGCATTGTGGCAATCCCCGACAAGGTCTTCGTATGGGCGCGTCGTGACATCCAGACCGGCTTCGGCGGCCAAAACGGACGGGTCGGAGAAATAGCGGTAGGCTGTCGCGCGCGAGACCTTGGCTGCCTCTGCGGCGGCCGGGATCGTCAACGTCACCTGGTCGGTGAGAAGCTGCCGGGCGGCTGCCAGAAGAGCCTCTCGGGTGCGGGACTTCTGCGCGTAGCGTTCGAAGGACAAATGATACCTTTCTTAATGAGACGCTTGTCTATTTAAGAGACTTATGTATCATGAAGTCATTTGAAGCACTTTTCAAGGAGAGACAGATGGCCGACTCCATTCAACATACCGAGACACGCCCGCGCCGATTCGAGACCTTGGGCATTCTGATGAATTTTCACGCCTTTCCCGGCGAGGTTTCCGACAAGTTCTGCATGGTCGAATGCGTCGTCCCGCCCGGACTGGGTGCTCCGCCGAACAGCCATGCAGGCGAGACCGAGGTTTTCTTTGTCCCTGAGGGCGAAGTCGATTTCATGGTCGAGGGTGAGACGACACATGCCAAGGCCGGTGACAGTGTCCATATTCCCGACGGCGCGGTCCATGCTTTCACAGCGATCGGGGCGACGCCTGCGCAGGTGATGATCATCAACGTACCCGGCCAGATGCACGAGGGCTTCTTCACGGAGTTGGGCTCTCCCATTCACGACGACCGGACGCAGCCGGCGCCAATGGACGGGCCGCCGGATGTGGCCCATGTCGTTCAAGTGGCCGAAAAATGGGGCATGACAATCATGGCACCCGCGGCCGCCTGACCCCGGATTCATTGGGGCGACTGATATCATCCTCTGTGACTTCATGGGCCGAACCACTCATTTTTACTTAACTCCACGTCGATTGCGGCAGTGCGATGTTCAATTTCGCGGGTCGGTAGTCGGCTCTGGGTCCTTCGGGGGGGCCTTCCGGATCAAGGTGACCACTTGGCTGCTTTTTTCTCGTCGAAGAATAAGATGAAGAGTTATGCCTCAGCGATGTGTCCACTGAGCATTTTTTATGACAGCAAGACATACAGGGCGTGCAGGCTCATGTAGATCACGATGAGGGATCCAATCGTGTAAAAGGTGGCCCGGACTTCGTGGGCCTGCCGCGTGGCATAGGCGACGAAGTGCGCCGCACGGGCAGCCACGAACCCATACATCAGGATTTGGGCAAAAATCAGTGCTGGATCTGTGATCACGAAGAGCAACCCTGCCACCCAGAACGCCGGAATGTTTTCGAGGTCATTGCGGTGCATCCGGCGCGAGCGATCGACATAGTCGTTAATGTCGAGTTGCGCAGGATCGGGGTTCTTGTTGATCAGGCCGACCTGTAGGTCTTCCGGGCTCGCCAGACCCGAGTCGCTCTTGAGTATGCGATAGACCGTCATCCAGCCTTGCCCCATGAACTTCAGAACCATCAAGGCAGATGCAATCGCGTAAGTAGCAAAAACCGGATTTCCAAAGCCAATCAGTTCCATGATTTGTGTATCCCAAGTTCTGTTATCTAATTTCAGAAACCGATTTACTTACCATTGGTAAGCTTCTACCTTACCAATGGTAAGCAGTCAAGAAATTCGGAGCACGGGCATGAAAACCGATGAAAAGATCCTGAAAGCCGCGCAGGAGCTTTTGGCCTCAGGCGGCTTTAATGCGGCATCCTTTGACGCGATTGGCCGGGCGCTCGGAATATCAAAGCAGGCCGTGCTCTACTGGTATCCCTCCAGGCAAGAGCTATTCGCCGCACTGCTTGTATCCTGGTTGGCCGCAGAAGCGGATGTCGCGGTGGCATCACTCGAGGGCACGGACACACCGGAGGCCGCTATTGCTGCCTTTGTGGAAAACATCGCGGCGTTTCATTTGGGCGATCTCAACAGGTTCCGAATGATGTATCTCGCGTCACAGACGTCGAAGACCGGCATGCAAGAACGACCGGGGGGTGACGTTCTCGAAAGCGTGCATGCGATGACCGACCGGATGTATATTGCGCTGGCAGAGTCCCTTGAAGGGGATCTGGCGGGTGCCCGCAAGCATGCGGTGGCGATTCATTCGGCGGTCTTGGGGCTTGTTCTGATGTTCGGTCTCGCGGACAGTATCAAGGACCCGCTGAAGCACTCAGAAGCTGATCTGATTGCCGCTCTCGTGGCGAGACTGACAGCTTCAGATTAGGAGCTGTCCGAGGAAGATGGGTCAATCGGCAATCAACTTTTCGCTCTTCATTTTTGCCAAGGCACTCGGGGCATGATGAAGGCTGTCGGAGTTGCAACGGGCTGCTTCATTCCTGAAAAATTTGCGCGACCTGACAGGCTGGTTTAGCATCGCTCCAAAGATGTTTTATGGTAGGGCTCCGAAGTGGCACAAATCGATTTCTGGTTCTCGATTGGAAGCACTTATAGCTACCTGACAGTCATGAGACTTACCGAAGTCGAAAAAGCTTCCGGGTTAAAATTCAGGTGGCGCCCGTTCAATGTGCGTCAGGTGATGGTCGAACAGAACAACATCCCGTTCAAAGACAAACCCGTGAAATCGGCTTACATGTGGCGGGACATCGCGCGTCGAGCGCGCCACTACGGCCTCACGCCCAAGCTCCCGGCACCTTATCCTTTACCGGGACTTGTTCTGGCGAACCAGGTAGCCATTCTTGGCGTCGAAGAAGGCTGGGTTGAGGACTACACTCGAGCCACTTATCGCCGCTGGTTTGAGGACGGCGAACCAGCTGGTGAGGAGCCGAACATTTCCGCAAGTCTGAAGGAATTCGGGTGTAATCCATCCAGCGTCTTGGAAGCTGCCCAAACACCGCAAGCCGGAAGGGGACTTGATGAGGCCACCGATGAGGCAATGAAAATCGGGGTCTTCGGCTCACCCACTTTCGCCGTGGGTCAAGAAATATTTTGGGGCGACGATCGTTTAGACGATGCTCTAAAGTGGGCGGAAGAAACCTGATGCAAAATGAAGTCTGAATCGCCCGCGCAGCTGACCTTCAACGGCCCGAAGATTTGCGTCGGCAGCGAAAGTCCGGTCTGGAGACGCTGCGCCGCAGCGCTTGACGGGATGGTCAAGGTCCGCAATGGGCCGGTCATGATTATAGAGATAGGGCGGATTCCGGACATTCTCCGCGAGTGCCAATTCTACTGGACCAAACTATCGAAGCTGACATTCAGCCGCATCGATCACTGATCTCAGCTCTGCACCGACGCGTGGCGGCTGTGAGCCCAACTCACCTGATTCTACACTGTGGACGAATTTCCGAAATTCAAAGTGCGGCTAAAGACTTGACAAAATTTGCCGAGGAATTCTGGCACAAGAATTTTCAACGGTTCTTGTGAGTAAGCGGTTCGTGACAAAAAGACTGTTTTTTGACCAAGGGTGGCCTCTTGTCAGATTGTGCCCAAATTCATATGGAACTTCCAATAATGGGAAGGGGAATTTTTGTGACAGGTTCACCAGTTTGTGCTCTTGACCTTACAATAATGGGAAGCCCTATCTCTTTTCTATGGGGGGCACACCTTTATGAGGAGTCACTGATGCAATTTCACATCCAGAACATGAATTGTGGTGGCTGCGCACGCAGCGTGACCAAAGCAATCGAGTCGGTTGATCCTTCAGCCGTGGTTACGACAGATGTAGCTGCGCGCAAGGTCGACGTGACGTCGACTGTACCGGGGCACGGTTATAAGACAGCGCGCTGCGCTGGTCATGCTGCCATTTTAACCCCCGTGGCGGCTTCGGGTTCAAGGGCTTTTTGTTCGGCCCTGATCTGATCGGGTGTCTTGTACCC
>Ga0307957_1001803_pt1 | contig 9989 bp, 9 predicted proteins | sample OrgLakmetagen490_FD_201830 | JGI IMG/M metagenome (GOLD analysis project Ga0307957, IMG submission 201830) | Saline water microbial communities from Organic Lake, Antarctica - #490 | ecosystem: Environmental > Aquatic > Non-marine Saline and Alkaline > Saline | place: Antarctica: Organic Lake... | reverse complement strand
ACCGATGGCTATGAAATATTTAAAAATAATGATTGAACAATTTCTGAATTTTTAAAGTATTAAGTACAATCGGTCGAGTTGATTTCAGGAACTTAGCAATCTGAAAAATAGGTGTAAATTTCTGAAAGAATTTAAAGGTTGTTTTAGTTTAAATAGGAAATCATAAACATCAAAATAACTTAAATTTGCAATTAATCAATCGTTTTTAAACTTCAAATATCAAATTTTGAAAATTTAAGTCCATGTGACTAGTAGTTATAAATTATTTTTAAATATATGAAAGAAGAGATACAAGAGACCATACAAATTCTAAAACGCGGAGGACTTATCCTTTACCCTACAGATACAGTCTGGGGAATAGGCTGTGATGCTACAAATGCCGAGGCCATCGAAAAAATTTATGCTCTAAAAAATCGACCTAACGATAAATCCTTAATTTGTTTAGTGTCAGACTTTAAAATGCTAAACCAATTCGTCGAGGATATTCCAGAAGTCGCTTATGACATCTTAAAATACGCAGATAAGCCCACAACTATTATTTATCAAAACCCTATACGTATATCCACAAATCTTATTGCAGACGACGATACTTTAGGCATAAGAGTAGTGGATGATATTTTTGCTAAAGAATTGATTCGCAAATACAAACGGCCTATTGTCTCAACATCAGCCAAGATAAGCGGACAACCGACGCCTGCCAACTTTTTTGAAATTTCACCAGAAATTTTAAAAGGTGTGGACTATGTCGTAAATTTGTACCAGTCAACTAAAAATAAAAAACCTTCAACCATCATCAAATTAGACCTTGATGGTAAAGTTGAAGTGATTCGTAAATAATATGCCCAATTCTTATTACCAAGAAGCCTTACAACATAAAATATTCAATGTTCTTTCGGAAGCGGCGGACGACATCAACGTCGAAGCCTATGTGATAGGTGGCTTTGTGAGAGACTTCTTTTTAAATAGAGGCAAAGCTGAAGATATAGACGTTGTGGCTGTAGGCAGCGGCATAGAACTAGCTAAAAAGGTGTCAGAAAAATTACCTGGAAAACCTCCCGTTAAAGTCTTTAAAACCTACGGTACTGCCATGCTTAAGATCTTTGACCTTGAGGTTGAATTTGTTGGGGCTAGAAAAGAATCTTATTCTAAAGATAGCCGAAATCCTGAAGTTGAACAAGGTACTTTGGCAGATGATCAAAATCGAAGAGATTTTACAATCAATGCACTAGCTCTTCAACTTAATAAGAAAGATTTCGGAAAACTCCTAGACCCTTTTAAGGGCTTGGAAGATTTGAAGACTCAACTTATCAAAACCCCTTTAGATCCAGAAGTTACTTTTTCTGACGATCCGCTAAGGATGATACGAGCGATTCGCTTCGCTAGTCAACTTCATTTTAAAATTGATCAAAAATCCATTCAGGCTATTAAAGATCATGCAGAAAGGATTGATATTGTAAGTAAAGAGCGCATTGTCACTGAACTTAACAAAATACTGGAGTCAGAAAAACCTTCAGTAGGTTTTAAATTACTTCACGACACCAATTTGTTACAACGCATTCTTCCCGAACTTACTCACTTAGAAGGTATTGATGAGATCGATGGCCAAAAACACAAAGACAACTTTTGGCATACGCTAGAGGTTGTTGATAATATTTCACTCGAAACCAATGATGTATGGTTAAGATGGGCTGCACTTCTTCATGATATTGGAAAAGCACCTACTAAGCGATTTCATAAGAAAATAGGCTGGACATTTCACGGGCATGAATTCAAAGGATCGAAGATGGTTTATCAGCTTTTTAAAAGGCTTAAACTTCCTCTTAATGATAAAATGAAATTAGTCCAGAAATTAGTTTTACTAAGTTCGCGACCAATTGCTATTGTAGATGATGACGTCACAGACTCTGCCGTAAGACGGCTTATTTTTGACACAGGAGATCATCTAGACGATTTGATGATGTTATGTGAAGCAGATATCACTACAAAAAATCCGAATCGCTACAGAAAATATCACAATAACTTTAAGGTGGTTAGAAATAGAATACAAGAAGTTGAAGAACGTGATAAAATACGTAATTTTCAACCCCCAGTTTCAGGAAAAGAAATCATGGAAACTTTTCAGATAGAACCTTGTCGTGAAGTTGGAGAAATTAAAGCTAAGATAAAAGAAGCCATTTTGGATGGTGACATTCCAAACGACTATGAAGCTGCTTTTCAATACATGTTAAAGGAGGGGGAAGCACGTGGCTTTAAACAGGCCTAAGATTTTCTGAAAAACATGCCAAAATAAAAGCTAAAACCCATAATTCATAGTGCATCTTGTGGATAAGATTTATCTTTGTGAAAATTTAAATTGTGTTTAGAAAATCAATAAAAGCCTCTATTATTATTGTCTATCTCGTTATTATTGCGGGTGCTGTTGTGAGGATGACTGGGAGTGGTATGGGATGTCCAGACTGGCCTAAATGTTTTGGATATTACATTCCACCTACTGAAGAGAGTCAATTAGAGTGGGCGCCAAATCATGATTACTTTAAAGGGCAAGTCATTATACTAGATAAGAAATTAAAAATTTCTAAAGAAGCTTTCACCTCTTCTAAGGCCTTTGTAAATTCACATTGGGAAACTTATGAAAAGCATGATTATGCTGAATTTAATGCATTACATACTTGGATAGAATACATCAATAGATTACTTGGTGCTGTCGCAGGTTTAGCCATATTAGTAATGACCGTAAGTTCATTTTGGCTTTGGAAAAGGAATAAAAAATTGACACTGCTATCTATAGCCTGCTTAATTTTGTTATTATTTCAGGCTTGGCTTGGAGCCACAGTAGTGTATTCTGTGCTATCGCCTGTGAGAATTACCATTCACATGCTTGTAGCTCTGTTAATTGTAGCCTTACTTATTTATATATTAAAACTTTCTTCCAAAGGAAACAGCTCTAAGTTAAGCACATCCACATTCAGGAACTTGTTGATTTTTGCCGTCATACTTAGCTTAATTCAAATAGCAATGGGAACGCAAGTCAGGCAATTTGTAGATGATCAAATTGATCTATTAGGTTATGATGCTAAAACAAAATGGCTAGAGAATCCTGACTTAGTCTTTTACCTGCATCGTTCGTTTTCAATTCTCCTATTTATTGTAAATGCGAGTATTTGGTGGTTAAATAGAACAAGAAAATTAGGTTTCAAACTTACCAACTGGATGATGGTTTTTATAGGTTTAGAAATAATAACAGGAATTGCGATGTATTATCTAGATTTTCCGTTTTTATCGCAACCTTTGCATTTAGTTATTGCTTGTTTGTTGTTTGGTGTTCAATTTTATATTTTAATGCAAAGTTTTGAGTCCAAATTAATATTAAATTCTAAAAATTAGATCCTATGATTTATAAATACAGAGTCGTATTAGATACCTTAGACGACGTGATTAGGGATATTGAAATAAGAGATGGTTCAACCCTTGAAGATTTACATAATTCTATCTCACAAGCTTTTGGATTTGACGGTACAGAAATGGCTTCGTTTTACAAAAGCGATGAAGACTGGAATCAAGGAGAAGAATATTTGCTTTTTGACATGAGTGATGGTCAAGACGATATCAAAATGATGAATGAGACCACCCTAGATTCCGTCTTTTCTAGAGAAAAGACAAAAATGATTTACGTCTATGACTTTTTTAGCTTGTGGACCTTTTATGTAGAGCTAGCAGATATAGAAGAGCCTATGGACGGTCAGGATTATCCAAATTTAATGTTTGCTCAAGGACAGCTCCCTGACTCTCCTCCAGACAAACAATTCGAAGCTGAGGAATTGGATGAAGAGTAAGAGTAAAAAAACGACGATATCGAATTTGAAAATCTTGATGATTTTGATTTTGATGAAAATTGGAATTAAAGACTATTTTTTAACTATCATACCAAAAGAAACTCAACATAATTTATGATCAATTTATTTAGTGCCCAAATTGAAAGTATGTCCATACATCGAGTGGGAAATAAGAGTAAAAATGAATCCCTATTTATTTCTGAAAAAGCTCACGAACTTTCTGACGAATTAAAACCTCTCATTAAAGAATACTTTTTAAAATCCTTTAGGGATAAAGAAGAAAATTACTATCACTTTGTTCATGATACAGATTTAGAGTTTCATCAACTTAATGGGTTAGTCACCGATATTTTCAATAACCCTTCAGAAAGTCATGATATCTCTAAGAAAATAACCAGTTTATTATTTGAAGAGTCAAAGCATCAACACATTAAAGGGGGCGAAGTCTATGTTGTTTACTTCGAAAATATGCTCATCGACAATGAGAAAGTCTCTGCAGTTGGGATTTTCAAATCTGAATTAAAACATGATTTTCTTCAGTTTGAAGAGAAACAAAATAATTTAGATGCCATTCTTCAACAAGGGGTTTATTTAAACAAACTCGACAAAGGCGCTATAATTTTTAATACTGAAAAAGATAAAGGTTATAAAATTCTATCAGTAGATTCCAACAAATACGATACAAAATACTGGTTAGAACAATTCTTGCAGGTCGACTTTTTCGAAGATGAAAATTTCTACACCAAAAAATACTTGAAGTTCTGTGAAAATTTTGCAAAGGATGTGGTTCTCCCTGCTGAAGATAAGCAACAAGAGGTTCTATTTATGAATAAGGCAATGAATCATTTTGCTTCCAATGATAATTTTAACGAACAAAATTTTCTGAGTGACGTTCTTGAAAACCCAGCTTTAGAACCTGAATTTCAAAATTATAAAACTGAGAAAGCACCAAAATATAAAGTTGAAGATTTATCTGACTTTCCTATATCCAATACAGCTGTTACTGCTGCTCGTAAGAAGATTAAAAGTGTCATCAATTTGGATACGAATATTCAGATAAAGATGGACTTTGTTAATGGTGACAGCGCACAAAAATTCATAGAAAAAGGGTGGGATGAGGATAGACAGATGTTCTACTATCTAGTATATTTCAACAAAGAAGAAAAAAGTTAATTAGAAAAATATTAAGTATTTATGGATCAAAATCCTTTATTGCAAACATTCGACTACCCTCCATTTTCTAAAATAGAAAACACACATTTCAAACCTGCTTTCGAAGCGAGTTTAAAAGAGGCTAGAACTGAAATAAATACTATAGTTGACAATACGGAAACACCAACTTTTCTAAATACTATTGAAGCTTTGGAGTTTTCGGGTCAAAAGCTAGGTAGAATTTCCAGTATTTTTTTTAATTTAAATTCTGCAGAAACAAATACGGAGATACAAAAACTTGCTCAAGAGATTTCTCCTCTTCTAAGTGAATTTAGTAATGATATATTATTAAATGCGGAGCTATTTAAAAAAATAAAGTCTGTCTATGAAGATAAGTCCAGCGAAAATTATACTCAAGAACAAGGTATGCTTCTTGAAAAAATCTATAAAAATTTTACCAGAAATGGAGCAAATTTAGAAGCAGATGATCAGAAACGTCTAAGAGAAATCGATATGGAGTTATCTAGGACTTCATTAAGCTTCGGCGAAAATGTCTTAGCTGAAACTAATAATTTTGAACTACAGGTTAAAGACAAAAGTGAGCTCAATGGAATTTCCGATGATATAAAAGAATCTGCAAAAAATTTAGCTGAAGAAAAACAAAAAGAGGGCTATATTTTTACTTTAGATTTTCCGACATTTATCCCCGTGATGAAATTTGCTGAGAACAGGGAACTTAGAAAGGAACTACTGCTTGGATTTGGATCTAAAGGGTTTAAGGAAAATGAATATAATAACGAAGGAAACATTCTTAAAATAGTTAAATTGAGACTAGAAAGAGCAAACCTACTTGGTTATAAATCTCATGCTGATTTTGTACTTCAAGAACGTATGGCTAAAACGGTTGATACCGTTCAAACCTTTTTAGATAATATTCTAGAAAAAGCGATGCTATCCGCGGAAAAAGAATTGGAAGAGCTAAAAGCTTTTGCATTAGAAATTGATGGTATTAAGGATTTTAGAAAATGGGATAAGGCCTATTATACCGAGAAACTCAAACAAAAAAGGTTTGAGTTAGATGAGGAAATTCTCAAACCCTATTTTGAATTAGATGGAGTTATAGAAGGGATGTTTAAAGTGGCATCCAAATTATATCATCTCACTTTTAAAAAAGTAAATGACTTAGATACTTATCACGAAGATGTTATTACTTATAAGGTGTACGATGAAAAAAATACATATTTAGCAACCTTATATGCCGATTTTCACCCTAGAGCAGGAAAGAGAGACGGTGCTTGGATGACAACTTATAAAGATCAGTACAAGCTTAATAAAAAGGAAGAAAGACCTCAGGTTTCTATTGTCTGTAATTTCACTAAGCCTACTAAAACTAAACCGTCTTTACTAACGTTTAATGAAGTGACAACTCTTTTTCATGAGTTTGGACATGCCTTACATACTATGAACGCAAATACGACTTATCCCTCGCTATCTGGAGCTTCTGTCTATTGGGATTTTGTAGAGCTACCAAGTCAATTGATGGAAAATTGGTGTTACGAAAGTGAAGCTTTAAAACTATTTGCAAGACATTACCAAACTAATGAAATTTTACCCAAAAAATATATTGAAAAAATAAAGGAATCTTCTAATTTTATGGAAGGTTTACAGACGACAAGACAGGTAAGTCTTGGCAAATTAGATTTAGCATGGCATGCTCTAGAAAGCATGAATTCTATTGAAAAGGTAAAAGATACTGAAGATTTAGCTTTTAAGAATATTGAACTTTTACCAGATATAGAAAGCAACTGTATGAGTACAGCTTTTGGGCATATTTTTCAAGGAGGTTATAGTTCTGGCTATTATTCATACAAATGGGCAGAAGTATTGGATGCAGATGCTTTCGAATATTTTAAAGAAGAAGGAATATTTAATGATAAAGTAGCAAAAAAATTCAAAGAAAATGTCCTTCAGCTTGGAGGAACCGTTGAACCAATGGCTTTGTATAAACAATTCAGAGGGAAAGAACCAAATCCTGATGCCTTGTTAAAAAGAGCAGGGCTCATTAAAAGTTAAATGAACTATTTTAATGTCTGGTCTTAAATAACTGATACAGATTATTAAAGGATTTAATTTATAACTTATAGCTTAACGATGCTAGCATCGTTAAGCTTTTTTGATTTGTATTGTTTTCTTTTGATTTTTTTTTGTTTGTGGATTTCTACAGGTGTTAACATGTGGTTTGATAAATGTGGTCTAAAATTATTGTATGTGCCCACTGCGCTTTTGATGAGCTGTTTCTTTAAATCTATGTTCTTAATATTTCTGGAAATTCCAAACTCTTGCTTGAGTATACCATTGATTCTTTCTGCAATGGCATCCTCTTAGGGGTCGTATCTTTAAGTCATACTTGCTTTAATATTATTATCCCTAAGCAGAGCTTGATAATCATTTGAACAGTATTGTGAGACCTTTATCTGAATAGTGGATTAATAGCTTGTCTTTGTTACCCCTCTATTTCAGAGCAATCTCCAAAACCTGTAGCAAACCATTTACTGTTAAACTGTTAAAGACATTGAGCCCAAGTATTTTCTTGGAGTAGGCGTCTGTGATCAATGCAAGATAGGTAGGGTTGGCTCTTGTTCCCACATAGGTAATATTACTAACCCATATTTGATCGGGCTCTTCAATCTCAAGATTACTCACTATGTTCTTATGCTTCCTGAATCTATGATGGGAATCGGTCGTTACATGATAGCTCCTTTTAGGTTTTATAAGCTCTGGATTTCAGCGCTCTATAATAGACCTGTCTATTGTGCCCGAGTAAATTACAGGTAGAAACTACCGTTTTTTTGTGTTGTTCTTTAAAGTCTTCAATAACTCGGGCGTGTAGTTTTTTCTTATCTGAATATCATATTTCTTCTAAAACATATTAATCAGCATATCGAAGATGACGACCTTCTTATCTGCACATTCTGTTAGATGTTCGGCCCTAGCTTTCTGCTTTTCAAGCAGCCTTACTTTTGCTCCAAACTCAAGTATTTTTTGTTCAGGAGTTTTTGACATAGGTTCTCTAGATAAATTATCCCAATCAAATGTACTATATTTTATGAGCCATTGTGTGATCGTAGATCCTGCCTATATGCCATACTTAAGACATGAATATAAACGACCAAGTTGACCAGATTCAATTTCTTCGACTATTTGAAGCTTAAAAGAAAGCGAGTAATCTTTTTGAATACGCTTCACATACTCATTCTTTACTGATGTTTGCATTACACAAAGGTTTTAGGGGTCAAGAGTTATTTTAGGGAGATTCGTTTATCTTAGCCTTATAAAATAATAGAATTTGAGTCTAGATTTAGTTAGTTATTTATTACCAGAAGGCATCTTAGAGTACTTTGATATTACAAAACATGAGTCTACCGAGGATAAGATTCATTTCTATTTGGAAGAAAAGAATACACTACCCCAAGAATATGAATCGGAGCTCTCTCATTCCAAAGGTTTCTCCCCCGAAATAATAATTGAGGATTTTCCACTCAGAGGAAAACCTGTATTACTTCATATAAAACGGAGACGCTGGACGCTTGTTGATACAGGTAAGATTGTAAAAAGAGATTGGGATTTAATAGCAAAAGGCACTCGTATCACCAGCGAGTTTGCCTCTTTTTTAAAAGGTATCGCTTGATACCCATGCTGTGAGTGCCAAACGCTTTGGAGATTATTATAAAATCAATGGTAGGATTCTTCAATATCATTACAAAAACCATCTTAGCGATTTTAAAGATTGGATACAAAAAGAACATGCAGAAGATTGGCTACTCTACGCAGAGAATATCGGCACATATTTAAGTCTAGACGAAACCTCTTTATCTAATGGTGAGCTATACACCATCTTAACCAACAAGAATGCTCAGGGTAAAAAAGGGAGTATAGTTGCTATTGTAAAGGGAACTAGAGCCATCGATGTCATTAATATACTCAATAAGATCCCTCTAGAGAGACGAAATGTGGTAAAAGAAGTTACAGTTGATATGGCAGGTAGCATGAATTTAATTGCTAAAAAATGTTTTCCTAAAACAGAAATAGTTACCGATAGATTTCATGTCCAAAAATTGGCCTCAGAAGCAGTACAAGAAGAGCGTATAAGATTAAGGTGGGAAATCATAGAGCAGGAAAATAGAGATATACTAGAGGCTCGGGAGAAAGGGAATACATATAAGTATGAACTTCTGGGCAATGGAGATACGCACAAACAACTACTCGCTAGAAGCAGATATTTATTATTCAAATCCAAAACAAAATGGACAGTAAGACAGAGAGAAAGGGCTGAAATTCTATTTAAATTATACCCAACCATTGAAAAAGCATACAATTTAGCGCAAGGATTAACCTATATCTTTGAAAACAATACACATAAAGATGTTGCCAGATTAAAGCTAGCGCATTGGTATGATAAAGTTGAAAAATCTCAGTTCAAATCATTTAGTACGATTGCCAGGTCTATCCAAATGCATTATGTGCCCATATTGAACTACTTTAATAATAGAAGCACAAATGCTTCAGCAGAATCTTTTAATGCCAAAATTAAAGAGTTCAGGGCGCAGTTTAGAGGCGTTAGAGATGTGAAATTCTTTCTATATAGATTAACTAAATTATTTGCTTAATCGGAACTGCTCCCCTAAAATATTGTTTGATCCGTATTTAATTGACGATATTCTGAATTAATAGGTTGATAATTCTAGATCTGACCTTAAACTTGAAGATACTCACAAAACTCAATAATTCTAAACTATTTAGTTTTGAGTTTATTTATTGTTTTAAAAAAAGTTTTAAAACAATAAAACCCTCATATACACTAGGTATATGAGGGTTTATAGTGGAGTCGGGGAGACTCGAACTCCCGTCCAAACAAGCAATTCAATAGTCTTCTACACGCTTAGTTTTCTCTTGGATTTTCGAGACAAGACTGGCTGAAAACCACCTACCTTGTCCTTATCCTCA
>Ga0307957_1001785_pt1 | contig 10069 bp, 3 predicted proteins | sample OrgLakmetagen490_FD_201830 | JGI IMG/M metagenome (GOLD analysis project Ga0307957, IMG submission 201830) | Saline water microbial communities from Organic Lake, Antarctica - #490 | ecosystem: Environmental > Aquatic > Non-marine Saline and Alkaline > Saline | place: Antarctica: Organic Lake... | reverse complement strand
TGATTAAAATACGAGTACCTTTGCTTTTTGCCATAAAACTTTTAACTAATAATTTTACTGTCTATATTGCCTAAAAAATTTTATCTTATCAAGGTTTAATACTTATTATTGTCATAAAAAATTTTTACCTTTAAAACTTTTAATTTTTTGTTAAATATACTATATTAAACTAAACCGTAATTTGTAAAAGAAGTATTTAAAATATTTAAATTAATAATTAATAATATGGCTAATAATAAATCAGCAGAAAAACGTATTAAGACTAATGAAAGAAATCGTCTAACGAATCGTTTCTACAAGAGTTCAGTGAGAACTTTAATAAAAGTATTTATTAAAGATTTAGAGGTTTATAAGACTTCGAAGAGTGCCGAAGAAAAAGAGAAATTACAAAAAACTTTAAGTTCAGTTTATAGCTTAATTGACAAAGGTACAAAGAAGAATGTATTTCATAAAAATGCTGCGTCAAGAAAAAAAGCAAAGTTAGCGATGTCTCTAAAATCAGCTTAAAATAGATAATTCTAATTATTTAGATAAATATTAGAAAGTAAGTCCCTCTAAGCCTTATTTAGTTAAGAAAATTTTTAATTTTCTTAACCTTATTTATCCTAACTTGAAAACACTTAATCCATCGATTTACTAACAAAAACTATGAAAGAAAACATGAATTATATCAATGCACTTCCGGATTTTCTGGCGATGCAAAGAATGAGCTTTTGTTGGTTTATTACTCAGGGTTTGAATGAAGAATTAGCTCTATTTTCCCGAATTCAAGATTTCAGTCAAAATACTGAATATATTATGTTTGGAGAAGAGTATAGTTTAATAAAGCCACCTTATAGTTTGTTGATAGCAAGAAAATACAGTGGAAATTATCGCGCACAACTCGTTATTCCGATCGAAGTCCGCAATAAGGTAGCAAATAGCGTTCGATACCATAACCAGTTTCCAATTATTACCTTACCTCTTATGACTACGGATGCGACATTTATAATAAATGGTTGTGAACGTGTCATTGTAAGTCAAATTATTCGAAGTCCCGGCGTTTACTTTGAAAAGAATAAAAATCAAAAAACACGAAACCAATTTAAACGAAAATTATCAACAGACATAAATAAATTGCGAGCATTCATACCATCTGGTGAAGCGTTTATCTCTGAATTTGATCTCTTTTTTCCTCTTCCAACACCAACTTATGATCCAGTCAAAAAGAAGAAAAAGATAATCCCTCATTGGAAGAACGATTCTATTTATTATTACTCTATCAAATATTTAAAACAATCCGAAAAAGCTTCCTCTTTCTACTTTTTACAATATTTCAAATTATATCGGACGATTTCAAAAATCACTAAACCTCATCTAAAAGTTCAGTCAATTCAATTATTTTTAAAATGGTTAAAGTTGAAAAATAAGGAAATAAATTTCAAAACTGACATTGAAGATAATAAAATCAATTATTTAATTACGTATTTTAATTTCTTGTTAAAATTATTAATAAAGTATGAAATTTTTCAGTCGAACTGGGTTTCAGATAAGTCACAGCACAGCAAAAACCAAAAAAAATGGCTTAAAAGATTCGCTGAATTTAATCAAATGTCTTTTTTATCAAATAATTCAGACCTATTGCAAGACAAGGTTTTAAAACTTTATTCGATATACGATAGATTAATAACTAGTTCACAAACAGCGGCCCAAGTTCAATTGAATTCTCAATTAATTTTGATCACTAAACAGCCACAGCATTGGTTAATGGAAATGCAAAATTTCTCTTTTCTAAAGCAACAACTTAAAGAGGTAACCCAAACGTTAACTAATTTTAATAATTTAACGAGTTCCAAAAATTTAAGACCAACTATCTACTTTTCAATAAGTTTAAAAGAACAATTGAAGTATATTTTTGGTAAAAATAAATTATCATATAAGCCTGAACGTCATAAATACTTAAAAACAAAAACGCAATTTCTTCTTTATAGAAAAGACCATGAAATTCAAACTAATTATCATAAAAAATATGACGAAAAAGATCTATACACAGCAACTTTAATTCCTGAGTATGGTTCTTGGATTCGATTCGGATTTCAAAGAAATACAACGATCAACTCATATAAATACCCGTTAAAAAATCAAGAAGACGAAGTTATTATTCAACTAGATAAGATTAATCAAAAACCAGTTCTTTATTTATTAAAAGAAATGGGGTTAACAGATTTAGAAATTTATCAAAATCTACAATATTCCGACTTCTTTTATTTTAATAAACCATTATTAATAAATTCTAAGCGTTTTAATCAACCATTATCTCGATTTAACTTAAGTTCAAGTTATTTTAAAAATATTTCAGAATTTTCCAGAATCTTCGATCCAACTTATTACCGATTAGGTAGAGTTGGAAGACTAAAACTTAATAGCCGTTTAAACTTCAAAATTAGTGAAAGACTTCAAACTATTACTTATGAAGACATTTTTGCAATTATTGATAAATTAATTAGTCTAACAATTTATAAGACTGTTCAAGACGATATCGACCATTTGAAAAATCGGCGTGTCCGCTCCGTGGGTGAATTATTGCAAAACTTATTCCGAATCGGTTTTCAAAGGTTAGTTCGCAAATTGCGTAATCAAACAAATAAAATTGATTCAAGTCAATTATTGAGCTTCAACATCGTAAATGCCACAGTTCGAGAGTTTTTTGGGTCCAGCCAATTATCACAGTACCTTGATCAAACTAATCCATTATCTTCTCTTACACATCGACGTCGAATTAGTGGTTTAGGACCTGGTGGCTTTGATCGTGACCGAATAAGTTTTGCGGTTCGAGATATTCACCCAAGTCATTATGGGCGAATTTGCCCAATCGAGACCCCTGAAGGTCAGAATGTAGGACTAATTGCATCTTTAACTACTTGTGCTAGAGTTAATAAATCTGGATTTTTAGAGACACCTTTTTGGCGAGTTATTAATGGTAAAGTAATAAAAACGGGCCAACCAATTTATTTAACCGCAGATATTGAAGATTTTTATAAAATCGCACCGGCTGATATTGCAGCAAATAGAGAAAATTATTTAATCAAAAATGTAATCCCAGTTCGTTATAAACAAGATTTTATTAATGTAACACCTTCTGAGGTCGATTTTATTGCCATATCACCGATTCAGGTCGTTTCCGTGGCAGCTTCGTTAATTCCGTTTTTCGAGCATGATGATGCGAACCGGGCATTAATGGGCTCAAATATGCAACGCCAATCTGTACCATTAATTCTTCCACAAAAACCGATTGTCGGAACTGGTTTAGAAAATCAGATTGCAATCGATTCCGGTATGACATTAAATGCGCAATCATCAGGTATTGTTAATTCTGTAACAGCAAACAAAATTGTTATTAAAAATGATGATGGCAAAAAATCGGTTTACAAATTACAAAAATATCTACGCTCAAACCAGCAAACTTGTATTAACCATCACCCAATCGTCTGGAAAGGTGAAAAAGTTAAATCAGGACAAGTTTTAACCGATGGGCCAGCAATAACTAGTAATGAATTGGCTTTAGGTCAAAATGTGCTGGTAGGTTATATGCCATGGCAGGGTTATAATTTCGAAGATGCGATCCATATTGAAAGATACAAGATTGAAATTGATAGAAACTCAGAAACATCAGAACGAACAACTAAAAACATCCCAAATTTGAGTCCATCAGAAATTAGGCATCTAAATGATGATGGAATTGTCACAGTGGGTACATTCGTTAGGCCTGGAGACATTTTAGTTGGAAAGGTGATTTCAAATAATACCTCTGAACAATTACCTGAATCTAAATTATTACGCGCCATTTTTGGAGCAAAAGCAAAAGGTGTTAAGGATAATTCACATCGAATGTCAGATGGTGACTATGGCCGCGTGATCGAAACAGTGACTTTTAATCGTAAAACAAAATTAGCATATAAATTTGAAAAAATTTATGTCTTTATTGCCCAGATAAGAAAGATTCAGGTGGGAGATAAAATTGCTGGCCGACATGGTAATAAGGGAATTATCTCGCGTATTTTACCACGACAAGATATGCCGTTCCTACCAGACGGTACACCGATTGATATTATTCTTAATCCTTTAGGTGTACCCTCACGGATGAACGTAGGACAATTATACGAATGTTTATTAGGGTTTGCAGGTGATAAATTAAATTCTCGATTTAAAATTTTACCCTTTGATGAAATGTATGGACTTGAGATTTCAAGAATCTTGATCAATAAAAAATTACGCCAAGCTTCAATAACTAATAATGAAAGTTGGTTATTTAACCCCTATGCACCAGGTAAGACGGTTTTAATAGATGGTCGGACAGGTAAAGAGTTCGAAAATCCTATTACTGTGGGAAATGCATACATGCTAAAATTAATTCATTTAGTGGATGATAAGATGCATGCTCGTGCTACTGGACCTTATTCTTTAATAACACAGCAGCCTTTACGAGGAAAAGCCCAGCATGGAGGACAAAGGTTTGGGGAAATGGAAGTTTGGGCCTTAGAGGGATTTGGCGCTGCATTTACATTAAAAGAGTTGTTAACAATAAAATCGGATGATATGCAAGGCCGTAATGAGACACTAAATGCAATCGTAAAAGGGCAACAAATTCCAAAATTTGGAATTCCTGAATCTTTTAAAGTTTTATTACATGAATTACGGTCAATTGGATTAGATATGAGTACTTATAAAATTGAAAAATTCAGTTCACATAAAAAATATGAAGTAGAAGTTAATTTAATCGAAAAGTATAATGCTTTATCTAAGACATTCTCTCCTACTTCGAATATAAACGATATCTCATTTTAATACTCATGGTTGAATCTACTAAGGAATTTGATTATATAAAAATTAAGTTAGCCTCTCCGTTTCGAATATTACAATGGGCTAATCGAAAATTACCGAATGGACAATTTGTAGGTGAAGTACAAAAATCTGAAACGATAAACTACCGCACATTTAAGCCTGAAATGGATGGCTTATTTTGTGAACGGATTTTTGGCCCCAGTAAAAGTCTAGAATGTGCTTGTGGTAAATATAAGCGTGTAAGATATGAAGGATTAATTTGCGAAAGATGCGGAGTTGAATTAACTGAATCGCGTGTCCGAAGACATCGAATGGGTTATATTAATTTAATCTACCCAGTAACGCATGTTTGGTATATTAATAGCCGACCAAATTTTATGTCGTTGTTATTAGAGGTCGAAGAGTGTGAGAAAAAATTAGATACAACTTACACTGCTCATTCCGAAAAATGCAAAAAATGTGAAGGTTTAAAATTAACGACTTCTACAATTGTTGATTTATGGGATGAGAGAATAAAACGAATAAAATTAGCTTCATTAGCGTATTTCATTGCAGAAGATGAGATTTCGTTCTACGGGTTACATTGGGATTTACAGCAATATCGAAGAAGTCGAGAATTAGGTTATAGTGGTTACCCATTAAAACCATACCCAAAACCTCAGAACCGTCGATACAATACTCCAAAATATTTATTACGTGCGACACCAAACTTTTTAATTGGAGCACCACTAATTAAACGTGAGTTAGAGAAACTTAACTTAAAATCTGAGATTTTCAGAATGAGATGTTTTATCTTAGTTTGTACGAAAGTACTAAATAAGGAAGAACCTATTTATAATGAATCAAGATGGTTCAGAAAATGGGAACAACAAAGAATTTATAAAATTCGTGAACAAGCTATAAAACGTATACGGATTTTAGAAAATTTAGTTGGTACAGGTTCAAGCCCAGCTTGGATGATCCTAACTATTTTACCGGTTATTCCGCCCGCTCTAAGACCGATGATTCAGTTAGAAGGCGGGAGATTTGCAACATCTGATTTAAATGAGTTATATCGTAGAATTATTACTCGAAATAATAGATTACTTAGATTGTTAGAAATAGATGCCCCACAACTAATTATTCGAAATGAGAAAAGATTATTACAAGAAGCAGTTGATACACTCATTGATAATGGAAAACGCGGAAAAATTGCCTTAAGTGCTAATAATAGGCCTTTGAAATCTTTATCAGATATAATTAAAGGAAAGCATGGACGATTCCGCCAAAATTTACTAGGAAAACGGGTCGATTATTCTGGGCGTTCTGTCATTGTTGTAGGACCTAGTTTAAAATTAAATCAATGTGGTTTACCTTATGAAATGGCAATTGAACTGTTTCAGCCATTTATAATTAGAGAATTAATTAATCAAGGGTTAGCAAGTAACATGAAAATTGCTAAAAACTTGATTCAACAAAATGAAACTATTATCGACCCGGTTTTAGAGAAAGTTTTAAAAAGTCACCCCATCTTTTTAAACCGAGCACCAACATTACACCGTCTAGGAATTCAAGCATTCGAACCCATTTTAGTTCAAGGGCGTGCTATAAAATTACACCCTTTAGTCTGCTCGGCTTTCAATGCGGATTTTGATGGTGACCAAATGGCGGTACATATTCCACTATCATTAGAAGCTCAAGCTGAATGTTACATGTTGATGCTAGCACCTTATAATTTTTTATCACCGTCAAATGGTGAACCAATTATTATGCCGAGTCAAGATATGGTTTTAGGCTGTTATTATTTAACAGTAAATAATATTAACGGGTTGCTTGGATCGGCTCACTATTTCGCGGATCTAGATGATATTATTCTAGCTTACAATCAAAATAAGATTGAAATTCATAGCGCAATTTGGGTTCGAATTAAAGAAGAAGCCCCCCTTTTATCTAATTTAATAAAAACTGTTGAATTAAACGATAAGACTCTAATTGAGTATTATGAGAATAGACAAGTTCGAAAAACGCCTGATGGCGAAATAATTGTTCAATATTTACAAACAACAACAGGTCGTGCCATTTTAAACTACACAATTCAAAAAACTTTAAATTTTTTATAAATAATAAAATGAAATACTAAATAAATTTTATGAAAAATTATACTTATCAGAATACTTTAATTGGAAAAAAGCAATTACGCCAATTATTAGCCTGGAGTTTTAGTAATTATGACTCTATGCAAGCCTGTGCCTTAGCTGATGAATTAAAATATTTAGGATTTAAATATGCCACTCAAGCTGGGATTTCAATTAGCATTGAGGATTTAAAAATTCCATTCGTTAAGAACTTAATGCTTGAGAAAGCTAATCAGGAAATTATAAACGCTGAAAAAATTTACCTGAAAGGAAAAATCACGGATGTGGAGCGGTTCCAAAAAATTATCGATACTTGGAGTCTTACAAGCGAATCTTTAAAAGAACAGGTGATTTATTATTTCAAGAATTACGACCCCTTGAATTCTGTCTATATTATGGCTTTTTCAGGTGCCCGAGGAAATTTATCCCAAGTACGCCAGTTAGTAGGCATGCGGGGTTTAATGTCTGACCCGAGTGGTGAAATTATGAAATTACCAATTAAAAAGAATTTTCGTGAAGGATTAACGATAACAGACTATTTAATGTCTGGGTATGGGGCTAGAAAAGGCATCGTTGATACAGCACTAAAAACTGCTAATTCAGGTTATTTAACCCGCCGCTTAATTGATGTAGGACAAGATATTTTAATAAGAGAAAAAGATTGTTTAACAAATCATTCGTTCTTATTATCCATTAATGAAGATGAGGTGGGAACAAGTGATTCCATTTATAGTAAAATATTAGGCCGTGTCCTGAGTAAACCGATATTAGACCCTCAAACAGATCAATTAATTGCACAGGCTAATATACAAATAACCCCTACATTGATTGAAAAATGTAAAAACAAGAATGTAAAAGAGTTTTATATTAGATCACCTTTAACTTGTAATCTTTATCGTGCAATTTGTCAAAAATGTTATGGTTGGGATTTAGCTAACGAGAATTTGGTGGATATTGGTGAGGCCATTGGAATTTTAGCTGGTCAATCTATTGGTGAGCCCGGAACTCAACTAACAATGAGAACTTTCCATACTGGCGGTACATTTACTTCTGAGGCTAGGCAGCAAATAATTAGTCCCATAAATGGTATTGTTCGGTTTTATAAAATATTAAAAACGGTACTTTTAAGAACAAATCGAGGAGAAGATGTTTTAATTACCAAAAATTCTGGGTATCTAATCTTAATACCCGAATCAGAAACTCAAGAATTAGTGCAAATTGAGGTTTTACGAAATACTATTTTATTCCCAAAAAATAACCAGTATGTGTCAAAAGATACTGTTATTGGAGAATTGATAAATACTAATAAACAAATTAAAACAGAAGTAAAACCTATTTTAAGCGACACTTGTGGGGAAATTTTCATGCCTCGCTTGAAGAAAAAAGTTAATTTACTGAATAATAATAAATTGATCTGGATATTATCTGGGCAACTTTATAATAGTCCGAAAGATTCATTCATTAACTTTTATCCTGATTATAAATTAAACCGTCATAGCTACATTTTTAGAACAAAAATAATTAATCATTATAGTGGGTCTGTCGAATTTATTAATAACAAGTCCAATTTATATCAGCGATTAATTAGGATTGCGAATGATAAATATTCTTTAGCAAATTCTACTTTTAAAAAATTTACACGAAGTGTTCGAAATAAGAATTCTATATTAGAGTTAGCAAATTCTAAGTATCTTTTAAATATAAGAATAAAAAATTCTAAATCGTATCTACAGCTTACACGGAGTAAACAAATAGGAACTCAGGTAAGCAATACGTTTCAAACTTTGACCGGCGGAATTTTGTATTATGACCACAGAAATTTATTTCAATGTAATCAGATTAATAAAACTATCTTTTATCCTAGTCGAATCAATTTATCTACTAAATATAAATCTGTCGTCTCTCATAGGACAATTATTTGGATAGGGGAAGAAGTTCATAAATTAAATTGTGAGCCAAATATTTTACTTGTCGAACATGGTGATTTTATTTCTGAGGGATTCGAAATAATTCCCGGTCTTTTTTCTAAAACCTCTGGGATTGTGACTACACGCCAAAAAAATAACCTTGTCCAAACAGTGTCAATTAAGTCTGGCCTCGTTTATGAAGGGAAAAAATTTAAAAATACTTCAAAAAAATTGTATTACCCAGGCGAAGTTATTCTTTCTAATATCTCAGTTAAAAAATTATCTTTCTGTGAGCATTTAATTGGAAAAAATATAGAACAATTACTAGTTCGACCGATTGAAATATATGAGTTTGCGCATGCTTATTCGTACCAACCAAATGTTGAAAATGATTTAAATGAAAGCTCAAATATTGAATTAGAGACTAAAGCAATCTATTCATATAAGCCTAATCAAATTATTAAAGGAACTAAAAATTTAAATTTAGTTACAGGTGTCTTAACTTTTAGATCTGACAAACTTTTAAAGAAGAATACAAATATCGAGCTTTTCAACAATAAAAAAACTAAAACGGTTGATCTACGTGTTAGTGAAAAAGTTTATTTAAATAATCATATTTTACCTAATTTACGATATAAAGATATTGAATCTTGTGCACTTATTCAACCAAATCAATTCGTGGATCAATATACTACTTTAGGTTATTTGGAAGCAACGACATTAAACTCATTAGAAATTGTTAAATTCAAGGTTAAAAATAAGGATAGTAAACAAATCCTTTTGATTTCGAATGAAGATTGTCTAACAGTTAAAAAAGACAGATTTCCAAATAAGAAACTGAATAACTTTATCATTAACAGTAGTAACGTTAATGAAACAGGTAAAGTTATTATTGAAAACAACGATTTTCTTACTCTACAAAAAGGTAGGCCTTATTTCTTCCCAAATTGTAAAAATGAAGATTTAATAAACAAGACGAACCTTCAATATAAAGTTATTTCACCCACTCGTGTTTATCCACGCGTGACAACCGACCGCGCTATTTCGTTAAATTATTATAATATAATGAAACTTTCTGTCAAAAGAGAGTACAGCCAGAACAATACATTCAAAGATAAGATAGCAATTAAAACCGAATTTTCAAAATTATTTTTCAAAAAGAACGGTAAGCTTTATAGTTCACTTATCCCCCAATTCTTCAAAAAATTTGCTGTAGGCAATTCAGGA
>Ga0307957_1001728_pt1 | contig 10290 bp, 10 predicted proteins | sample OrgLakmetagen490_FD_201830 | JGI IMG/M metagenome (GOLD analysis project Ga0307957, IMG submission 201830) | Saline water microbial communities from Organic Lake, Antarctica - #490 | ecosystem: Environmental > Aquatic > Non-marine Saline and Alkaline > Saline | place: Antarctica: Organic Lake... | reverse complement strand
GCCGCGGCGGTCGTGTCGCTCACCCATACCGCGGTCGATCATCTGAAACGCGAATACACCAAGGAACTCGATGGCCAACGGATTGAGGTGATCCCGACATGCGCCGATCTCGACCGCTTTACCCCGGTGCCAACAAAGCGGATTGGCTCAACGGTCCATGGCTGTATCGGCACGATCCTGTCGGGGTGGTTTCGCACCGATTGGCTGGCGGCGTGGCTGTCCACCGTCGCTATGGACAATCCAAATGCCCGGTTCGATATCGTGACCCGCGACGATGCAAATCGCGTACGGGAGGCGCTCGATCCAAAGGGTGCTCTTGGCAATCGTCTCAGCATTGGACCGCGCCCGACCGAAGAGATGCCCGACGCCGTCCGGAACCACGACCTATCCGTAATGTTCTATGCCGGTGGGGAGGTGTCAGAGCTTGGGCGCTCCCCCACCCGCATGGCCGAGGTGCTCGGCTGTGGTCTGCCAGTCGTTGCCAATAAAGGGGTCGGAGACGTCGCCGACATCGTCCGGCAAAACAAGGTCGGCGTCATCGTCGACGGCCATGATCCCGCACAGATGAGGGCTGCGCTGGATGAGTTGAAAGTGCTCATGCAGGACCCCGACTTGCCTGGACGATGCCGCGCCACGGCGGAGGCTGTATTTTCTCTTGAGGCAGGCACAGAGGCCTATCGAGGCGTCTACGCATCGATCTTGCAATCCCAGGGCAACCCATGTGTGGAATAACGGGAATGCTTGGCGTAAGCTCTGGCTGCACGGGCGATCGAGAGACCGTGGTGCGGCGCATGACTCGCAGCCTCCTTCATCGAGGGCCGGATGCAGAAGGATATTGGGCAGAAGATGAAGTGGCGCTGGGGCACCGGCGCCTGTCTATTCTGGACCTATCCGAGGCCGGAGCGCAGCCGATGCATTCTGTCTGCGGGCGCTATGCTATCGCGTTCAACGGTGAGATCTACAATCATCTCGAGACGCGACGGGACCTGGAAAAGGGCGGGGCCGCCCCGACTTGGCAGGGGCACTCAGACACTGAAACTCTGCTTGCCGGTGTCGTGCATTGGGGCCTTGATGAGACACTGCAGCGCGCGGCAGGGATGTTTGCAATCGCCCTCTGGGACCGTGACAGAAAGCACCTGCTTTTGGCGCGTGACCGAGTGGGGGAAAAGCCGCTCTATTGGGGTTGGGCCGGACGGGCAATTGTTTTCGGGTCAGAACTCAAGGCATTGCGCCAACATCCAGACTGTACCACTGACATCTGCCGAGACGCCCTCGCACAGTATCTGACGTATGCCTATGTGCCCGCGCCGCGCAGCATCCATCCGGGCATCTATAAACTTGAGCCTGGGTGCATTCTTGAAATCGCAGGTCCGCCGCCATCCGCTCCTCCCACTGCCCCTATTCGCCCCGGAGAGAACCACGGATCAGTTTCGATCCGCCGCTTCTGGTCCTTGAATGAGACGTTAGCGAGCGGTCACCAGGCTCAGATTGAGGACGAAGCCGAAGCCTTGGCAGCAGTCGAGACGACGATCTCCGACGCTGTTGGCCGACAGATGATCTCGGATGTGCCATTGGGCGCGTTTTTATCCGGTGGAATTGACAGCTCATTGATCGTTGCCTTGATGCAGCGTCAGGCATCGCGTCCGGTGAAAACTTTTACGGTCGGCTTTGAAAATGCCGCTTTTGATGAGGCCCCTCATGCCGCCGCTGTTGCCAAACATCTTGGGACCGATCACACGGAAATCACCGTGGCAGAGCGCGAAGCGCAAGATGTCATTCCAAATTTGCCGGACCTTTATGACGAACCGTTTGCAGATTCGTCCCAAATTCCGACCCATCTGGTCTGCCGTGCCGCTCGCGAGCATGTCACGGTTGCGTTGTCGGGAGATGCTGGGGATGAACTGTTTGGTGGGTACAACCGGTATTTTCTGGGCCCCAAAATGTGGAGTAAATTTGAGAAAATTCCCAAGCCATTCAGGCGGGGTTTGGGTAATACGATATCTGCGGTCCCTGTCTCCGTTTGGGACTGGCTCGGCAGAAACGTTGGAGGCAGGTTCGCCGTCAGTCACGCGGGCGACAAAGCTCAGAAAATGGGACGCGCATTACGGGATGTGGAAAATGTTGATGATCTCTATCGTAGCCTGATTTCATCTTGGCCCGCAAACACTGTGCCCATGGGGACACAAAATTCGCCATTGTCTGTTTTGGACGACGCTTTGCCAGAGTTTCTAAATTCAGATGCAGCAGCGCGCATGATGGCACAAGACATGCGCTGCTATTTGCCTGACGACATACTCTGCAAAGTGGACCGCGCCGCGATGGGGGTCAGCCTGGAGACACGTGTCCCGTTCCTCGATCCCGCTGTCATATCAGTGTCAGCCAGATTGCCGACGTCCATGAAGGTTCGTGACGGGCAAGGTAAATGGGCCTTGCGTCAGATTCTATACCGCCAAGTGCCACGCCACCTGATTGAGCGTCCGAAAACCGGCTTCAGCATCCCATTGGGAGACTGGCTCCGTGGACCCCTGCGGCCATGGGCGGATGAGTTGCTCTCCCCCGACGCTTTGGCCGTTGATGATCTGCTTGATCCAGCGCCAGTTCTAGCTGCATGGCAAGAGCACCTTTCCGGTCGGCGTGACTGGACCCAGAAGCTCTGGATCATTCTGATGTTTCAGGCTTGGCGCGCACGGTGGTTATGAAGGATCGCCTTCTTGTTCTGTCAAGATATTCCCGTTTGGGTGCATCGAGTAGGCTTCGTACCATGCAATATAAACCGTGGCTTGAGGATGCTGGCTTTGATGTTGAATATGCGGCGCTTTTCGACGACGATTATCTAAAAAAGCTATATTCTGGACAAAAATCCAAAACTGATTTGTTAAGGTACTATCGTCAGCGAATTTCTAGGTTGCGACAGCGACCCAAGCCAAAACTAGCATGGATTGAATATGAAACGCTTCCCTGGCTTCCTTGGATAGCTGAACAGGCCTTTCTTCCTAAATCCGTTCCAATCGTAAGTGACTACGACGATGCATTATTTCACCGCTATGACCTACACAAGCTTCCGCCGGTCCGATGGTTTCTGGGTCGAAAAATTGATCAGGTAATGCAGCACTCTCAACTGGTGACAGCTGGTAACACCTACTTGGCGGATCGCGCGCGCCATGCTCGCGCAGGGCACGTCGAGATCGTGCCAACCGTTGTTGATTTGGCGCAGTACACTGTTCGTTCCGAACGGCCCATGACCCCTTCAGCGCATGTGGGGTGGATCGGTACACCAAATACGTGGCACGCGTTCGGCAAGAATTTATACGATCAACTCAACGACACACTTGTCGTTCATGGCGCGCGCTTCAAGGCTGTTGGGGCACAGCTGGAGGCTCAAAGTTCTGGTGCGCTTGATATTGCCCCATGGTCTGAAGTAACTGAGGTGAGCGCAATTCAAAGCATGGACATCGGTGTAATGCCGCTGACAGACACACCTTGGGCGCGCGGCAAATGCGGGTATAAGCTGATCCAATACATGGCCTGCGGTCTTCCGGTGATCGCGTCACCGGTGGGTGTGAACAAAGATATAGTGGAACATGGTTTGAACGGGTTTCTGGCAGAAACCGACGAGGAGTGGCGCTCAGCCGTCGAGACGCTTCTGTCAGATGCAGAATTGCGCCGTCGGATGGGCGCTGCTGGGCGCAAGAAAGTGGAAGAGAGCTATTCTCTGCAGGTCTGGGGGCCGCGCGTGGCTCAGATGTTGCGCCGGGTCGCAGATGAGGGTCGGAAAGCCTGATGCTTTATGTCGGGTTTACCAATTTTCTGTTCCTCTTGCGATACGCACTTGCGCGGCAGGGCGCACTGCGCAAGCAGCTCTACTTCCTTGTGCTGACCGCGCTCTTTGTGTTTTCCGCATTTCGCTATCAGGTGGGCTGCGACTGGTCTGGATATTATTATCAGTATCTAGCAGCCGGAAACTTCGATTGGTCATCTGTTACAGAAATTCGCGAGCCGATCTGGTGGGCAATTCTTGGCTGGATCCAGAGCATGGGTTTGCCCTATCCAGTTGCCAACATCGCCTCCAGCGCAGTTTTTTTTCTGGGTGTCCACATTCTCGCGCGACGGCAGCCTCACCCTTTAGGATTTCTAGTACTGCTGTTTCCTATTCTGATCATCAATATGCCAATGTCTGGCATCCGCCAAGGCGCGGCAATCGGGGTTTTGTGCATTGCATTCGCGGCTTTCATTGATCGACGCCCTTTGTGGTTTGCGTTCTGGGTTGTGGTCGCCGCAGGATTCCATTCCAGCGTTTTGATCTTCATGTTGCTTTTGCCCGTGGCCACTGGGAGATACACCCGAAACCGTTTACTCATGGCCGCGGTCCTTGCTGTTCCAGGCGCGTTTTTCCTGGCTTCGGGCGACGCTGCTGAAGTTGCGACAAGCCGCTATATCGGAACCAATGTTGACGCTGCCGGGGCTGCATTTCGCGTTGGAATGCTCGGATTGTCAGCACTGTATTTCTTTCTGTTTCTGCGGAAGAAATGGCTACGGACTTGGCCACAGGATTACAGCCTTGCGAGCATTGGCGCGATTGGGATGGCTCTGGCATTTCTTCTTATCCCGGTCTCCACGGTGATCGCTGACCGATTCGGGTATTATCTGATCCCGATCCAGGCGGTGATCTTTGCGCGTATTCCGTTTTTGCCGTTCCGGGCAAATGCGGCACTTCACGCTGCTTTGCCATATCTTGGACTGTTGCTGGTTTTCATGGTCTGGTCGCAGCTGTCGTGGCATTTCAAGCAATGCTACATCCCCTATCAAAGCTGGATTTTTGGTTTTCCAGGTGGCGACCCTTTTGGGTTCTGATGTGCATGCGCCGCAACTGCAGAAAAGAGTATTGAGTGATGAACGTCCACAAGACTGATCTGGCGGGAGTACTGGTAATCGAACCTGATCGCTTCGGCGATCACCGCGGGTTCTTTGCCGAAACCTATAGCCATCGAGCTTACGCCGAATTTGGGATAAACTCTGCCTTCGTTCAGGACAACCATTCGCTCTCGGCATCTCCGGGCACGGTGCGAGGGCTGCATTTTCAAGCCCCACCGCATGCGCAGGCCAAGTTGGTACGCTGCGGGCGTGGAGCGATCTTTGACGTCGCCGTCGATATGCGGAAAGGAAGTCCAACCTACGGACAGTGGACAGGCTATGAGCTGAGCGACGAAAATGGCGCGCAGCTGTTTGTCCCAGCCGGTTTTGCCCATGGCTTCGCCACGCTGCAGCCCGATAGCGAGATCGTCTACAAATGCAGCGATTATTACGCGCCTGAGACCGAGGGCGCTCTCCGCTGGGATGACCCGGCCATTGGCATTATATGGCCCGTGCAGGGCGATCCAATCCTAAGCGGAAAGGATGCTGTGGCACCGTTTCTGGCTGATCTGGACAGCCCATTTGTTTTTGAAGGTTTGAACACATGAAAATTCTCGTAACCGGCGGCGCGGGTTTTATCGGCTCAGCCGTGGTGCGGTTGGCGGTGTCCCGCGGCCATTCTGTCGTAAACCTCGATGCGCTGACATATGCCGCGTGCCTCGCCAATGTGACATCCGTGGCAGAAAACCCGCTGTATGCCTTCGAGCAGGCCGATATTCGCGACCGCCCGGCTTTGGATAGCGTCTTTGACGCCCACCAACCCGACATCGTCATGCATCTGGCTGCGGAATCCCATGTTGATCGCTCAATCGACGGCCCGGGAGATTTTATTGAGACCAATATCACGGGTACTTTCAATATGCTGGAAGCAGCGCGCAAATACTGGGTCGAGCGCGGCAAGCCGGACGGGTTCCGCTTTCACCACATCTCAACAGACGAAGTCTTCGGCTCACTGCCCGCTGATCCTGCTATGCTGTTCACGGAAGACACGCCCTACGATCCGCGCAGCCCCTATTCAGCCTCAAAAGCCAGTTCCGACCATCTGGTAAGCGCCTGGAATGAAACCTATGGTCTGCCTGTCGTGCTGAGCAATTGTTCCAACAATTATGGCCCTTATCACTTCCCGGAAAAACTTATCCCCGTTGTCATTCTGAATGCACTGGCTGGAAAGCCACTGCCGATCTATGGCGATGGCAGCAATGTCCGCGACTGGCTTTATGTCGAGGACCACGCTGATGCCTTACTCTTGGTTGCGCAAACCGGCCGAATTGGGCGCAGCTACAACATTGGCGGCGAAAACGAGCGCACGAACCTCGAACTGGTGCGCACGATTTGTCAGATTCTGGACAGGCTGCACCCGCGCGCTGCAGGCAGCTACGCCGATCTGATTACCTTTGTCACCGACCGGCCCGGTCACGACGCGCGCTATGCGATCGATCCCAGCCGCATCCGCGAGGAATTGGGCTGGCGCCCTTCAGTGACGGTGGAAGAAGGGTTGGAGCGCACCGTGCGCTGGTATCTTGAAAACGAGGATTGGTGGCGTCCGCTGCTGGCACGCAAGGGTGTGGGTCAGCGGTTGGGCACGGACCAGAAACCTGCACAATGACAGACGTTCTGGTCTTTGGTCGCACGGGCCAAGTGGCAACCGAGCTTCAGGCAATAGCAGATGTTGTTGCGCTGGGACGCGCTGAGGTGGATCTGTCGGATCCCACTGATTGCGCCGCCGCCATCCACGCCCATCGGCCCCGCGCCGTGATCAACGCGGCAGCCTACACCGCCGTGGACCGTGCGGAAGATGAAGAGACACTCGCCACCGTAATAAATGGTGATGCGCCCGCTGCCATGGCACAGGCCTGCGCCACACTGAATATTCCGCTGGTGCATATCTCGACCGATTATGTCTTTGCGGGCACAGGTACGCGTGATTGGGCGCCCGATGATAACACCGCACCGCAAAACGCCTATGGCCGGTCCAAACTGGCGGGCGAGCAAGGAATCCGCGCCGCAGGAGGTACGCACGCGATCCTGCGCACATCTTGGGTGTTTTCTGCGCATGGCGGCAATTTTATTAGAACAATGCTACGCCTCTCTGACAGCCGCGACGAGCTCAGCGTAGTTGACGACCAAATTGGTGGGCCCACGCCCGCCCGTGCGATTGCCGCAGCATGCCTGTCGATCGCGCAGCAGCTGTGTGACGACCCGGATAAAACTGGCACCTATCATTTCAGCGGTGCGCCCGTCGTCAGCTGGTGCGCGTTCGCCCGTGAGATTTTTGCGCAAACCGGGCGAACCAGGCGCGTTTCCCCGATCGCAACGCGTGATTACCCCACGCCTGCCGCACGACCATTGAATTCACGGCTAAATTGCCAGACCACAGAACAAGTATTCGGCATCCCCCGCCCTGATTGGCGTATAGGCCTGGCCGAGACCGTGAGAGAATTAGGGATCACCACATGACACAACGCAAAGGCATTATCCTGGCAGGCGGCTCCGGCACGCGGCTTTACCCCATCACCATGGGCGTCTCGAAGCAGCTGCTCCCTATCTATGACAAGCCGATGGTCTACTATCCACTGACGGTGCTGATGCTGGCTGGCATTCGCGAGATACTGATCATCACCACCCCGCATGACCAAGACCAATTCCAGCGCACGCTGGGCGATGGCAGCCAGTGGGGCGTGTCACTCAGCTACATGATCCAGCCCAGTCCCGACGGGCTGGCGCAGGCCTTCATCTTGGGCGAGACGTTCCTTGATGGCGCACCCTGCGCCATGGTGCTGGGCGACAATATTTTCTTTGGTCATGGACTGCCTGACCTGTTGGGAGAAGCTGACAAAACCACAACAGGCGCCACAGTTTTTGGCTACCGCGTCGCCGACCCGGAGCGTTACGGCGTTGTTGATTTCGACGAGGACGGTACTGTGCGGGCAATCATCGAAAAACCCCCTGTTCCACCTTCCAATTACGCAGTCACGGGACTTTACTTCATGGATGGCACAGCACCCGAACGTGCAAAAGCTGTGCGCCCGTCGGCTCGGGGTGAGCTCGAGATTACGAGCCTATTGGAAAGCTACCTTCACGACGGCGCGCTAAGTGTGCAGAAAATGGGGCGTGGCTTTGCCTGGCTGGACACCGGCACCCATGCCAGCCTTCTGGATGCGGGTAATTTTGTGCGCACCTTGACCGAACGCCAGGGTCAGCAAGTCGGTTCGCCCGACGAGGTCGCCTTCGAGATGGGCTGGATTGATGCAACCCAACTTAAAGCCCGCGCAGAGCAGTTCGGCAAGAATGGCTATGGGGAATATCTCAGCGGTTTGCGCCGCTAGACCTTGCGCAAATTCGTGCTGTAATAGAGTAAAACACGAACATCTATTGGCATGCCCGCACCTGCTCTCTCAAAACAGCATAATCCACGAGCCAATTTTCAATCATTGCCCCTTGGGGCAATGCCGCCACTTCTTCTGCTACAATCGCTTGCTCTGCCCTGCTGTACTCCACCACTGGTGGACATGGCTTCACCGTAGCGTCAAAACCCACCCCCTCGCAGCCGTTCAAGAAGATCATCGCGGCTGCGAGGGCGGCGGCTTGCTGCGTCCAGCATCTGGCGTTGTACGACATTGTTGCGCTCCAATGTTTCCAGCTGCCCAGCGGCACGCCCAGCGCGCTCACCGGCTCGGCGAAGGTTAAGAATGAAGAGCGCAACGGTGAGGGCGGCAAGGACCACCCCGGCTAACCAGCGCGCCCAAGGCCGGACGATGAACCCAGCCAGAATGGTGCTCCACATCAGCGTGCCCCCCGCTTCCAGTCATCCACCCGCGCCCAGACGGCCACGGCAATCCCCGCCAGCGCCAGTGCAATGAACACCCAGCGGAGGGTGTCGAGATGCGACACCAACGGCAGGATCACCCCTTGCGCTTCCGCCAGCGCTTCTTGTGCAACTTCGACACCGGCGGCACCGAGCGTGGCAACCCCGGCTGCACCAGTTCCACGCAATGTCCGGCTCTGGGCCAGCACCTCGCGCGCGGGCGGCGTTTCGGCGGCAAACGGCACCGCCCGGACCGGAAACCGTGCGCCCCATTGGCGTGCGGGCCCCAGGTCGACATGGATAAACCCCGAGCGCGGATAAAACCCGAAGCCGAGGAACCCCACCGCCCGCGCTGCCGCCTCAAACGCAACTGGATCATGATTGCTCATCGCGATATCAAACGCCGCACCGGCCATGTGCTTGGAACGCGTCGCGCCGCCAACAGCGCGATTGTGCTCGGGACTGCGATAGGCCGAGCGGACGATCAGCGGCTTGCCGAGCCGGTCGCGCAGCGCCTGCAGTTTGTCCATAGCGTCGGTGTTGATCAGCAGCTTGCCAGTTCCACGGCAGGCAATCTCTGCGGGCGAAAAGTTCCCCCAGCGCCAGACGCTTTTTGGCACGTCGCTGAAGTGGGCATAGGTATTATTGGTCATGATGGATCTCCAGAAATGCAAAACCCGCCTCTGGGGCGGGTCGGGTGAGAGGTTCAGGGGTCATTTGCGTGTCGGTCAGTCAGTGCGCCCGCGCTGAAAAGCTTCGAACATCACGTCACGCATGGCACGGATGTCGGTCTCAATGCGGTCAAGCCGGTCAGCATCGGCCTTTCGGTCTTCAGCGCGTTGGGCGTCGACGCGGGTGCGCTCCGCGATGAGTTCGCGGTCCAACCGCTGTAGCAGGGCTTCATTGGTAAAAGCGCGGCGGGTGATGGCGGCGATCAGGGCGAGAAAGCCGCCGATCAGCGCGGTGATGGCGGCGGTCAGACCGTGATCGCGGAAGGCCTGCCCGACCTCGGCAAAGCGGCTCGGGGCGTCGTCGCTCATGTCGTCGCTCCCAATGTGAGGTGATGAATAGCGATGCGCACAGCGCCGCCGGTGAAATTGCCACCTTGGGCGGTGAGCACGATCGGCGTGTCAGCATAGAACGCTTGCGGCCCAATCACGCCCACGTTTGTGCTCCCGGCCGCCACGCCGAGCGCGCCGCCAAACTTGTCCGTCTCGCCTACGATCCCGCAGTCGTAGGAGGTCGCTCCGGTGACCGTGGTCGCGGTGCGGGTTGAGACTCCGAGAAGGATCGAGCGATCAGGGATCTGAATGCTTGAGTCGACGCTTGTGCCCGAAAGCCCGCTCAGCGTCTGTTCGAGGACGCCCATACCTGTGTGGGAGCCCAAAGGCCCGCGCGCGACCTGCACCTGCTGTGCGCGCAACATGGGTTCCCAGCCAGTCGCCGCGCGAAGATAGACCGCACCCTCGTCAGCAACATAAGCGCGCCAGCCCTCGGCAGCGCCAAGACGCAGCCACGCACCATCTGCGCGGAACGCCACATCGCCGTCCCAGCCTGACCAAGCGCCCGCCGCA
>Ga0307957_1001716_pt1 | contig 10331 bp, 9 predicted proteins | sample OrgLakmetagen490_FD_201830 | JGI IMG/M metagenome (GOLD analysis project Ga0307957, IMG submission 201830) | Saline water microbial communities from Organic Lake, Antarctica - #490 | ecosystem: Environmental > Aquatic > Non-marine Saline and Alkaline > Saline | place: Antarctica: Organic Lake... | reverse complement strand
TTACCATTTTTATGCACGTACCTATTTTCAAAAATAGGAATTTGTGCATTTCTAAAAATCTTTTCAGCCGTTTTGGAAGTGATTTCAACATCGTCTTCATATACCAGATTCATGAATTTGATCCCGATAAGCTCTTCAGGTGTATACCCCAAAACTTGTTGTGATGCAGCACTAACATTCACAAACTCACCATCAGCATTTATTGTACAAATGATATCCGATGAAGAATCGAGTATTTTATTAAGTTTGGCAAGTGTGTTTTGAAGTTCAATGGAAGTATCGATAAAGTTTTTTTCGGCGATCTTTCTTCCAGTAATATTTTGGTGCGAGATAACAACCTTATGTGTATCTCTCCCAAAATTTATGACACTAAGCAAAAACCATTGGTTTTTATTGGGAGAGTGGCATGGGTATTCCAGTTCGAAAATCACTTTCTCTTTACGGAGTACAGATTTAATACCCTCCAAGGTTTTTTTTGCGAAAGGGTCGCCCGCTAGCACAGATTTTTCACAAACATCAAAGTAGTTGCTACCTTCAGAAACACGTGAAAGCCTAGTTTCACCATTTTTTTTTGCAAAATTGTCCCATGCTTTATTTACCAATAAAATAGACCCCTCTTTGTTGATAACAGCTATATGTGAAGCTAGTGAAGAAAGAACTCCTTTATTGAATGATTCGCTTTCGAGTAGTTTTTGCTCGGCTCTGGTTTTCTCCATTGCACTCTCTACCGCTTTTGGCAAGCGATGCAGTCGATCTTTGAGGATGTAATCATCAGCCCCAGCTTTCATTACCTCTACAGCATATTCGTCAGATACTGTGGCTGTAACGAGTATAAAGGGAATTTTAATTTTTTGGTGTTTAATTATCTTTATGGCTTCTATAGAATCAAAGGAAGGAAGAGTATGGTCGGAAATGATGATGTCAGGCACAAATTCTTTGAGAGCCTTTTTAAAGTCTAATTTATTATCGACAACCAATTTCTCAAATTGAATCTCTCCCTTTTTCAACTCTCTTTCTACTAATTCAGCATCAGTAGGAATGTCTTCAAGGTGAAGTATTTTTAGTTTGGTTTTCAATTTTTAAGGATTTTATATTTGTTTATAGAGAAGGGTGGTTCTTTAGTAGCCAGTAAAAACCAAGTTCTGTAACTACTTTTACAAATTCATCAAATTCAACCGGCTTTACGATGTAGCTGTTGGCACCAAGTGAATAAGCATGTTCAATATCAGGATGTTCGCTTGAAGATGTGAGCACTACCACAGGAATTGATTTTGTGAGATCGCTTGCTTTTATTTTCGCCAATACTTCAAGTCCATCCACTTTAGGCATTTTTAAATCAAGTAATATTACTTTTGGTTTTTTACTAGTGTCTCTGCCTTCAAACTTTCCTGTAGCAAAGAGAAATTCAAGTGCTTCGGCTCCGTTTTTAAGATGGATAAGATTATTATTGATGTTACCTTTTCGAAATGCGCGAATAGCCAGTTCTGCATCGTTCATATTATCTTCTATGAGCAGAATTTCAACAGTATTATTTTCCATAGTGGTTTATTTAGACTATTGCTTTTTTTCTGTTTTCTTATCTACATCTGGTAAACTGAAATAGAAAGTGGCCCCTTGTCCTTCTTTTCCTTTTGCCCATACTTTTCCATTGTGTTTATGGATAATGCGTTCCACAATTGCAAGTCCTACACCTGTGCCAGAAAATTCTTCATTGGAATGCAGCCGTTGAAATACCCCAAATAATTTATTTACATACTTCATATCGAAGCCTACTCCGTTGTCACTAATGGAATATATATTGACTCCTTTTTTTCGCTCTGACTTTATTTCAATAAATGTTTTATCTTTTTTAGAAGAATATTTAATGGCATTGGAAAGGAGATTGGTAATTACGTGTTTTAGTAGGTTATAGTCTGCAATTGTTGGAAGTAAATTCTCATATTTTATTTCGGCATGGTGTGCTGTGCTTTCATTAATTTCCGAAAGAACAGTTTTAACCAATTCGTTTACATCTACTTTTGAATTTGAAATTCCTTTTCTACCCAATCTTGAAAATGTAAGCAGATCATCAATTAATATCCCCATTTTTTTGGCATTAATTCTCACTTCTCCCAATACTCTTTTTCCTTCGCTATCAAGCACGCCACTATAATCTTCTTCCAGCATATTTGCATATCCATTTATGGCACGCAGTGGAGTGCGTAAATCGTGAGATACGGAATATGTAAATGATTCTAAATCTTCTGTTCGCTCTTTTACTCGCTTTTCTAATTCGTCGACTTCTTTGTTGGAATCGATCAATTCTGCAGCTCTTTTTTTCTTTTCTTTGTTTTGAAAAGCAAGTTCCTTATTGGCAATCATGAGTTGTTCTGCACGTTTTTCTTTTTCAACGTTTTGAAAAGCAAGTTCCTTGTTGGCAATCATGAGTTTTTCTTTTTTATCCATTTTTTAGATCATTTCTATTTAAAAATCGGGTACAACATCCATCAAATGAGAAGTCTTTTTAATCTACAAAATCTTCATATATTTTAGTGATTTTTATGTTTTGTTTATTACCCGCCAAATGTGCTAATTATTTTGGATTTAGAATAAACATTTAGCAAATAAAAAATAATAAAAGCTAATTTATGTAATTTAATTTAGACATTCTTACTCATTATTTGCACAATGGTTTACTATAAATTACCAGTGCTTTCGGGGTTTGGTAGCGTTCACTAAATTGTATTTAGCCAGCTTAGATAATCTTACTATTATCTCATGTTTACCAAAACTTAAAAAAGCCTCCCACTTTTAAGTTGAATTTGGCTTTAAATAAGGCTAATTTCTAAAAAAAACATTCATTTTTGAGAATCGCATAAAGTTCAGTTACCAACTAAGTGCCATGATAAAATAAGTGAAAAACTACTATCTAACTATCTACTCTATTTACAAAAGTCTTGATAAAGTCTTTTAACTTTTTTTTTATTCGATTGCTCATGGACTCTTTTTTAAGACACTGGGTTGATCTTCTAAGGCTTCAATAACCCCATTTTCATTGACCATTCGGCCTTTGAACAAGTAATCATTTATAATATCTTATACCCTATTTTGGTCTAGAGCTTCTGTTTTACTCAAAATTTTTAATGCCCTTCGGGTTCATGCTTTCTAAATAGGGGAGCACCTTTATCCTAAAAATTATTTTTGAAAATAACCATGGTATGAAGATGACAGAAACCTGGGTTTACACTGTAAGGACGAAGATCAATGAGTAGTGTTGGTAAACCGATTAACATAAAGTCTATTGGATCATATATTTAAAAAAAGTTAGCTTATAACAAAATCGGAAAATATCTTATTTAACAGATATATAGCTGATAATGAAAATTTGAATTGGGTTTGTACAGATTTTAGCAATAATTTTTTCTTGTAGCGAATAATAATTTAATGTTAAGAAAAAAATAGAATTATATTTGAATGCTAAAAAAGGAAAAGTTCATTATACAAATTTAAAATAAAGTACCCATGATTAAAAATCAATTAGTAGGCATAATCATATTAGTATTCTTTACAATCTCTTGTTTTTCAGATGATAACAATATAGAATTGGTCACACTACTAGAAGGAAATTTGGAAATCCGCTCGCTCAAAGATTTAGAAGACCCGGCAATCCAACAGTATAAGATAATTAACGGAAATTTAATTATCAATTATGCAGATGATTTAGAAGACTTAAGTGCATTACAAAATTTAGAGAAAATCAGTGGTGGTATATTTATTAGGTACAACGATAACTTGAAATCTTTACGAGGTCTAGAAAACATTACAGACTTAGATTTTTTGGAAATAGATTATAACCTTAAACTTACTTCATTAGCAGGTCTTGAAAGTTTAAACAATATTTCTAATAGTTTAAGCATTGCAGTAAATAGTAAATTGGAAAATTTAAATTCTTTAAGTAGTCTAACCAATATCGGTACCCAATTTTTTCTTTCTAACAACAGATCATTAACTAACTTGAATGGACTAGAAAATTTAAAACAAATCCCTCAGATAATAATTTTAAATAATATTAACTTAATCAATATAAACGGTTTAGAAGGAATTATTTCTTCTGAAAACATTGGAATTTTTTCAAACAACTCATTGACCGATTTTTGTTCCTTAGTAGAATTTGCGCAGGAAAATAGCCAGACAATTTCATTTTCAGCTGGATTCAACAGCTTTAATCCTACATTAAATGACTTAGTTGATAATAATTGTTCTAATTAAAAAAACTATATCTAACATTTTGTACAAGTAATAGCAGGGAATGTGCTATATATTAGGCTTTGAAGTCAGCTCAAATTGTGTAGTGTTTTGACAGGTAAGTACCTTGCAATCCGCTTCAACTTATACAATTTAACGTTGTCAGTAAGATCATCTAAATCCAATCGGAATCTTCCAAAGTGAAAATTTGACTTATTTCGACATCAAAAATCTGAGCTAACCTTAAAGCCAAAACTGTTGATGGAACATATTTCCCCAATTCCATAGCGTTAATTGTTTGCCTACTAACTTTTGCTAATTTGGCTAAATCCGCTTGAGTGATATTTTTTTTTGCCCTTTCTACTTTTATACTATTCTTCATGACGAGCTGATTTTTCAAGTTTGGAAATTTGCCAATTGAATCTGATTATGAAAAACAATAAAACTGTGAACATATTGAATATCATAACCCATAAAAAGGAAAAATCGAAAATAAATAAAAACGAAAACAAAAGAATTCCGTAGTTAAAGTAAACAGCCCAAACCAAGGAGTCTAATCTGATCTTGGAAATATATTCATCCTCTAATTTTTCTTTAGAAAAAGCAACAAATAAAGAACTAATAATAATTAAAATTCCGAGAATCTCATTGAGAATATTATTCTTAACCATTCCGTATAGTTTTTGCTCTTTAAAAAGGTCATCTATAAAAATAGCTGGAAGATTAAAATCTAAAAAACTTGGTTCGTACTCATATATAAGTGTTACTAAACCAATAATTGCTGAGGGAATAAGTAAAAGCCAACCAATTTTCTTGAACTTATTCGGAAATAAATAATTGACTTTCATAATATTATGATTTGATTTTAAATAAATGTAAGAAAAATATTACTTTTAGACAAACAAACTTTACTTTAAGTAAAACAAATACTACTAAACCAACTAAGTACTGTAATAAAATAAGTGAAAAACTACTATCTAACTATCTACTATATTTACAAAAGTCTTGATAAAGTCTTGTATCTTTTTTGTTATTCGATTGCTCATGGACTCTTTTTTAAGACACTGGGTTGATCTTCTAAGGCTTCAATAACCCCATTTTCATTGACCATTCGGCCTTTGAACAAGTAATCATTTATAATATCTTATGCCCTATTTTGGTCTAGAGCTTCTGTTTTACTCAAAACTTTTAATGCCCTTCGGGTTCATGCTTTCTAAATAGGGGAGCACCTTTATCCTAAAAATTATTTTTGAAAATAACCATGGTATGAAGATGACAGAAACCTGGGTTTACGCTGTAAGGACGAAGATCAATGAGTAGTGTTGGTAAATAGTAATTACGTTAGATTCTTAAATGCAGCACTTTTAGGGCTTAATTAAAAGTCCCTTGGATAAAGTACATAAAAGTGTTAGTTTAGTTGAACATAAAAAACAGCATCTTTAATAGATATATACTCCATACTGAAGATTTGAATAGGGTTTATAAGGATATTAGCCTTTATTTTAAAACCGAATCAACAAATGATAAAATTCTTTTAGAAAGACTCGAAAGTGACTTTTGACTGAAAGCAAATTAATTGAAACCAAGAATTCTAATAAAATGAAAAAACACACTAATTTAATTCCGTTTTTACTTGCCTATTTCTTTGTAAGTATTTTCAACCTGCAAGCGCAAGACAAAATCCTTCAAGAACTTGAAGAACTAGCCATTGTAGATCAGAAAATAATGATGCCAATGCGCGATGGTATCCGATTAGCAACAGATATATATCGCCCAAAAACTGATAAAAAGGTGCCTATTATTTTTTCGCGTACTCCTTATAATTTTAATTCGTGGGGAGATGGAGAACGAAAAACAAGAACCGCACAAAGCGCTTTAGAAGCAGTGAAAAGAGGCTATGCTTATGTCGTTCAAAACGAACGTGGCCGATACTTTTCAGAAGGAGAATGGGATATCTTAGGAGTTCCATTAACCGATGGTTATGATGCATTTACTTGGATGAAAGATCAATCTTGGTCTAATGGTAAAATAGGGACTTTAGGTTGTTCTTCTACTGCCGAATGGCAAATGGCTGTTGCAGCTTTAGACCATCCTTCTCACGCAGCAATGGTGCCTCAAGGTTATGGTGCTGGTGTCGGTAGGGTTGGCAGCATTAACGAACAAGGAAATTGGTATCGCGGCGGAGCAGAGCAAATGCTATTCATTGCTTGGTTATATGGTGTAGAGCATGATAAATTTAAACCACGTATTCCAGCCGGAGCTACTCAAGAAGATTTGATTAGAATTTCCAGATTTTACGATTTAGCACCTGAAAATCCGCCAGTAGATATGGCTGAAGCACTTAGCCACTTACCTATTCAGGATATTTTGAAAAATATACATGGAAAAAATGAGATTTTTGATAAAATGATACGCCGGAAACCCAATGATGAAGCTTGGTTCAAGGGAGGGATTTACCATGATGATATGGAAATTGGTGTCCCAAGTTTTTGGTTTGCTTCATGGTATGATGTGTCTATCACTCCCAATTTAGCTTTATTTAATCATGTTAGAAATAACGCTAAAGATGCAGCCATCAGAGATAATCAATACTTGGTAATTGCACCCACTTTACATTGTGGTTATACGCGAGCAACGGAAAATACCATTGTTGGCGAACGCAGTGTTGGCGATGCAAGGCTTAATTACGATGAGCAAATTTATGCTTGGTTTGATTTGTGGCTGAAAGGAGAACAAAACGATTTTATAGAGAAAACACCGAGAGTGCAGTATTATACCATGGGAAGTAACGAGTGGCAAGCATCAGAAACTTGGCCTCCAAAAAAAGCTGAATTAACAACCTATTATTTAAGCAGTAATGGTAAAGCCAATAGCGTTTATGGAGATGGAAAATTAACAAGCTCAAAAGCAAAAGCGGATTTTCCTGATAGTTTCACCTACGACCCTATGAAGCCCGTGCCTTCTTATGGAGGTAATGTATGTTGTACAGGAAATGCTATTAAAGGAGGTGCTTTCGATCAACAGCAAATGGAAACCAGAAATGACATTTTGATTTATACGACAGATGTTTTAGAGGAAGGTGTAGAAGTTTCAGGTTTTATTGAATCTACATTATATGTATCTTCAGATGTAAAAGACACTGATTTTACCATTAAATTGATCGATGTGTATCCTGATGGAACAGCATACAACTTGGATGAAACCATACAGCGTGTCAGATATCGTGAAGGATATGACAAGGAAGTGTTTATGGAGAAAGGTAAAGTCTATAAAGTAGATTTAACACCAATGTCAACAAGTAATTACTTTAAGAAAGGGCATAGCATACGTATTGAAATATCTAGTAGTAATTTCCCTCGTTTTGCTCGTAACTTGAATACTGGAGGCAATAACTATGACGAAACAGAAAGTGTAATCGCCCAAAATAAGGTGCATCATTCTTCAAAATATACCTCACAAATTAGGCTTCCAATGATCTCAAATCATAGTAATGATGAATAAATTACTTGAAACAAAATGAGATCTTATTTTTGCTATACATCATTGCCTTGGATATTTAATAAAACAAATTGCTGAATATAAAACCAAAGATGGAAGAAAGGTTTTAATAAAGCAGAAAATGAGATATGAAATTAAAACTCAAAATAATCGCATAGAATGGTATTACTATATAAATGAAGAGTTTGATACAATTCAAAATTTAGATATGAGGTTATATTTCCCTCAAAAATTAGACTCCTATTTGGAACGAAATGGGTTTAAAATTATTAATAAATTTAGAAGTTTTAAAGAAGAGGAGTTTAGTGATAGCTCGGGAAAACAGATATTTATTTGTCAATAACCTATGAAATAATGATACGTAATAACTACCCAAAACAAAGTAATGTGGTAAAAAAACATCAATTTATCACTAAATATAAGTCAATTGACGGATAGCAATTATTTGAAAATGCGTACATATAATGAAAAGTATAGAAATTTGATATTTCATAACTTCAAAATGCCACACGCCCCATATTTTTGACCTTGTAAACAATTAAAAAACTCAATGCTCTATGCAAAAACGATTAACAGCTCTAGCTTTAATTTTATTCTTTAATTTGTCAGTTATTTATGGACAAGATAAACCTATCAATTTTGGTATAAAAACAGGAATGAATATTGGAAAATTCACTCCAAATAAAAATTCAATAGACTATAAATACAAGTTTGGATTTTATGCAGGAGGATTTATGAATATTTCACTTCAAGAAAAATTGGAATTTCAACCTGAGTTACTTTTTGCATTGCAAGGTAGTAGAGTATTAGTGAAAGGTTTAAACATACCTAATTTTGATTTTAATGGTAATCCTATATCAAATTCCAATACATATGATTTTGAATATGAAATTAATGAATTGACTATTTCTATTCCCTTAATCGTAAAAGTATTTTTAAGTAATCAGTTCTATCTTGAAAGTGGCCCTCAAATAGGATTTATTATTGAAAGAAGTCTAAATTCTTCACAACAGATATTAGATGGCGAAGATGATAGTTTTATTATTAGAGAAAGTGACGATTCATTTGATTTTGGAGTATCACTTGGGCTTGGTTATAAAGTTAGTGAAAGAGTTAATTTGAATTCGAGGTTGTATAGTGGATTAATAAAACGAGATGATAAAATTAAATCATTCGTGATGAATATTGGGATTGAATATAATTTATAAAACTGTTTACAATAACTTAGCATAGTGTGGTCGGTACAGCTTGTACCGTATTTTCGGTAACCTAATACAAAGGCCCCGATCATTCGGGGTTGACTGAACCGATTGTTTGTAAATGATCCTATGGGGATGAGTTGATTCTTGGAGATAGTTTTTCAGGGTAAGACGTTTACTTCTTTTTTAATGTGTAGTTCATTACCAACTTAAGCCTTTTCAAATTTAGGTAAGCGAGTCGTCAAGCTGGGTTCTTGTCTAGCTGCCGTTAAGATTTTAATGAAAGTGGCATTAAACCATAAAAATTGAGCTGGATAATATTTTTGAAAGTATTAGTTTAGTTGAAGATAAAACAACTCCCTAAAAAGATATATACCCTATACTGAAGGTTTGAATAGGGTTTATACGGATGTTAGCGGGCATAATAAAGACGATGAGAAAACTTATAGAAATTATATTGACAATCTTTATATTTAATTCCTTCTGCATTGCACAGGAAATTGACTCATTGGATATTAAAATTGACATTGGAGTTGATTCACTGTACAATTTACAATTAGAGTTAAAATCAAAACAAGGAATTTTATCCGATTGTGACTTTGCAATAGAAAATGCAAGAAGAGACTTTAAAGAAAATCTTTTCACCATACATTCTAATGCTTTTTCTGGTAATTGTAGTTATTGCGCTGTATTAAGACAGGATTATAATATAAATTGGCGTTTTACGAATGATTTATTTCCAGATGAATATTATCGCTGCTATGATTCATTAATGTCAAAGAAACTGAGAGAGAAATACAAATGTGAGATATTTGAGATTTCAAAATTAAAAGCAGATAGCCTTGAAAAAACGGAGAAGTGGATTAGAAATGCTGAGTATAAAGGCGGACAAAAGGAAATGTTAAAGTTCATTATTTCAAATCTTACAATTGATTCAACAGACTTAGATGAAATTAAAACTAAACTCTTTATACAAGTCGAAATAGATTCAACAGGGAAAGTAATCAATCCAATAATCAGAAAAGGGATTAGTGAAAGTATTGACAGAAAAGTAATTGAAATAATTTATAAAATGCCTGACTGGAAACCTGCATATTTATATGGAAAACCAATTAGACAGATATATTATATTCCAATAAACCTAGATTATCAATAAATTACGACCCGCTAACAATGTATAAAAATAATAGCCGATACAGTAGTAAATTCAAGGGTTGTAGCCCGCTTCAACTTTCTTGTATCTTGACAGGAAAGTGCCACGCAGTCGGCTACTATTCTTATACTAACCGTTACCTGCCATATAACCACAAATGAAAATTATAGCTTTAACATTAGGATTTTGCTTACTAACAAACTTTTCTTTCTCTCAAATTAAGAAAAAGGATTTGAACGGAATATGGAAAACAAATA
>Ga0307957_1001684_pt1 | contig 10451 bp, 7 predicted proteins | sample OrgLakmetagen490_FD_201830 | JGI IMG/M metagenome (GOLD analysis project Ga0307957, IMG submission 201830) | Saline water microbial communities from Organic Lake, Antarctica - #490 | ecosystem: Environmental > Aquatic > Non-marine Saline and Alkaline > Saline | place: Antarctica: Organic Lake... | reverse complement strand
GCCAAATTCAGTCTCTCAGCGGGGGTGCTTAGTCGCTCTCAAGTAGATCTGTCAACCCCTGGAGCGTTGATGGCAGACGCTTCAGTTCTTGAATCTGCTTTTGTGAATGTTGGTTTCCTTGCGCTTGCGGAGGATTCGCGTTGGGGGTCTTTGGCGGATGTAATTGGCGACTTCAAACAAGAAATAATTCGTAATCGGTATTTGCCTCTGCTTTCGGGTGCGCAGCTTGAGACCAGTGCTGAACTAGTGTTGCTGGCAAGCAGCCTACAAGCGTCCCGCCACACAGAGGTGGTTTATCAGGAGGGTGAGCAGGGGCAAAATTTATCTCTTGCAATAGAATCTCTGGATGAAGCTCTATTAAACATTGGCTATGTGCCACAAAATCCAGACCCTGTGCCAACGCCAACGCCAACGCCAACGCCAACGCCAGCACCAGAGCCAGAGCCAGAGCCAGAGCCAGAGCCAGCACCAACGCCAGAGCCAACACCAACGCCAGAGCCAACACCAGAGCCAGAGCCAGAGCAAACACCAGAGTCAACGCCTGCGCCAGAGCCAACTCCAGAACCCGAACCGGTGACCGGCTCTGCAAGAATGACTTGGCAAGCACCATTAACCCGAGTCAATGGGGAGTCCATAACAATGGGCGAAATCGACAAGTACGTCGTTCGATACGGCACTGAAGAAAGCGTTGAAGAAATGTCTTATGAAGTGATTGTCGACGATGGTCAGACAATGGAGTACGAGGTCGCCGGGCTCGGAGAGGGTACCTGGTACTTCGCAATCCGGACAGAAGATACAAGTGGACTTCAGAGTACATGGTCAGAAGCAGTCAGTAAGACGATTTCCCGATAACTCGGACCATAAGTAACAGCACGGAGCCATGTTCCAAGCGCCCGTCGAGCGCTTATCGGTAACGGACACGGCGGCTGTCGACGGGGCCTTTGAAAATCTAAAAATCGTTACGTGTTTGTTATTGGTGGATTTTTTCTGAAGGCATAGTCTGCTGTTATGTTCCGTTGGAAGCGGTAGCGCAGATTATGTCTTCCCGCGAATCATGACAGCAAGGGAGCAGGCTTTGCCCAGAGACGATCCCGAATCAACTGCCGCCAGCCAGCAGTTTGACTGTGCGCTGATTGTAAAACTCCTGAGAAATGCGCCTACCGGGCACCAGCCCGGTTGGGAGCAGGAAGATACCCTCTGGGTCAGAAAGGCATTTTAGCCTGATACAGCACCCATAAGCCCGACCGCGCAGATAATGTCCGGCAATTGCCGCACTGACATAACGTAACCACAGGCGGGGTGGACTCACCAGCATCAATAGCTGATAATGCGCGCCCTCGGGTCCAGTGCCATTGCGCTCAGGCGCGCATTTTTTGGCGATTGGCGGGACGCTTAAGCATGGCGGTGCTATGCAACTGAAGCCTATTCACCCCTGGGACAAAAGCATTAATGTTCAAACCTAACGCAAAATCCGGCCAGCGACCGACGCCGTTACAAGACGCCCTTGGCGAGTGTAAGAGCGGGTTTTACGCAGTCGGATTCCTCAGCTTTTTTATAAACCTCCTTTTGCTTGTGCCAGCACTATACATGCTGCAAATATACGACAGAGCCCTCGGCAGTCGAAGCATAGAGACCCTGCTGATGCTTACGTTGATCGTCGTATTCCTCTTTATAGCGTTGGCGTTGTTGCAGATAGCCCGGTCCGCCATTCTGGTTCGGCTCGGGAATCATTTGGATGCCAGCATGAACAGCAAGCTGTTCGCGTCCATGTTCAAGCAGTCCGTTAATGAACCAGGCCGCCAAAGCTCTCAGCCCATTCAGGACATGACATCGCTGCGTCAGTTTCTGACCGGTCAGGGCCTGTTTGCTTTCTTTGATGGCCCCTGGTTGCCAATCTTTATTGCGGTTCTGTTTGCTTTCCATCTCTGGTTCGGTATTTTTGCGATTATCGCTGCCATTATCCTCGCCGTGCTGGCCTTGGTGAACGAAAAGCTCACCAAGGCGCCGCTCAGCTCGGCCAGTAACAAAAGTATCCAGTCTACCCGCTATGCAGATTCATGCCTTCGCAATGCCGAAGTCGTTGACGCCATGGGCATGGAAAGCAACCTGCGCTACAAGTGGCTGGAAAGGCACATTGGCTTTCTTAAAGACCAGTCGGATGCCAGCGACCGCAATGCTGTCGTGAGTAATATCTCAAAGACCCTGCGGATGATGTTCCAGTCCCTTATCCTGGGGCTGGGCGCCTTTCTTGCTATCGAACAGGAAATCACCCCTGGTATGTTGATAGCCGGCTCCATTCTATTGGGCCGGGCGCTTGCGCCACTGGATTTGATGATTGGCTCCTGGAAGGGGTTTTCGTCCGCGCGACAGGCTTATCAGCGCCTCAATCAATTATTTGAGCAGTACCCGACTGGTAACGAGGGCATGCCTTTGCCAGATCCTGAAGGACAATTGTCGGTGGAAGCCCTGGTGATGGTTCCTCCCGGCGCAGCGTCGCCTGCCCTGCGCGGTGTCGGCTTCAGTCTCGACAAGGGCGACATGCTGGCCATCGTTGGGCCCAGTGCGGCCGGTAAGTCCTCTCTGGCCCGAGCCGTTCTTGGGGTGTGGCCGCTGCAGAACGGCAAAGTCCGGCTTGATGGTGCGGATATTCACCAGTGGGATAAGGCCGAGCTGGGCCCCTTCCTCGGTTACCTGCCTCAGGACATTGAATTGTTTGAGGGCACCATCAGCGAAAACATCTGCCGGTTCGGTGAGGTGAATCCGGGGGCCGTTGTGGCGGCGGCAAAAATGGCGGGTGTGCACGAACTGATCCTGCGCTTGCCTAATGGCTATGACACTCACATCACCGCGGTTGGTGGTGCGCTGTCTGGCGGCCAGCGCCAGCGCGTTGGCCTGGCCCGAGCATTGTATGGCCAGCCACGTCTTGTGGTGCTGGATGAACCCAACTCAAATCTGGATGACCAGGGTGAGGAGGCCCTTGTCGCCGCATTGGAAGCTCTGAAAGAGCAAGGAGTTACCGTTATTCTGATCTCGCACAGAAAGCCCATCCTTCGCCTGGTCAACAAAATGCTGGTGCTTTCGGAAGGCCAAGTAGCAGGCTTTGGCAGCCGGGATGACATCATGCGTGCGCTCCAGGACGGCCGAATCAACGTTGGTAAAGGCAAACCGCAGACCCTGCAAGGTGGCAAGGCATGAGTCGGCAGATCTCCGGGGAAATGTTGGAAGGTGAATACGAGAAAAAATCGGCTGCGCCTGACCTCCCGCAACTTGAAACCGACCACCGGCGGCGCTCCCGGCTCGGCATTCTGGTGGTTATTCTGACCTTTATCGGTTTTGGCGGCTGGGCCACTTTGGCACCGGTAGACGGCGCTGCGGTGGCCGTCGGAGAGGTTATTGTCAGTACCCAGAACCGCGTTATTCAGCATCTTGAAGGTGGGGTGGTTGATCGCATCTATGTCGACGATGGCGACCGTGTTCAGCAGGGCGACATCCTGGTAGAGCTGTCAGATGTCATTGCCCGTTCTGAGCTTGAAATCATCCAGTCTCAGCTACTGGAGATCCTGGGAGAGGAAGCCCGGCTGCTGGCCGAGCGTGCCGACAAACCCTCCATTCAATTCCCCGAGCGCTTGACCAGCCAGTCCGAAAAGCCTGCTTTCGCTGCCATTCTTGAAGGTCAGCAATCGCTTTTTGAGTCCCGCAGAGACGGCCTTCAGGCCAGGCTGGATATACTCAACCAGGGCATTGACGCGCTGAATCAGCAAATTCAGGGCCAGCAGGCGGTGAGTCGCAACCTGAGTGGGCGTATTGCGTCTTATGAGCAGGAAGTGGCGGGTTGGCAAGAGCTTTATGATCGCCAGTTGGCCGATCGCACCCGAATTAATGAAATGGAGCGAGAGCTTCTTCGCCTGAAGGCCGATAAGGATTCTACCAAATCGGAAATTGGTCGCTTGCGGTCGGAAATCAGCTCCACCCGCTCGGAATTGCTGGTGACCAAAGAAGAATTCATGGAAAAGATGACCACCCGACTGCGGGAAGTTCAACAGAAAAAAGCCGACCTCATGGCGCGGGAAACAAGCTTGCAGGATACCCTCAGCCGGCTGGTTATTAAAGCACCGGTGACCGGCACCGTGGTGGGCAACAAAGTCTACACGGAAGGCGGCGTTGTCAAGCCGGGCGATACGCTGATGCAAGTTGTGCCCTTCAACCTTCAGCTGGCCATTAAGGCCCGGGTTGCGCCCACGGAAATTGACCGGATTAGCCCGGGCCAGAAAGCCGATGTCAGGCTTTCCGCATTCAACTTCCAGGCGGCCCACGTCATCGAGTCAGAGGTTGTGACAATATCAGCCGATACCTTTGAGGATGAAAATACTGGAGAAAGTTATTACGAAGTGCGCCTGAGGCTCACCGAGCAGGGCACGACGACCATGGCGGAACAGGAGATGTTTCTGGTGCCAGGCATGCCGGCAGAAGTCATGATCAGTACCGGAGAGCGCACCGTGCTCAAGTATCTGCTGGACCCTTTCATCCGGTTGTCTGAAAAAGCCTTCCGGGAAACCTGAGGAGAGTGCGTGCACCACTTGCTACCACGAACCGTTGTACTTTTAGCTGCTGCATTGCTGACGGCCTCCGCCCTCGCCCAATCAATGACATTGGCAGAGGCCTACGAGACAACACTTAACCGTAACCTCGAGTTGCGCGGTGAGCGAACCTACGTACAGGCAGAGAAGGCCGGCGTGGATGAAGCCTGGGCCGGTGTAAAGCCTCAAGTGGACTTCACTGCCGGTTATGGCCGCACCCGGTATAAAAGAGACCTTGGCTTGGGAGGGTTGGAGGATGGCTCCGATAGCCCCCGACGTTTGGACGTAGGCGTCAGCCAGGTACTCTATTCCCGGAAAGCGTTCAAGGGGATCGAGCAGGCTGAGCGCTCCGTCGACAAAACCCAGGCTCAATTTGAGGCGACCCGAAGCCAGATTGGTATAAACGCGCTGCTGTCTTTTCTGGATGTGCGTCGGCTTGAGCGGCTGAAGGCCATTGTTGAACAGGAGCTTGAGAGCCATCAGAGGCAGGCTGACCAGCTGCGAGAAATGCTCGACCGGGGTTTTGCCACTCGTGCTCAATGGCTTGAGGCGCGCTCACGTGTTGATGAGGTACGTGCTGATGTTGTGCGGCTTGACAACGAGCAGCGTATCGCGCTCCAGACCCTGCGACAGGTAACCGGCCTGCCGGTGGAAACGGTGGTTCCGGTCAACGAACAACTCTGGCAGCGTACCAGGGCCTTTCTGAAAAATGACTGGCAGCAACAAGCCCGGGCCCAAGCGCCCTCATTGAAGATAGCCCGGGCCGAATCCCGGCTCGCGCGGGTATCCCGGCAGGTCGCCAATGCCGGTCATTACCCGGAACTGTCTTTGAGAGCCCGCTATACCGATAACGACAGCTTCGCCACCTCATTGTTGGAAGAAAGGCGCATTGAACTCCAGTTAGTCGTCCCGATTTATAAGGGGGGCGCCACCAGCGCCAGAACCCGCGCCGCCCGTTACCGGGAAGAGGGCGCGGAATGGTTGCTGGCCAACGAGCTCGAACGGATTCAGATAGAAGTGGAGCGGCTCAAATCAGAACTCAGCGGCAGTTACAGCAACATCCAGGCGTTGAAACGAGCGGTCGCTTCTGCCCGGGAATCAGAGAATGCCGCGGAAGAGGGGTTCAACGCCGGTTTGCGGAACCTGACCGGCCTCCTCGATGTGCGCAAACGCCGGTCGACCATTGAGCAAGATATGGTCACCGCAGTTTACGAAAATCTGAGCACGAGGCTTGAACTCCTGGCTCTGGCGGGTGAGCTCAATTCGCAGCAGTTGGCAAAGTGGTAGCCCTTTAGCCAAGGTTCAGCGTGGGTTAATTCAGGGCTGAATCATAGGGTGGCCCTGAAGCGTCGCCAGAGCGGTTTCTCTACCAGAACGTGGCCAGCGCCGGCTACCGCAGCTGAGCCTACAAGCACGGCAAAAAAAGACGTCGCCAGCGTCGGCAGCGCCAGTTCATAAAGCCAGATAACCGGGAAATGGGCCAGAAACACGCCATAACTCAACACGCCGGCGTAACGGTTGGCCCGGTAAGCCGGGCCCTTGAAACGCACCAGAGCAAGCCCATGAACCAGGGGCACCCCCACAGCAAAGCCTAGCGCTACCTCCCGGTTAAAGGGCGCATGCCACTGGGGCAGGGCGAAAAACAAAGCCGCTGCAAAACCGCAGATACCCGCCCAGATGACCCAGGCGAGCCGCCTTTCGCTCCGGATGCCGGAAGCCATCAGGGCTCCGCACAAAAATACGAACAGAACCCCCGGTAACAAACGGTAACCGAATACATCGGCGCTCAGCCAGGGGCCCTGAGCCAGTCCGAATACAACAAGGCTGGCGGCCAGCGCGATCAACAGGGCCCAACGGTGCAAGAGCAGCAGGGGCATGAGAAGATAGACCTGCAGCTCCACCGCCAGCGACCAGGCGGGAGGAATCAGAGTGGTGGTATCGACCCCACTGTACATATAGTAATTGAGCGGGAGCACGAGCAGATTCTGAGCCAGAACGGCAAAAGAGGGAGCACCACTAAGAAAGTAGCTTTCGGCGCCGGCGACCAAGGCACCAAAGCTGACCGCGAGCACAAAGTAGTACATGGGCGCAATTCGCCAGAAACGGTCCACTAAAAACCGCTTGACCGCCGTTTCACCCGGGGCCCCAAGCCGTTGCCACAAACGGGCTACAACCGAGCCGGCGAGAAAGTAGAAAACCACGACGGCACTCACACCAGGATTTAATCCCGCAAACGTGATGCCCATATGGCTGGCGACCACCAGTGCAGCCAGTCCAAACCTGAAAAAGCCCATTCATACCCTCTCGATAAACCGCCGCGGCAGTATAGAGCCCTGATTGCAAACAAGCGAGATTCCGTAACATAGGTTGGCCCAACGAGTTAAGAAAATTTACAAAGTAACCCCTTGCCAACCGCTCGGCTGTGGTATGCTGTGGTCTTGTGAGCTACTTACATGAACTCGTCATGGGGAGTCTCACTGAAACGTCAGGTGTCGTTAAACCGGTGCCCATCAAGCAATTTTAATGTGGTCGACTGTTGACTTGTTTTTGCTGTTCATGCAACTTACCGCGAGTTGTAACAGGCAACGTTAAACCCGGCCTTCAGGCCGAGATTCCGATCAGGAGAGGAACAAAATAATGGCTTTATCAAAGACTCAGATTTCCGAACTTTACGTAGCGATTTTCAACCGCGCATCGGAAGGCAGCGGTAACACGTACTGGCAAACTTTCAGCAGCGACGACAGCGCAGCTGAAGTTGCTTCTGCGATGCTGGCATCAACCGCCGCTGAGGATTACTTCGGTAGTTCGCTTGATGAGAACCAAGCGTTCATCGAAACCATCTACGAGAACACACTTAGCAAGACCCTGGCTGATGATCCCGATGGTATTGCTTACTGGGTAGGTCGTCTGGACTCAGGCGAAAGTCGCGGCCAGATCGTTTCCGAGTTGGTAGCAGCGGTTGGGGACTATGAGGATGATGTCGCTGACGGCACAGCAGATGCAGCTACCGTTCGCGCCTTCAACCAGTTTAATAACCGTGTTGAAGTGTCCAACTACACTGCTGATAATCTGCAAGATGTACCTGACGACTTCGCGACTTCTTTAGCATTTGGTGAAGGCGGCCTGGTTGTTTCTGAAGACGCAGCGACCGTTACTTCTGCACAGTCAAGCGTTGATGCGATCGTTAATCCTGAAGCTCCGGCTACCGGTTTGACTGCACTGCTCAATGAGCTTAGCACTGCGCAAGATTCGCTGAACGACTTCTTGGCAGCTGCCGATGGAGACGACGATCCAGATACCTTTACTACAGCTCTCGCCATCGAAGGCGATTATGATACTGCTGTTACTGCAACCGATGCTCTGGTTGATGGGACTTATGACGGTGCCTCTACTGCGGTGAAAGCAGCCCTGCTGTCCGCACAGGAAACTGCTAACGCAGAGGTTCTTGCAACTGCAGAGGAAAGCGTTGCTGACGCAAATACTGCCATTGCTGAAGTCGACGGCCTGACTGCGGCTGTCGCTGCCGCTAAAGCCGCTGCAGACGCTGAAGACGCAGCCACAGAAGCAGCTGCTAATGCTCAAGTTGCCGAAGAAGCAGCCTCTGCCTCTTGGGTAGTTACTGCCAATGGTGGTGCGAAGGTCGACGGTGCTATCAACTCTACGGGTGTTCTCACAGTTGACGTTGATGACGCTACCAACGCCGTATTCGCAAATGATACAGTCCTGACACTGACTGAAGTGGACGCGAATACCGGTGTAGTCTCTCTTGCAGACGCTGACAGTGGTTGGGATGCCGATCAAGTAGCGGTTTTTGAGGCTCAGCAGGGTCTTGCGGCCGACCTAATTGCAAAATACAACGCCAGCATCTCGGCTGACGCAGCAAAAACCTCTGCGGTCGACGCCTCTGACGCGGCCGATCTGGAAGCAGCGCTCCTGGACAAGGGCGACGATGCGGCAACCGTTACAGCGTTGTCTGACGTTGGCGCAGGTTTCACGGAAACTACCGCAGCAAATGCTGCTGAGCCGACTGCCGCAGAAATCGCTGCAGAGATCACTGCCCTGACCAAAATTGAAAATGACGGTCAATCGGCGTTAGCTTCTGATATCGCTTTGGTTGGGTGGGCTGGTTCCGAAGAAGACACTGAAACTGCCCACGCGACGGTAGTAGGCCAAGCAGTTACAGACGGGTTCATTGATGCTACTTCTGAAACTGCTATCAACGCTGCATTTGATGCTGCGCTGACTGCTGAGGCTGATCTCAATGCTGCGGCCGAAGCGTCCATCGATGCCTTGGAAGATGCGACCAACACTGCTGGTGCTCTTGACACCTTCGAAGACTTGGTAGATGCCTACTACACGGCTGAGCTGGCTGATACGCCGCTGATTGAAGATCTTGTAACTGCTGAAACTGCGGTAGTGGCAGCACAAGACACCATTGATACCTTGGATGAGGTGGTCACAGAAGAGCAAACTCTTCTTGATCAGCTGACTCAAGCAGGTGTTCTTCAAGACGCGGTAGATGATGCAGAGCAAGCACTCACCGACGCAGATTTTGTTGTGTCGACAGTGGGTATTAGCCAAACAGCTACTGCTGATAACGACGCGTACTTGGTCGGTGATGTCGAAGGCACGATCTCTGGCTTTGGCAATGAAGGTTCCGACAGCCTCTTCGTTGGGACTGACTACGTACTGAACACCGGCGATGTTGAGACTGACGGCGTTGACTCCGCTTTGGAAATCTTCCTGACGGAAGACGCTGGCGGCAATACCACGGTCACTCTTGAAACGTCCGCTTTCGGTTCCAATGCCGCAACGCCGGAAATTCTCGAGATTGTTCTAACAGGCGTAGGTGCTGATGAGCTGGTGTTGAATGATGGTCTGTTGACTATCGCTTAATGTTTGGATCTCTCCTGACGTTAAAACCCACGGGGTCTGACGTTTAGGCTCCAACGGTTTCAAAGAACCCTGGCTCACAAGGCTGGGGTTTTTTGTGTCTGTATCTTCAAAAAAGTAATCGAGAGGTTTGAGAATGATGAAGCTTTTACTGGTGCTAGCTATAGGTTTACTGCTTACGGGTTGCAGTGGTGTTCCCTTCGTTCCATTTATTTGAGGTGAAAGAAGTTAAAGAAGTTGGTCATGAACAGGCACTCACTCTGGTTCGTAAGTGGGGTCAAACGTGTGTTGGTGGTTCATGGTCTTCTCGTTGGTTGAATGGCTACTCAATTGAATAGGGTGGGTCAGTATTACTCTGGCGATGACAACATTGTTCACACAGCGCCCGGAGGGCGCATGGAACCATGGATCTATTCTGGCTTAGTCAAGTTGAGTGAATGTAGGCGTGGGTCCACAAGTTGGCAGGAGTTGATCCACAGAGTGCTTGTTGTGCCTGGTTTATCCGGTTTGATCAATCTGGGGTGATGATGAATGGCAAGCATGGTTGTTCCTGGTTTCAGTTGAGAATGGGTTCGTTGGTCACGTCACCAGAAGTCCAAACAGCAGTGTGTTGGCCAGTGGTTGGTTCAGCAGTAAAGCGAACCAGTAATGAACAGTGTTGTGTTTGATCGTGGAATTACGTTGCTTGGGTTTCATTGTGTTGCCGTATAAGTTTGTTGAAGTTCCGTTGTCGGAAGTTGATGAGTTGTTTGTTACTGGTTTGAGTTACCTCAACCATCCAATGAACCAGTGGTGATGGGTGACTGTTCCTTGTCTTTGTTTACATGCGTGTGACTGTGTGACAGTTCGAGTCCTGTTAGCGGGCTCATACCCATTAGAAGAAGCCAGTGTGTTTCTGTAGCCTGAACAGACAAGCCTCTTAGTACGTGTCCAGGCGGGAACTGACCGTTGAGTCCGGCTGTGCCAGTTCGAGTCTTGAAC
>Ga0307957_1001651_pt1 | contig 10541 bp, 10 predicted proteins | sample OrgLakmetagen490_FD_201830 | JGI IMG/M metagenome (GOLD analysis project Ga0307957, IMG submission 201830) | Saline water microbial communities from Organic Lake, Antarctica - #490 | ecosystem: Environmental > Aquatic > Non-marine Saline and Alkaline > Saline | place: Antarctica: Organic Lake... | reverse complement strand
TTGAGTTTGCCTTATGTTGGAATCATCCTGAAGGCGTTCTACGAGACTACCCAAATCTGCGATGCATTTGCTCTATGGGCGCAGGTATAGATCATTTACTGAATGATGAGTTTTTTCCAAAAGACCTACCAGTGATAAGAATCATAGACCCTCTCTTAGCACAGTCTATGTATGAATATCTTCATACAGCCGTTATGTATTACTTCCGGGATTTTGACATATATAAAACTCAGCAACACCAATCGAACTGGAAACAACAGTCACCCAAAGCAATAGCCCATACGACCATCGGTGTAATGGGGTTGGGTAAGCTTGGAGAATATTCGGCGAGCAAGTTTTCTGAGATTGGATTTACTGTCATCGGTTGGTCCCGCACTCAAAAAACGATGACCGGAGTAAAGTCTTATGCAGGTGACAGGCAGCTAGAAGAGTTTCTTTCACAAGTAGATATATTGATTTGCTTATTACCCCTGACAAACGAGACGCGTGGTATTCTTAACTTAGAAAACTTTAATAAACTGCCTTTTGGGGCTTGCTTGGTCAATGTGGCAAGAGGTGAACATTTGATAGATGAAGATCTGATAACAGCACTAAATGAAGGTCAGCTGAGAGGAGCGTGCCTCGATGTTTTTAGAGAGGAGCCATTACCTCAAATGCATCCATTTTGGCAGAATAACAAAATACTCCTAACCCCCCATTGCTCAAGCATTACAGACCCTAACTCAGTCGCGCCTCAAATTTTGGAAAATTATCGACTGATGAAAAGCGGTCGGGCCTTAATGAATCAAGTAGACGCTTTTCGAGGGTATTAAACGGTTGGATTTAATCATATCCAGAAAGGCCAGGCACAACAGACAGGTATAGTGTATCCCCGCGAGATTCAGTGGTGTGAAGAGTGCCTGTCTCTGGTGTTTTCCCCAGGCCAAAAACCACTACCTGTTCCCGGTACGGGCCTTATTCCGACGTTTTCGAGAGCGAATGGTGCCGATGCTGAGAGCGGTGGTGAACGCAGGCGAACTGCACCGGGTGACCCGCAACGGTGAGATTGATGGTGTGCTCGACGGCCTGATGCAACACGATTGGGTGGTTCATACCCGACACTGCCTGAACCAGGCCGAGAGCGTGGTCGATTATCTGGCTCGCTACACTCACCGAATCGCCTTCCATTATAAGGATTATCGGGATCATTCCCGATTGAAGACCCAATGGCTGGATGGCCAGGAGTTCGTGCGGCGGTTCCTGATGCACATTCTGCCCAAAGGCTTCATGCGGATTCGCCATTTTGGCTACCTGAGCAACTGCACTCGACGCCGCAAACTGGCGGTTATCCGGCACTGTTTATCGCAGCCGCCCAAACCAGAAGCGACACTGGATAGCCCGGCGTCTCAGCGATGCTGGCCGTGTCGTCTCTGTGACAGCGGTGTGGTTCGCATGGTTCGCCAGGTTCCACGATTTAGACCAGCGGTGATCCTAACGGGGTAACCCATCTCCGCTTGGTTCGGTGCTTGGAAAACAGCCATTCTAAAGGAGCTGGGCGTTTCTGCGGGCGAACGCTGGAAAAAGGGGTATACGAGGGGTAGTCTGAGGGGAATCACAACAAGGAACCGCCTCATGAAGGATCGAATGAGACCAAAACCCGCCGGCATTGCTTCGTACCGGGCCCCAGATGTACCGTTCAGGCTTCGCCTCCAAATTACTTTATCCTTAAGCATTGTTCGATAGCTGCGGTGTTGGCGGCTTAGTCCAACAGACATTTAAAGGTCATGCTGCGCACGACCATTAAATGCTTAGGTGTTAGCTGATTAATGTGGTTCCTTTTTGGTGGTTCGGCGCCAGTGTCCTCGGCCCGTAGTTTGTATCAAAACCGGAGAGTTTTGGTGTTTGCCAAGGCCGTCGAAATCGGTGGTCAGTTGGCAGCGCAGCGGTTCAAAAGTGTTGACGGGAAGTTGGGCGTTCTGTTCGTGGGGCTGTCCGCCGTGAACACGGTTTTGATCTGCTAATCTGATGTTCAGGTTCGTTCGCCGCATTGGCGGTGGTGTTTTTGGCACTGTGCATCGGCAGGCCCTGGTACAAGGGCGGCAGCGGAGCAGGCCATCGTATTGGTCGCCGGGGAGTGGCTTCGTCGTTACACCCAGCTAACCAGTCAATCAAGTTCGCTCCTGGCCTGATGGCCGTCCACCGGACGGCTTTTAGCCGCCGTTTATCTCAGCGTTAACTCTAAAAGGAAGAATCGAGCATGGAAGAAAAGCCACTACTAGATCCGGGGCTACATGATTTTGATCTGAGTGAAATCGGAAATCATTTCTTACAGGATTTCCCTAACTCAGAAACAAGAAAGCCTCTGATTGATGGGCTAAATGCTTTTGTGGCTCACTTGTTAGAAATCGGCGTTCCAATCGAGCTATGGATAGACGGATCTTTTACAACGCAAAAGATCAATCCAAACGATATTGATTTAGTCATTTTTTCACCGGCAGCTATCCTTAATGCCTTGCCTCCAGAAAAACAGAAGCTGTTTCAAGTACTAACAGATAGAGCGACAGTTAAAAGTAACTTTGGATGTGATGTTTTGTATTGCCCATCAGAAAATCACGATATGCGCAGTTACTGGCGTGGATGGTACGGCTTCGATAGGTATGAGCGAGCTAAGGGTATTGCTCGTGTTATGGTGGCCTCATGAGTGACGGACTAAGAAAAAAGGCATCGCAAGCTAAAGAGCTACACGACCTAGCAAAGGCGAAAAGCGAATCAGGTGACTTTGCCTATAGAATGGCGGTAAGATCCCTTGAGAGTCACTTGGATGAACTTTCTCAAATTGAACTCACTTCGGAAACCAGTCCTGCATTTGAAATTCTGGACTTCCGTATAATGGCACCTCACCTGAAAACAGGCAGCGCCCCCCTTGATTTGGTTGCCAAGCTTTCTGAAGAAGTAAGAAAGACTATCGGCTATGCAGCACTTCGCCTAATGCAAGGAGGCATAAACTGCAAACGAGTCCCCAAAAACTTATATTCCGAGTTGGATCTTAGGCTCGCGGGGCTTTTGCCTGGCTCATCAAGATTTATTATTTCTGCTGCAGCAAACCGAGATTTACTTGATGACGGTTTAAGCAAAGGTGCCATCGAGCGTGTATTCATGGTTCTTTTCTCATTAGGTCGAGGAGAAGAGTTCTTGTCTTCCATAAATGTCTTAGGTCCTTCTAGCGCAAAAAGCCTGCGAGAATTATTGAAGCTTATAAGGTCTCATTCTGCCGAGGCTGAATTTACTTGGAAGTATTCAGGTGACGAAGTGCTACAGTGGGACGGAAATAAAGAAGCATTAGAAGCCATTACTTCAGCCCTCGAAGTGACGGAAATAGTAGAGCAAGAAAAAGTAATTATTCACGGAAAAATAGAGCTATTAAGTAAAAGAGAGAGAGTTGAGCTTAGAGTAGATGAAGGGAAACTTATTAAAATTCTTTATCCTAAAAGCATTTTACCAATGGTGAGTGAGCTTCATTTAGAGCAAGAAGTAACTTTGTATTGCCAAGTTACAGAAACTGAAAACCCATTAACTAATGAATCTTCCATATTTTATGAGCTACTGGAAATCAGGAGCTAAAAAGCCAAGCAAGAAGGACAGCGTAACCGCTACCTCTTCTTGAAGCGTTAGGTGCTTTAGCGCTCAATTTTAGAAAGGAAACTTTGTGAGTTTTAATATCACTCTACCAAATAGAAATGGAACCAATGTCTCAGAGCAGTTGGAGACTTCGAATAACTTAGTCATTATTGGTGCGAACGGTGCCGGAAAAACCAGACTGGGAATTTGGATTGAAGAACAAATACAGAATCAAGTTACTGTACATAGGATTAGTGCCCAGAAAGCTTTATCTATTCCAGAATTCGCACAAATTAAAAATCTTGAGCAAGCAGAAAAAGAGCTGTTTTGGGGTAGGTCTGATCAGCACGGTTCTGTAGCGAGAAAAGTTCACGACCGATGGGGCAGCAAACCAGCGACATCATTATTGAACGATTACGATAAATTGCTTTCTTTGTTGTTCGCCAAAGATTCTGAAAGGGATAAAGTGCATGCTCAGGATACTAAACAACAGCAAACATATATACCTGTTCCCGATTCACCTATTGATGTCATCGTTAATATTTGGAAAGAGATTATGCCTCACCGTGAAATCAGATTTGCTGATGGGAAGGTGATGGTTAAGAAAGAAGACGAAGCTGATTACCATGGAATGGAAATGAGTGACGGCGAAAGAGTAACCTTATACTTGATTGGCCAATGTCTTTGCGCACCGAGCAATTCTGTAATCATTATTGATGAGCCTGAAATTCATTTACATAAATCTTTAGTATATAAGCTATGGAATAAGATCGAAAAAATAGTAGGAGAAAAACTCTTCATTTATATAACCCACGATCTTGATTTTGCATCTTCTAGAAATGACGCTCACAAATACTGGATTAAAAGCTACAAAGGAAATAGCTCTTGGGAGTGGGACGAAGTTCCAGTCGATGAAAATTTACCTGACAGTTTGGTTTTAGAGATAGTAGGAAATAGAAAAAACGTGATCTTTTGTGAAGGCGACAACGGAAGCTTAGATACAACCATATACCAACTATATTATCCCGAGTACCACATTATTCCCCGCGGCAGCTGTACAAAGGTCATTGATGCCGCGAAAGCAATTAGAGACAACACAGAAATCCATCACGTCAACGCTTTTGGAATTATAGACTCAGATTATAGGGATGAAGATGAAGTAACATCTCTTGAGTCTCATGGCATATATACAATTTCAGTTGCCGAAGTAGAAAATTTATTTTGTATTGAACCTTTGATTCGATTAGTGTCCACTCATCTTGGCCTTGACCCCGACGAGAACGTTGAAAATGTTATCGATTTCTTGATTTCTGCTCTACAGGGTGAATTGGATGTTCAGATTTCTTCAAAAGCAGAAAGGCGTATTCAATACCTTCTTGGCGCTTATTCTAAAGAAGGAAACTCTATACAAGGTCTTGAGGATGCGATTGCAACAACATTGAGAAGAATTGACGTTCCTACTATTTATAGTGAAAGTAAGGCCCTGTTTAACTCTGCAATTAGTGAACGGTGTCTTGAGTCGATCTTATTAAATTACAACAGGAAAAACTTGCAAAATAGAATTTCAAGTATCTTCGGCTTGGCTAACGGAGAATATGAAAAACTTTTAGTCCGGTTAATGAAAAGTGAAAAGCAAGATGAAATTCTTATAGCGCTTGAACAATACCTTCCTAACCTCAGTGTACAAGTCACCTAACAAGTTTAGGCAATCGGACGCAGAAAATCTGCGCCGTTTCTAAAAGCGTTAGGCTTATTTCAGATAAAAATGTGAATTGAAAAATGGACTTATTAAATTTAATAAAATCAAAAGTTAGTATATTTGAAGCTTCGGATATGTACGAGGGGCTCGAAGCTGTTATACATCACATTGAGATAGCTGAGAGGCACTTTGAAAATGGGGGGCAATATGATGAATACTTCTATACGGATGTGATTTACCGAACAAATCAAGCATTTGAAGGTGCCCTAAAGGAGGCATATAGATCGTTCGCGGAGGCAGACCCATCTAGGAAAACACCCGCACAAATTGAAAAGTATCTTGAATCAAAGGAGCTTTTAAAAGAAAGGGTGTTAGTTCAATTTAAGAACTATCGAAGTGAGTGGAGAAATAAATCTACTCACGACTACAAATTGTTCTTTTCATCTCAAGAAGCTCTACTAGCCGTTGTGAGTGTTTCTGCTTTTTGTAGTATTTTACTTGATGAAATGCTCGAAAAGCACGCATATGATACAGAAATAAGCGAGCTTTCAAACAAGGCTGGAGATATTGTTGTAAAGCTTGGAAACTATCACGAGTTAGAGTTTCATCAGCAATGCTTGGAAATTCTTGCACATTTTTCGGCTTCTCATAAGCGAGAAAATAATTTTAAGGGGAAGTTCAACGAATTTGAGCTTAGAGGAAAGCTCGCAGCATATATTTCTACCATAGATCCAGAAATTAGCATTCAAACGGAAGTTCCGTTTGCAATTGGTTCTCGTAGGGCAATGGTTGACATAATTTTGAAAAAGGGCGAATCAGGTGTAATTATTGAGCTAAAACGCCCATCTAAAGAGAGTCGGCTAATAGCGATGAAGGCTACACAGCAAGTCGCATCTTATTTAGCTGTGAGTGGATTAACCGAAGGCATCCTTTATATTCCGCCTTACGACAAGGATTCAAAGGTCGTAATAACTAATGAAAGCTATGAATTTGAAGATTTAAAGAAAAATATATCAGTTATCAGAGCCTAATAATCGAGGCTAGGTGCCGGGGCCAGGTCTTGCGTTTTGCCCCTGCCTTTCATTTCGTTGTAATAGGAAAACCGGGACAGATTTATTTTAGCGGCTTTTCTGATGGCTTGGCGCTGATTTGCATCACTACCAACCCTCTTCGCACTTCGGTTAATATCGGATGGCAGCGCACAGAATGGAATCTGTGTTTCAGAAGCAAGGAGATGCTTATGCCAAGACAGGCCAGGGTGATTGTGCCCGGTTTTCCCACCATATTGTTCAGCGCGGTCATCATCGCCAACCGGTGTTCGTCGAACGCCGTGATTTTGAGTGCTACCTGGCGAATCTTCAGGAATGGAAGCAGATCTATGAGCTGGACAACTGAAAAATAGATCTGTCCCGGTTTTCCGCATGCCCATGCTGGGCGTACACAAGTTTGTGAACGCGGACTTGGGTACGCTGTCACTTTTTTTGCAAAAATACGCAAAAAAAACGCCAACATACCCAAGCCGGTTACAAAGGCGTTAGCCAAAACTATTAGGGGTAGATAATGGTGTTCGAACCCGCAACCGTCGTTGCAATTACTTCAGCTGTTATAGGGGGGGGATTGGCTCTCGTCTGGGGGATATATACCCATATAAGCACAAGGAAGGTTTCCAAGCTTACCTATGAAACGTCTCAGCTATCTGATTTTGGTGTGCCTATTTCATTCTTGGCTGACGTCCCACGAGCGCCATTGGCGATAACCGTTACGAGTCGAGGCAACAAAGCGACCCAGAATATTATTATTCGGCTTAAAACTACTTCGGCGATTGAAAACTTTGAAGCGTCGCCCGCTGATCTACCAATTAGGCAGACAGGGAACGAGCTGGTTATTCAAACAGAAGCATTAAACCCATCTCAGAAAATAAAGCTTTTTGCGCGTTGTGTGGGAAGTCCCAGCGAGGATCAGATCGAAGAACTTGAGATTACTCATTCCGAGGGTGGTGCAACGAACGAAAGTGAGGTCAGGTCTATATCCTTCAGCTTTGCTGGCATTGAGCTAGAGTACAATACAAGTGATCTTAAAACCCATCTGGTTAGGGTTGGGCCGTTCTCATTTCGGTGATCGAGCAAGGGCTAACCAGTGCAGGCACGGCGACGCCCTATCCATTGCGCCTTCGGCTCCATTCCAGGGGCGCGCATGCTGCAAGCGTTAGGCGTCTTTAATCGACGCACGAGTCGTTAACCAACCAAACCTGACTCGAACAGGATCTTGTATGCGTATTCCCGACCCCAGCTTTTCCCCGCACGACGGGTTGAACAAGGCACTTGAGCTTCTTACGTCGCCAAGTTGTGACGTTGTCGAGCTGCCTTTCACGCTTCCTGAGTCTGGCTTGGGCGATATGCGTGTGCTGGAAATGCTCTCGGGTCACGTTTTAGGCAAGGCCGCCCGACTTGGTTCGCCCACTTCGCTGGCGCATATGGACCCTCCAACCCCTTGGATTACTTGGGCCATGGCGCTATGGAATGCCAGTCTCAACCAGAACATGCTCCATGAAATGACCTCGCCTTTTGGCGCCCAGGCAGAGGCACGGGTTTTGAGTTGGCTGGTACCTTACTTTGGCATGGAGGGCGGTCACTTTTGCGTGGGGTCAACAATTGCAAATCTGACAGGAATTTGGGCCGCACGTGATGCTGTAGGCATTAAAAAGGTCGTCGCCTCACAAGCCGCACACTTAAGCGTTGAGAAGGCGTGCCGACTGTTGGGCCTTGAGTTTGTGAAGGTTGCAGTTGACCGGAAAGGACGCTTGGACTGCAACCAACTCCCGAACCTTGATGACGCGTGCCTTGTTCTCACTGCCGGAGCGACTGCGACAGGTGCGGTCGACCCGTTGGACTTGGTCGGCGCAGCGAAGTGGACACACGTCGATGCGGCATGGGCTGGCCCTCTCCGACTTAGCCGATCCCACTCCGGAATACTCGACGGCATTGAAGCCGCCGATTCAGTGGCCGTGTCTGCCCACAAGTGGCTCTTTCAACCCAAGGATTCGGCCCTGGTAATGTTCCGCGACTTGGACATAGCGAATGCAGCGATCAGCTTCGGCGGTGATTATCTATCAAAGCCCAATGTTGGCGTTCAAGGTTCGCGATCGGCTGCTGCTATTCCTTTACTGGCAACCTTTCTTGCTTGGGGTCGGGAGGGCGTGGCCCAGCGGCTCGACCATCTCATGCAGATGGCGGACTCGCTAGAAGATGACGGGGTCAGGTCTTGCGTTTTGCCCCTGCCTTTCTATTTCGTTGTAATCGTCTCAGTCTGTCTCGCGGAAATCGGCGTTAGATGAATTTTGAAACCAACGATGACCGCCGTGCCTTTTTGTCAGTTTGCGACGAAGAGTGTGAGACTTTCAACCGGGAATGCCACGCCTACCGCCTGATGGGCAATCACCATCATCTTTTGATTAAAACTATTTCTTTGGACTGCATTATTCTCGCGTAAGCCGGATTATTCGAGATGCAAAACGCAAGACCCGACCCCGAGGAACTTTGCGAGGAACTTTGGGCACTGAAGGAATTCAGTGCCATAGACGCAGGGGGCATTTCACAGCGAAAATCAAGGCAGACTTATTTTACGAACTTTCCGCTGACTGATCCGCTGCATCCGATTGTTCAGTTTCTGCAACACCCGACTCTTGAGAGATTTTCGGAGGTGCCGGACTCCAGGCCTTCAACCATTGACCAGCCTCATGATAGAAATGAGGCACAGCTTTTTCTAGCTCTTCAATGAATATCTTTCGACCGCTGAACTTACCTGCGAGATCTACCTCGTATACCACCTCCAGGTTGGTGGCGGTGGTATTGGAAGTTTCGGACTCCAGCAATTCAGGCGATTCCCGCAGGGCACTCAACGGCTGGTATGTTGTCTCGGCTTTCCCGGGTCTGGTTGCCCGAACAAAGAAATTAGCCGGGCTAGTGCGTTTCAGTTGCCGCAGCAGCCAATTGACTCTGGCCTTTGTGCTTTTTTTATCTTTCGGCGCTGTGAGTTTCATGGAGCAATAAATCATTCGTCGCTGCAGGTCTGCATGTATTTCCAGATCAGCAGCGGCGTTGATGATGCTTAACGCGCATTTGAGTACGGGTTCTTTGCAGAAATCCGTCGCGTCATCTTTGACACGCTCCGCTGCGTCTGTCCGATGGCTGTTTTTGAGCTTTAGAGAAACGTTGCTGCCGGTCAGCCTGGACATGATAAGGCAAAGGTCACGCTGTTCCTGATGCCAGGCTGCAATGGTGTTTTGTACCTCGTCGCTGGATTTTGCAAGCGAGGCATGGCTTTTCACTTTGTTGACAACATCTTTCCACTCGCTATTCATCTGGTCAAAGTTACTGATGCCAGACCGGTCACTTTCGAAATACCGGAGAATTTCACCGAGGATGAAGACTTGGTCTACGTCTTCAACATCATTATTCTTGAGCAGGAGTTGGCACTGGGTGCGGATAAATGCCCAAGACCAGTGATAAAGAGCGACTGAGCGAGTGGCGATTTTTGGAAGTTTTACCGGATGATGAGTTGGGAGTGCTGCGAACTGATTGGTGATGGTAATGACTGCGTCCAGCTTGTGGTTCTTCGCTTGTTGTAGATAGCGTGATACCTGTTCTTCGCCGATTGTTTCGTTCCCCACTTTCGCCTCAATCAATGCTCGCCATTCACGCTTCCCAGTACGGAGAATCAGAATTCCGTCTGGTCGGTCTTTTTGTTGCGCGGTCTTCTTATCTTCATTCGCAAAAACCACTTCAGTCCAGGTCTCTAGCGTGGCGCTGCTTCCGACACGGGTGCCAATGGATTTAAGCAGTGCTTGGCGAAGTTCAAGCACTGAGCGCATACCTGCGAGTAATACGGATATAGACTTTTGTTCACGGGCACTGTCTGCAGTTATCGGGATAAGACGGGCAGGTTCACCACCAGACAGAAATTCAGGACGAGTCGTCACAGCGCTAGCTCCAGGCTTCGATTTATATCAATTCGCTAAGGAAGACTAGCAGTGATGATGGGGTGTGTCTGTTTATCGGATAAGGGATTATTAAAAATAGAAGCCGGGATAGATCCATTTTTTGATTAGCGTTGAAACTTGGATCGATCGATATGAGTTGCCGGAGTCAGGTCTTGCGTTTTGCCCCTGCCTTTCTATTTCTTTGTAATCGTCACAGTCTGCATTATTCTCGCGTAAGCCAGGTTGTTCGAGAGGCAAAACGCAAGA
>Ga0307957_1001647_pt1 | contig 10549 bp, 10 predicted proteins | sample OrgLakmetagen490_FD_201830 | JGI IMG/M metagenome (GOLD analysis project Ga0307957, IMG submission 201830) | Saline water microbial communities from Organic Lake, Antarctica - #490 | ecosystem: Environmental > Aquatic > Non-marine Saline and Alkaline > Saline | place: Antarctica: Organic Lake... | reverse complement strand
ACTACGATCTAATTACCAGCCAGATCAAGGAATATCAGGCTCGGTACGATCAGGACGTGGCGAAACTGAAATCCGATCATGCTGACTGGTTGGCCAATCGGAATCAGGAAATGTCGAAGAAAACCACCGAGCACGGAAAGGCCGAAACCAAAAAGGCAGAGGCGCTCGGGAAAATTGAGCGCGAGAAGGACAAAGAGATCCTTGATGCCACAAATAGTCGCCAAAGTGGCCGGGAAAAACTGTTTGGAGAAAAGTCGAAGCTTGAAGGTCGCATAGAGAACTCCGGTTACCTCGAGTCGGAACAAAAACGTCTTGATGACTCGTCGAGCGAAGTCGATATGGCGGATACGGCGCACCAAGCTGCACACGAGTATCAGATCGAAGCAGAGGATAAAGAGCGTCACGCGCGAGAAGATCAGGATGCTGCTTTGACCGCCAAGCGGCAGGCGAAAAAACGACTGGATGATAAGACCCATGCGCGTGACGAACTGGTTGAATCCCTAAACCCGGAGGCCGGCACCTGGTTGGCGGAGCTTCGCAGTCAGGACCCTGAGTGGGGGAGCCGGCTGGGTCGCATAATTGACCCCTTGCTGTTGCAGCGCAAAGACCTCAATCCGAAATTAACCGCTGACAGCAATCTTGCCGATCTGGTTATGGGCTGGAGCCTGGAACTCGACGCCATCGATATTCCGGCTTTCGCTGAGAGCGAAGGCCGGATCAGGGAGCGTATCGAGAGAGCCAACCTGGACATTCAGGTGTCGGATGAACAATTGGCCGAGGCTGAGCGGGTGCTCAGGAAGGCGGACCAACATCACACACAGTGTCGGCAGCACCATGACGATGCGAAAGTTCAGGTGCGTCAGAAAGCTCAGCTTCTCACAACAAGGAGAAAACAACTCAAAGATCTGAAGTTTGAGGTGAAAAAAACATTTGAAGACCGAAAAATTCGCCTTGAAGCTGAGTTGCGAGAGGTGGAGAGCAGAATCGAGCAATACAACGGCGAGACTGAGAACCTGTTGGTCAGCATTCGAGATCGACACAATGACGGTTACATGGAGTCCAAGAACGCCTGGGATGAAAAGCTTCGGACGATTGAAGGGCATTTAGAAAGCCTCCAGGAACGACTTCGAGAAGGTGAGAAAAGGCATGCGGAAACCCTTAAGCAACGCCACAACACCTTTTTGGAAGTGGTCTCAGAAGAGGGTCTAGATGCAGACAAAGTGGGCCAGACCAAGAAAGAAGTTGAGAATTATGAGAAACGCATTGAGGCGCTGATCAAGTCGAGACCGAAGGTTGAGGAGTATCAGCGCTGGTTGGCTCAGGAGTGGAGTGAACTTGAATCTTTGAATAGCCGATTTACAGACGCCAAGGGACTTTTTGAGCGTCGAAAGCGGGAAGATGAAGAAAAGGCTCAGGCATTCAAGTCAGCGAATAAAGAGCGACTGGCCAAGCGAAAGTCACTCAGAGACGAAATCGCCGTCATCAACAATGCCATTAAGCATGCCGTGGCGATTATGGACAGAATTCCCGAACCGGCCAAAGGTGTGGAAGGTCGAGAGGGGGATCTCAAGGTTCTGACATCGACCCTGCAAGAGCTCTTTGCAAACTTGGTTGATCTCAAGAAGACGGTCATGAGCTCTTATCGTAGTGCCCAGCGGGTCATCCAGAATTACCACGGCACCCAGATCCATAAGACCTGGGATGACATCATGCAGCACCGCCAGGCCTTGATGCCCAGTGGCGACGACCTTGATCCTGAAGCCGAGGCGCTCCGGCATGTTGAAGGACTGCGGATTCTGTTAGACAGCAACCTTCCACAGTTGGAATCGGCGGCCCGGGAGCACTTTGCCAACGAGGCTGGGAAACTCGTGGCCTACTTTGAGGGGTTGCAGAATCTGCACCGAAAAGTGAAGCAGGTTGGGTCTGTTCTGGACCGGCACATCAACACCAATCAAAAGATCGAGTCCTTGGAAAACATCCGGATCGTTTTGACGCCAAAGATCCAGGATGAGCTCAGCTGGGCACCACTAAAGAACTTTTCAGAATCTTGGAAGGACTGGGCCCCGGTAAATCAAAGGGAATTGCCGAACGACGAAATCCTCGGAGGCTTCCAGCTGGTTCAGAACGACCTGCGTGAAGCCAAGATTGGCACCGACATTCGCTCAATGGTGGATCTGTACATTGCGCTAACCGAGGATGGCCGCGAGGGTTACATCCGCTCCGAAGTGGATTTTGAAGAGAGTAGCTCTCGGGGCCTGAGTTACCTCGCGATTATGGTCATCTTTATGGGAGTGACACGCTTCCTCTGTCCAGACGAGCGGGTACGAATAATCTGGCCCATCGACGAGCTTGCGACGTTAAGTAACAACAACGTGCCGAGACTCGCAGCCATGCTGGAGGAAGCCAACCTGACGATGATGTCAGCCTGCCCAGACATGAATCGGGCACTGAGCCGGTTTTTCGAGAACAAGCTTTACGTTCAACGTGGCAAGATTATCGAGTTTACCGACGATGAAACTCTGACGATGAATGCCCAGAAACGCAGCGAACTAAAGCAACGCCTCGCCTTCACTGAGGAGACGCTCAATGTCCAGTAACCCGACTTTTGAGTCCGCGTTTGCGCTGCTGATGGCCGGTGAAATAATTTGTGAGCACAGGTTTCCTCAGGAGTTCAACCTGATGTGCATGGACGACCAGGTCCAACGGATGAACTATATGTTGTCAGCGCTGAACCGGCGCATCCGGACCACCCAGGACAACGCCTCCTTCCTAGTAGCCTACATCGACCCCAGCGCCGCTAGTGCCCGTGCTTCGATCAAGTCTCAGTTCTCTCGGGTCATCAACCAAATTGAACCGCTGGTGAAATGGCTGCGCCTGGTCATGGATGTGTCCGGCTCAGAGCGCCCGATCGTGCCGGGAGAGGTGATCTCCGAGTCTAAAATGCAGACCCACATTGAACAGGTGCCGGCGCTGGAGGCCAAGCTAGAATCTTTGGTTAAAAATGGGTTGTTCAGTTCCCGACAGTCGGACAGCAAGGGCCGCCTGTCATTCGTCATGGGCAAACTAGTTGATGAAGGCTATCTGACCCGGATTGGCTCGGCCGGCAGTCAGTACCGGGCCACGGGTAAATGGAGCTGGCTCTACGACACCATGAGCTTTATTAGCGCGCACGAGGACTTGCCTGAGCCAGAGCAGCGGGACGCTCAGATGGAGTTTCCGGAATGAGCAGGGGCAAGACAGGAAGCGCCAAGTCTGCCCTGAAAGCCCTTGGCAGCTACGGTGAAGAAATCCTCAAGGCCTTTCTTCAGGCTAATGGGCGTATTGAGGATGTCCCAGAAAATGATGCTTTGATCCAGGTATTGAAAAAGCACCGAATGATCTGGCGGCTGGATGATGCCGACAGCTATCAGATCCGAAATGTGGTCACCAGATTGCTGGACCACATCACGGAAAGTCACCGGCGACACTCCGCCCACGAGCATATCGCCGGTCAATGGGCGTATCTCCAGGACCGGTTCGATGCCTACCGGATTGCCATCAATAATGGTCTCGTCGAGGATCGAAGAAACCTGGAAGACGAAATCCCAGAGCGAATTTTGGAACTCATTGAAGACATTCGTCAGGCGGCTACTGGCTTCAACCAGTATGTCACTAGCGAGTTCGCCTATATCAACAATCTTGAATTGCGCATTCGAGAAAACGATCGAGTCCTCCGTCGAGCCCACGCGTTAAACGTGCTCTTTGATAGCTTCTCGATTAATGAGATGGCGCAACTCAGTATTGGTGAGCCGTTTCTTGAAAAACTGCTTCAGAAACACCTCCCAGGTGCCTTGGAGAAAAGTCGGAAGGATTTGGGGCACGCGCTCTTTCAGCTGCGGAAATTGCTGAGCCGTTTGCAGGAAGAGCAAAAGATGGTGAAGCTTCTCAGTACGTTTGAAGGCGTATACGCCAACAATCCGGGATTCATGCCAGACATTGAAGACGTGGATTTGTCCCGGTGTCCGGATAGCATCAACGCAGCCGCCCCATTCCTGATCGGCGGTTATGCCGACCTTCTTGACCCTGATGGTGAGAACGTCCTGTCGGATCTGGCCAATGGGCTGCGTAAGGATAAGAGTGAAGAGCGAGCGCCTGACTCACCCCGGGTACCTATCGATATGAGTCAGGAGCCCGACCGGGAGGTTATGCAACCAGACCCGATTCAGGAGGCGATCGCGCAGTTGATTATTATGGTGACTGAAGAGGGGATGTCGGTGGGTGCGAAACATTCCCGCACAGTCATGGACCTGGATATCGACCTGCCGTCCTGGCTTCAAATGATCAGTACCGACGTCAGTGCGCTACCGGAAGAGCTTAGAGATGCCATCACGATGGAGTACCGAGGTGTGAATGATGAGCGGTATCCGGACAATATGTACGTCAACGACGTCATCTTGAGGCCTGTGCATGCGTCGTGAATTACAGGCCATCCATAAGTTCCTGAGCTCGCGCCGTCAGGACGTGGCTGATAACCCTCTATGGCGCGGAATAACAGACCTGACCGAAACGGGAAAAACCGTCGGCAAGCGGATTGAGTTTACGGCCCGAGATATAGAACGGCTTAGGCAGTTTGTGCTTCGGGAAGCCGGTTCGGACCCGACTCTGGGTGGGCTGCCCCGGGACCGGGCGACACAGGCCGATCGCACCAGCGATGAAAAGCTGGCTCTTGGTGGCGTCTTTGAAGCGCTGATCACGTTCACCCGCCCCGCCGGCGGGGTCATCCCGGTCAAGGGAAACCCGTTTGTCCCTAGCGGTGCCTTTCTTAGTATATCTGCCGAAAATTTGTTGGATCGATGCGACGTTACAGAGACCGTGGTCGTCGTTGAAAATGGGCAGACGCTAATGAGCGCTAGCCAAATCCGATGGCCTCAGGGCTTGAGCAACCCCATCGTCGTTTACAAGGGCCATGGATCTTCACAAAAGCCCCTCCTCAACTGGCTGGAGACGCTGCCCCGAGAGCAGGTTGTCGCCTACTTTGATTTCGACCCCGCCGGTATGATGATGGCGAGTCGTTACCCGGCTGGAGGATGTTTGATACCAAGCCACTGGCAAGCAATCCGTCAAAACGAATCTGGAAATAAGCTGAGGGCATTCCACCTACAATCCGCGTTAGCAAAACAAATGGCGTCGGCCAATAACTTGCCCGCCGATATTCGAGATCACATCCTTCAACATAGACTCTCCCTCACCCAAGAGTACATGACGGCGAAAGGGTTCGAACTGACCCTTTGCCCGATCACGAGCTAGGCATCAAAGGGTCTCGATGACCCCGCTTGGGCACGATACAAGCTCGGTAACTCTTGAGTCGCATGTGCGTGGCTGCAAAATAGCTATGATTCACCCGATTGGGATTCAATGGTAGCGAGAGCTGAAATGAGCTCTCGTTTTTATCGTATCGGTTTGACATGGAACAGGTAGGTTAGTGAGCAAAGCTGGTGCGACTTGTTCTCCCATTAAAAAATTCGGAATTGCTAAAGAGAGTCCCTTCGAAATCCATTCAGAGAAGCATTCTTTCGTTTTGTCCGGTCATGACCGCAAACCCAGAGTATTGTGCTGTTTCAATCCAGGTTGGTTGAGTGTTGCTCCCAGGTAGATATCAAAGCACAGAAGCAACCATTCATTTTTGTCGCTTTAAGCTAGCGATTTCTATCATCTTGGCATAGACTGAAAAAACGTAAGATACTGTTTAATATCATAAAATAAAATAATTAACGTTATGGAATGTAGTGGGCATGGATAACTTTCTTATCTGCAAGGATTACAGACCAACGAGCCAAAATATGAGCACGAAAGCTTCAATTTCAAGCGGCCCGAATTACCACCTGTATTACCAGGAGCTGCTGAGCGACCAACCAAAGTCAGTGTTTCTAGAGCTGAATGATCCCCAGGAATTTCGCGTGGAAAAAGAGTCTTTCAAAGGTAAATCCTGGAATGTGCTTGTTGTTGAAATCCCATCTGAAGACATGGACAAGATCGCGATAGATTGGATCAAAAAGAGAAAGCTACAAGGTGCCGTCGGGGGGCCGGTCGGCCAAGAGTGGGGAAGTCTAGATTGTCCCTGGGAGTAACGATGAGAATTGTTTGCATATCCGACACGCACAGCCTGCATGAGAAGATACTGCCGCTTCCTGACGGGGATGTCCTGGTTCACGCGGGAGACTGCACTGGATCCGGCTCTTTGCCGCAGATCGACGACTTTACTCGTTGGCTCGGCTCTCAGCCGCACAGACACAAAGTTCTCATCGCGGGTAATCACGACAGGTGCTTTGAAAAATATCCTGAGTGGTCGCGGGGAATGTGTGAGAAAAACGGGATCACGTACCTCCAAGGAGAGGAGGCAACAATTGATGGTTTGAAGTTCTATGGCTTTCCCTGGCAGCCGGTCTTCCATTGGATGAGCTTCAACGCGAAAGAGGGTGAAAGGTGGGGACGACTGAAGCTCGTCCCTGAGGATACTGACGTGCTTATCACACACGGACCTGCATTGGGCATTTTCGATTGGATTCCCGATATCGGTGAGCATGTCGGCTGCTATCCGCTCGCTAAGAAGCTCGAGGAGCTGACGCAGCTCAAGGCCCACATCTGTGGCCATATTCATGAAAGTCACGGTTTTGCGGTTCGGGAAAGCGATGGGCGAAAGTTTGCGAACGCCTGCACGTGTGATGCCCGCTATCGTCCAGTTAACGCTCCAATCATCATCGACCTCTGAAACCTGTGATGCAGGAACTGAATGAGTGGAGCATCGTGAAGAGAACGCAGCCTGATTGGGAGCACCGATGAAGATTGTTTATATCGATCTGGATGACACTTTGTGTGACTTCAAGACCGCTTATCTAAATGCCCCCTCTGTCAGCCTAGTTGTCCAGTTGGCGATTTCGCCTGAATTTAATCAGTTAGGGGCGGCATGGGAGCATTCATGCCACGCTATTCCGAAGAACGTAAAGCCGCAGTGCTGAAGAAGTTATTACCTCCCCAGAACCGAAGTGTCGTGTCGGTGGCGGCAGAGGAAGGCATATCCGATGTGACTCTGTATAGTTGGTTGAAACAGTGTCGAGAACAAGGAATGCCCGTGCCAGGTAATCGTAATACCGGGGAAGACTGGTCCCCAGAAGCCAAGCTGGCTGTTGTTGTGGAAACGGCCTCTATGTCGGAAGCGGAACTCAGTGCCTATTGCCGCGAGAAAGGTCTGTATCCGGAGCAAGTGCAGCGCTGGAAAGAAGCCTGCCTTCAGGGCGCTGGCATGCAGGAAGACCGGGATAAAGCGGCTCAGAAACAGAAACGAGAGTCCCGGAAAACCATCAAAAAGCTGAAAGCTGAAGTTCGCCGCAAAGACAAGGCTCTGGCTGAGACCACCTCGCTTCTGGTGTTATCAAAAAAGCTCGAAGCCTTGTACGGCGAGGACCCGGACAGCAGCGAGGACGACTGACGCCGCTGGACGAACGTGCAAGGCTCCTGGAGCTGTTTGATGAAGCCGTTATCGGTGGTGCAGCTCGATACAAAGTGGCAGAGATAATCGATATCAGCGAGCGCACATTGAAACGCTGGCGTCGCTCGGACGGTCAGGTTGCTGAAGACCAGCGCCCTGAGGCAACGCCGGTCGAACAGCCCCACAAACTCACACAGGCCGAGGAGTTGGCCATTCTGAGCGCATGCAATCAACCCCAGTACCGGAGTTTGCCACCGTCGCAGATTGTGCCGTCACTGGCTGATAAAGGCCTTTATCTGGCCTCCGAGTCGTCGTTCTACCGGGTACTGAAAAAGCATCAGCAACAGAATCACCGGGGCCGCATGAAGCCGCCCCGCAAGGTGCCGGAGCCGACCAGCTTTACGGCAACAGGCCCGAACCAGGTGTGGACTTGGGACATCAGCTATTGCCCGTCAGCCGTGCGTGGCCAGCATTGGTATCTGTACCTGATCATGGACATCTACAGCCGCAAGATCGTTGCCTGGGAAATCCATGAAGTGGAGTCCGGTGAACTGGCCAGAAAACTGGTTGAGCGTGCACTGCTGCGAGAGGGCTGCTGGCATAATCCGCCAGTGCTGCACTCCGACAACGGAGCACCGATGACGTCCTACACGCTCAGGGCCCGGCTGGCAGACCTTGGCATGTTGATGTCGCACAGCCGGCCGAGAGTCAGCAACGACAACCCATACTCGGAGTCGTTGTTCCGGACCGTCAAATACTGCCCGAAGTGGCCCTCAAAGGGCTTTAAGTCGCTCACGGCAGTACGCGACTGGATGCTGGCGTTCGAATACGCCTACAACGAGCGGCACTTGCACAGCGGCATCCAGTTCGTGACGCCGGCAGACCGGCATCGTGGTGTTGATGACGAACGCCTGGCGCATCGGAAAATAGTTTATGAAAAATCAAAGCGCCTAAATCCACGGCGCTGGTCTGGTAAAACCCGGAACTGGGAAGTGACCGGACCGGTATCGCTCAACCCTGGCAAATTGCAGGAAGTTGAGCGTAATAAATTGGCCGCTTAAATGCGGTCATTTGGACAACTGGGTTGAAAACCGCCGAATGCCTTGAAGGAGAACCCGGGCATACAATATCCACAATCTCAGTATCGATTTTTTGCCAATCTCGAGCCAATTGAAGGCGCCATTCAGGCAGTAAAAGATCTGATCGATTCGAACGAGTATGATCCTTACGTTCTCTCAGCCCCGAGCACCCGAAATCCACTCAGTTATTCTGAGAAGCGAGAATGGATAGAGGTCCACTTCGGATACGACTTTTGTGAGAGGTTGATTCTCTGTCCTCATAAGGGGCTCTTAAAGGGAGACCTCTTGATAGACGACAACTCTGAGGGCAGGGGCCAGGACCTTTTCGAGGGGGAACTTCTCCAATTTGGCAGTAGCGCTTACCCGAACTGGGCAACAGTTCGCACTCGTCTCGGGATCTAGAATTGGTCTCTCCAAAGACAAAATCACCAATTTGTCATCTATAGTCCGCTAAATCACCGTCCACTACAGCGGTGCATGATCAGCGCCCACGTAGCGTGACGAAAAGGGCGCCCAATGAAGGGCCTTCAGCCCGGAGAGTACTACTATTTGTTGAGTGATTGAGCGCAGGGGTTGCTTACTCAAGAAGGCTACAGCTTGCGCTCGTACTTTAGAAGTCCATTTTTGCGGGCGAGCCACCTCGGCAAAATTACAACATGACGCCCATTACCATGATCCTGAATTTCTGAAATCTGAGAGACGGGGAGAACATACGATTCTCCGCACAGGCCCGCCTGGTAGAGGCTACCATAGTCAAAGTGCCCTCCTGTGACCTTATAGGAACGAGGCGCAGCCCTTCGGATCATTACTTCAATCGCACAAGTTTCGGTCATAAGCACCTAACACTGAGCTCTGCGGCGCCCGCAGGCACCGAGTACTACAGCGAATTGTTAGCCAACGTTCGAGTTTACTGCCTTTGGAGGTATATATTTATCAGAAGTAACGTAATTTTTCACAAAATCATCATATGCTTCGTAGGTCCCATCTTCAGGTCTAGAAGAAATAACTGCAAATCGAGAGTTAACCGATGATTGTTTGTACAGCGACGACTCGCTCAATATTTTTAAAAACTTTGATCTCTTGCTGTTGCTCATATCTTCAAAGGAGATGAAAGTTTTTATAATCATTCGCCCTGACGAATTATAGTTTTTTAATCCAACGAAAAAAATACCAAGCTCTGACACCAAACCTAAATCTTCACATCCTAGTGATAAAAAATCTTCAGCTAAATTCTTAGTATCCAGCCGTACTATTCCTGCCATGACGCTTTGGATTAAACTTGTGAAATCTGTCTTTGACTGAATCAAATTCCTTTCAAATAACCTTTGAATAAAATGGTCAGACAGGGATAACCCATCATACAACCCCATATTATCGGTTTGATTCTCAGCCAACCTCGATTCAACAAACTCCATTCGCATAACAGCCCACGTTCGAGTTTTATCTCCCCACTCTAATTCGTATGGGTTATCTTTCGTGACATCTAAGAACCATAGCGTCCTTCTTTTTGAGTTACCTTTTCCAACACCTACGATCATTGGCCCGTAAATATACTTCATATTATAAAATATCAGAGTTTTACTATTTAGTTTAAGGCGACTATAAAATTCTCCTTTTTTGGCAGCATTAGCTCTTTGATGAATTAGCTCAATCCATTTGTACCAATCACTAATGGTATATTTATCTTCGTTCGAATGGTTCATCTCTCACCCTTGGCCAGAGCCGCATTGTCGTGGTCAACTAATCCCGGACAGTATTTTAAGTTTTCCTCAGCTGCAACGGGCAAGATACCAACGGGCGGAAAACTCTGTTTAGCAGTGCAACGAAAAAAGGGATGTTTACACAATGATGGCCTTGACCACCAACATTCTGTTCGACACTTGGATTGACGCTACCCCCTATCGCTGATAAATTTTATCTTCAAATTGATCACGGCCTTTAGGGTCTGATAGTGGCATTCACGAAAGATATCCCGTTCGGGGTTCTTCGAGGCTGGCAGCCTTTG
>Ga0307957_1001639_pt1 | contig 10581 bp, 9 predicted proteins | sample OrgLakmetagen490_FD_201830 | JGI IMG/M metagenome (GOLD analysis project Ga0307957, IMG submission 201830) | Saline water microbial communities from Organic Lake, Antarctica - #490 | ecosystem: Environmental > Aquatic > Non-marine Saline and Alkaline > Saline | place: Antarctica: Organic Lake... | reverse complement strand
GCCGATGACCAGCTTGGCCGCGACCTTTTTGCCATTGGCAAAGCTAAGAAGAACGTCATTGTCACGCTCTTCGAGGTCTGTCAGGCGATGATCGAAATGCAGGTAGCTTTGCGGCAAAGCGTTGATCTGCTCGGCGTGCATGTCGCCCCTGTGGATCGTGATGTAGGGCGCGCCATATTCGCGCTTGGCAAAATCGCCCAGTTCGATCTTGGAGCGGTAATCCCCGGAATTGCCATCGCGCGAGAACCAGTAATCTGGATGCGCGCCAATTTGCGCCAGACGATCTTCCAGTCCGATCTTGTGAAACACCTTCATGATGTTCGGACCATTGTGGATTCCGGCGCCAAGCCGTGTAAATTCCGGCGCTTGCTCAAACGTATGCGCAGCAAACCCGGCCTCATGCAGCAAAGCCATGGCAGCAGCGCCGCCCAGACCGGCACCGATAACGGCAATGTCGATATGTTCTTCGTTCATGAAACTCTCCTTAATCTTGTTTGTATACTAACAAATAGTCAGTCTATGTCCAGCCTGATTCGATCTATTTGGACATCACGTCTGCTGGCCATTCAGGAAGGTCGGATGCGTAGCGCGCGCGCAGGTAATGAGCCAAATCATCAATCTGCGTATCGGTCAGCTCACTGGCGAATCCCGGCATGTCACGTAGCGCCAAGCCAACCGGCGCGCGCAAACCGTCTGCGATGACCGTCCGGGCGGTCTCGGGGGACGGGGCGCGAATGGCGGTGGATTGGCCCAGCGGAAGGCGCCCTGACGTCAGCATGCCCTCCATCGCAGGCTCGTGACATACTGCGCAGGCATTTTCGAACAGTCGGTGCGTCGGAGTATTGAGCATTTCAGCCTGAACGGGCACCGGGACAGGCACTGTCGAGGCATCCGTAAGGCTGGCCAGATAGACGCTCATCGCCGAGATATCGGATGCGGGCAACTCCTGAAGGTTCGCCACAACCTCGGCCATTGGCCCCGCTGCCGAGGCGATTGCGTCGCTATGGCCGGTTTGCAAATAATCGCGATAGGTCTGTTCGCTCCAGCCGCGCGATGCAGCGGCCGCACCGGCAAGCGGCGGCGCATACCAGCCACCCACGACAGCACCGGCCAGATGCGCCTTGCCCGTCTTAACTGCGCCAAGTGCATTCCGGGGCGAATGGCAGGCGCTGCAATGGCCCACTGTCTCGACCAGATAACGGCCCCGGTTCCAGTCTGCGCTTTGGGTCGCTATAGGTTCCAACGGGGTTGTGGACCCCAGAAACATCCAATTCCACACGATATTCGTTGGTCGCAGGTTCGCCGGAAACGCCATCTGAGCCGTCTGCGCTGCTTGCTGGACTGGCTGCAAGGTCTGCAAATAGGCGTAGAGGGCGAACATATCATCCTCGGTCATGCGCGCAAAATTGGTGTAGGGAAACGCGGGATACAGGTTCGTGCCATCCCGGCTGATACCGTGCCGCATTGCACGATCAAACGCATCATACGACCACGCCCCAAGGCCAGTGACCGGATCAGGCGTTATATTGGATGAATAGATCGTACCAAAGGGCGTCGCAAACGGCTTGCCACCGGCGTTTGCCGCACCGCCCTGTGCCGTGTGACAGTCTGCGCAATTGGCTGATGCAAAGACCTGCCAGCCCTGATCCAGAAGCTCCTCGGAATAGCTGGAGGCCGCAGGTGGCGTAACTGGCGCTATGGTCCGATGCAGCGGCATGGCCAGCGCCCCAAATGTCAGCGCACCGCCGATGGCCGCGACCGACGCAAGCATGCGCTTGCGCCAGCGTGGCTTGAACGGACGCGCCTGCCCAGGCTCTGCGACAGCGTAGCCTGCGCGCCGCAATTCCCCGCGCATCCGCTCGGGCGAAAACGGCACTTCACGCAGGCGGATACCTGTTGCATCGAAAATTGCATTTGCAATGGCCGAAGCCGAAGGGACAGCGGCGCTTTCGCCGACGCCAAGGGGTGGATCGCCGGGCCGCTCGATCAGCATCGTCTCGATTTCGGGCGTTTCGGGAAAGGTCATGATCGGATAGTTTGCCCAGCTTTGCTGGGTCGGGGTGATCTGGTCGAACGTCACCTCCTCGCTCAGCACTCTGCCGGCAGTCTGATGCACGTTTCCATGAATTTGTTGGCGCACACCATCCGGGTTAATGACCATTCCCTGATCTTGCCCGACAAAGACACGGGTGAGAGTAACCTCGCCAGTTTCGGTATCGACCGCCACGTCACACACCCAAGCGGCTGCAGCCGCGGCAACACCGGGAAAATTGCCATGTACATAGGTGGCATAGGCAAATCCCTGACCGTAGGCCATACGCCCCTCGTGGCGCAGGCGGGGGCCCGCACCAGCCTGCCAGCCTGCCGCCTCGGCGGTGCGCCGGATCAGATCGGCAACGCGTGCGTCCTCGATATGATCCAGCCGGAATTCCACTGGATCGGCACCCGCCTCGGCGGCCAGTTCGTCAACGAAACACTCATGCGCAAACGTGTTAGGGAGTGCCGAGACGCCGCGAAACCAAGCCGCGCGTACGATGGGCGCCAGATCATGCACCGTGATGCGCCGGTGTGGGACGCTATAGGGTGGGATCACGGTGCGGTCGCCCATCTCGACGGGCTGAGGATGATTGCCGATGGCACCGGTCAACAAAAGCGCCAGATTGGGGCCGCGATTGGAGGGATACCACGTGTCCAGACGGTAAGCGTGAAAGCGGCCATCCTTCAACCCGCCCTCGACGTCCATAATCTGGGCAGATCCCTTGGGTTCCCACAGAGTTTCCTGTGCACGGGTCAGTTGAACCCGCACCGGGCACCCCACCGCGCGCGAAAATACCAGCGCGTCCCCCGCCACATCATCGGCGCAGTTGCGCCCATAGCAGCCCGCAGCCTGATAGCGGCGCACGTCGATTTCTTCGGGCTCCAGCCCGGTCAGCACCGCCAGATCAGCGCGCAGCATGTGCGGATTCTGGCTACCGCACCAGACGACGGGCGCGCCATGCGCCCAATCGGCCACCGCGCAGGACGGTCCGATCGAGCCATGCAGCTGATAGGGCCAGACATAGCTGCGTTTCAGATGCGTGTCCGCGCTGTGTAGCGCACTGTCGATATCGCCGGCCACGTCCAGCACACGTTCCTTGCTGGGCTGGCTGCGGATGGTGTCGCCCAGCTGCTCCATGTCAGGCAGCGGTGGGGGCATGCGCCAGTGAACTGGCAGCGCCTCGGCCAAGTGCCGCGCCAGATCGGGGCGCGTGGCGACCACGCCCAACAAATCTCCGCGCCGCACCACAGCGACAAAGCCATCGCGCCCGGCAATTGCAGCTTCGTCATAACCGATAAGGCTGTGGCCGACAGAATCGCCGCTGTCACGTCCGGCATACGGGGGGCGAATGACATGGCCATGCAGCATGCCATCCACTTTGACATCATGGATATAGGTGAATTCACCGCGCGCTTTGGCCAGAAGATCAACACGGCCAGCCTTTCGTCCAACGATACCGTACTCTGCAGGGTCTTTTAGAGGCGCGCCTTCATCCAGCGTCAGACGTTCGCCCTCGTCTTCTAGCAATGCGCCAAAATGAACAGCCCTGTCACCACTGCTGGCTTGCCCATCGCTTAGCTGCACTTCGGCCGGGGGCACGTTCATGCGCCGCGCCGCCCGCTCGACCAGATCACGCCGCAAGGTGGCGGCGGCATGGCGCAGTGGGATCGCCGAGACCTGAATTGTCTCTGATGCGATGGTCGGCCCCTGATCCGGGGTCAGAGCGGTGTCGCCCAGCACCATCGTGACAGCAGCCAGCGGCAGGTCCAACTCTTCGGCAACGATCTGCGCCAGTGCGGTTCCGATACCCTGCCCCAGATCGACATGGCCGCAATATCCCTTGACCTGCCCCGCACTGTCCATCGAGACAAAAACCCGGCCTGCGGCGTCGAAAACCTTCAACACTCTGCAATCGTTCATTTATCCGCCCTCATCAGCTGGGCCGCGCGCAGAACCGAGGCAACGATCTCGGTATGCGTGCCGCAGCGGCAAAGGTTATGGCGGAGTGCCTGTTTGACATCATGCGCGCTGGGATCAGGATGACGCCTTAAGAATGCGACAGCGGTCATGATCATGCCATTCATGCAATAGCCGCATTGAGCGCCTTCCATCTCGACAAATGCCGCCTGCACATGGTGCACCTCACCATCGGTGATCAGCCCTTCGAGAGTCTGAATATCGCTGCCGTCGGCGTGAACCGCGCGCAGAACGCAAGCGCGGGCAGGGGCACCATTAACCAGAACCGTGCACGCGCCACATTGCGCCATGCCACAGCCGTATTTGGCCCCGGTCAAATCACAGTCCTCTCGCAGAATGTCGAGCAACGTGCGATCTGGGTCCACCTGCATAACGCAAGCCTTCCCATTGATGGTAACCGCTATCTCCAACCCACTCACAGCGCCCTCCCCTGGCACATGGTAATGCGTACACAAACGATACAGCGGCACGCCCGCCCTGCACAAAATATTTATAATCCGTCCGGACGTGCAAACGCAGCACGTGCGAATGCTTGACATTTTGTTAGTATACGCATTAATTGTTAAAAGCAAGGATTAAGGAGGATTTTGTATCATGAAAGCCTGTCGCATAGGACAGATCGTCCCCAGCTCGAACGTTACTATGGAGACAGAAATTCCCGCGCTCCTGCGTGCCCGCGAAGCCGTGGCACCCGAGCGGTTTACATTTCATTCGGCGCGTATGCGCATGAAAAACGTGACCAAAGACGAATTGGCAAAGATGGACAGCGACAGTGACCGCTGCGCGCTAGAATTGTCTGATGCCCGCGTCGATGTGCTGGGCTATGCCTGCCTTGTCGCGATCATGTCGATGGGGCACGGCTATCACCGCGCATCGTCCGAGCGGCTGCACAACGCCACCAAAGAAAACAACGCGCCAGCGCCCGTCGTAAGCTCGGCCGGGGCGCTTGTAGAAGGCTTGCATGCAATGGGGGCCAAGAAAATCGCCATCGTCGCACCCTATATGAAGCCGCTGACGGAAATGGTGGTCGATTACATTCGCAACGAAGGGTTTGAAGTAGTTGATTATCGCGCGCTGGAAATTCAGAACAATCTGGATGTGGCCGCGCATGATCCGATGAACCTGCCAGACATCGTGGCCGGCATGGATACCTCCGAGGCCGACGTAATCGTCTTGTCAGCCTGCGTCCAGATGCCGTCGCTGCCCGCCGTACCGAAGGTCGAGGCACAGTCCGGCAAACCCGTTCTGACCGCAGCCGTCGCGACCACATGGTCGATGTTGAAGGCGCTTGATTTGGACACGCGGGTACCGGGTGGCGGCGCGCTGCTCTCGGGCGCATACTAAGGAGACGTATTGATGACTACAGGATATAATCTTCACGCCAACGGCATCCGCCAGCACTTGGTTCACACCTCAGGCAACGGCCCGCAGATGCTGATCGTGCCGGGCATCACGTCGCCCGCGATCACTTGGGGCTTTGTCGCCAAGGGGCTGGCGCAGAATTTCGATGTCCATGTGCTGGACGTGCGCGGACGTGGCCTGAGCGAAACGGGCGACTTGGATTACAGCCTTGATGCGATGGCTGATGATGCAATTGCCGTGGCCGATCAGATGGATAACCCGATCGTGCTGGGCCATTCCATGGGCGCACGCACAGCGATACGGGCCGCTGCTAAAAACCCAGCGCCTTTCGCAGGTCTGGTTTTGGTTGATCCACCCGTGTCGGGTCCGGGTCGGCGCGCGTATCCATCGCCTTGGCCGTGGTATCAGAACTCAATCCTCGCGGCGCGCAAGGGCTGCTCGGCTGAGGATATGAAGGAATTTTGCCCAAGCTGGAGTGACGAGCAACGCGCGCTGCGCGCCGAGTGGCTGCATACCTGCCATCTGGGCGCGATCCGCATTGCCTATGATGGATTTCATACCGACGATATCCATGCAGACCTGCCCAACATCAGCTTGCCAATGCGACTGGTCGTCGCCGGGGGCGCGCCCGTCATTCAGGATGAAGACGTGGCCGAGATCAAAACACTGGCGCCCGGTATCGATGTGCGCACAGTTGACGGTGCGGGTCATATGATCCCTTGGGACGATCTTGACGGCTTTTTGAATGCCGTGCTGGATTTCAAAGCCTGATAAAAACACCGCAATAGGGAGGAGCCGACCGATGGACCAAGCTAGCTTTGCCGAGATCTGCCTGCACCAGTTGAAAATGTCTGGCGTGCACGAGGGCGAGAAACTCGTCGTTTTGACCCAAGGCAACGAGCGTCTGGATTATGCCGATGCCTTTATGGCCGCGGGCCAACGCATGGGCGCGAACATGTATCACATGCGCCTGCCCGCGCCGCTGCCAACAGGCGGATGGGCGGTGGGCCAGACTGGCCTTGCTGCAATGCCCGATGCCGTAGACGCACTGAAGGCGTGCGACATGCTCATCGACTGCGTGTTCCTTTTGTTCTCGCCTGAGCAATTTGCGATCCAAGATGCCGGAACCCGCATTCTGACCGCAGTGGAGCCGCCAGAGCTGTTGGCGCGGATGCTACCCAGCAAAGAACTGCGCGAAAAGGTAGAGATCGGCGCGGAGTATCTGTCCAAGGCCAAGGTCATGCGCATCACCTCGCCGCATGGTACGGACGTCACCTACAAGTTGAACACCTATGAAACGGTCGCCGAATATGCCTGTACCGATACGCCGGGCCGGTGGGACCACTGGCCGTCGGGCTTTGTGTTTACCGGCGGTGACGATGACGGGGTCGACGGTCAGATTGTCGTCGCGCCCGGTGATATCCTGCTTCCGCAGAACATGTATGTCCGCGATCCGATCACCTACACGATCGAAAAGGGTTGGATCACCGACATTCGCGGCGGCCTCGACGCAGAGCTGGTCAAATCCTACATGGAAGCGTTCAACGATCCGCGCGGCATGGGGATGAGCCACGTGGGCTGGGGTATGAACCCCGCCGCCAAATGGCACGGCATGACCCCCGGCGAATTTCCCGGTGGCATGGGCATGGAGCCGCGCAGCTATTACGGTAACGTCATGTTCTCGACAGGCCCCAACAACGAGTTGGGCGGATCGAATGACACCGCCTGTCATCTGGATATTCCGATGCGGGGCTGTTCGCTGTTTCTCGACGACGCGCCAATCGTCATCGACGGCGATCTGGTGGTTAAAGACATGCAGATGGACCGCCACTGATGTCGCAGCAAGAAACCTATGCCGCCGCAGGGTTCGGCCAAACCGTCCCGCGGGGCACCCGGCCTGCTGTCTTGGTGGTGGACTTCACCTATGGATTCACCGACACGCAGTATCCGACAGCCGCCGATATGAGCGCGCAGATCGCCGCCACCCGACGCCTGACCGATCTGGCACGCAGCAAAGGGTATCCGGTGATCTACACTGCGATTGCCTTTCACGCAGGCGAACTCGGCATGCTGCCGTGGCTCAAAAAGGCCACTGGCATGGCCGCACTGCGCGAAGGCTCGCGATTGGTCGAGATTGACGCGGCGACGGGCATCCAGCCCAGTGATCCGGTGGTCATCAAGAAAGGCGCATCGGCGTTCTTTGGCACGTCAGTGGCCGCCATGTTGACTGGTGCAGAGGTTGACACGCTGATCGTCACTGGCGCGACCACATCGGGCTGTGTACGCGCCACAGCGGTAGACGGGGTTCAGTCGGGGTTCAATATCCTTGTCCCTGCCGATTGTTGCGCCGACCGGGCCCAAGCCCCACACGATGCAGCGCTATATGATATTGATCAGAAATACGGGGACGTCGTTTCCGCCGATGATATCTATGATTATCTCAGTTTAGATTTGTCGCGCAAATAGGAAATCTGCCACGCTTCATCTGCATGGCACTGCCAAGTGGTTTTGTAGGTGTTGCACCGCCCCTGCGCCCACAGGGCCGGGGCAATGATTGTTCACCGTCGGACGGAGTTTCATTTCATACGGATGTGATTGAAGGTTGCAACGGCTTTGATGATGTAACCGCCCCCCGACGGCATCGATGTGCCAAGGTGGGTCTGCAATGATCCACAAAAAGGAGAGCGGTCATGTCGGATATTATCACAGTCGGCCTCGATTTGGCGAAGAATGTGTTCCAAGTGCATGGAGCTGACGGCGCAGGCCGAGCGGTTCTGCGCAAGAAGTTACGACGAACGCAGGTTCTGGCGTTCTTCAGCCAACTTCCGCGATGCATGGTTGCGATGGAAGCGTGCGGCGGTGCCCATTTCTGGGGCCGTGAGATTGGCAAGTTGGGCCACGAAGTCCGATTGATTCCACCCGCTTACGTCAAGCCCTTCGTTAAACGCCAGAAGAACGATGCTGCGGATGCCGAGGCTATTTGTGAAGCCGCAGTGCGCCCGTCGATGCGTTTCGTTCCGGTGAAGAGCGAAGATGTGCAGGGCGCGGCTTTGGTATTCCGGGTTCGGGAGCTGCTGATCCGCCAGCGCACTCAAACGATCAATGCGCTTCGCGGCCACCTGACGGAGTTCGGAGAGGTGGTTCCACAGGGCGCAGCGAACGCAGCGCGCCTGAGTGCAATCATAGTGGACCCGGCAAGCGGCTTGCCCGAGGAAGCCCGGGCAACGCTGCTGGTCCTGATCGAGACGAAGATCCGCCTCGACGACCAGATTGCCAAACTCAACGCTGAGATCAGCCGGCGTGCCAAAGAGAATGAGGTGGCGCGCAGGCTGATGACGATCCCGGGCATCGGGCCGTTGATCGCTACGGCTTTGGTTGCTCTCGCGCCGCCCGCTGAGACCTTCCGCAGAGGGCGCGATTTCGCGGCTTGGCTCGGTCTTGTGCCGCGACAACACTCGACAGGCGGCAAGCAGCGGCTCGGAGCGACGACGAAGATGGGGGAGCGATCTCTCAGGCGATTGCTGATCATTGGCGCCAACAGCGTCATCATAAAGCAGCATGTTCATCCGATGGCACAGCCGGGCACTTGGCTGAGAGGAATGCTGTTGCGCAAGCCGCCAATGCTGGTGCGCGTTGCGCTGGCGAACAAGATGGCGCGGATTGTCTGGGCGCTGATGGTGAAGGGCGAAGTTTACAGAGCTCCGGCTGCAGCGGCGTAAGCCGACTGACAGCCGCGAGGACGTCGGAGCGGAGGAGGGCAAGGAGTTGTATGGCGCAACGGTCGTGAGACGGGATTGGGGAAACCAGTGTGCAACAGAGTGCCTTTGAGCACGCGGCTTTGATCTGGACCTGATCTTCGAACACCATACGGGCCCGCGACATCTGTGAGGTCGCATCATGAGGCCGGACATATGTCAGCACCCGACGGCGCGCCAAAATCAGCTCTGAAAATACCTCTTGCGTTAGGGGCGGTTACATATGTTGCACAAATGGGCTTGGGGGATTCATGTTTTGAACCCAGCATGATGGTTGGAAGGGATGAGCAGTTGGGTCCCTACGAAGTACAAGACCACAAATTGGTCATCTTACAATAACAGCTTGAAGCAGCGTGGCTCCCTATTGATTTGGCTCGATCCGGAGATGGTATGAACCAGACCGGGTTTACCGGAGACGATTTAGTTCCTATTCTGCGGCGAGAGTAACAGTATTCAGGCTGTCATAGAAGTTCCTTTCTGCTTGTGCTGGAGCGATGTATCCGATGGGCCCGAAACGACGTTCGTGATTGAACCAGTGGACCCAATCGAGCGTGGCAAATTCGACGTCTTTCTTGCCTTTCCACGGCCCCTCGTGTTGGATGACTTCGGCCTTGTAGAGACCGTTGATTGTCTCGGCCATAGCATTGTCATAGCTGTCACCAATGCTGCCGACTGATGGATCTATTTTGGCTTCCTCGAGACGCTCGGAGTACTTTATTGACAAGTATTGAACGCCTCTGTCGCTATGATGGGTAAGGGTCTTGGGATCTGGTTGACGTGCAGCTAGCGCCTGATCGAGAGCATCAAGTACCATCTGGGCATTGGGAGACGATGAGACCTTCCAGCCCACGATGTAGCGCGCGAAGACATCAATGATGAACGCCACATACACGAAGCCTACTGCGGTTCTGACGTAGGTTAAGTCAGCAACCCACAAGATGTTTGGAGCTGGTGCTTTGAATTCTCGGTTCACCTTGTCCTGTGGGCACGGCAAAGCCGGGTTACTCTTGGTCGTTATGACCTTTCCACGTGTAATCCCCTGATACCCCATGCTTTTCATCAGGCGTACAACCGTGCAGCGGGCGACCAAAGTCCTCTCTTCAATCAAGTCATGCCAGATCTTTACAGCGCCATATCGTTTCCTGCTCTTCTCCCAATAGTGCTCAATCCTAGTCATTATGAAGGTGTCACGTTTTGCTCGGTCCGACGCCTTGTCAGGATCTCGCTCAATCGATTTGTGGTGGAAATAAGTGGATGGCGCGATCGGCAAGACCTTGCAAATCGCCTCGACGCCAAGATGATCACGATGCTCGTCTATAAACATGATCATCTCTTGAGTAGGTGTTCCATCCCGGATGATCACATTTCCCCTCGGCGATCTGCGTTGTTCATGGCAAGATCTGTTCTGAGGGATTTTCGGGACGGGGGACGACAATGCTGATCCATCTT
>Ga0307957_1001596_pt1 | contig 10802 bp, 8 predicted proteins | sample OrgLakmetagen490_FD_201830 | JGI IMG/M metagenome (GOLD analysis project Ga0307957, IMG submission 201830) | Saline water microbial communities from Organic Lake, Antarctica - #490 | ecosystem: Environmental > Aquatic > Non-marine Saline and Alkaline > Saline | place: Antarctica: Organic Lake... | reverse complement strand
TATGCAGCCCTGTCTATTTCTCTCAGCCGCCTATCCGGCGGGGGGGGACAGCGCCAATGTCGTGGAAGCTACATACGATCTCTCAGCCGCCTATCCGGCGGGGGGGATGTATCGCACCAGCGCCATTGCCCGCAACGTTCTCTCAGCCGCCTATCCGGCGGGGGGGGGCGAAAGCGATACGCGGGCCTACTACGACAATCTCTCAGCCGCCTATCCGGCGGGGGGGGAGCACCCGGATCTTGACCCGCCAATCCATGTTCTCTCAGCCGCCTATCCGGCGGGGGGGGACGTGTTGTCGTCGTTCATGCGGGCCACTGCTCTCTCAGCCGCCTATCCGGCGGGGGGGTCGACTCGCTCAAGGACCAGATCGCAGCTATTTCTCTCAGCCGCCTATCCGGCGGGGGGGACCTCTTGCCCGAAGGTCAGATCCTCAACCTTTCTCTCAGCCGCCTATCCGGCGGGGGGGGAGTCCAACATTCGGCTACTTCGGGAGCGGATTCTCTCAGCCGCCTATCCGGCGGGGGGGGTCATGTGTCAGTCTCCCTGTTGCGTGTGACGTCTCTCAGCCGCCTATCCGGCGGGGGGGTCTATCTCTGCTGGGCGATCCCACCGCAGATATCTCTCAGCCGCCTATCCGGCGGGGGGGTTGCCGGTAGCGGCCGCAATAGCCGCCTATCCGGCGGGGGGGGCCCCGCCTGCGCGGCACGCTTTACCCTTTGCTCTCTCAGCCGCCTATCCGGCGGGGGGGAAGAAATGGCATTGCGTGAAGCCTTCCAGATCTCTCTCAGCCGCCTATCCGGCGGGGGGGGACGTGGCGGGCTATGCGGCCTGCGGTGGTGATCTCTCAGCCGCCTATCCGGCGGGGGGGATGTGGCGTTCAGCCTGTATCAGAGGGCCAAATCTCTCAGCCGCCTATCCGGCGGGGGGGCCTCCCTTTTCTTTTGAAAGAAAAAGGTTATTAACGCCTTAGAAGTCAACCTTCATATTAACCATCTTTTCAAACAGCACACCCAAGCTATTGTTTTTTTTTGGACTTTCCGAAGGCCTCAAAAAGATCCCCCGGCTTTCCCCGGGTGAACCCGGTAAGCGGAGTATAGGTCATCTCGGTTTTCAGGTCATCCCCATAGATCGGAATGCTGACCCGGAAAAGCTCACGAATATCCATGCTAGACATTTCCGAAAGCCCCTCCGAAAGCTCGAGCCAGCCTCGGGTTGCCATATCCTCGAACAAGCAACTGACGTCATAGGGATCGTCGGTATGAAGCATGGCTCCGGCCTCCCGAAGCGCGCTCTCGCGGGTTCCGGGCGCAAGGTCAAAAAACCAGCCCGCATCCTCTGGTCTGTCCCCGATCTTGCAGAACAGGACCTCGCGGGTCTCGGAGCGCCGAAACCTTCTGGTGCGCGTCATCGTCAGGTTCCAGCGGGCATTCTGATGCAGGATATACCGGCCCAAGGGATCCCGCTCATCGGTCGAGAGCATCTGTTTTCGCAGATGCGCCTCGGCATCCCGGAGCGGGAAGGGTGTGTCATCCGACAGGAGCGGCTCTGCGGTGATCACCCGGAAATCCGTCTTTCCTGCCAGGTCCACGAACCGCCTACCCTCGAATCCCAAAAGCTCGTCGCTCCTCGAAACCCTCGTTTCCTGGGCCGGATTAGTTTCCACCCCAGGCATGGATAGAGCCCCGCCCTGCATGGCGATCGGACTGCGCCCAAGGATCAGGACATTCGGGTGGTCTCCGGTGGCCGGACGGTGGCGCCGCACACGCCCGGCGGACTGGATAATCGTGCGGGTCGAGATTGGGTCGAGGATCGCCCAGTCGAAATCCACGTCATTCCCAGTCTCGATGACGGGGGTGGTGACGACGATGATCTCGATCTCCCGAACACCGACCTCCTGAGCCTTATCGAAAACCCCCTCGACGTTGCAGAGGGAGCGCACACCCGCCTCCGGATCGCCCCCCTTGCGGGTCAGGGCGCGTTTCAGTCGGGTTTCGATATACCCCCGATGAAGACGGGGCATTTGGGCATGCAGGCAGACCAGAACCCGGAGACGACCCCCGAGATCCCCAGAGCGCATCTGAACCGACAGGGCGGCGGTATGAGCGATCCTCGTCATGCGGACCATCCCGACCGAGACCCGGAACCCCTCGATATCGACTGCGTTGAGATCGTGAAGCCGTGAGCAGCCCTGATCGACCTGATCAACCAGCTCCGCCCAGTCATCACAGGCGGGGAGGACCTCACTGCGGCGCAGGGCGGGTGCCGTACGCATCCCCGCGAGGATCGAGGATCGACACTGATCGAGAATCCGGGATAGGCCCTCATCCTCCAGATTGGTGAAAACGGATTCGGGGGCGTCCCCGCAAAGCAGAAGATTCACATGGGTGGACGTCCCGCTCGCCTGTGCATGATCCGCCCAGCCCTGACTATAGGCCAGATGCAGGGCCTCCGCGATATCCGGGGTCAGGGTGGCTGACATGATGATCACCCGACGACCCGCAGCCCCGGCCTGAAAGATCAGCCGACCAATGGCGGCCAGATCCTCGCCGTCATACTGGTCGATCTCGTCCAGGATAATATCCGAGGTCATCAGTCGCAGGGACTGAAGCAGGAAGCGGGAATTGACCGGGGCGGCCACCCCCATCAGATGATCAATCGTCCCGACCATGATCGGGGCCTGCAGGAGGCGACGACCGGCCCCGGAGTGTTTTCCGGCCTTCTCAAGGACCTGGTCGAGAAAGGCCGGTAGCCCGCGGTCCGTGTCAATGGATAATCCCTGAAGCCAGCGCTCCTCCCGTTCGTCACCCTCTTCAGGAACACGCCCCTCCGGGTCTTCGACCCGAAGCCATTCCGGTAGGCTAACAAGGCTCTCCGAGCCTTCTCTCGATACGGTTGGTGCCTCCTCATCCTTCGGATCGCGGAAGTCCAAGGGGGGATCCCCCACAATAACCGAGATGTCCCCGGACGCGAAACCCAGATCCTCCACATACTCCTTTGCGGATTGGGTCGCGAGGACCCGCAGACCGAGCCCGAGGCTCATCCGCAGATATCGGCGTTCCGGGATGGTGTCCCCCATCGCGGCACCGGCCAGGATGGTCGGCGCCCCACGGGTCTTGCCCGTACCGGTCCCGGCCAGGATTGCGGCGAAGAACCCCCCCTCACGCTTTTCGCACATCGTGCGCGCGGCCCTTGCGGCGTGACCTTGCCAAGCGAAGCGGAGAATCGGGGAAGGTTCAGGAAAGGCGATGTCGGTCGGGAGGGCGGGTTCATCTAGCGCCGGATACCGGTCCCGAAGAGCATGGGTCATCTCATGGGCAAAGCGGGAATACCGATAGACCCGTTTGACATGCCGGGACAGGCTATCGGCCGGAACAAACCCGTTCATGCCTTTTGTCGTGTTCGCAAGATGATCCGGCGTCTTTTCGTTCGGGGTCTTCTTGGCGGACCCCAGATGATCAGCAAACATCAGGGAAGCGCGAAGCGCGATATCCCCACTGGCAGGGATGACGTCCGGTCTCAGGCGTCCCGCCTCTGATCGAAGCGCCTCCAGCCACCAGCCCTCATGCCAGAAGGGGGTACCCAAGGCGATGGCGAGGTCCGCGTCGCGGTTCAGGGGGCTCTCGAAGCGAACATGGCGTTCTGCAAGAAGCACCAGATGGGAATTATCACCTGACGGGAGGCGATGGTGAGTCAGAATCAGCATCCCGATCAGATGGGACAGGCTCCCCTCGCGGTTGATGAACCTGAACGCAAGACGGCTTTCCGGGTTGTTATGGGCGTCCCGAAGAAACTGGCGCACCCTTTGGCAAGCCTCGTCGAGCGCCGCCGGGGTCAGGTTGGTCAATGCGGTTGACAGGTCCGTATCCGGGGTGTCCCCGAACAGTTCATCCCAGACCGCTGCGGACAGGAGTTCATGGCGGACGGCATCCGCCTCCGACTTCCCGCCCGTCAGGGCGCGGTGCAGCTTGGCCTGAAAAAGGTTGGTGGCCTTTCCCAGATCATGAAAGAGAGCCGCGATGCCTACCGCAGCGGCACCGGAGCGCGCCGCATCCTTCAGGGCGGCGCCGCGCCGAAAATCCGACGGATGCGAGGAAATCGGCACCACTCCTTCCTCCGAGAACGCGTGACGCGAACCGATCCTGATGATGGGTTTGCGGCTCTCCGAACTGCTGCGTATCTCGTGCAATACGACCGCGGTGTTCCGCGTCGCGCGTTTGCGCAGTTCCTTTGCGACCCGGTCCAGACAGGCATTGGTGGCCTTGCCGCGCCAAGTCCTGTCCCCGATACGCCAGAAATAGCGGTCCAGAACCTTGGCAACCCGATCGCGTGATTGCTTTTCCGAGCGGCATACCGCGATAATCTCACGCATCGGGTGCCATCTTCTGCGAGTCCTTCTGCGGAGATGCGGCGGCAATCATCCGCTCCACGGTCCCGATTGCCTCCTTGAGGATTTCCCGATCATCAAAGGCGTTGATCAGCCGCCCCCGGAACCCCCTTTCAGCCTCCTTTGCGTCCTTCTCCTTGGCCAGGGAGAAGGCAATTGGCAGGACCATCGCGTCCTTGAAGCTGTCGGCAATGTCAAAAACCAGCCCACCAGCACGGGTTTTCCCATGAAAAACAGACATATGTGGGGGGATCCCCAGCGCCCACAGCGCGGCCCCGGCCATCCCGTAGCAAAGGTAATTCCCGTGATCGATCAGGCGATTTACCAGCCTGATCGGGTCGGCTTCGCCGCGCGTCACCTCACCTGCCCCTGCCTCACGTCGGAATGAATGACCCTTGGGAAGACCGGACATTCCGGAGAATTCTGCATAACAGGCCTTGGAGAAGTTCCCCTCAAACCCGAGAAGTTGGGTGATGTCCCCGCAGGCGTCAAAGCTGGCGTCAAAACGGGCGCAGGTCATATTCAATGCGCTCGCATCACGCACCCTAAGCCATTTCTGCGCCCCGGCACCTCCGATCCGGCGCATTCGTGCAGTCCGGTCCTGCATCACTGCTTTGGCTGCGAGAAGGGATTTCGAGGGATCGAGATAGATCGGAAGCATTTCTCGAAAGTGCTTGGTTGAACTGTAGGTGGTCAAACTGCCCATGTGCAGAGGGGTCCCCCCGCTCCCGGTCACCGCCAGATGAACACCCTCCTCGCCCAGAAGCCGCATCGCATCTTGGGAAATCGATGTGCCCTGGCCGATAAATAAAACCGAAAGGTTCACATGGGGGATGTTGTATTCCCGACGGTGCTCGTCATCCGTGATATGGTAGACGACCCGGTCCCCCTCGACATGGATGCGGGCGCGCTCAAGATAAAGCGCACCTTCCCGATCCGTCACCAGAAGGCGGGGTCCACCCTTATGCTGCATCATCCGCCTCACGGACCGATTCTGGCAATACCGGAAGCATCGCGGGCGCGGAGGCACCGGAAAGACCATATGTGGACACCATCAGCGGGGCATCCGTAAACTCCCCAACTACCTCTCGGACGTGCAGAACGGCGTCCCCATGATCGATGATCAGGGCCTTGACGTCATGACCGCGAGGTTTGACCGGTTTCCCGAGGGGTTTTCCACGCCGCGCCGCACGGGCCTCGCTGCGCCGGATCCAGCCCGGGGTATGCTTCTCGCAGGTTCGATCTCGTATATAGGCCGCACCGACCATTCCCGGTTCGGTAAAGGCCTCCCCGATCTCCGCCTCATCGAGCATCCCTCGACGCTTGAGGGTAATGACACCTTCCAGCCCCAAGAAGGCATTCAGGGAACCCTCGGAACCGATAAGTTCAAGATCATTCCCCGGAAGCATGGTCTCCCTTCCCATCTTCATGGTCGGGAAAGCGACAGCGATGAAATCCTCCTCCGAACCGTGGCGATTGGCATGATGGACCGCGCGCAGGCCGGCGGTCAGGACATCACCCGCCGCGCCTAGCTCGATCACCGCCCGAACCGGACGGATCAGGAGGCGGGCGCTGCCCTGGCACCGCCCTTTTCCTGCGTTCAGGGCGCTCATCCGTTGACCTCCGCCTTCTTGCCGCTGGCTCCGAAGACCCCGCCACGGATCAGGTTGGCCATAACGAAATGGGCATCCCCGGAGATTTCCTCGGGGCTGTTCGCGGCCTCGACCCCAGTAATGAGGGTCTCAGCTTTCGCGCGAAGGTCATAGAAACTGCGCTTCGATTTCGGATCACGCAACACGGCACTTGTCTCCTGAACGCCGCCATAGGGATTGACCGAGATCGGGGCCTCATGTTCCTCGCTACCATGCCAGATATCGATATGGCGAAGCCCGGCGCCAATCTTCTGGGAGTGCATCGAGGCCTGCATCAGCTCACGGCCCCCGTGGAAGGTCGGGAGCTTCGCGAACACCCGGCTCAGCTGTTTGTCCGCCTTCTCCTCACGGACATATTCCTGCGAAGGGAAGATCTCCTGTCCGGGTTCCATGGCCGCGTTCCACTCGACCTTCACAACGAAGGCCTCCTGGTCCTCGTTCGACAGGCCATGCGCGACCCCATCGATCAACTTGTCAATTCCCTCTTGGTCACCTTCGACCATGGCCGCGACCAGATCATCACGGGTGGCGGGGGTGTCCAACTTCAGAAGAAAAGAATTGAAAACCAAAATCGTACCATCACCGGTTTTGACCCGGACCGCCATCGCATCCGACTGGAACCGGTTGCGCCAGGCAAATCGGGCGTTTGTGATGTTCCAGATGTAGAGCAATGCGAGGGTCCGGAACCCCCCCGCAGTGCGATACGCGGTCGCCAAACGCTCATAGGCCGCACCGACATCCGTGTTGTTGCAGGCATGCGGCCGCAGCGAAAGCGGCATGAAGCGGATCGAGAAGGACAGACGGACCCCGTCATGGCCCTGTGGGATGACCGCATATTCCACGGATTGCGGGTTGCTCAGGCCGGGGTTCTTCGCTTTGTCCTCGGAGGACTGGCCGCGAACCCCTTTTTCGAGGATCTCGACCGGGGTCAGAACCCCGGGGTGGTCTTCGGAGGTGGCAAAGAACAGCCCCTCGGTGATCTGGACGGAACGTGCGAAGGCGAGCATGCCCGTCTCGAGCGACAGGGCGGTGGGGGACTTAGCCATGGGTGATAACCTCCTTGGGCTGTTCGGAATTGGTGGATTCGGGGTGATAATCCGGGTGACCGAGGACGAGTTTCCCGCGCGCGTCCCAGGACCAGAACAGGGCATTCAGCCCAGTCATGGTCAGATCCGTCAGGCGCTTGTTGCGCACTGATACCAGTTCGGCGATTCCCAGAACCGGCTCGGCAAAAACATGCGGGATATCCTTGCTCCGGGTCCGGATCCGCTGCGGAACCGTTTCCGGATCTTCAAGCAGGCGATAGCCCACCGCCGAGGGCACGATCCAGCCGAAGCCTAGCGGACGATCCGCCGGAAAAAGGGTCTCGGCGATCCGAGCAAGACCGGGCTGCTCCGGGGTTAGATCTCCTGAAGTGATAAACCGTCGCTCCGCCGTTTCGGGCCGGATCATCGCATAACCCCGGCGCAAACCCCTGAAGGCAGATCCGTCCGGAGTGACAGAATGGACCTCGACCTTGTCGTTCTGGATCAGCCCTCCGGCGATACGGCGCCCGTCTATGTGCGAACGAAGGGCGCTCTCGCTCTCACAACCCGGCAGATGCAGAAGAAGGGAGACCTCGACCGTTCCGGTCAGATCCTCCATCATCTCGATAGGCACAAACGATTCCGGCTCATCCTTTTTTCGACGCTCATTTCGCCCCATCTCCGGCTTCGTGCGGCCCTCCGAGATACCGACCCGGTGCAGGATCGGGATCACCCGAGCGCTCCAGGGGGAAAGCCTCATAGTCCTGGCCAGAAGGTCCCCCAGACCGAGGAATGAAAGGGGACTTGGAAGACCAGCTGCATAGTCATTCATGATGAGGTTCACCCGGCTGGCCCGGATACTCCTCAGAACATATAGATCACGAATATGGGTCATGCTTGGGCCTCATGGACAGTCTGGCCCTTACGAAGACGATCCTCGAAATGCGGGCTGGTCAGGGCCTTGCGGGCGCGATCATAATTCTGGTCCCAGTGCCGGCGGATCAGTATATGTGCCACGTTGGGAGGCTCCGGGAGGCGTTCCTCATTCATCTCTTGGCGCTCGGCAAAGTGTTTCGCATCTGCAAGCGTATCACGGATGAACTCCGACGCATCCCGAATCAGGCGATCCGCAGTGCGATCGAGGGCGGCGCGAGTATCCTCGTTGTTGTAGACGGCATCCGCCTCCAGCATGTCCGCATAGCGCAGGACCCAGACCGATACCTCGTCGTCCCGCCAGCGTGGAAAGCCGCCACCATGGACATACCGATAAAGCTCGGCCTCGCCCTGGTGCATCGTGGGCGGCATAGTGGCCAGAAATCGAACCCGTGGGCCGCCGATGGCACCAGAGATGTTCTGGGGCTTCGAACTGACTGCGAGGTCAATCCACCTCCCCCGATTGATTCTCGGACCCTCCGGATCCTTCTTTTTGTACCGCCGCTTCCCTAGCTCCCTCATGCCTCCAAAAGTCATGGCGGGTGAAACCGGTGTGATCTGCAAATCCCCACCACCCGGGCGCGGGATGAAGATAATCGGAAACTCGCCCGCTCCGAGCTTCAGGGGCGTTTTGGGGTCAGAGAGAAGAATTTCTCGTAGCGCTTCCAAGACTTCATCCCCGAAAACCTCTGCGAAGGCCCTGAGTACCGGGCCAGAATGATCCTCCGCATTGAGGATATGATCCACCACGGACATGGATGAATGCCCGAGCAACTCGAGCGGGCGAAATACCACCTTGCAGAAGGGTATGTCCGGGGCATTCACCGAGGGGATAATGGAGGATTTCCCGTTCGCTTCAGGATCATCAAAACGAAGCACCGCATGGTCCCCGTCAACCCGGGGGCTGACCAACTTGATAAGGTGGCTCCCGCTTTTTTCACAAATCCGGGTTGCGACCTCTGCGGTCAGGGGTTTTTTGAGGCAATCGCGCATAAGGCGAAATTCGGAGGCAACTTCATCAAGCGGGGTAGGCCGACCAGTGAGTTTGAAGGAAAGAAGTTCTGCCTCTTTGGGGGCGGTTGGCTCGCTCAACTCGGGGTGATCTGGGATATCTGACATAAGAAAACTCGCTTTTAGGTTGCCATAAAGTTGAGCCCTTGATATTTTCTTGTCAATATAAGAAAACTTTTAAAATGAAAGAACTATAGCCTTGAGCAAGAGAAAAGAAATCCGGTTTGGATGGATAGAGGCCTGCCTGCGATACGCAGGAGAATTCGGCGCTGCAGAAAAAATCATGTACTGCGAGACCTTTGGCCTTTCAGAGCCGAGCGCCTCGCGCCACCAGGCAGAGTTCGAGGCCGGTTTTGAAAAGAGATGCGGAGAGGTGTTTGAACGTGACGACAAGCACAGAGTGCGCGGCGGGAAGCTTAGCTTGCACGAAGATGCGCAACTACCCAGAGAACCAGTTTTCCCAAGGATGCCAAACCTGCCTCAATGGCTACAACAGAATCTAGGCGGTAATTCGTACTTTGAGGAACGTATTAGACGTCGTGATCCTGACCCTTGGGTCATGCGTCCATTGATCCGGTCTATTCGGTCCAAAATGCCCATTCGTATTAGCTACCACTCAAGAAACGGGGAAAGTGATAGAGTGGTTTCCCCGCATGCGATCATCCTAGTTGCTGAACGCATGCACATGCGTGCATTTGATCATTCGAACAATGAACACCGAGATTTTGTGCTTTCTCGTATAACAAAGGCAGAAACCATTAGTGACGGACCAAAGTATATAGGGTCTGATCAAGATATTTCGTGGGCCAATTTCAGAAAACTGGTAATCGAAGAAAAAAATGTGACTAGTGAAGAAAGCTCGCGAATTGGCGTTCGCCTTGATTTTGGCCTCGACGAGGGTGGCAATAAGACTGTTCAAGTTAGAGAGCCTCTGGTTCATTATCTGATTGATAATATGAGCGAAGCGTACTCATCGCCAATACGAATCCGCGAAGCTGGCGGCAAATCGTGACTTGTTCGTCTTGTGACCCACACCACCGCACGGATTCAAGTTTCAAGTCCAACGTTTGGTCTGAAGGCCGCGAATTCCTCGGCCATGGCTTCTTCGGGTGTTTTCCATCCGAGGGTTTTGCGGGGGCGCTGGTTCATCAGGCGCGCCACGTCGCTCAGTTCGGTCTGAGTGATATCGCTCAGGTCGGTGCCCTTACCGCGAGCGCAACCATCCTGCTCTATCGCGGCCGCGCTCTGGCGGCGCTGGGCCTGCCGGACGCCGCCATCGACGTGTTCACGCGTGCGGGCCGCCGCAAGGACCGCCCCGAGGGGCTACCGCACCAGGTCCGGTATGACAGTGCTTTGCTCTACTACGAGACCGGTCAGCGCCCCGCGCCCGCAGTGAATTCGAACGCCTCTATGCCGCCGACCCGGAGTTCGAGGATATTCGGGAGAGACTAGAGCTAGGTGTTCCATCCCGGATGATCACATAGACCCTCGGCGATCAGCGTTTTTCATGGCAAGATTGGTCCTGAGGGATATTCGGGACGGGGTGCGACCATGCTGATCCATCTTCACAAGCAGGCGACGACGACGCCCAAGGTAAGGGCTGCAATCCAGGCGAGCGATGAGCCTGCATCGACCCTGGCTGAACGCTTCGGGACGACTGAGCAGACGGTGTATAAGTGGCGCAAGCGCGACAACGTCGAGGACCGTAGCCATACACCGCATCGGTTGCAGACAACATTGACGCCCGCGCAAGAGGCCGTCGCCGTGGCCCTGCGTAAAACACTGCTGATCTCACTC
>Ga0307957_1001561_pt1 | contig 10958 bp, 9 predicted proteins | sample OrgLakmetagen490_FD_201830 | JGI IMG/M metagenome (GOLD analysis project Ga0307957, IMG submission 201830) | Saline water microbial communities from Organic Lake, Antarctica - #490 | ecosystem: Environmental > Aquatic > Non-marine Saline and Alkaline > Saline | place: Antarctica: Organic Lake... | reverse complement strand
ATAGTTACTACTTTGAGCGCCAACCTGAGAGCTAACTGCAATCATTTGTGAACGAAATTGTTTCTGAAAATCTTTGTCTTCTACTGGAACTTCTATTCCTGCAATCTCATTTGCAAAGTTTTCTACATAACTTGTGAGAAGGTCATAAGCCATAATTGAAATCTCTGGATGAGCGAGTGCAAGAAGATTATCACCTTCTTTTAATACAGGTTGAATAGAAGTCAATCGACTCGTTAATATATTATTAAAAGCTTCCGGATTAAATGTTTTTCCAACACGAATTTTTTTACTTAAATGATTCTTAATAGACTTTTCTAAGTTCTCTAGGCCAGCTCTACTTTTCGAAAAAACATAACATGACTCACATTTCAGATCTGCGATTTTCGAACTATACAAGATTTCTTTTCTTTTACTTTTTCCATAATATTTCCAGTAAAGGTTTTCATAGTATGCACCAAGTTTATCCTTAAACTGCTTCTTAATTTCGATTGATGAAGCAAACTTTTCTAGGTCTGACTCATGATTCATCATGAAAAGGTGAGTCAGTATATACTCATCAATCCATTTGTTTTCTTTTGGAATGCAACTTTTATATTTATTATAGGTAAACATCGCTTTTGTTACGTAGTCATTTGCTAAATCATAAACAATTGACTTGTTATATGAGTCTAAGTTTTTTGATTTGTCCTGGTGACAAAAAAGTTGAAGTACTATTTTTTGAATGTTCGCGGCATTCAAAAAATCTTGAAGTAGGGATGATCGAAGTGAGACTTTCTCTAAATATTCTCTTCTTTGGATTGTTTCTTTATCTGTAAACAGTGGAAAAGATTTCTTGAACCACTTAACTCCTCTTGATGAATCAAGAAGGTCAATGTAGATGATCCCCATGTTGAACGCTGCGTCTGCTCTAACTGACTTTGGATACTTTTTCTTATAGAAAATAGCTTTATATCCGGCTATCGCCTCATCTTTTTTACCAGCGACACTGAGACCTTGATATTTATTAAATAAAATATCTGCAAGGATCTTTTCAGTTTTCTTCGTGTCTTTAAAAGAGAAGTTTAAGTAACCTTTATACATAAGATTAATTTTATCTGCAATAATGTTAATTTTCTCTTTCTTGATAAAGTAATCTATTTGTTGTTTGAAAAGAGTTCTTTGTTCAGTAATTGCTTTTGGAAAACTTTCATGAAAAGCATTAATAGTCGCCTGAGACTTATCAAACCTTTCCGAAAATAGATACAATGAGAATAGTTTTGGATAAATAATGAAACTCTTTTGGGTATTCGGCCATATACTTATATGTTTTGTATAAGCATATTCAAGCTCTGTAGATTTTTCTACTTTTGATAATTTTGCAAGGTCGATACAAGAAAAGATTGAGTCGATTGCTTTCTCGTTCAGATCTAAATCACTTGCTGTCTTTTGTTGTATCTCTATCGCATTTTTATAATAAGTTAATGCTTTTTTGAATTCTGCTACAGTATATAGAGTCTCTGCAGAGTAATACAGATACTTCGAAGAGTTCTTTGTATCAAACCCAGATAAGAGATCAAAATAACTTATTATTGTTGTTAGTCTAGAGGCTGTATAGATACCGTCTTCTTTGTTGTATTCATTCTTTAAAAGTAGTTGCTGTGTACCAACTTCTTCTGAAATTTTATAAGTAATGTCTTCTTTTTGGTAATCAGTAAGTTTCAATTTACTAATTGCTTGGCTGATTTCGTGCATCTTAAACTTTTCATTAAATTGCTTGTGAAAGTCAAACTGGAAAAGTCTAAGGTCAGCTAGTTGAACATCTCTTTGTTTGGGATCAATGAACTTTTCTGTTAAAGCAATAAGCTCAATTGATTCTTCTTTGTAACCTTTATTAGAAACTTTTTTTAGATATGAAAATAAAGCGTCATATTTATCATCAACCTTACTCAGTATAAACTTTTTACCGCGTTCAATTTGCTTACCAAGAACGTAAAAATTCACAAGGCCACTCATTATCTGACCTCTGAAATCGATGTAAAAATCTTTTGATGAAAGATCATATGCATGTTCAAGAGTTGTAATTGCTTTTTCAAATTTGTGTGTTTTAAGTAGACACCAACCGTAGTTGTAGAGATTTTTTGTATGCCACTCATCATCTAAGTTTTTTGTCACAATATCATATAGCTCTACTGCTTTTTTATATTTTTTCTTATTGTAGTAATATTCTGCTAGGGAAGTCCTAGTGAGATATCTTATCTCACTTCCTTTAGGAGAAAGTGCAAGTGCTGATCTAAGATATGTAAATTCTTTTTCATCATAAGAATAATCACGAGAATTTAATGCTAGTGTATAGTAAATTGCAGGCTTGTAAGGTGATCTTGGATGACGTTTAAGTATATCCAGACCCTGTCTTCTTGCTTGCTCGTAAAGCTCTAAAGTCTTCTTAAATGCTCTTTTTCTAGAAATCTTTTTCCCAGCAAGACCCATCTTTACAAAATTTTCATTTTCTTTTTGTTTCCAAAGTTTAATCTTTTCTGATTGAAGTTCTAATAGTCTGTATTTCAAGCTACTAGTTTTCTTTCTAGCTCTATTGATAGTTGATATTTCTTGGTCGATGAGTTTCATCAACGTCTGCCATTTGCTAGCTTCTTTAGGCTTCGCAGAAACAGTGGAAAATATGAGAGTTAAAAGTAAAAAATACTTCATTAATAGTTACCCTGGACAATAAATTTAAACTCAGTGAAACCAGCAATCGCTGATGTATGCATTACTTTTTGTAATGATTTGTAAGGCGTATCTTTATCAAAAACTAAATTGACAGATTTTGATTTTTTAGCTGCAGGCGCCCGGTCTTGTTCTTTTTTAGATTTTAGTAATTCAAGTAGCTTTGGTATTTCAGCTCCCGATGTTGGAATTTGTGCAATCATATCTTTTCCAATCCAAATATTACTGTTTTTATCAACTTGGATAATAATCGCATGGCTTCCAAGTTTTCTAGCTTTAGAATCGGGAACACTTAGATTCTTAACAAGATCGAGCTTGAGGTCGGATGCATTATAACTTTTAAGAAGAAAAACTAGAAGAATAACAAGAATATCCAGTAGAGATGTAATATCGATCTCCATCGGCTCCTTTTTTTCTCTTTTTCCTTTAAAAAACATTCTTCTCATTAGTATTCCTATTCTTGAGTTTCAAATATTATTTGATCAAATAGTTTTGTTGATGCTGTTTTTCTGCCTTTATCATCGATGGAAGGCACAACAAGACCTGGCTTTCTAATTTCTCTTGCATGATCTATTACTTTTACAATCTTGTGATACTTAAAGCCTGAGTTTGGTTTTAAAATCACTGATGATTCTTTTGGGTAATCCTTCTTAATATCAATAAGAAGATCATTCAGTTGAGAGATCTCCTTGTATTGGATTTTCTTTTTAATATCCCCGTTAATACCTGTCTTTACAGTAATCGTATCGCCGCTTAACTCTAAAGTAAGGTTCAAAGGATCTTTCTCAGGGTGAGTCTCACTACTTGCTGAGATTGGAGCATCACTACCAATTTCAAAGATGTCTAGAAATTGAGCTGACATCAATAAAAAGAATATGAAGATAAAAATCGCATCCAAAATTGGGATGAGGTTTAACTTCGGTGGTTTAGCTATTTTTCTTCCCATGATTTATTTCCTAAGCCGCTTCGTTTTCTACAGAATCAATTTTCGCCGGTGCTTGAACACCTTTTTTAGTAGATAAAAGGTCAGTTAACTTCACAGAGTAATGTTCTAGTTCTCCAAGAATCTTTTCTGCTTTTGCAGAAAGAACCTGGTGAGCTACCATTATTGTAATTGCCGAGATTAAGCCAAATGCAGTCGTGTTCATGGCCTTAGAAATACCTAGGGCAAGAAGTTCAGCTTTAGATGCAGCGTCTGCAGATGCGACAGCTGCAAACGATTGGATTAGTCCGTAAATTGTTCCAAGAAGACCAACAAGAGTTGATGTATTTGCAATTAGGGCAAGATATCCAAGTCTCTTTTCGATATGGGGAATAGCCTCAAGCATACTAGCTTCAAGGGCGTCTTGGATTTGCTCTTTTGATTGATTTGCTCTTTTAAGACCATTTCTTAAAACATTTGCAAGAAGTGACTTTGAAGATGCGCAGTCTTGAATTGCTGTTTGCACATCATTTGTTAATACTTTTTTGCGAATATCTCCCATCAAACTTTGACCGTCGATATCGTATTTGAATATACTTTTAAATCTTTCAAGAGCAATAGCAACACCCAAAGCCCACATTCCAAGAATGATCCACATGAATACACCACCGTCATCCATAAACTTTGCAAATTCCTGAACAAAGTTGAGTTCTGCCTGAGTAGGTGCTGCGACAGAGTTTATAAGCTCTGTTTGACTTGTGACGTCTTGTTTAGTTATTTCACTCATCTTTTATTCCCCCGAATATTTTTATCTAATAAATTTAATATCTCTTTGAATAAACTCATCGAAATTTTTTCTTCGGTAAAGTTTACGTTTAAAAATTTTTCTTCTTCTCTCTTTTACGGATAGATCACCTGGAGCGATGATTGATCCTTTAATTTCAAGGTCACCAAGGTCAAACTTTTCGTATTGTTTGTACTTATAGACAACATTCTCTTTACCAAATGCAGATAAAGAACAAGTTAGAACTAAAATCATTAAAATACTTTTCATCATGACTACCTCTTTTTACATTGAGATTTTAAACCAAGTGAATAGTCACCCAATTCGTCTGCCCAAAAAGCATTTTCGAAAGTCCAAAACTCTTGATGACTCTCTCTCTTAACATTCTCTAAAGAACCTCTTTTTAAGTTCTTTGAAACTTTGTTTCTATAAACAAGGTTTCTTTTGTCTGATAAGATTTCCAACTTCAAATTGAACATCTCTGTTGCAAAAGAGTGGATCTGGTTTATGTATCGGTACATTGAGACTTTTACATAATGGTTGATTTGCTCTTTTAGGTCTTTTTTTATCTCTGCTAGTTTATTTTGCTTTGATTTCTTATCATTTCTAACAATTTCGGTATTTAAGGTATAAAGAGTATTAAGATCAAGATTATATTTAACTCTCTTACTTACTTGAGTAATTAAGTTTCGAAGGAAAGCACTATCTTTTTCCGTTTCAGTGATTGGTGTGAACATAAGATCAAAAAAGTAAGTATCTGAGTTGTTCTTTGCTATTACAGATCTTAATTTATTACTTTTAGGAGTGTAGTTATCGTAATACTTTTCTATGACTTGTAATGCATCATCATAAAGGCAAAGCTTGTAATAGCTTAATGCTTTAAGAACTTCAGCCTCAGGTGTAAAATAACTAGCAAGAAGAGGTGAGTTGTAAGTTATAAGAGTTCCAATAGTATTATTGTAATTACCTAAGTAATACTGGGCCCAAGCTTTTTCAAGTAGTATGTAAGGCCATTGAAATGATGTCTTAGGTATACTGTCGTATAACTTCATCGCCATTAAATACTTTTTTTGCTTGAAGCGCATTCTTGCTCTATTTATAAAACAATCTTCTTTAATGATTGTGAAGTACCGCTGAACTTTCTCTTTTTGTAATCCGATTTTTGATACAGCATCTTCAGAACACTCTGCCCATGCTTGATCAGCTTTTTCGAATTCATTTTTCATATTGAAAACAGAACCTTTTAAAAGTAATGCTTCAGGTTTTAGTCTATGAGCTTTTGGTATCTTATTAAGTCGTTTTAAAGCGTACTTATACTTTCCTAAATAAAAGTTTCTTTTGGCCATTATGAGATCCGTTTCAGGGATATTCATTTTTCTAAGCTCAAGATCTCCGTAAGTATTGAAGTAATGAGTCCCAGTATGCTCTAGAATCTTTTCAATAAGATGTTTGGCATTTCTGTCTGGACTCTTATATTTATATTGCTTCCCAATATGATCAAGAGCAGAGAAGTAGTTCTTTCTCTTATAAAGTTCTAAGGCTTCCTCATAAATCTTATCTCTCTTATCTACTTTTGCAAGAGAGGTAAGTGAGAATGACAATATCAAAAATGCGATTAAGACTAACCTCAAAATGATACTCCGATATTAAGAGAAAAATCGTTGAACTGTTTCCATTCTTTTTTATTCGGAAACTTGGGTGATCCTGCCTGGAAATTTGAATTTAGAAATTCTACTCCTAAGTGGAAATTTTGGTTTATATGAAACTTTAAGTTCGTTTTTAACATGATTGGATTATATTCTTCACTTTGAAAAGTATTTGGTGCACTTGGTGTTCTAACAGAGTCCAAGTTACTTTCTGCACTCATTGCTCCGTATCCTACTCCAAAAGATAAATCAAAATAATAGATTTTATTAAATGTATTTATCTTTCCATAGAATGGAGACCAAATCGCAAATGCCGCGACTGTGGAGTTCGCTCTTCTGATAAATGGCTCAGCATCATTCACGACTTTTACACTTTCATATGTTGAGTTTGTTGAACTTGAGTATGTGTTATACATAAGTTCAACTGCCCACTCTTCAAAAAAGTAATAACCAACTTTCATCGTAGCTCCGTTAACATCTTCAAAATCACTAGAAATGTTAGTGAGATATCCAATGTCAACGTAGAGAGAATTCTTCTTTTGGTATAACTTGTTTTGAAGAACGTAGACCTTTTTATCTGGATCGAGCCAGAGAAAATCATATAGATCATTTTCTCCGGCAAATCCGTTTAAGGGTACTACCAACATACATAACAACAACTTGTATATTTTATTCACTATGATTCAACCTCGTAAGTTACGCTGATTACTTGATTGTTCTGTGGCTCAGAACCATCAGCAAAAAGTATTGTTTTGCTGCTAGAGTTGTAAGACCATCCTGAAACAACTATTCCATCTACTTTGACTACGATCGACGCTGGGTCTTTCGGAGTTTGTGATAATTGGAAACTTTTAGTAAGCGTTACAATCTCTGTTCCCATATCTAATAAAGTCGTATGGAAGTCATCATTGATATCTGAAACACTACCGCCACTTAGGTTCGATATTTCTTGATATCTCTCTGATCCATAAGTATACCCTCCACTTTGGCCGGGTGCCGATACTGTATCAACAATACTAAAAGCTTTTACTAAGTTTTGGTTTGATTTCCATTTAGATATTTGTTGTAAATGCTCACTAACTGCTTTTTCAGATTGATCATCTTCATCACTTACATAGATTACGACATAGTATGCATCATCTCTGAAGTGTTGATTTGCAAATTGGTTAGAGAAAACCTCTGAAGCTTTAATTCCTTTTTCACTTCCTGAGCCACTTGTTCCAACCTGGATCATACTTTGAAAATCAGAAATAAACTGGCTTTTGTTTTCAGCTAATTTCTCAGATGTAAGTTTAGTAAGAGAATCTTGAACTGGTTTCCCAGCATTATTACCAACTGTGTCTGTTGTAGTGATACTCATTTTAAAGTCTACATCGAGATCAGCAAATTGATTAATGAATGCATCAAAGTTAGAGGCTAAATTAGCTTGTTCATTTCTCATTGAACCAGAGTTATCAACGACCCAAAGAATATCAACTTTATTCTTTGAAGTTGCGTTTTGAACAAACTCATCAACAACTGTTACAGAGTTAGATCCATCAGTTCCGTTCGTCCCATCAGTTCCATTTGTCCCGTCAGTTCCATTTGTTCCGTCAGTTCCATTTGTCCCGTCAGTTCCATTTGTTCCGTCAGTTCCATTTGTCCCATCAGTTCCATTTGTTCCGTCAGTTCCGTTTGTCCCGTCAGTTCCATTTGTTCCGTCAGTTCCATTTGTCCCATCAGTTCCGTTTGTCCCGTCAGTTCCATTTGAACCGTCAGATCCATTTGTTCCAACCGTGCCATCTGAACCGTTCGATCCATCAGTTCCGTTAGTTACACCATCATCAGGAACATCTTCCTGATCTTTAAATGTTTCAATGTAGTCTTTCTCATAGAATTCTTCTTCACTACAAGCTGTAGTAATACTAAGTATCACGAGAAGTGTGAGGAAATTTATAACCGATTTTTTCATCTTGCGCTCCTATAATGAGTGAGCGAAAAGAAATGGCGATCATCAGACTTAATTAAATTAATAACCAAATCCAAAAAGCATAAGGCCATTTGTATTTCGGTTATCTATGGAGATTGTTTAACAACTAACGTACAACGGTAACACAACGTACAACACAACACCAATAGGGTTTAATGAATATATTATGGACTATATCGGAATTTGTTTCAATAATATTTAGGAAAAACATTGTTTAAACCAAATGATAATAAGGCGTTATAGCGCCTTTCTACAGTGTTTTGCATTTACGGTGTCAATATAGTTTTCACCCTTGGTTAAGCTATCGATTTCAAAGCACTTTCCAGAAGATTTCCCCTCAGGAGTGTGGAATATATAGACAGTTTCATCTGGTTTACATTTTTCTTTTGCAACTTTTTTAGAATATCTTTGATGTCCTTTTGGATGAATTTCGTAACAAGAACCATTAAAGAAGTTTGATTCCTTTTTAAAGGAGTAAACAACTTTTTCGGGCCTACAATTTGTGTCTTTGGTATAAACATAAACAATTTCTCCAGCCGTCGTTTCTTGAATCAGACATTTTCCTCTGTGATCGCCACTTGATTGCCATTTATAAACAGACTCTTCAGTGTCACAAGCCTTATTATTTACTTTCTGGTAGAATGCTTGGCCTTTAGTAGGCTTATCAAGATAATAGCAGGCTGATTTTCCATTGATTTGTGAAAACATATGAACAGAGGATTCAGTAGAGCAATTTTTAGTTTTAACTTTTTCAATATATTGATCTCCGCCACTCTTTTCATCTACTATAAAACAGTAACCTGATTTATATTCAAACATAAAGGTTGTCTTATCTGGTTTACAATTCTTCTTTGCGACCTTGAGACTAAAGGTTTTTCCATTAGTCTTTATATCTCTTTCAAAGCAGTTTCCTTGAAAGGGTTTCTCTTTGATAAAAACAAATTCTGTTTGAGCTAAGCAAGTAAATGTAAATAGAGAAAAAAGAAATATAACCATATTGATATTATAGTTTCTAGTAGTCGATTTACGAAGTAAAAAGTTAATATCTTAAGATCTTGGTATTAAAGCCTAGACCCTTTCTAATTTAAGTGACAATTTCTTGTGCTTATATTATTCTTTATTGATGGATAATTACTTAGACCTCTCAAAATTTAAAAGTAGCTCTGTCGGAACCAATGTTGAATCAGGTGATGAACTAGTTATGATTGATTATGAGTTCACTCCAATTGGCTGGTTTTTTATAACTTTCTTTGGAACGACTCAGACTCCCACCAAAATTACTTTCACATGTTTAAAAACAGATGAGAAATTTGAAATACTTACAGATAAAAGTCTGATCAAGTACTATATGTTACTTGCTAGAAAGTAGATTTACCTCATTCAGTATTGCTCAATAATTTATCGTAACTTATATAAACTCCTTCATATAACTCAAATCTTATTTGTACTGATGTAGAGGAGAAGTTCACATCTTTTTCATGATTACTTCAGTGAGTATGGCGTTTACAAAATAGACTGCTTCTAAAGTTAATCAATTATATGAGGGAGGAATAGGGCATGGTGCAACTATATTTAGCGACAATACCTATTTGACTCAGCAATGAAAATTACTCTTGATTAAAAATAATGAGAAAGTATTGAGAATGACTTGTTTGTAATGGTGGTCGTGACAAGGATTGAACTTGTGACCCCCTCGATGTCAACGAGGTGCTCTCCCACTGAGCTACACGACCAATAAAAAGTTAATATCTATATAAGTGTTTTTACTTCAAGTAGTCAATATATAGTGCTAAAACATGGCATGCAAAAACGACTTGATCGAAGATTTTTGCCATGGCTCATCGCGCATTCGTTCGAGTTTTGGTATTACTATATTGGTGCGACTGCATCTTTATATGCTCTTCATTATTATCAAAGTGAAATCCCTAGAATGGCAAAAGAGCTTGGTGATAAAGTTGCTCTCGGACAGATTGCTGATGTCTCGATTATGGACTTTATCTATCTTGCTATTGGTATTCTTATCTTTAGGACTTTATCTAGACTTCTTTTTTTCTACCCAGCGCGGATTCAGCAAAAAAATCTACGCTTAGAGTTGATATCGACACTAGAAAATGCAAATCCCCAAACTTATAAAAGTTATAATGACGGACAACTTTTTCAAACGATCTATAATGATCTTAATAGAATCCGAGGTTTTGTAGGCTTCGCTCTTTTGCAAGTCGGAAATATTGTTATTGCTTCATTTATTTTTATTCCCAAAATTAATGAATTTAATCCCGATCTGTTAATAGCATTTTCACCCATGCTCGTTTGTATAGCTATTTTTACTTCTGTTGCTTATTTTATGCAGCCAGTGAATGCTAAGGGAATGGATCTAGCGGGTGAGGTTCAAAATTTTATCATAGAGTCTTACGATGCTAAAAAAACGATAAAGAACTTTCACTCTGAAAAATCTTTTTTTAATCTTTTTAAATTTCATTCAAATGCAGAACTTTGGAATTTCTTTGTCTATTCAGCTTCTCGAAATATTTCATTTCCACTTATTAAAATTGGAAGTGGAACTTCTCTAATTTGGGGAGCTATTATTATTAAAGATTCCGGTCAACCTGGTACGGCGCTCATTTTCTTTGCAGGATTTTTGTATTTAGTATTAGAGCCTTTAATGCTTATGTCTTGGATTGGAGTAGTTGCCAGTCAAGGCTTTGCTTCTTGGGCCAGAATAAAAAAGCTTCTTACTTCAATAGAGACCAAACCAGATTTGAAAATATCAGGAGAACTCTTTGATGCAGAAGTTCTATTTTGGGGAAGACCTCAAAATCTCAAGATCAATGAAGAAAAATGGAATGTTCTCGTTGGAGACACTGGAGTAGGGAAATCTTATGTTTTAGAGAACTATGCTCTTTTACTCGAGACCCAAGGTAAGTCTATCAGCTT
>Ga0307957_1001556_pt1 | contig 10986 bp, 15 predicted proteins | sample OrgLakmetagen490_FD_201830 | JGI IMG/M metagenome (GOLD analysis project Ga0307957, IMG submission 201830) | Saline water microbial communities from Organic Lake, Antarctica - #490 | ecosystem: Environmental > Aquatic > Non-marine Saline and Alkaline > Saline | place: Antarctica: Organic Lake... | reverse complement strand
AGAGCTGAGGTCTGAGCATCAAGATGCTGTTCTTCTGTCGAGACGCGTGCGTAGCCAATGATCACCGCTGGACCCTTTCAAAAACGTTCCAGAACTACTTAGGTTTTGGGAGGGGTTTTTGACAGCGGAAATCGGGGTGTTTTACGGGCGTGTCAAAAAGGAGCGTTTTTGGAACACCTGCCAATATTCATACTTGGTCGCGCACCCTCCACAAAATTAAGTTGAGGGTGCGCGCAATGTTTATCCGCAGCGTTGTTCGATGGCCAACAATTGTCCCTTTGCAATTGCTAGATCAGTTTCAACATCTTTCCCATTCAGGGAAGATGTTGGAACGCCGATCAGCAAAACACCAACCGTATCATTGGTTGCGGTTTGGTTTTGCCGCGCTGATAATTCTGCTACTCGTCTTGTCACGTCTGCACGCTGATCACAGGAAACAGCGCTGACTGGTATGTTCGCAGGTGCAACTGAATCTGCGCGCTTTGCGCAGGCTGTTGTCAGCAACAACGCTGCCAGAAGGAAAGTATATTTCATTGAAAATCCATTAGTTATTGGGGCCATTTTTGAATTTATGCACGCTAAGTGAACACTACTTAGTGTCAACTAATTTTAACATTGAGCCTGAATCCCGCAGCAATAGGTTCTGTCTAAGTTCTTGCCAAAACCGCACCAAAAACCACCGTTTTTGAACGGTCTATCGCGCTGAATAGCTCTTGCACCATGTCGTGAAGGTTTTCTCGATAGAAGAACCATCCAACGGGATCGACTTCTCACCGCACCACTTGCGGAACGTATCGGCCAGCTTGCGCAGGTCTGGCACATGCCGCCCGTCAATGCGCGGCGCATTGTCCCGTGCGATCCGGTCCCATGGCTGGCTGTCCTTGACGCTTCCAAAGTCAGGGAAGGCCGTCACGGGCGTTTCCGCTGTGCCATCCCGTCGCGCTTTTCGGCCCACCTTAGGCCGATCCAGTTCATCTTTTACTTTCGTCAGATCTTCTTTGACTTCCCAAGCTATCTCGACCTCGGCCACCGTGCGGCCAATTTTGTGATAGGTCACCGTCAGGTGCAGCCGTGTAATGTCACTGTTTATCTCGGCAATAACTGGCTTGACGATGTGTTTGTTCAGGTCGGCAAATCTTGAGAATTTCCCATCTGACATGCCAAACATGGCGCGTAGGTCTGGCACGGTAAACCGTTTGCTGGTGACGTGTTTGAGGTTTTGCAAGCTGGCAATGTGCTGGAACAACAGCACTGAATACTTGCTGCCCAGATGGAACACTGCCTGCCTATCAAGAATGGCCCAATGATTGGACTCAGCTGCCATCTCCCGAAAGGTGCGCCCGAAATACCATGTGACCATCACATCACCGCTGACCTCGTGGCGATAATCAACCCTCGCGCCATCCATCAAGCCACCAATAGTAGTGGTCATTTTGACAGGATCATCCACGGTCAGAACCGCCGCAGCCAATTCCTGAAATAGCGGAACGATGCTTTTGCGTGTGTGATTGTCCATGCCGTCGATTTTCTTGATGTCGGACAGCCGGAACTCGTGACGCACATCGTCAGCCATGCGTCCGCCTGCCGTGCCGATCATTAAGTGCATCAACTTGAGCGCAGCGAGACTCGGCGCATGTTGCATGTAAACACCTTGCGCGACCTCTGCGGGCAGCACGGTTTTAGTCTGATCATAGGCGCGGTCAGCAGCCACTTGCGTTGTCTTTCCCATAAGTGAATTATTTAGTGGTGTAATTTTCACCTGTCAATTCGTGATTTAGTCTGGATTCCTCACTTTTCAGTCTGGATTCCTCACCTTTCAGTCTGGATTCCTCACCTTTCAGTCTGGATTCCTCACTTATAACCTCGTAGGTATTTGAAATATAAGAATAATAACTCCCTGAACTTATAGAACACTTAGAACAAGAAAGGCGCTGCGCGTTTTTTTGGTAAATATGTTTGGATGATTTTGGCGCTTGATGTGCAGCCAGTGACCTAATCGAAACCTTCGGACGTGTGGTGATCGTTGAGCCAGATTGACATTCTCACTATTTGTAGCTACGTTTCTACATTAAGGTGCTTAGAAGGATGTGAACCATGGGAATGACAACGATCAACAGCCGGACGTTCAACCAAGACGCCAGCGGTGCAAAACGAGCTGCGCAGGAAGGGCCTGTGTTCATCACGGACCGGGGTAAACCTGCGCATGTGCTGCTGAGCATCGAAGCATACAGACGGCTTACGGGACCGCAGGAAAGCATTCTTGATTTGCTGGCCGACCCGGAAGCGGCAGACGTTGCTTTTGAGCCGGGTCGATTGCGTGACCTCACGCGCCCCGCTGATCTGTCCTGATGTTCATTCTCGATACGAACGTGGTGTCCGAGCTGCGCAAGGCAAGAGCAGGCAAAGCGGATGCCAATGTCGTTGCGTGGGCCGAGGACCAAGACCCGTCAGCGCTCTTTCTGTCCGCCATCACGCTTCTGGAACTTGAGATGGGCGTCAGGCAGATGGAACGGCGTGACAGCGCACAGGGCGCCGTCTTGAGGGCTTGGATGGCTGACCGGGTGCTTCCGGTATTCGAGGGACGTATCTTGCCCGTGGACGGACCCGTGGCGCTTTGCTGTGCGGCTTTGCATGTTCCTGACCCCCGTAGTGACCGGGACGCCCTCATCGCCGCGACAGGGATTACCCACGCCATGCCCATCGTCACACGCAATGTTGCCGACTTCGAGCCAACAGGCGTTCAGATCATCAATCCGTGGGAGCCGACGAAATGACAGCTAACACCCCGACAGCGCCCCATCTCAAGTCAGAGGAGGCTATTATCGAAGGGATCAAGCGTGGGCTTGCGGATGTAGAGGCGGGCCGGACGGTCAGCCATGAGGCCGCAATGGCATCACTGCGAAAGATCATCGACGCCGAAGAATGGCCTGACTGATCAATCGTACCAGAACATGCAGCCTTCTCGACCAGCTGTATTGGTCAAATCCTCACCGCCCGCCGGGTTGCAGTAGATGCGCGGATATTGCCCGAACTCGCGGGCATCGCCTCGCCCTTGTATCAAAGCCATTGCCAGCACCCCAATAACGGCCCCTGTGGCGAGCATAGCGACCAACCACACCCAGAACCCGCCAAACCAGCGCCAGGCCTCCCTACGGGCCTCTCCGGCGGCCTGTGAGAGTTTCGCGCGCTCATTGTCGAGGTCATGCCGGATTCCCGCCATGGCGCTCTCAGCGGCCCTGGTTGCGGCCTGTGTGGCGCTGCGGGCCATCTGGTCGCGGTCAGCTTCCAAGGCCCCCTGAATTTCCCCCGGCGCATTCTCGGCTGCCTTTGCCATTTTCAGGACTGCTGCCGTCACGATCTGGTTCAGCTTCTTAGCCTCGTCTTTGTCGAGACTGGTGCGGGCAATATGCTCGATGCTGCGACGAAGGGCCGTCAGCTCATCGACCAGTTCCTGAAACGGATCCTTGCTCATGTCTGATCCGCCTTGGCCGCTGCTTGATCCAGTTCATCCAGAAGGCCGACCAGCTCTTTCTGATCGACTTCACGGGTGGCGTTCTTGCGCAGGGTTGCCGCCATCCATCGCGCAATCTTGGGGTCTTTCAAAGCGGCATTGGTCACGATGGCCCCGACGATGATTTTCCGGCGGGTCTCACTGGCTTTGGCGCGTGTTTTAAGGCGGGCCAGCTTTGCCTGTGTTGTCGCAATCTGCTGATCTATTGTCCGCGCCATTCTGATCTCCTTTTCCACCGTCTTGAGTTGCTTTTAGGCTACGACAGATGTAGAGAGCAAGACACGAAGTGCCCACTTATACAAACGCTGTGCGTTTGTGTGGGTAGGGGAGACTAGCGTTTCCCCTTAACCCCTAAGCAAAGTACAGCTCCCGAATGGCGATCTATCATTTACGCGCAACGATGATTTCCCGCAGTCAGGGCCGCAGCGCCACGGCGGCGTCCGCCTACCGCGTGGCCGAGCGGATCGAAGACCGCCGCACCGGGCTTGTCTTCGACTACGCGGCGCGGGGCGGTGTCGATCACACCGAAATCCTCGCGCCGGATCACGCGCCGGATTGGGTCTTCGACCGATCCGAGCTGTGGAACCGCGTCGAGGAATCCGAGACCCGCAAGAACAGCCAGGTCGCCCGCGAGGTCCGTGTGGCCCTGCCCGACGAGCTGACCCATGCGCAGCGTGTCGCCCTGGTCCGCGACTATGCACAGGCGCAGTTCGTAGACCGTGGCATGGTGGCTGACATCGCCCTGCACGCGCCGGGGCGCGCGGGCGACGAGCGCAACCACCACGCCCACATTCTGCTGACCACCCGTGAGGTGGATGCAGACGGGTTTACCACCAAGAACCGTGACTGGAACAAGGTCGAGGTTCTTGAGGGTTGGCGCGAGGCATGGGCGCGGGACAGCAATGCGGCCCTTGAGCGGGCCGGCCTTGAGGACCGTGTGGATCATCGCACACTGGTGGCGCAGCGCGACGAGGCGCTTGAGCTGGCATCGGCGGCACGGGAACGCGGCGACGAGGGCGCGGAGCTGCACGAGACCGTGCGGGCCATGTCGCTGGACCGCCCACCCCTGCCCCAGCTTTCCCTTGGGGCGTGGCAGCTCAAGGAGCGCGGCATCGAGGTTGCCGCCGTGCGCGTCTGGCATGAGGTCAAAGACCGTGCCGCCGAGGTCCGGCAGGTGGTGCAGGAACTGACCGGACAGGTCCGTGATTGGCTGGACCGTGCGGCGGAGCGCGTCATGGACCGTCTGGGGTCTGGGCAAGCCGAGCTGGCGCTGGCCGGAGGACGTGACGGTCGCGAGGAAGAACCCGACCTTGCCACGCGGTTGCGGGACGCATGGGAGGCGCGGCAGGGCCGTGAAAAGGAACAGGGTGTCGATGTGCCGGAACGGGATGCCCCGCAGGATTTGGCAGCACGTCTGCGCGAGGCAGCGGAGGGCGTTGATCGTGAGGGTCTGGCGGATCGTGCAGCCGCGTTGCGCGAGGGCCGCGAGGCCGAAGAACGGCACACCGCGCAGGAGGCCGCGCAAGAACAGGAACGGGTGAAAGAGTTGGAACGCCAGCAGGAGATCGAGCGGGAAGCCCATCGCGACCGAGGGCATGGGATCGAGCGGTAAGGGTGATTTCAATAATCGGTCATCGTTTTTAAAAGACTGTGCAGGCAAGGCGAACGGCAGGTTTGATCTCTAAATTTTTTCTAGGAGGGAGATGTTATGGCTACTGGAACAGCAATTCCCATTTCCGCAATGCGGTTCACCAGCTCCACTTTTGTGATCTGGACATCATAAGGCCACTCTAGAAGGAGCACTTTGTTGGCGTTCAGCAAGGCTCTCTTCTTTTCGTCCCGCGCTTTCGCGAGTAGGAACCCTTCCTCTCCACCAAACAGGTCAACAGGCTCGTAGTGCTGCTGTCCTTGGTACTCAATAGCAAGATTAATCTCTCGAACATATATGTCGATGGACTGCATCCCAAGAAAGCTAGGTCGCCACTGGTGGATGGCTGATGGCCATATCGTCCGAACAAGGTCAAGAAGTGCAACCTCTGAGACCCAGCCCCTCCCAATTTCTGGAATGGAGCGGTCTCGACGGAAAGAGTTATCAGCCTCAATCATATAGTTGGCGAAAAACCTTACGCAGTTATCTTTGCCAACATCTATATTAATAGAAAAAATGCGCCCTTTGGGATTGGTAGATGATGTCCCAAAGCTAGCAATGTGAGCCTTGTATGCTGGCCAATCAGATGCTGGGGGCCGTGGGGGGATCATATCCTGTCCAAAGTTGGGGCCCAGCAATGATAAATTTTCCAGAACAGGCAGGTTTTCCTCTAAAGATCGGTCCACATAGCTAAGGAAATCATCAAATTCGTCCAACAATCGGCCAGAAATTAGGGAGCTTTCAGCATATTTTCGAACGATCAACCGGATGTCATCTGCTCTTATCTTTTTACCGGTTAAAAAACGCAGATAGATAACTTCGTCAAAAAGATTTTCTCTATCCCTGCCAGGTATAGAATCCACAAGCTCTGCGGCCTCTTGAAGGTTGTTTGCTTCAGTCAGCTTTAGAATCTGTTGCCAGCTTGTTTCCGGGTCATAGGGGATATTGGCGGAATCGTGGGGGAAGTCCGTTGGTAGAACATGCGTGTTATCAGAGTGAGGGTTCGCAGCTAGAGCTTGGGCCTGCCAGTCATAACGGCTGGCGTGATGAAGGTCGTCCCAGATGCGGGCAATGGGCAGGCTTGGATCTATAGGGGTTTGTGTCCATTGTGCGCCCTGCGGTATTCCCTCAGGTCTATGCACCCAGCCGATATCAAAACCCGCTTTCTTTAAGTCGCTCCGTAAACCGCCACCAAGTGTCTCAATCAGATGCACAAATAACCTGACTTGGTTAGCGGCAACTCCTACCGACACGAGCACGCGCCCGGTTCCGGATGTTTGGCGCGACACAAAGGCGGCGGCGTCTAACATATCTATAGCGCGTTGTCGTCGCTGTTGCGGCCCCTCCAGAAAATGCAGCCTATGCCTGATCTCATCAGGAAAATCTGGATAAATTAGGGGCGTAGGGGCAAACGTCTTTTTAGTGCGCTTTTTTGGAGGTGGCTCCGGTCCATACTCGGCTAGAAGATCGCTACAGAGTGTTGCGACGTTTGTGAAATGGGTTGCGGACACGCTGCCAAAATCGCGCTTAGATGCTAGTGTGGTGTATAACTTATGCCATCTGGCAAGTTCCTTTCGGTGGAACTCGCGTGACCATCTATTAGTGAGCGAACTCTCGTATAGCTTCACGGCTTCTCTAAAACTAATGAGTCCGGATTCCCCAGATTGTGGTGGTGGGGGCTTCAGAGTCATAGCGTTTTCACTCTGTTACCTTCGTTGCGAACAGCTTTGCTAAGAACCCACTGGACTATTATCTGACTGTCACAATTTTCGTTGAGGCAGGGAACTGAAGCTTTTTCCCAGTAAGAAAGGCCGATTAGATGCCTAAGCGGGTAAGAATTTATTGAGCTACAGTCGTCACACGTGATTTGGAGATAAAATTCTTTCCAGATGAGCGGGTCAGTGCGTTCAACTATAAAAACACTTCTGCATTGGTGGTTCATGCAAGGAATGATCTGACCCGCCTTCAGACGCGCCGCGTTTCGCTTAGTGATATGTCCTTTGGAACAGGTACGTTCTATCGTCTGAATGTTCGAAAATACAAAAAGTGACCCAGTGGTCAAGGCATCACAAAATTTGCTTGCTGCATCAATCCGCCTTCTTGCCCTTTCGACATCGAACCCTGTGTTTTGCAAGTCCTGATGCAGCAACTGCCCCATGCTTTGCCAATGTTGATTGAGCTTACGAAGGTTAACATCTGGTTCGGAAACCGGTGTAGACCAATCAAGTTTTTTATAGTCGTCATCTGTTGGATTCTCAGCATCTGGAATCTGCGGAGATATCGCTACTTGTCTGCCCTTAAGAAAGTGTGGATCAATTTCAGACTGTAGAAATTTTAATGCATCTGCGACCTTCCATCCAACTTTGTCCTCATCATTCAGATACGGAGCCGCAACCGCCAAACATCGAAATACGAATCCCTCTATGCGGAGCCTCGTATCTAGGGCGAAAATTCTTTGTTCTCTCTCGGCTGTCTTCAATTATCCGCCTCTTTTAATGTTTGATAGATCGTCAAAGTTTACAAATAAGCGCCTATGGCAGATAGGTTCTCCCGGCGGCTTGGATTTGTCCGAGTAATTCTCGCAGCGAACATACCCTTCGTCCACACAGCCACCATTCACGCCCGTTCAACAAATGCTCGTTTGTGGAGCGTAGGCCGCAGCCCCCATTTTCCGCCACCATAAACCTCGTTCAAAATCAAAGCCGTTGTTGAAGGTTTTTGAAAGAACAACAGCAGCAGCGATCATTGGCTACCTTGCGGGCAGCAAGCCAAACCACCGTCGCCCCCCCTGCCCTGCTCTTTGATCCGTTAGTTGCGCCATGGCTTTGCGCATATCTTCGATGTGTTGAGACAGGTTTTCACGCTCTCTTTCACGTTCAATGTCCGTCCGCTCAACCTCCCGCTTAAGCGCTTTAACTTCGGCCTCTAACTCTGCGATTTTAATGCGGTTTTCATGGTTTTCCATAGGGGGTGTAGTGGTGGTGTTTAGTGGTGGTGTTGCACTGGTTTTGGGAAACACCCTGAAAAGTTCAGCGGGATCAATCTCCCAATGCCCTTTGTCATTCTTCGATGCGCTCATGCGCTTTGATTTTATAGAATCAAGTATTGTTTTCTTGGTTTTCCCCGCCTCTTTAGAGGCTTGGTTTGCTGATAGTGTCATGCCTGTGTTCCTTGTTCACCCTAGTAGGGGTAGTATCGGTGTTTAGCACTGGTGTTACCCCAGTTTCTAACACCACCATGCCACATTCGCAAGACCTGTCAAAGAGGGCAGGGGGTCTAGTTAAATTGTTAAGCCCGCCTGATGGTGCTTGGGCTGACCTCGAACAGACGTGCCAGCTCTGCAATGCCACGGCCTTCTTGATCCCGCATACGCGCCACCTCAGCACAACGCTCCGCAGAAAGGGCAGGGGGCCGACCACCAATACGCCCTCTCTTGCGGGCGGCGGTAAGGCCTTCTTTGGTTCTCTCAGATATCCGCTCACGCTCAAACTGAGCGATGGAGGCAAACACATGAAACACCAGCCGCCCTGCTGGCGTCGTGGTGTCGATGTCCTCAGCCAGTGACCGGAACCCAGCACCTTGAGCTCGGACGGCCTCAACGATGCTCAGGAGGTCTTGTAGTGACCGGCTTAGCCGGTCGTACTTGGTCACGACGACAACATCACCGTCCCGCAGTTGTTCAACCATACGGTCCAGCTCAGGGCGGGATTTTTTGGTGCCGGAGATTTTCTCTGCAAAGATGCGTTCAGCGCCAGCCGCCTCCAGAGCTGAGGTCTGAGCATCAAGATGCTGTTCTTCTGTCGAGACGCGTGCGTAGCCAATGATCACCGCTGGACCCTTTCAAAAACGTTCCAGAACTACTTAGGTTTTGGGAGGGGTTTTTGACAGCGAAAATCGGGGTGTTTTACGGGCGTGTCAAAAACGAGGGTTTGTTGAACGGACTCGAAGGACCACCTTCTGGCAGACATGCCGCTTGGGTCGGAATTTTATGACGTAATTCGTCTATCGTCGCCAGATCAACAGCAGTGCTCCGCAAAACCCTAGGAGTGCGACAGGCGCAAATGTGGTTCCAGGAACGAGATCGAGTAATCCGCCTGTAATTGAAGGGCCAACAACGCCCCCGAATGCGTAGGCGAGCGAAAAAGCTGACGCTCCAGCCACCAGCATTGCGCCGTTGTGTTCCTGTCCTAAGATTGCGAGTGCGCTGGTGTAGATGCCAAAGAAGGCAGCGCCGCCAAGCGCGCCGAGCACCCATACGAGCGATCCGGTTACAGGCACAAATGAGAGCAAGCCGAACGCCACGCCAGTTGCGGCCATGCATCCTGCCGCCACGCGCCACCGATCTGCCCGGTCGAGCAATATACCCAGCAAAGGTTGAGCCACCAGAAGAAGAGGCGATTAGGAAACTGATCCTTCTTGTGGTTGCGGGAGATGTTAGCCAAAGGGAGACCTGGCTTTCTCGTTTAGAACAAGCGGCGGAACACTATGACTCATCGACCGGATATCTTATTCTTGGAATGATTTTTAACGACGAGATTTATGCTGAGCGGAATTTAAACAAGTCGGCAATGTATTTCAAACGCTCTGCGGAGCTTGGCGTTCCTGTGGCACAGTATAATGTCGGTGCTCTCCTGGCAGAACAAGGAGAAAAGTACGAGGCAATGTGTTGGCTGATGAAAGCGATCTATGGCGGATATGACGGTATATCATCGTTTGATGAGTTTACGAGAGAATTTTCGATAGAAGAAGTCACACGCATTGAGGAAGCCGTTGCGGCGGGAGATGAACCTTGTGAAGTAATTGGAAGGCGTTTCCAAGAGTAAAATCGAAGCGGTCTGTGCATCAGTGCTAAGTGTCACATCCCGGCAGGTAGTATGGCTGTTTCTTGAACAGCTCCGGTTTGAGTTTGTGCCAGTCTTTCATGGCCTGCAAGGGCGTCTTGCTGCACAGGGCTCTGGATATGCGGGTTCTGCCTGGGGTTTGTGGCCGGGACAGGAAGGACCGTTTTTGGAAGCAGCGTTGAGCAGATTATCTATCTAAGCCGTTTGAACGTATCAGGGTAATCGAGAACGATGCCAGCTCGGTCAATTTCCAGCTCCGCCGTGAAATTTCGAAATAACCCTTCGTAGCGGTAGAGCCTGCCGACTTCGAGACAGGTGTATCGCTGTTCAGCGCGTGTCGGAATGAAGGCATCCTCAATCTGACTGGGTAACGGCACGTATGCCGCAAGGATTTCACGATCTTCATCAGCCGACAGATTGAGACGCTTGATTGGCAGCGTATTGGTAGCCGGTGTCACACCGATATCCACATCAATGCAGCCATCTAGATGTTTCAACGACGATCCAGCAACAAGATCAAGCCAGTTTCCGCGCCCATCTGCTTCAATATGCAAAACCGGGCCGCTGGCATACTGGACGCGAATTTCCCTTGTGCGAAATAACTCGTCAGTGCGAACGGAGTAGAACGCGCCATATTTGCTCTCTCTCGTGCCTACGACGGCACCGCTCAGAGTCATGCCGCCTTCGTTAATCTCGACAACGCAGTGCTCTAGTCCATCGCCGTTCCAAGCCTGCCACCGCACGTCCACCATTTTCACTGCCTCCAATAAAGTATTTCCCGACTGTCTTTTGGATTAAGTCGGAATACAACGTGGGTTTGAACGGACATTCTTTGCGCCTATCCCGCGTCCCAAAAACGGCCGTTTGTTGAACGGTTTATCGCGCTGAATAGCTCTTGCACCATGTCGCGAAAGTTTTCTCGATAGAAGGGCCATCCAGCGGGATCGACTTCTCGCCGCACCATTTGCGGAACGTGTCGGCCAGCT
>Ga0307957_1001553_pt1 | contig 10996 bp, 3 predicted proteins | sample OrgLakmetagen490_FD_201830 | JGI IMG/M metagenome (GOLD analysis project Ga0307957, IMG submission 201830) | Saline water microbial communities from Organic Lake, Antarctica - #490 | ecosystem: Environmental > Aquatic > Non-marine Saline and Alkaline > Saline | place: Antarctica: Organic Lake... | reverse complement strand
GATGGTCACGGACTCGCGCAATTCAGCACTGAAAGCGTTCGATACCGTCGTCTCCAAATGATGCATGTACTCGGTTACGAAGCGGCCGACGCATGGCTCAAAGAGGGATGCGACGCCGTTTTTATCATGAATTGGATAGGCCGAATTCCATTTGGCTCCATAGAAGCTTAGAATAAAAACACTGGTTGACGACGATTTCCAGCCTTTGGAGGCGACATGGGTGCCGATTGACGCCCTTACCTTGTCCAAGCGTAGGTCGATAGCACGGATTTTGTCGCCGTCGAACGCGCCATGGCCGCGCTTGCACTCGAAAACATAGAGCTGCCCTGTGTTGGCATTGAATGCGAGGCAGTCCAGGTGTGCTTTGCCGCCAGCAACCGAGATCTTTTCCTTGTCGGCCTGCCAGTGGGGCAGCTTGTTGATCGCAAATATCAACGCACGTTCAATAAGAAGGCCGTGTCGCTTCTTGATGCTGTCGATCTCAGAGACCAGAGAAGAAAGACGCGGGTTCGATCCAAATAGTGGATCGCAGGGAATTTTGGCAGACTTGGCTTTCGCGTCAGCAACGAGCTGAGCCGCATTTTTCTTCCAAAGCAATGCTTCAGCGTATGTCAGCCGTAAACACATTTGATTCCCTGCTGTCCATCACTTGATCGACTTGTCGATGAAGCCCAGCGTAGTTGCGTTCTCAATCAAGGTTCTGACCTTGGCGCGATCCAGACCGGACGGGACCTCGGCATCAATCTCCAGTTTCAGAGACACGTCACTGCCCGGAAGTGTGGTGAGCTGCTCGATAATCGCTTCCACGATTTGGTGAATGTCTCGCGCTGGTCGGTCAGCCGAGATCATGACGGTACCGACGAAACGCGTAGGCTTCTTTTCGGGGGTGGGAGCTGGGTCTCCGCTTGGATCACTACTTGGCGTCGGCGAAGGGCCATCAGGGTCCGTGGGGTCTGCTCCGTCTGGCACGACGGGCTCTTCTTTTGGTTTGGGCCGGTGAGACTCTGCGACGTCAGGTTTGATGATGACTGAATCGCTGTCGATCACCACCTGAACGTGGCTCGGGCCTGATATCGCCAGACCGAAGTAGCTATTCTTGGTTTCATCCCAACGATCAGCGTACGCAAATGGACCAGGAAGCATCCCAGTGACCGCTGATTGAACGGCTTTCGCAAGTACGCTGCGGTTCTTTACGCGCGGCAAGTAGGTGTAACGATTCATGTACTCCCACAAGTCTTTCAGGAAAAGGTGGTCCTTCCCGTTCCAGATGTACTTCTGCAGTTCGCGGTCTAGACGGGCAGGCCCAAGTTCGGGCAACAGTCCTTCGTCACTGACAAGCTTCTTACTTGCGCGCGCCAGCAAGCCGTCCTGAGCGGGCACCTTGGCTGACGTCCACTCGAGGTCTGCCTGAGCGCTTTCCTGGACTGGATACAGCAGATAGCACCAAGCCTCTTTCAGGCGGGTCTTCAGCGTCTCATTGCCTTCCGCCAGCTTTGCTTTAGCGAGCGCACTGTCGCTTTGCGTCAGGTTGAGACGGTCCGTTTCGCGAACGATCTCCGCCCATGCGAGAGCTGAGCGCATTGCAGCCTTCAAGTTGTCGAGCTGACGCTGCTCTGCCGCCAAGAACACAAGCATGTTCCTGTAAACGCGCGGCGTGCTGCCGCGCTGCATCAGTATGTCTTTGGCTTCGGCCAGCGCCTCGGAACCCTCTCTGCCGGTGTGGGGATGGGCGACGCCAAGAATGACAGCACGCACGCCGCCCGGTTCATCGGGCACGTCAGACGAGCTGCCCGGTGCCACTTGCACAGCATCAAAGTGTCCGCGGTCACCGAGGCCATTGATGTAGCCAACGAGAGCCTTGTCGATTTCCATCAGGACAAGAGCTTCCTCAAGCTGCCCTGCGCGATCGGCAGCGATCCGGTTTAGGCTTGCTGACATCGAATACCAATAGCGGCCGAGATCGCTATGCATAAACTTGGCTTGGTTGGTCAGGCGTCTCAGGGCATCACCAAAAATGGCCGGGCGCTCACCCGGCTGGACGACACCTAGATTGATCTGTTTATCGTCTAGGCCCTTGTTCTCTTGGCCGTGGGTCGGTGCCGTTCCCATGAATATGGAGCGGGCTATCCTACGGGTTGCAGAGTATTTGTTTAGGTTAGGAGCGCCTTGATCGATCTTATAAGGTGTCGAAGATACGCCATCCACGTCGCCAGCGATAATCGACTGCCAGCTTGCGTCGAGATAATGAAGCAGTTCTGGTTCCACACGGGCGGTGCTGATTGCCACGCTTCCCGGCATGATCATGACGGACGGGTCGTTGCCCATCCAAAGTTCATGGATCACCTGCGCCATCAAGCGCAGAACACCACGTGTTCGCTGGAACTTCTCTAGAGAACCCCAGCTGGTGTAGAGCTGATCGAAAAGCTCGGGATGGATCGGATAGGCTTTTTCCAATTTTCGCCGGTAGTCCTCATCCGCACAGCCCTGCGGAAAGTCATTTGTGTTCTCACGGTACAACTTCGCGAATTGTTTCAGTGTGTTGTCACGGTGATGAAATTTGTCGCCCGGGATTTCCTTGAACAACCGTCGACGGACGATCTCATAACTTTCTTCCTGCGATGCGGGACGCCACGAGGATTCGACGCGGCTGAACGTTTGCTTGAGTCGTGCCAGAGCCTCCTGACCACCTTCGCCACCGACCTCGATTTGTGAGGCGGGCAACGAAGCAACCAAGAGCGTGCCCGGGCTCGCCTTCACCGCCTCGGTCAGCGCCTGAACGAAGGTCAGGTTGGAGTCGAAGGAACCGGAGGGCAGACCCTCGACCTTGTAGATTTGGCGCAGATAGGCGACCCATTCGTCGATCAGGATCAGACACGGCGCGCACTTCTTGAAGATGGCTTCGAGCAGGTCGGAGCCGGGCGCAATCCCGCTCGCATCCTGCTTAGCGATCATGTCGAAAGCCTCGGCCCCGCCCAGCTGCCACGCCAAATCGCCCCAGGTCGTTCGGATTTCCCGACCACCTTCCAAGCTGATGACGTCGTGCGGGCCGCGTGACGTTCCCACCAACACGGCGCGGTTGATCTTCTTTGGGACGCCAAGCTCGTTCTTCGACAGCAGTTGATCGAGCCCCGGCAGATCTTCTACCGGCGTCCCGCCCACCATGTGGTAGAGCGCCAGCATCGAGTGGGTCTTGCCGCCACCGAAGTTGGTCTGCAGCTCGACGACCGGATCGCCACCCGCGCCGGACAGCCGCTTGGCGGCCCCGATCAGCAGGTTGCTCAGACCTTCCGTCAGGTACGTGCGGGAAAAAAACTCCGCCGGGTCACGATACTCCGACGGCGCGCTGCCGTTGTGGACCTTGGCAAGGTCGGCGGCAAATTCGGCTTGCTGGAATTCACCCGTTGCCACGTCCTGGTGCGGCTCGACCACTTCGCGCCACGGCATCAGTCCCGCTACCGTATCGACAGATATCGACGATCGCTGGGTTTTCTTCCGCTCTTCATTCCGGGCCAGCTCGGCGTATTTTGTGCGCAGGATCGTATCGCGCGCCGCGCTGATCTTTTCGGCCACATCCTTGGCGCTGACTGATTCCAGCAGCCGCCGCATCGTGTCCAGCGCCCGCTCAGCGTCGTCATAGGTGAAGTTCTCATTGTGCGAGAGCTTGTTGCGCACTTCCAGCAGCTCGGACACGTAGGACCGCTCCGGATGCCCCAACACCATGGCAAAGGCCTCTTTCCAGAAAGCCATCATCACCTGCAGCAGACCCTGCTGGTCCCAGTTCACCTGCCCATCGCCGTTGGGCCGCAGCCCCCGGACACGTTCAACGACCTGAACCTGCCAGTGCCCGGTGATCTGCGATTCCAGCCGCTTTTCGACGAAGGGGATCAATCCCTCCGGCAGCAGCTCCATACCTTCGAATACGTGCTGGCGTGTGCTCTTTGCCATGATCGCTCCCTCAGAAATCCATACGTGTTTGGCCGGTGCCGCGAATATCGACAATCGCGGCGGCCTCTCGGGTCAGGTCCGACCAGTCGGCAATCAATGCGTTATAGGCGGTCGCCTCTTTCGCATCCTGACGCTTGTTGGCGCAGATGTCGTAGAGGCAATAGGCGAGGTCTTTCACCGCCTCGGCCTTGTCGTCGATCTTTCGGAGCAGCAGCGCGGTGTTGTACGAGATGCCGTCCTTCTCATGCACACGCACGAGGTACTGGAGGCATTCCCAGACCGTCAGATGGCTGTCCGTCTGCGGCTCCCAGTTGGGTTCGAGCTCGCCGCGCTTCAGGATGCGCACCTTGCCCGCCTGGCTTTCGATAATCCCGGCGTGCTTGACGCTTTCGACGGCGATGCCGCGGGCACGGGCCAGATTGTCGGCCACGCCATAGTCGCCCTTGCCCATGCCGTTCTGCTCGAACCAACTGATGGCAAAGCGCGTGTCGGAATCGAACTCGCCCTGAATGCCGCCGAGGTATTCGTCGAGCTCGGCATTGATGAGCTGAAGGGCAGTTTTTACGCTCATTGGGCTGTCGTCCGCCTCTAGAACGGCTTTGTAGCGGGAGAAGACACCCATGCCCGGGCCGATGGCCGATTGTGGCATGTCTGCAGGTGCGATGTTTGCTGCCTGTAGCTCTGCGATGCCGGGGGGCAGTTCACGCTTCAAGGTCCGGATGAACTCAGCACGTGTGATGACGTCTGCTTTGGCTTCCTTTTTGCGACAGACGAGCACGACAGAGTTCGCAAGGGCATTTGTACCGGAAGCAATCATCCGGTTTGCCATTTCAGTACGCATGGGCCAGGTGCCAACGACGGCATAGCCTGCCTCCACGACTGCCTGCAGAAAAGTTGCCCAGCCAGTGGAGCTGATGCCTTCTTGATCAATCTCGCTTTGTTTAAAAGCATAATAGATTGTTGCTGGGTAGGCGTCTGATGATTGCTTTGCCATGTTCGAAATGGCGCGGCTCATTCCTTCCAAGAAAAAACGCTCAGCAGCCTCCCGCCCACCATGTCGATAGGGAGTTGCAACAAGCTCTTCAGCTTTTGGAGTAGCAAGAACACTAAAAACATCAGGATAAACCGCCTGAATGTTTGGCTTCATCCAGCAATAGAAGAAGTCAGAAAGATCTGCGTATCCAATATTGTCATAGTACGGAGGATCACAAGAAATCACAGCGCCTGTTGGGTAGTCGACTGTCTGTGCATCGTGGTTGCGTTCAATACCCCTTGAAAATGGTTGTAAGCGATCGAGTACCTTCGAAACGGTCGTCGCGCTGACTTGGAAATCACCCGCAGCGCCCGCAAAAGGGTTTGCTTCGAAGAAGTCCCACGACATAGGGATCGCCTGTCTGCTGAACATGTTCTTTAGTTGTGTCTTATCTGCGGCCCAGCGGCAAATGGTGTTACAACTGTCGGCAAGTCGGCTCGCAGCTAAGCCTAAGTACACGCTTACGGCTTCGCCGTAAGCTTTCGCTCCTTTCCCATCATCTCGGAGATTCGTGGGGTCATTTTTGAGTTTGGCAGTGAGCGCGTCGGACTCAACTTGCTCCTTTGCCTCATGCACCAATTCACTGAAAGTGTTGAGTGCCACCAATTGACGCTTCGTGAAAAGGTCGCCAAATGTTTTGAGCCCATAGTTAGGTGTCTTGAAGTCACGTGGATTATCTGGGAGGAGTACTTCTGGCTTCCAATCTGGATTTGCGGAGAGCGCCATTTGTTCGTGTTGAACCGACGGCGCAATGTAAATGCGCCCGCTTTTTCCCTCTGCAACGATTGCAATGAGCGTTTGCCCCATGTGACCGGATTTCCCGGCTTTCCGAATATGGTCGTAAGGCATTGCGGCGTCAGACATGATGCAGCGGAACGCTTGACGTTTTCCGGCGGTCGTTCCCATCGCCGCGCTGGCGATTTCGGCCGCAGTACCTCCATAGCGTACTTCATATGTGATCGTTTTGGCCTGCTTGTCCAAGATGGGTTCGATCCGAACCACTTTTCCTTTCTTCGAATTCATCAGAAAGCTTGACACCAATGGTACCTGCACATCGGAGAACGCAGGGTCTGGGCTCGGGACTGTTCTCGCCCAAATCCAGCCGATCACTTTTCCTTCGCCGCCCCCATGTTCCTTTGGCAAATCGACTTTCGGATAGAGATGCCTGATGCGTTCCCATGCCTTCTCCCGCATCCACTGTCCGTAGTATTTCACGTCTTCCGCCAGCCCTTCAGCATTGCGGTAGTGATTGCGGTCTTTCAGCCCCGGATGGATCGGCTCCATGTCCTTGAACTTCGGCGGGATCTCGATCATTGCTTTGCCGATCATCACAGCCACAGGGTTCAGGTCGGACCCATAGGCGGGCAGGCCCAGCCGTTGCGCTTCCAACGGGATCGACCCGCCGCCCGAGAACGGGTCATAAACAGGCGGAAGCTCGCCCCCGCAAGACCGCCGGATCTCGGCCCGCGCGCGCTCCAGCACCTCCTCGTTTGTCGAGTTCTCCCACTTCACCAGTTCCTCGATAATCAGGAACAGCCGCTTACGCTCGATATCGGCCGCGCAATCCTCCAGCGTCGGTTCAGGCGTGTCCGGCACATTGCCATGCGCATCTGCCTTGCGGTCGCCCCACGCCTTGAGACGCTTGGCCAGGTCCGCCTCCGCCTGTGCGCGGATCTTGGGATCGTCCAGCAGCGTGTCGGCATAGCCTGATGGATCATCAACCAGCTGCGCAAACAGCACCGCCCGACACGCCGCCAACGGCCGCCGCGCCCACCAAAGATGCAGCGTGGACGGATGCCCATGCCGGATCGACTTCTCCCGCGCCGACGCCGCATTGATCGCCTCCAGCGGAATGGCGACCTCGATCAGTTTCTTTTTATAGGTTTGGGTCATGGCAATTCAGCTGGCTCGCGTTGAAAGGTGAGAGGGAAGCCAACCGACGACCACCTGGTTCGTCGTGTCATCCCAGAAAAAGTAGAGGCGGAAGCAATAGCGGGGTTCGCGGCTGTTGCCCTTTTTCAGGTGACGGTCCAGCTCGACGCGCCTATGCCCCATCCTGATGAAATAGGTGTCGCCCTGTTCCCCGGCGCGGTTCCCGGAGAACGACTGCTGTTCCTCGATGCCGAGCTCCTGGCAGCGCTGATCAAACGCTTGCTTGAGTTCAGGCCCACCTTGGCGGCGCATCGGGACGTAATAGTCGCGGAGCAACAAGAGTGACTGGTAGATGACCGAAACGTCTTCGTATTCCGAATCCTTCGCGCCCCTAAGCGCACGGTTATGAAGTTCGACAGTTCCTGCCAAATGCGTTGCGGCCCATTGCTCCAGTTCAGCAAGGTCGGACGGGATCGGTGCATCCGTCGCTTCGCCATCGGCGGTTTCAAGCGATTGGAGCCGCTGCTGAAGATGATAGAGCGTGCCCTGCAGTCGCAGAACTTCAGCTCCAGCGGCTTCGCGTTCGGCTTCGGCAACTTCCAGAAGCTCACCACTCTCCTGTCCCTGCGACGCAAGATCATTCTTGAGCTGTGAAATTTCATCTTCGGCGAGGGCGAGAAGCTCATCATTCGATGATCCCGACTGCTTGGCGCTGCGACGCCGGAGTTCTGCGGCCGTTCGTTTGGCTTCTGCGAAACTTGGCAGCCGCTTGAGAGCATCTGGCCCCTCAACCGTGCGCCTCAGGACCTCTGATGAAATGAAACTGCGATACGCATCGGGGCCTCCGTCCCAATTGCGAATTCGCTCAGCGAGGCCGAGCGGGTGTGCGAAGGGCGCTTCGGTATCCGGATCAAATCCCGGTCGATATGTCCGGACAGCTTGGTGAAAAACAGAAAATTCGCGGCCAACACGGTCGCTAAGCTGAAACGCCGCTTGCCCCGAGATCACTACGACATGAGCAGCCCCCGCGAGATCACGCGCGAGGCGGTCGCTGGAGATCAATTCGTCAGACAGATCATTTGAGTTTTCCGGGAGCGACAGAACGATAACATCTGCGGTTCTACTCTCCGAGCGCAGAAGGTCGACCAGTTGATCAACTTCGTCCTCTGTATCGATTACCCAGGGCCTCAGCGTCACCCTGCGACCATCCATCCGCACGTCACAAGCGGATATCACATCACGGGCAAAGGTCGGTATCGACCGGTCGTAATCGGGATTTTCACCGCGGGCGATGCACTGCAGTCGAAGGCCGAAAAGCACGGGTCCGTCTTTATTTTGCTCGGCTAGAGCGGTTTCTATGACCCACGATCTGCTCGCCACTGTTCGGTCATCATCATCGAATCGAAGCGTCCAGTAGCGCGGGCTGTCGATAGCTACCCCCTCGATGCGTCGCGCGCCGACATCATCGGTCGAAAATGATTTACCTTCCAACGCTTCGCGCGGAAGTGCGCCTCCTGCACGACGTTCGGCGAACTTGAGTATCTCACTGCGTGCTATTTCAAAGGCACCAGGTTTTTCAGAAACATGCAGGGATAGATGAACCTGGGAAACCGGTTCCACGGCCGCACGACGGCTTCGCGCTATCGGTAGGATTGGAGCCAGTGCCTCGCTCATTGCGGTACTGCGATCACTCATCGTGGTACCTCCGCCCGCTCAAGCAGGTTCTTGATGTTCACCTGGATCGCGGTCACGCCGAACTCGGGTTCCTGTGAGAACGGCCTGCGCACATAGCGCGGTTCCTGGACGTAGCCGTCTCCAACCTGAACGATTGCCAGGATGAACTTGTCGGGCTCGTGCAGCGAGGTGATGACCTCCTGCCGTGTAATCATGACTGTGTCGGCGCCATCGATCCGACCCTTCACTTCGATGAAGCGAAGGTGGTCTGCCTTGGGATCGTAGGAGGCGATGTCGTAGCCGACCTTCTGGGCGGACACGTCAGACGGCGTGTTCCCGAGCGCCTTTTCGGCTTCAATGACAGCAGCCATGGCGGCGAGTTCGATCTCTCGGCGAGCGACGGGATCCTCTGAAAACCCATTCGCCCCAGCACCAGCCATTTCAGGGGTGGGGCCAAGCGATCTGAGCAATCCGTGGGGAATGACCACCATTCCGCCACGCACGCGCGGAGGCTGCGCCGAGATGAAACGCTCTTGCTCCAGAACTTCCATCCGACGTTTCAGGCGCTCTGCCAGGTCTTCTGCGCGCCGTTGGGCGTTTTGCCAGTTCAGACGGGTTTTCTTTCCTGCACGCTCTTCTTCCTTGAGTTCGAATGCCCGCGCATCCCAGTAGTTGATTTCCTTTTTGAGGCGCGCGCGCACCTCCTGTTCGACCTTGTCGATCTCGGGCAGGCGGCGCGCTTTGACCTCAACCACATGGCGCTGAGCCAGCTCTACCGTAGCAAACCGGACAGCCGTTTTCTCAAGGTCATTCCGCAACCAATCAGCGTCCAACAGAGTCTGCGTCAGCGCGATCTCTTCAGGTTTAGCTGGTCGCAGGTTCAGGTGCGGAGCGATGCCTGCGTTGGTCACTTCACCCTTGCTATCGATGGCAGCGAACTGAAGCCGCTCTGAAATGATGTGAGCCTTTCCGGTCGAAGTAGCTCGCCCGTCCTGAACGCTGTGCTCAAGCAGAAACAGCGCTGTGATGTCTTCGCTTGGGTCCGTGTCGTCGACCAGGATGGCTCCGCGCTTCATCAGGTGATCGTATTGCTCGCGGATCAGGCTGATCACGGATTCGAGCAGCGGGTGCCCGGGGCACACGAAGGCAGCCACAGGCTGCTGATGAATCTTGCTCTTCTCAAAGCAGATGCGTTCGTATTTCTTTTGGATCGGAGCGCCAGAGCCAATCTGGCGGTCTCGCTCCCTGATGCCCATGGGAACGTGAGTGACTTCCCAGCGACCCTCTTCGCGTCGTTTGATCTGGCCGCCAAGCTGCTTGAACGCTTCGACAAAGAAGCTTTGTACATGGTGTGGTTGAAGCCTTTGCGCTTCCGCTCGCTCCATCTCAATGCGCAGCTCGTGAACCTTTGCCTGGGGCATAGAGTCATTTGTCAGTGCCCGGCGCTCAAGGAGCTGCAACAGGTGGTTCTGATCGACGGCTCCGTCCACAACATTGAAAAGCCTGGCCTTGACGTCTTCCTGTTCTCCGTACTGGATCGCCTCAAAAAGTAGGTCCCTGAGTGCTGTTCCTTCGAACAGCTCGCCAAGGACGTCGTAGACGCGACCCCCAAGAGCTTCTCGTGCTGCTTCCAGCTTCTCGAGCAGCCGGGCATAGACTTCACCCTCTCGGGTGTCGGCCGCAACAAGGTTCCAAAGATGGCAGACCTCGGTCTGGCCAATTCTGTGAATTCGACCAAAGCGTTGCTCAATCTTGTTCGGGTTCCACGGCAAATCATAGTTGACCATGAGGTGTCCGCGCTGAAGGTTCACACCTTCGCCCGCGGCGTCGTTGGCGATAAGCACCAGCATGTCACGGTCTTGCATGAATCGCTCGACCACTTTTCGGCGCTCCTCGCGTGTGACACCTCCATGGATAACCTCGACGGCTTCCGGTCTGCCAAGCCTGGCTCGAACTTTTTCCACAAGATAGTGGAGCGTGTCTTTTGGCTCGGTAAAGATGATCAGCTTCCGACGGTTTCCGTCTGAATCAACCATTAGCTCGTCATCGAGAATGCGGTCGAGCTGCGTCCATTTCGTATCTTTTCCAGACCGAAGGACACCTAGGGCCATCGCCTCGAGGCCCTGTAGGGTTTGAACTTCGATTTCAAGCTGCTCGACCGTTTCGGCAGACGTTGCACCGGTCGAGATCAGGTCCTCAAGATCATCGACTTCGTCTTGTCCGAGCTCCTCGATATTCTTGAGGACTTCGTCGGTGACGTCGGCGGAATGGACAGGCGAGCGAATGCCTTTGCGCGCAAGCCGGGCTTCGGCGAGCTCCGCTTCCAGGCGCTCGCGCCGACGCTTCAGAGACTCGTAGATCGCGGCCGGTGAGGATGCCAAGCGACGCTGCAGAATTTGAAGGGCAAATCCGACATTGTTGCGCTTCTTCCCGTCCTGGTCGGCGAACCTTTGGACACGGTTCATCTCCGTC
>Ga0307957_1001545_pt1 | contig 11035 bp, 10 predicted proteins | sample OrgLakmetagen490_FD_201830 | JGI IMG/M metagenome (GOLD analysis project Ga0307957, IMG submission 201830) | Saline water microbial communities from Organic Lake, Antarctica - #490 | ecosystem: Environmental > Aquatic > Non-marine Saline and Alkaline > Saline | place: Antarctica: Organic Lake... | reverse complement strand
GCAGGCATTTTCAAGATAGAGGAATTCCCCCGGCGATGCAAAAGCTTATAGCTCTTATTCTCACTCTTTTTCTGGCTGGCTGTGCCTTTCCCGGCGTTTACAAAATCAACGTCCAACAAGGCAATATTGTCACCAACAAAGAGCTGAACGCGCTGACGGAAGGCATGCCCCGCAGCCAGGTTCACGCGGTGATGGGCACACCGCTGATGCTCAATCCTGTAGACACATCCAGGGAATATTACGTTTACACGTTCCAGCGTGCAGGCGGAGACATCGAAGAACAGCGCATTATCGTGTATTACGATGATGACCAATTTTCCCACTACGAAGCACAATTGCTGGAAGAGACGCCCGCCTACTAAGGCTACGCTGGCGCTATAAGCGCCTACTGCTTTTTAGCTCTGTTCAATCGCGCCTGCTTGGGGTCAATCATCAGCGGGCGGTACAGCTCTATGCGGTCGCCCACCTGCACCTTATGCTGGCCTGGTTGTTTTATTGCCTTACCGAAAATACCCATGTCAGTGTTGTCAGGATCTAGCCCAGGGAACCGCCCACAGATAGACGACGCTTTGACTGCGTCCAACATGCTGGTGCCCTCAGGAACATCCACCGTTACAATTTCCTGCCGTTCAGGCAACGCGTAAGCCACTTCTACCCGAATGCTCACGAGCTTTTTCCATAAACGACATCTGCCCGCCGGCAAAATGCGTCTACCATTGTATTTGCCGCCTGAGTGAAAATAGGCCCAAAGGTCATCCGCGCCAAAGATCCGGAAAATTCAAACTCCAGAGTCAGAATCACCTTGCAGGCGTTGTCTTGTAGTGGCTTGAAGTGCCAGCGCCCGCTAAGATTGCTAAAAGGCCCGTCCACCAACTGCATCTCGATGGCTTCGGGCATCAAAAGCTGGTTACGCGTCGTAAGAATATGGCTCAAACCGCCTTTGGCAATTTCCATCGAAGCAGTAACATGCTGCTCATCTTGCTGCTGCACACTGGCGCTGCGACACCACGGCAGAAATTCCGGATAACGGGCTATGTCGTTAACCAGGTGAAACATACGCTCGGCGGAATGCCACACCAACGCGGTTTTATCAATTTGATGAGCCATTGGGTAAAACGGTCCTGTCTTATAAAAGAATACATGTGTAGTGCAGGCCGATGTACACAACCACCAGCGGCAACACCCAACGCATCACCCGGTACCAGCCATCAAACAACCAACCGGGCGTGTTGCCCAGAATTTTTTGCAATAAACGGCGGGTAAGGCACCAGCCAGCAAACAACGACACCATCACCCCAACAACCGGTATAAAAACGCCACCAGAGATCAATTCCAACCAGCGAAACAGGGTTGCGCCTGCGGGCCGATAACTGCTCCATATATTCAGTGAGTACAGCGACAGCAGGCCCAACAGCCAACAGGAAACCAGAACCAGCAAGGTCGCTTTGCCCCGCGACAGATCCGTGCGCTCCCGCAGCCAGCCAATCACCGGCTCCATCAGCGCCAGCGCACTTGCCCAAATCACCATCACCAACATCAAAAATAACAGGGCAATAACCACCTGACTGGCAGGCAGCTGACCCAGCGCCGCAGGAAAGGCTACAAACAAAAGGCCAAAACCCCTGTTGGCTTGATTGCCATCGACATCCACTACCACCGCAAATAGCGCCAGGCCAGCCAACACGGCAACCAGCGTATCCAGCAAAACCACGGCCAGAACTGAGCGTTTCAAACGCGTATGTGGGGAGCTATAAGCACCGAAAATGGCCCACACACCCACACCCAGACCAAGGGTAAAAAAGGCATGAAACAGCGCGGCTCTTACGCTGCCCATGGTGACATCTTGAGGATGTAGCGCCAGCATACGTTCCATAGCGGCACCCGCTTCACCGAAATAAACCGCAAATCCGACAAACCCTACCAGCAAAATCAGAGTGGCCGGCACCAGCAGGCAAAACGCCCGCTCCAGGCCGCGAACCACCCCGCGCATAGATACACCGGCCACCAGCAACAGAAAGAAAACGTGCCAGGCCATGAACACCGGGTATCGTTGCGGGTCAGAAACCAGGCGTGACAACACGTCTGCCGCATGGGCGGCCGTATTACCGGTAAAGTCCCCACTGGCGCCAAAAAACACCCAGGCCAGCGCAATAGCGCCAAATACAGCGGTGTAAGACAACACCACAAAGGCCGCCAGCACACTCAAGTAAGCCAGCCATACCCAATTGCGGGAGCGCTTGGCAGTGAGCACGAAGTTGTCCATCGCCCGAACCATTCCATGACGGCTATAGCGGCCAAACGACGTTTCGGTAATCGCCAGTGGCAGAGTGATTAACAACAGGCAGGCCAAGTAAAGCAGGATAAAAAGCCCGCCGCCGTGGCGACTGGCCAGATAGGGAAATTGCCAAAAGTTGGCCAATCCCACAGTAGCGCCCGTCGCCGCCCAAAAAAACGTGGACTTGCGGGTAAATGATCCCATCTGTGCCTGAATATGCGGCGGCATGAACAATCCGGTCAAAAATGATCGCCTATTGTAGCCGATACCGGTTGTAGCGCACGACCTGTTGCCAGCAGGCGGGTGAATTCGTGACCGGTCTGGCACTCCTGAGCTACAATAGCCGCTTTGCCGGACCAGCAATCGCCGGCCGGTACATTCGTGCGACGTCGGATAACGGATTCATGAGCAAGAAAAAACCCGGTACTCCAAGCAGTACCATCGCGCTGAACAAAAAAGCCAAACACGAATACCACATCGAGGACCGCTTTGAGGCCGGTCTTTCCCTGCTGGGCTGGGAAGTAAAGTCCATGCGCGCCGGCAAGACACAGCTGACCGACTCTTACGTGCTGCTGAAAGACGGCGAAGCTTGGCTATTGGGGACCCATATTACGCCGCTGACCACTGCGTCTACCCACGTAATTGCAGATCCCACACGAACTCGAAAACTGCTGTTGCACGCCAAGGAAATCGCCAAAATTGTGGATTCGGTTGGTCGGGAAGGCCATACCTGCATACCACTGGCGCTTTACTGGAAAAAGAACAAGGTGAAGTGCGAGATCGCGCTGGTGAAAGGCAAAAAACTGTTCGACAAGCGCGCCACCGAGAAAGAACGGGATTGGAACCGCCAGAAGCAACGGGTGCTGCGCGAGGCTAATATCTGAGACAAGGCCCTAAATAACGGCGGCGTATGGAATAAGGAAGGCGCATGAGCAAGATTACGCAAACCCCCATGTCAGGGGTCGACCTTTCCTGGTTGCGCATGGATACGCCGGAAAACCCGATGATGATTTCATCGGTGCTGATTTTTGACGCGCCCATCGCCATCGCCGACCTGAAACGGGTGCTGAACGAGCGTTTTCTGAAATTTCGTCGTTTTCGCCAGCGCGTTGTGGAAAAAAGCGGCAAAGTATACTGGCAGGACGACGCGCTGTTTAATCTGGATAACCACGTGCACCGCCGCGCCCTACCCGGCAGCGCCGACAAAGCCGAACTTCAGGCGTTGGTGAGTGACCTGAACAGCAGCACCCTGGATTTTCGCCGGCCGCTGTGGCAAATCGATTACGTCGACAATTACCAAGGCGGCTGCGCGCTGATCATGCGTATTCATCACTGCATTGCCGATGGTATCTCGCTGGTGCGGGTACTGCTTTCACTCACCGACCCAACACCGCAGCTTAATCTACCAAAACCGCGACCAGCCAGACCCCAAAAAGCCGTGTTAAAGCCCCTGAACCGCTGGATGCACAAGGCCGTCAGCAGCGCCCAGGTAGCAGGCCAGCAAGCGGGTATTCTGTTCCAGTCACTGCGATCGGAACCCGGCTATGCTCTACGCCTGATTGGCACCGCCGGCGATATTACCCTGGACTTGCTGAAGCTGGGCTTAATGCCCTTTGATCCAGAAACCGGCCTGCGCCAACCCCTGTGCGGTCGCAAGCAAGTGGCCTGGGCCGAGGCCCTGAACCTGAACGACGTCAAGTGCTGCGCCAAAGCCATGGGCGGCACCATTAACGATACGCTGCTGTGCGCTGCTACCGGCGCCATACGCCGCCACTTGCTGGAAAGCAAAGAGGCGATTCCCGACTGCGGAATCCGCGTAGCTGTGCCGTTTAACTTGCGGCCACTGGACCAACCCATCTCCGTGCTGGGCAATCAGTTTGGCCTGATGCTGGTCAGCCTGCCCATCGAAATTGACGACCCAAAGGCACGCTTTCAGCAGATTCAAAACACTATGGACGAGCTCAAACGGTCTTACCAGGCGCAGGTAACCTACAGCCTGCTGGACCTTTTTGGCCGCGGCCCGGACATTCTGGAACGCCGGGCATTGGCAATGCTCAGTAACAAAGCCTCGGCCGTGCTGACCAACGTGCCCGGCCCGCGGGAAGCGGTCTACCTGGCCGGCAGTAAGCTGCGCCAACCCATGTTCTGGGTACCGCAAAGCGGCAGCATTGGCATTGGCATGAGCATATTCAGCTACGCCGGCAGCGTGCAGTTCGGCATTACCGTAGACCAAGGCATCCAGGCCTGCCCCAACGCCATCATGGACTACTTTCACGACAGCTTTTACGAGCTGGCCGAAGCGGCCGGTATCGAACTTGAAACCCCCGCAAACCCACGCGCTGCCAATGTCAAAATCAAGCCCCCTCGGCGCAAGCGCAAGCAACCGGCTTAAATTCTCTGGCACACAGCCCTTGAAGTTAGCAGGAGCACCCACATATACTGTCGGTAAGGGGACGACATGGCTTCGACGCTGGTGACAAACCCTTGGGTGCATGTCGAGATGGCAGCCAATCTCGTTAATCCAAAGCTGCAACGTAATAGTCGCAAACGACGAAAACTACTCGCTAGCAGCGTAAGCCGCTAGTCGTCCTGACTGGGTCGCCCGTAGCCTAGAGCTACATCTCAGGACGTCATCGCATACGGGATGCTCCTTTTTCCAGATCTCACTGGCTAAAGGCTAAGATCTAAAGAGATCGGTTTCTGCACCCTGACTTTCGGGTCGCTTGAACTTAAATTAATAGAGAGACGCTATGCATGTAGATCTCAAGGCTGAGTGCTGGCGGACGCGGGTTCAATTCCCGCCGTCTCCACCAACTCCTGAGGCACCGGGATTACACCGGAACTCAAAGAACTTTAAAGCCCCGCTAGTCGGGGCTTTTTTCTGCCTATAGTTTATGGGTTTAGAGAAACAGATCTGCCCACTAGCAATCACTGTGCTCTGCCGATAGCATCGGAATATTAAGACTAGAAAACTGGGAGCTCACTTAGGAATGCAGATTGATCTGATAAAGGCGCTTCAAGAACTAGACAGCGCACCCGTCACGGACACTCCAAAACTGAACATCCCTAAAGGCTTCATAAATCCTGGTGCCTGGGTTGTGTTGGCAAGCGCTGCGCGAAAACACAACGTCGCGGCGAGCGGAATCTCATTTTCCGATCCAGAGGTTCAACATTATTCATCCGCAATTGGCTTTAATGATTGTGTGTACGGAGAAGACGACTATGAACATAATCGCAAGAGCGTTGGCTCGAGCTACTCTCCCTTAACACGGTTAGACTGTATCGAGTCGACAGATGAAGCGAATAACCAGATTGTTAGCTGCGTAAGGAAAATGCTAGCTAACCCGGAATCGCAAGGTGGTGTCGATTTAGCCAATGTTATTGGAGAACTCCACGACAACGTGTGGGCACATGGAAAAGCAACAGGCGTTTCGATGGCTCAGAAGTGGAATGATTGCGGGCGGCAAGCAATTGAATTTGCTCTGGCCGACACAGGGCATGGCTTTCTCAGAGAACTAAAACGTTACGGAAAACCGGCTGAAAGCGACATCCAGGCCGTCGAATGGTGCATTCAAAAAAACAACTCAACGAAACATGCGGACGACGACGATGAGTGGGCTCAGTCAGTCCCTGAAGATATGATGGGTGGAGTGCCCTTTGGCGCCGTTGTTCCCCGGGTTACAAGCCGATTAAATCATCAAGGTCTGGGGCTTTGGAAGCTTACTGAGTTAATCCGAAAATACCGGGGAAAACTCACGCTCGTAAGCGGGACGGGGTGCTTACAAATGGATACTAATGGTCAAATGACATATAATATTTGCCCGCTGTGGGAAGGAGTTGCCCTAGCGTGTAGATTGTACGAAGATGAATTGTACAAAGATGATGAAGAGCCTGACGATCAGGTTGCTGCAATAATGAAGCGGCTAGGAGGGTAAAGTTATGAATACTGAAACATTTACGACAGACGGCTATTCACTAGCTTCGCGTAGAGCAGCTGTGGCAGAGCGGGAAAAGCTTGCTTCTGCAATCCGAAGAGGCTCTACAGTTGCCTATGATCTTAGCACCGTCGTGTCGATTTCGTCTTCTTATGCTGACGAGATGTTTGGCGTTCTCGTAATAGAGTTTGGCCTGGAAAAAACGCTCGATTCGGTCAAGGTTGTCGGAGCACACAAAGGTGTACTTCGCGTTATTGCTGAGGCAATGAAAGAAAGGATTCCTGCTAGCGCAGCTTGATTACGGGCTGCTCTTGGTAAATGCGGTGCTAAAAGCGCCGCCTTTTTTTGATGACCGGTTTTGGCGAAGACCTACACTTGCCAACCATAAAGGATTACTCCCGCCCGTCGATAACCGCCAACTTCTGAGACGCCGGAACCGCACCGGAATTCAAAAATCTTAAACACCCCACCAGCCCAAGCCTTTTCGCTGCCCAATGACCCGCCCTGTATTCACCAAAATAACATCAACACCAACAGCGGCTATCGCAGTCCTAACCCCCATCCAAACTCTTGAATTCTGGTATGGTATTGCCTCAGGAAGAGTCTGAGGCTTATTACCCCATCCCCATTTCACCCATCACAAAATAATTTTCTCTGGGCTACCCTCCGGCAGTCACCAGTCAAGAATAACCACCGCATGGAGTAGTCCCCGAGTGAACGCCGAGAATAACAGTCAGATCGCCGCCTTTATTTGGTCCGTAGCCGACCTCCTGCGAGGCGATTTCAAGCAGTCCCAGTATGGCCGCGTCATTCTCCCTTTCACTCTATTAAGGCGGCTGGAGTGCGTGCTGGAGCCCACCAAAGACAAGGTGCTGGTTGGGGCCAAAGCGCATGTTGATAAGCCAGACGCCGTGCGTGAAAAACTGCTCCTGCGCGAAGCAGAGCAGCCGTTTTTCAATGCTTCACCGCTGTCACTGGGTTCACTGTCTGATACTCAGACCGCTGACGATCTGATGAGCTATGTGCAGTCCTTCAGCCAGGATGCCAGAGAGATCTTCGAGCATTTCCATTTTGAGGATTTTGTTCAACAGCTCGGCGCTAACAATCTGCTCTACCAGGTGGTGCAACGCTTCGCCAGTATCGACCTCAACCCCAAACGCATCTCCAACTTCGGCATGGGGTTGATTTTCGAAGAACTGATTCGCAAGTTCGCCGAAAGCTCCAACGAAACCGCCGGGGAACACTTCACTCCCCGGGATATTGTGCACCTGACCACCTCACTGGTGCTGACCGGCCAGGAACATAAGCTCCAGCCCAACAGCATCGTCACCATCTATGACCCCACGGCTGGCACAGGCGGCTTTCTCTCAGAGGGGGATGAGTACATTCAGCAGGTCAGTGACAAGGTGACCGTCTCCCTGCACGGCCAGGAGTTGAATCCGGAGTCTTACGCCATCTGCAAGGCAGACATGCTGATCAAGGGCCAGAAGGTCGAGCAGATCAAACTGGGCAATACCCTCTCCGACGACCAGCTTTACGACCTGAAAGCCGACATCATGCTCAGCAATCCACCGTTTGGGGTGGAGTGGAAAAAGGTACAGAAACAGGTCACTGATGAGCACAAGTTCAAAGGTTTTGATGGCCGCTTTGGGCCGGGCCTGCCCCGTGTCTCGGATGGCTCCCTGCTGTTTTTGCTGCACCTGGTCGGCAAGATGCGCGATCCCCGCGATGGCGGCTCGCGCATTGGCATCATTCTGAACGGCTCACCGCTGTTCACCGGTGGTGCCGGTAGTGGTGAATCCGAAATCCGCCGTTACCTGCTGCAAAGCGATATGGTGGAAGCCATCGTCGCCCTGCCCACGGACATGTTCTACAACACTGGCATCTCCACCTACATCTGGATTCTGTCCAACAACAAGCCTGCAGGCCGTAAGGGCAAGGCCCAGCTGATTGACGCCTCTGACCGGGCCTCCAAGATGCGCAAATCCCTGGGCAGCAAGCGCCAGCTGGTCAGTGAAGCCGACCAGGATGAGATTGTTCGGCTTTATGGGGAATTCCAGGAGACGGAAAAGAGCAAGATCTTCCCCAACGACGCGTTTGGCTACCGTCGCATAACGGTGGAGCGCCCCTTACGCCTGAACTTCCAGACCTCTGAGGAGCGCATTGCGCGGATTACGGAAGAAAAGGCGATCCAGAAAATGCCGGCGGAAGAGCAGGAGAGCATCCTCGCTGCCTGTCGCGCCATGGACAGCAACGCCCTCTACCAGAACCGCCCAAAATTCCAGAAGCTAATAAAAGCCTCGCTGACTGGTCATCAGGTCTACCCCAGCACACCGCAACTCAAGGCCCTGCTGAATGCATTGAGCGAACGGGACCCGGAAGCGGATATCTGTGAGAGCAAAGGCAAGCCAGAGCCTGACAGCGGTCTACGGGATAACGAGAATGTGCCCCTGAGTGAGTCGGTGTACGACTACTTTGAACGGGAGGTGATACCCCACGTGCCAGACGCGTGGATCGATGAGTCCAAGACGGATGAGCAGGATGGCGAGGTAGGCATTGTCGGGTTTGAGATTCCGTTTAACCGGCACTTCTATGTGTTTACGCCGCCCCGGGCGCTCGACGAGATCGATGCAGACCTCAAACATTGCACCGACAGGATCAAGCAGATGATCGAGGGGTTATCGGCGTGAGTTTCCCGAAATATGCGCAGTATAAAGAGTCTGGAGCAGAGTGGCTTCCTGAGGTGCCGGTGGGCTGGGACGTACTCCACCTTCGATCATATGCGAATGGAAGCCCAAACTCCTTTATTGATGGTGACTGGATTGAAGCGCCGTTTATAACTGACGAAGGAGTCAGGCTAATACAAACGGGCAATATTGGGATCGGACATTACAAGGAACAGGGGTTTCGCTACGTTTCACCAGAGACTTTTACAAAACTGCATTGCACGGAGGTTGCGCCTGGCGATGTTTTGATCTGTCGTCTAGCTGAGCCTGTTGGTCGAGCATGCATTGCACCAGATTTAGGAGGAAAGTGCCTCACATCCGTTGATGTTTGTATAGTGAAAATAGCCCATGACCGTTCACCTGAGTTTCTTACTTACTTCCTCAGCTCTAGGCAGTACTTGCAGTTTATGGAGGCTGTGGCAAGGGGTAGCACTAGACAAAGAGTCAGCCGAAGTTTTCTAGGTAGTGTGCGGGTGCCGGTACCGACTTTTACTGAGCAAACCCAAATCGCCCAATTCCTCGACCATGAAACCGCCAAAATCGACACCCTAATCCACGAGCAGAAGCGCCTGATCGAACTGCTTAAGGAAAAGCGCCAGGCGGTGATATCCCATGCAGTGACCAAAGGGCTTGATCCCGATGTGCCGATGAAGGACTCCGAGGTGGAATGGCTTGGGGAGGTTCCGGCGCATTGGAACGTTGTCCATTTCAGGCGTATTTGCAGTCTTTCACAAGGCCTACAGATTCCGCAATCGGAAAGATTTCACAGCCCGGATGAAGGGAGACTCCCGTACATCACGATTAGATCCCTGAACTCTAAAGCCGACGAAAGCAGTGATGAGTACGTCTACAAACCATCGAAAAGAGTAGTCTGCCATAAAGATGATATTCTTATGGCGAGGACTGGTGCTACGGGTCAAGTGGTCACTAATGTAGAAGGGGCATTTCATAATAATTTCTTTAAGGTGAATTACAATAGCCTCAGAGTTCAAAAAGAGTTCTTCGTTCATTTGCTAACAGCTAAAGAGTTAAAATCCCATCTATTAATGTTAGCTGGAACGACAACTATTCCTGACTTAAACCACGGTGAATTTCTAGGTACAAAAGTTGGGTTACCGTCGATTGATGAACAACAAAAAATTTCTCAACATTGTTTTATTCAATCGGATCGCTATAGCGGTCTAGTAGATACCGCCTCAGAGCAGATCTCCCTTTTGCAAGAACGTCGCTCCGCTCTGATCTCTGCCGCAGTCACCGGAAAGATCGATGTACGCGGCTGGCTACCACCTGCGGATGAAAGCGCCTTTGATGAGGAAGTACGTCAGGCAGTTTTGGAGGCAGAAGCATGAGCCAAGGCCGAAGCATCCGCCTATTCCTCGTTGACGGCAGCCCCAACGGCCCCCTCACCGCCGAAATAATGAACTGGACCGGCCACGCCCTCACCGGTCCGCGCACCAAGCTCACCGAGCTGGTTCAGCGCCCCGAGTGTGGTCGCACCGGCATCTACTTCCTGGTTGGCCCTGACCCTGAGAACACCCTGCGCCCGCTGGTCTATATCGGTGAATCCGACGACGTGGCCAAACGCCTCAAGCAGCACAATCGCCCGGAATCACAGGGCGGCAAAGATTTCTGGGAAAGAGTTTGCCTGATTACCAGCAAAGACCAAAACCTCACTAAAGCCCATGTGAAATATCTGGAAAGCCAGCTGATTAGCCAGGCCATCAAGTCAGGCCGCTGTGGGCTGGTGAATGGTACGGCCCACGATTACAGCGTGCTGCCAGAATCCGACCAGGCCGATATGGCGTTCTTCACGGAACAGATCCGCACCATCCTGCCGGTGCTGGGGTTTGAGTTCTTCCGCGATCCCTCCGGCACCAAACTGACTGGGTCAGGCGATGCCTCGGCGCTTTCCCCGCTCTTCGAGCTGGAAATCCCCAAGTATGGAATCCGTGCCCAAGCCCAGGAAGTGGATGGGGACTTTGTGGTTTTAAAAGGCTCCCAGGCACGGGTTAAATGGGCTGGTTCCCAAAAGGGCTACGCCAATCTGTTTGACCAGTTGGTGCAGGATGGGGTTTTGATGGAAGGCCCCACTGGCGGGC
>Ga0307957_1001471_pt1 | contig 11426 bp, 10 predicted proteins | sample OrgLakmetagen490_FD_201830 | JGI IMG/M metagenome (GOLD analysis project Ga0307957, IMG submission 201830) | Saline water microbial communities from Organic Lake, Antarctica - #490 | ecosystem: Environmental > Aquatic > Non-marine Saline and Alkaline > Saline | place: Antarctica: Organic Lake... | reverse complement strand
TGCCCGGCGCGATGACCGGGCCACCGCTTGCCCATGTCACAGACAACTTCCGTGATGTTCGTTGAGGTCTGCTTGACCGCCTGAACCAGCCCCTTGTAGCGGCGACTCCTGCCGATTTTTCCAGTCAGTGATTGCAGGCTCGCGGTGGCACCACCGACTATTAACAGCGCCATCAGCCAGCCGGTGGGTTGTTGCCACCACAGCAGCGGAGCCAACAATAGTGCATGGGCGGCCAGTGCCAGATAAATCAGTGGCATCACCCGGTGCAGGTAACGCCAGTAACCGTAGGGCACCCAGCGAATCAGGGTAATAACAACCAGAAACACCAGCAGATACAGGCCGGGTTCGCCCAGATCTTCAGCGCCATCCTGCAGACTGTCCAACACGCCCGAAAAGTTGGCTTCCTTCAAACTGCGATCCGAGCCAAACAGAGCTTCAAGGGCATCATCCGCCATTTCGATCAGCCAGTGCGCCAGGGCAAAACTGACGGCCAGAATGCCGGTCCATTTATGCAACTGATACATTCTGTCCAGACCACCCAACGGGGATTCCAGCCACCCAGGGCGGGTAGCCAGCAGCATAGTGATGGACATGAAGTTGATGGCAAGGTATCCACTGAGTGTCAGAAATTGCTCATAACTCAACCCAGGAGTCCAGAAACTCAACTGAACCGCTAAAAGCAGAAAAAGGACGACACTGGTACGCAGGTTGGGCACAAACAAACTCCGTCTGGGTTTGTTTGAATTGTGCAGGGTTAACCTGACACCAGCCTTAAACGTCCGGCTTTCATTCGACCACAACAATATTGAGTTCGGCTTCAAAACCGTCGCTCTGGCCCGAGGCTGGTGACCGCAGGTTCAGGGTTATACCCGCGCCGCTGGCGATGGCTTCAACAATCGCAAGCCCGATGCCCGAGCCCACTGCTTTTGTGTTGGAGCGGACAAAGCGATTACGCAACAAGGAGAGCTTCTCCGGCGATACAACCTCACCGCGATTGACCACTCGCAGGATACCGTCATCTGTCAGGCTGATATTCACTGGTTGATCGGCCGCGCCATGCCTGAGGGCATTTTCGATCAGATTCCGAACCAGAATGGCGAAGGCATCAAGGTCGAGTAATGACGTAACGTCATCATCAGGCAGGTTGAGCAGGAGTCGGCCGGGCGCCTGGTGGTCATAATCGCTGGCGACCATCCGCAGTATGGGTACAAGATCGTTAGGCCGTTCTGATAAGGCGCTGCCACCCTCAGCCTTCGCCAGTTCCAGCAGCTTCTCTGACAGTCTGGAGAGCGTGCGAAGAGACTCTTCAATCTCGCTGGCTCGTGCCTTAACTCCTGCATCCTGCGTTTCCGTTTTTAACCGCTGGAGCTTGGCCAGCGCCGTTGCCAGTGGGGTTCGCAATTCATGGGCGCTGTTGGCGGTAAAACTGCGCTCTGCTTCAAGGGCGCGGCGCAGACGTTCCAGCAACCGGTTCACCGAAATCATGATGGGTTCAAACTCTTCCGGCAAACGCTCGACTGCGACGGGCGAAAGGTCGCCACCACCGCGGACTTCTATCGACTGCTGCAATAGAACAACCCGGCGAAGTGAACGTTTTATCACCCACCACACCCCGACCAGGCTGATGGGAATCAGAAATATAAGCGGCAACAGTAATGCAAGGCTCGTGTCCAGAACGGCTTCGCGCCTGTGATCCAAAGGTTCGGCGACCTCAATGTACAGGGTTTCGCTGATGGCTGACTCCCCGTATATCCGGTGAGTTAGCGTTTGGGAGAAGCCTTCTCGCGGAATGGCGCCGAAAATCCGGGGGTCCGCGTCGTGGGATTGCAGCAGCAGCTTGCCTGACTTGTCACGAACCAGATAGGTGAGATACTCGTTGTGTTCTTTCAGGGCCAAGGCCCGCTCCAGGCTTGGGTCCCCTTCCCGGTTCAGTATGTCGGTTACCGCCAATGGCAGAATACGCTGCGCTGTTTCCTTCAATGCACTGTCGAATACCTCGTTCATTTCGTGCCGGGCCACCACGCCTGACGCGATAACACCCAACAGCCAGAGCAAGGTCACGCCAAGGGTAAGCCAGGTGCCAAGGGTTTTGTGTAAGCTGGCTTTAGTGCTCATTCGGTTCCAGCCTGTAACCCATACCCCTGACGGTCACTATGGCATCGTGCCCCAGTTTTTTGCGCATACGGCTAATGTAAACCTCTATGGTGTTGCTCTCAATTTCGGCCCCGAATTCGTACAACCGGTCTTCAAGCTGAGCCCGCGATAGCAGTATTCCCGGGCGTTGCAGAAATCCTTCAAACAGCGCCCATTCACGGGCAGTAAGCTCCACCGGCTGGCCGTTGCGGCTGATGCGGTGGTCACCGAGGTCCACTTCAAGGTCGCCAACACGCACCAGAGGATTCGGGTTGCCGCGATAACGGCGTGCCACGGCGGCCACCCGGGCAGACAACTCTGATAAATCAAAAGGCTTTACCAGGTAATCGTCGGCACCGGCATTCAGCCCCGCGATGCGGTCTGACACTTGGTCCCTGGCGGTCAGAATGATCACGGGGGTTGTATCACCGGCTGCCCTCAGTTTTTTCAAAAAATCAAAACCGTGACCGTCTGGCAGCATCAGGTCGAGCAAAATCAGGTTATAAGGCGTGGTTTTCACGCTGGTATCAGCAAAACCCAAGCTCTGCACCCAATCTACAGCATGTCCATCTTCGCTGATCTGATCCCGCACGGCCTCACCCAACCCGGTTGTATCCTCAACCAACAGTACCCGCATATCTCACCCTTCCCGTGATCACCAACAGAACATACTACAGCCATTACCTGACAGCCGTCTGAAACCGCATTATTACTGCTCCGTTCCTCCACCAGATCCTTCCCTTGCCTGTTGGGTATTTACTAAACAAAGCGTTTACCTGCAGCTCATTCAGGCCAGTGTCAGGTAGCAACCTTAAGATTGCTTCAACGGACTCAACGGGAGACACGCCATGAACATAAAACCCCTTGTTATCACCTTTTCGTTGCTGCTAATGAGCGGCAGCGCCTTGGCCGACGATGATTGCGATGACCCGATTGCCGGATGGCAACCCCGGGAGAACCTGCGACAGAAGCTTGAAGCGGAAGGTTGGAAGGTGTTCCGCATCAAGGTGGATGACGGCTGTTACGAGGTTAAAGGACGGGACCCGGAGGGTCGTCGTGCGGAGGCCGAGTACTCGCCAGCGACCTTTGAGCTGAGGGGAATGGAGCTGGAAGACGATGACGATGACGATGACGATGACGATGACGATGACGACTATCGTGGCAAGTCCGGGAACGATAGCAAATCGATAAACAAAGAGCAGGCTCCGCGTAAGGGCATCATCACAGGCCGACCCACAGTGACTGTTGAATAGTGAAAGGAGATTACATCATGAAGAACATTCTGTTTGCACTCGGGCTTGCGACTGCCATGGCACTGCCGGCATATGCACAGGCCCGGGAAGTCACCTTCACCACACAACTGAGCAATTACGGCGGTGATGGAGCTTATCTTGCGCTCTACCTCACCGATGCGGATGGCCAATACCAAGGGACTCTCTGGATTGCTGGCCAGAAGAGTAAGTATTACAAGCATCTACGTGGCTGGGCCCGTGGCAGTGGAATGAACAAGGCTGAATACGATGGCCTGACCGGCGCCAGTGTGACCAGTGGGCGCACCCAGAACGTGACCCTGGAACTTGATGACGCATTGATCGACGCCGGCTACCAGGTTCGTGTTGATACCGCCGTTGAAGATATGCGCGACAACCGCTCGGATGTGGTGGCCCCGCTAACCACGGAAGGCTCTGGAAAGTCGGTTGCTGGCCGTGGCTACGTCCAGTCTTTTGTTTATAACCTCAAGTAACTGACGGGAGCCAGCTTCATGCTACGCAAGCTTCATGGTTGGCCCGGATTGGTCGCCGCACTGCTGCTTTTGGTGCTGGCGACCACGGGCGTTGTTTTGTCCGTTGTACCCGCCATTGAACGGGCGGGCGCAACCATCCCGCCGACCGGTGAAATCAGCGTTGCTGACCTGTCTGAGCGTGTAGTGGCGCATTATCCGGGCACCGAGCAGATACAACGCTCTCTTTCAGGCGAAGTTGTCGTCTATTACAGCCGAGACGGCCAGCCAGGCGCGGACCTGGTTAACCCCCTGACCGGTGAGAGTCTTGCCCCTTATCAGCCCTCAGCCTTTTTGCGCTGGGTAAAGAACCTGCACCGCTCATTTCTATTGGATGATGCAGGCCGAATGCTAGCAGGCGGCTTGGCGGTAATGATGCTACTGCTCTGCCTGTCCGGCATGTTTCTGCTGGCTCGACGTATGGGAGGTTGGAAAGCCATTTTAAAGCCCATTGCTGGTTCCGGTAGCCCGCGGATTCACGCCGAGCTGGCACGGTTTGCGGTGATTGGTTTGTTGCTGTCGGCACTGACGGGCAGCTACATGTCTGCGGTGCGGTTTGGCCTGCTGCCGGAGGCTGCTGCTGCGGAGCCATCCTTTCCGGCGGAAGTGTCAGGCGGCACGCCGGCACCGGTGAGCTCTCTGATCGCGCTTAAAAACGTAGACGCCAACGAGCTGCGTGAGCTGGTATTCCCTTACCCGAATGACCCCAGCGACGTCTATTCCCTGAGCACGACTCAGGGTTCCGGGTTCGTTGATCAGGCAACCGGAGAACTGCTGCAGTACCAGCCTCGCTCTGCTGGCAATCAGCTCCAGCACTGGATGATTCGCCTGCACACGGGTGAAGGCCTGTGGTGGCTGGGTTTGATTCTTGGGGTGGCTGCGCTGACCGTGCCGGCACTGTCGTTTACCGGCCTACAAGTCTGGTGGCAGCGGCGTTCATCATCCGTCGGTCTGGGTGAAGGTGCCGGTATCGAGGTGGCGGATGCGGTTATTCTGGTGGGTTCAGAAGGCAATACCACCTGGGGTTTTGCCAGGGATCTTCAAAAAAAGCTCAATCAGGCCGGCAAAAAAGTACATTGCGCGCCGATGAATGACTTGGCAAAACGCTACCCGCAGGCCTCGGTGCTTTTTGTTCTGACATCCACCTACGGTGACGGTGACGCGCCCTCCTCCGCCAGTCAGTTCATGACTCGACTTGAACACTTTCAGGCGAATGACGGATTGGAGTTTGTGGTTCTGGGGTTTGGTGACCAACAGTTCCCAAAATTCTGCCAGTACGCGCTGGATGTAGACGCTGCACTCAGTAGTAAAGGCCTGCAGCAAATGGAGCTTGTTACACGAATCGATCGCGGCTCCGCCATCCAGTTTCGTGAATGGGGCGAGGCTATCGGCGAGCGCATGGGCATCTCATTGGCGCTGACCCATAATCCCGCGCCAGCCGCCACTGCGGAATTCGAGCTTGTTGAGCGCGTGGACTATGGCGTTGCGGTAAACGCGCCTACCAGCATATTGCGTTTCAGGCCGCTACAAGATCGCAGAAATTTATGGCAGGTGTTGTCTTTCAGAAGCCGGTCAAATATGCCGAGTTTCGAGGCGGGTGACTTGTTTGGCGTTGCGCCACCCGGAGATAACACGGCCCGCTTGTACTCGCTGGCGTCTTCGGCCTCGGATGGACAACTGGAAATCTGCGTGCGCAAGCAGACCAACGGCCTGTGTTCAGGGTATCTGCACAACCTCAAACCGGGAGATCGTATTACCGGGTTTATCCAGCAAAACCCAGGCTTTCGTCCGGCGGGCGGTGCAACGCCCATTATTCTCGTGGGCGCCGGCGCAGGAATAGGCCCGCTGGCAGGCTTTATCCGAAAAAATACAGACCTTAGTCCGATGTACCTATACTGGGGCGGACGCAATCCACAATCGGATTTTCTCTATCAGCCGGAACTTGGCGGTTATCTGGATGACCACCGCCTTACCGGACTGAATACGGCGTTTTCACGATCAGCAGAAAAAGCCTATGTTCAGGATGCCATCCTGGCTGATGAAACCGCGTTGCGGCAATTGATTGAGAAAGGCGCCCAGGTGCTGGTATGTGGTGGCCGGGATATGGCTTCTGGTGTAGGTCAGGTGTTTGACTCCATCCTCAAACCCTTGCATATGGATGTCGATGAGCTGAGAGCCGAAGGGCGCTACCTGGAAGATGTTTACTGACATGGAATGCAGACGCAGTTGCAGCTCCGTCACACCGTATTTTTGACGACCACATTGATGACCAAGGGCTTAACGGGAAGCCTCTTGCGCCACCGGAAAGTGGCCGCGGGTGGCGTTGGCAAAACGCACCAGAGCCAGCATAACGGGCACCTCCACCAGCACACCGACCACCGTTGCCAGCGCCGCGCCGGACTGCAAACCAAACAGGGCAATGGCAACCGCCACGGCCAGTTCGAAGAAATTACTGGCGCCGATCATACCGGCAGGCGCCGCAACGCAATGGGGCACCTTCCAGGCCTTCGCCCAGCCGTAAGCGATGAAGAAGATCAGCACGGTCTGAAGAATCAGCGGGATAGCAATCAGCACAATATGCAACGGATTAGCGATAATCACGTCGCCCTGAAAAGCGAACAGCAACACCAGGGTGATGATCAAGCCAATGGGTGTGATCGGTGCCAGGCGTTTCATAAAAACGTTGCTGAACCATTCGAGTCCGCGTCGCTTGATAACCGCCTGACGAGTCAAATAGCCGGCGCCCAGCGGAATGACAATATACAGCACCACTGACAGGATGACCGTATCCCAGGGCACCTCAATGCTTGACACGCCCAGCAGGAAAACGACGATGGGCGCGAAGGCGAACAGCATGATTAAATCATTGAGCGCCACCTGAACCAGAGTGTAGGCAGCGTCGCCCCGCGTGAGGTAGCTCCACACGAAAACCATGGCGGTACAGGGCGCAGCGCCCAGCAATATAGCGCCAGCCAGGTATTCATTGGCCCGATCCGCGGGTATCAGAGGCGCGAACACCACGGTAAAAAAGAACCAGGCAATAGCAAACATGGTGAAGGGCTTGATCAGCCAGTTCACCGTCGTGGTGATAATCAGTCCCTTGGGCTGACGGCGAACGCCGAGAACCGACGTGAAGTCGACCTGCACCATCATGGGAAAGATCATCGCCCAAATCAGCACCGCGACGGGAATTGAAACCTGTGCAACCTCAAAGCGTGACAAGTTCTCGGGGATGGCGGGAGCGAACTGCCCTATCAGCACACCCGCTACAATAGCCAGAGCGACCCAGAGCGTAAGAAAACGTTCGAACAGCCCCATACCTTCAGACGCGCTGGGGGACTGTGAGCTTTCAGGTGTGGTCATGCCTCGTTTCCTTTGATCATTGTGAGCGTTGCGTTGCGTTGCGTTCCGTCAGCGGCTATCGAGCTTCTGGTGTCAAATGGCGCGCTGATTGACGCGATTTGACAGCGCATCGGCGCTTTCTTTGCGCTCCGAGTAACGATCGGTCAACGCAGTGTTGCGGTCGCGTACCAGCCAAGTGAACTTCACCAACTCTTCCATAACATCGACGATTCGGTCGTAAAAGGGTGACGGTTTCATGCGGTCGTTTTCGTCGAATTCCATGAAAGCCCTGGGCACTGACGACTGGTTTGGGATGGTCAGCATGCGCATCCAGCGCCCTAACACGCGCAGTTGATTCACACTGTTGAATGACTGAGAGCCACCGCAGACCTGCATCACGGCCAGAGTCTTGCCTTGGGTTGGGCGCACGGCTCCCAGCGTCAGCGGAATCCAGTCAATTTGTGCCTTCATAATGCCTGTCATAGCGCCATGGCGTTCCGGTGAACACCACACCATGCCCTCAGACCATTCGGCGAGTTCGCGCAACTCCACAACCTTCGGATGAGACGCGTCCTCGGCGTCGGGCAGCGGCAGTCCGGTAGGGTCGAAGGTTCGAACTTCGCAGCCAAACCAGCTCAGCAGCCGCCCCGCTTCTTCGGAAACCAGCCGAGAAAAAGACCGCTCTCGCAGCGAGCCGTAGAGCATCAGAATACGGGGGGCATGCCGAGACGCGCCGAGGCCGACCAACGCCTCAACATCGATGGCGTGGAGCTTGTCAGGATCGATACTGGGCAAGTCATGCAACAGGGTCATACGGGTCATTTGGGCGGTGCCTTGAGATATTCTACGACTTCAGGCGCTTCACCTGAGGCCTTCATCATTGCCAACGTGTTACGCGAGGTTCCGCAGTCAGGGTTATGATAAATCAGTGATTTCATGGTGTCTCAAAGCTCGTCCGATTGGGTGGAACAGGCGATTAACGAGGATGTGAGCGGCTCACAGACCTGTGGATGGCCTGCACAGCAGTCATTAACCAGAAATTTGATCGTCTCTTGCACACAATTCAAATTCGCTCGATAGATAATGGAGCGACTCTGGCGCTGGGAGAGAACAAGCTCTGCACGGGCAAGCACCGACAAATGTGCGGACATGGTGTTGTGCGGTACACCCAGTTGTCTTGCGACCTCACCAGCGGGAAGCCCTTCTGGCTCATGACGAACCAAAAGTCGAAATGCCTCCAATCGAGTTTCTTGAGAGAGCGCGCCAAAAATTGCTGTTGCTTCTGAAGTTTCCATATGTCCAAGGATATGGACATAATGAGGTTTAGTCAAGCGTCACAACACGAAGGTAAGCAGGCTTCAAGAAACATATGGACATCCCATCCAGGCGATTTTTGAACGCCATAAGGTGCCTGCTGCCATCGTGATTACTATAGTGGTGCTTGTGATCTGGGGCGGCGCTGTATTGGGCGGGTGACAAAAAACTGTCCCGATTAGCCTGCCGCCTCCCTGAAAGAAACCAGCCGCCGCTTGTTCTCGTCCCAGAGCGCCAGGCGCACTGATTCGATGCTTTCGCGCAACGTGACCCGGTTGAATGTTTGAAGTTCCGGGTAATCTTTCAATACCTCGGGCAGGCGGTAGCAAGGAATTCGGCTAGCTAGATGGTGAACATGGTGCACGCCGATGTTGGCGCTGAACCAGCGCAGGATACCCGGCAGTACGTAGTAGGAGCTGCCCTGCAGCGCAGAGTCATAGGCGTTCCAGTGTTCATCGTGTTCCCAGTAGGTGGCCTCGAACTGATGCTGGACGTAGAACAGCCAAACCCCCATGGTGGTAGCGAGCAGCGTGATCGGGATCTGGACCAGCAGGAAGGGTCCCACCCCGACAAACCAGATGACGCCAGTTGCCAGAACCGCAATGGCCGCATTGGTGCCCAGAGTACTGATCCAGGGCATCCTGCCAGCACGCATGAATCCGAAAGGCAGTCGGTAGTCCAGCAGGAACGTGTACATGGGGCCGAAACCGAATAGCACCAGAGGGTGGCGGTAGAGGCGATAGCGCCATTTCTGCCACCGGGGCAAAGCCTGGAACTCGCGCACTGTGAAGGTGTCGAGCCCGCCAATTTGCGGCCGATCCAGATTGCCGGAGTTGGCATGGTGGAGGTTGTGGGAGTGGCGCCAGAAATCATGAGGGGTGAGGGTAAGCACACCGATGATACGGCCGGTCCAGTCATTGGTGCGCCGCGAATTGAAAAACGACCTATGGCTGCAGTCATGCTGGATCATGAACAGTCGTACCAGGAATCCTGCGGCAGGGACGGCCAGCACGAGGGCCACGGGCCAGTATCCGGCACTGACCGCCAACCACATCAGAGCCCAGATCAACACAAAAGGGAGTGCGGTGATCAGGATCTCCGCAATACTGCGTGCCAGGCGTGGCTTGCAATACGCTCTGAGTGTCTGCCTCAGAGATCTGGAGGCTGTATTGAACTCGGGGGTCGATGCTGGTGGTATGCTCATGGTGCTTTTTCCTCGAATCCGGTGTCTTAAACACCCAGCCTACACCAAGGCCAGTTGAAGTGGGCCAGGTGTTTGGCCCAATCTTAACGTGATTGTACCTAGTCGTAGATGAGTTTAGAACCGAGGCGCGTTATCAAGATGATGTTTACTGACGGTAAGTGTTTTAAGGTACTTCCTTCAGAAAAAGCATGCCTGATGGCGCGCCAGAACCCTAAGCGAACAACTTCAACGTCACCGTAGATTTCAAAGTCATCGCTTTAATTGTAGCCGCTGAACTGAAGAGCGCTGGCCTGCGAGGCAACTCTCACTTACTTAATGAGGCAACCTGGATATGGCAACTGAAAACCTGGAGAAGTTTCGCATATTGCTGTTGACGCAGCGCGACGACCTGCTTTCCACCAGTGAGGTGCGGGATGAATCCAGCGGTACTGTTCACCTGGACCAGCAAAGCGTCGGCCGGCTCTCACGGATGGATGCTCTGCAAAGCCAAGCACTAGCCCAAGCTGGAAAGGTGCGGGCAGACCGCCAGTTACGGCTAATTGAAGCCGCCCTCCTTCGGATCGACAACGATGAATACGGGGACTGCCGGGAATGCGGCGAGCCCATCAACCCAAAGCGCCTGGAAGTAGACCCTACCAGCCTCTACTGCATTGATTGCGCGCAGTTAGCTCTCTAAAAAATCCCAACCTGATGCTCCGGGCACTGGTGACACATTAGGGTGCCAGGGGATTACACGGTAGGTTATTTCGTGCGGCCTTGCAGCAGCTGCTGATGTTCCAGCATTTGTTCCATCATCAGCTGCATCTGATCCATGCGTTTTTCCATAAACTCGAAGCGATCCTCCGGTTTAATTGTGGATTGGCCCTGGTTTGAATCCCCCTTCATACCTTGACCGCTCATCATTCCCTGGCCATTCATCATGCCTCGGCTGCCCATCATACCGCCGCGCATCATGTGCATCTGCTTTTGCATGCGTTCCATGTGCTCTTCCATGAGCTCGTGATGATCTTGTCCGGAATTTTGCTGCATCTGGCTGGTCATACCCTGCATTTGGGACATATTCTGCTGCATTTCCTGCATCTGGTCCGGAGACATCATCATGCCTCCATGCCCCCGCTGGTTTTCCGAACCAGCGGCCCAGACAGCCGGTGCGGCAATAATCAAAGAGACAGCAATTACTGTAGTCAGACGTTTCATGTTAAAGCTCCTTAATGAAATTCATTCGCGACAGCGTCAGTAAATGTCATCTACCTGAATTGAGCCTGAATTTATTTTCAAATCACCATTTTCCTTGCTGCAGATCAATTTTTTTGGCTAGGGTCTGTTGACAATTCACATCGGTAGCCAGAGAAATGGCGCAAGCCAATGACACGATGCTCTCATAATTTCGAGCAAGCTTGTCATATCGGGTGGCAACGGCACGATAGTGCTTGAGTCTGGCAAACGCATTCTCGACCAGGTGTCTGAGTTTATACAAATGCCAGTCGAGCCCCTTGTTTCCCTTTATCGAGTTTTTCCTTCTGGGGATAATAACGCTCATTTCGAGGGCTTCTGCCTCAGCGCGTATCGTCTGACTGTCGTATCCTTTATCGGCTATGAGTATCTGTGCACCTTCAACTTTTTTGATAAGCGCGGGCGCTTCTGTACAGTCAT
>Ga0307957_1001468_pt1 | contig 11453 bp, 8 predicted proteins | sample OrgLakmetagen490_FD_201830 | JGI IMG/M metagenome (GOLD analysis project Ga0307957, IMG submission 201830) | Saline water microbial communities from Organic Lake, Antarctica - #490 | ecosystem: Environmental > Aquatic > Non-marine Saline and Alkaline > Saline | place: Antarctica: Organic Lake... | reverse complement strand
CACACCGATATTGATATTGTAAATTGCCATATTGTTTTGTTATCTCAATATTGTGATAAAAATGGATTGAAATGTGCATGCTTAGATGATTATGTTGCCAATAGAAACGTTCGTTTGCAAGACATCGTCCATTCCTTCAAGACATCACGAAAGATTGCTAAGGAATTGATACTGGTTATGATGTATGGTGGGAATGTAAATGATTATTGTTGTAAAAACGGGTTTGACCTCACCGTACCTATGCCTGAGTGGATTGGCAAACTAGAACAAGAAATGATATTATTGACTGACCGTATCTCTGCTATTGAAAGTACTATAATGACAGATGTGAAACGACTAAAGAAAAAAGAATACCAAAATAAAAAAGCATCTTGCTTGTCGTATGTCTTGCAAGTTATTGAAGACGACCTTATTATGAGTGGTTCAACCAAACTAAAACAATTGGGGTATGAAGTGGATACGCTTTGCTTTGATGGATTGCTCGTGAATAAAAACGACGTTTCCACCGATGTACTGGAAGAACTTTCTGCCTATTGTTTTGAAACGACAGGTTACAAGGTTGAATTTTCGTTTAAACCTATGGACAAGCATTATGAATGTGTGCCTGAAGAATACGACTTCTCTGATTATGATTTTAAATGTCTTGATGAATATAGTCAAACTTACTGTGCGTCTCTTGTAGGTGAAACATCTGAAGAGACCTATCAGTTGAGAAAAACTTACTTGGAACATTTCATCTGTAAAGTCCAGCAACCTCAAACCGTGTATTTATATCAAAATGGTAAACATAAACTCCCGCAAATAATGAACCCTACGGAGCTAAAAGAATTATTTAAACCAATTCAGAGTGGATACGTATCACAGCAAGGCGTTCCACAAAGTTTTACTGACCGATGGACGAATGACGTGAAGCATAGGTTATATCGCACGATGGATTTTATTCCGTTTAACCAAGAAAGCCCAATTGAAGACGATAATGTTTTTAATCTTTTTGAGGGATTTAATCCTGATATTTATGGCGTGGAGATGGATGAAGACACTATTCAGAAGAAGATTACTCCATATCTAGATTTGGTTAAAGAATTATGTGGTGGAGAGGAAGACCACGCTATGTATTTCCATCGTTTTATCGCACAGATATTCCAAGACCCTAATCGTAAAGTTCCTATTTGTGTCATCTTTAAAGGGAAACAAGGTACTGGCAAAAATATGATGTTGGATGCTATTGGTAATATGTTAAACAAAACACATTATATTACTTCATCTAAACCCACAGACTTCTTTGGCGACCATGCGGAAGGTTTTTGTAAAAAGTTATTAGTAAATCTAAACGAATGCGAAGGCAAGGATACTTTTGATTTTGAAGGGAAAATTAAATCGTTTATCACAGAGGATACCATCACCGTTAACCCCAAGAATGTGAGACCATACAGTATAGCGAATATGGCAAGAACAGTTATTACTACCCAAAAACCCAATCCTGTTCCTATTGATGTCAAAACCAAAGACAGACGGTATGTAGCATATAAGACTACTGACAAATATCTTAAAATGTCTTCTAAGTTTTGGACACAACTATACAACCATCTACGGAAACCGGAAACGATGCAAGCATTATACCTGTGGTTTATGAAGTTTGACTTGACGGATTTTGACTGGATTAAGCGTCGTCCGCTGACCGAGGCATACAAGGAAATGTGTAATCTATATTCCCCTATTGAGGCGTTGTTCTTTGAAGAATTTTACGATAACGAGACATGGGTAGGATTAGGTGTGAGTGGTGGGAAAGATGAAGTTATTACTATCCCTATGCAGGAGTTGTTTGAAGCGTATGAAGGGTTCTGTCGTAGGCACCGTTTCTTGAAAGATGATACAAAAGCCACATCGTCCCGTTCCTTCATTTCAAAGTTGGTGGATTTGGAGATTCCTATGACAAGATTGAAAACCGATGGTGTCAGATGTGTGCGAATTTCACCAAAAGAAGTGTATGATTATATTGATAGAAAACAATGGATAAATGGTTTTGACCTTGATAGGGCGGAGTTGGAATATACCGATACTGGAGACGATGGGGAAGAAGGATACTTTATTTAGGGTCTTTAGGGTCTTTAGGGTCTTTAGGGTCGTTTTAGTCAAATCTGAGTTTGAGAATATATTTTTTTATAGATGAAGCCATCTCAACTTTTTTTTCATACCTTAGAGGTTCAGACCCCCGAAACGACCCTAACGACCCTAAATTACTGATAAGCAACATTTCCGGCGAACCTTCCCTGTAAAGGAACTCATAATAACATATACAATTTTTTATTTGTATATGTTATGGATGCTCTGCTAAATAAACTTCGTCTGAACTGTGTCTTACAAGCGAAGCGTCATACTATTAATTATCAATACTACAAACACACGGCAAAAATGTTTGAAATACCAACTATTATATTGTCTGTATTTTCGGGTAGTTTTACGGTAGGATCAGATGTGTTTTTAGACCAAGAACTCATTAGTGTCGTCTCCTGTGGTATCTCTATTGTCATCACTATCCTCACGTCTATAAAGTTGTATATGAAGATAAATGAAACTCTTGCCATAGAACAAGAATTATCTATAAAGTTTAAAATCTTGTCGTTAGACATTTATAAGTTTTTATCCTTAACACAAGATCAAAGAGGTATAACCGAATTAGAATTCTTAAACAAAGCATACTCGTCTTATGTGAAACTGGTGGAACAGAGTGAAGTTATTCTCATCAACGATAAACGCGACCATTTAGTGAAGATTGAGATGTATGAGAACGATGATAGCAGTAGCGACGGTAGCAATAATATCATCATAAATAATCGTGAAGATGCTCTCTAAAGATGCTTTGGTATTTCGCTTATATAATTATTTGTGACTGCAGCTTGGTCTATGTAATCTAATTTTAGAATAATATCTAATCTATCGTCAGCTTCTAACACAATCTCGGTACCATCTTCGTCTTCTAATACAAATTTTGCTCGTTTAAGATTATCATTACTAAATAACTGTATCTGGTCGGCGTGGATAAGTTCAAATACTTTATTTTCTGTTGTTCCTTCTGAAGTAATGTTATTTGTGCCTTGTGATAACATAGCAATCACCGGCATACTATTGGATGACGATGCATAGTTTATGACTGGCAAATCTATTTTAAGTCTCACGGCATAAAAGAGTGGAACCTCGTCAAAAATTAATTTAGCGGAAGACGCACTTACATAGCATTCGCGGGAAGATTGTGACAACGTAGGCAGATTGTTCCAAACGCTTAAATTACGTTGGGCGTTTTCTAAAAATAGATACTTGGATGGCATATACTATACTACATTATTTTTTATTTATTTGAAGTATAATTTCCTATCTTCACTTGAAATCTTCAACACTCTGAAGAACGATTTTGCAGTTCTATAGATGCGGGTCTTCTTGTTCACGTCGCTGTATTTTATAATGTTTTTTGTGTCGGCCATCAGCTCTTTAATGGTGGTATACATCCAAATACAGTTTAGCTTTTCACACGCTTGGTCGTTGTACACTAGCAATATATACATTTGTATATGTGTATATATTATTTTATCCAGGAGGACTCGGGAATGCCATACCTTCAGTCCACACAGTAGGAAAATCCCTTAACTTACGACGATAACTTAACCACGCTTTTCTATTTGGGTAGTCGGGAAGCGCAGTATAGTCGCATTCTCGTAATAGAGAATTACGATGTTCCCTCATTTCATCTAAAAGCAATTCTTCCCATTTTACATTTAGCTCTTCTTGGGTTGGTTTATCTATGGCTGTATCATACCATTCAAGTGATTCGTAATTTTCACTACAACTCCACGAATAATTAAGGTAATACTTCATCAATATTTTCATAATAATGGAGTCCATATATACTATAATAAGATAATATTCTCAACCTAATAAATATCCACCAAAATGACAAAATGGGTCGATGGGCATATTGACAGGTCCGTCGAATCTTTCCATATACATCGTTTGTCCTATATTAAGTGAGTAATAAAACGAAGTCGTAATTGTAGTATTACCCTCGTTGCCCGGTTCCGGGACTGGATAATGGAATGCAGTGCCCGTACTAATTCTTTGAACTCGGGTTGAACCACTAAAAAAATCCACTCTAAAACCAGTCTCTCCGTAGGTAAATAATTGTGTGTAAAAAAAGTATGTTCCTGTAACAGGTGCGGTAAATGTATATGTGCTATTGCTATATCCATTTCCAACATTTTCTATTGTTTTGTCGAATGGTAATATGACGTTCGTATTTATAACTGCGCCAGAAGCTCTTGATGCTCTAAATCTAACTTGATTAGGTGCGGATATAATTCCACCTATCGAAACAAATCCTTCCACGAAGAGAATGAGAGCATTTAAATTACTTGAATTGACCGTGGAAAAGTTAGCGTCGGCTGTAGTCGTTATTGTATTACCACCGATAGATATATTTGAACCAGCTAGAAGCGTCTGTTGGTACCCTACTATATTAGAGGCGTTGATTTGCGACGCATTCACAGCGGATGCATTTAAATCTTCATCTAAGTTTATATAGGATGCGTTGATAAGTACCGATTCGAACGACTGGATGTACCCAGAGCCAAAGTCACAGTCGGCACCGATGATTTCGCTTACATTTACGACGTTGCTACTATTGATAAATTCTGCTGTTACGCTTGAAAAGTTTGTGTTGAGAGAAGTAGATATTGTATTTCCCGTAATCGTAATGTTATCCCCAGCCAATAAGGTCTCTTGGTATCCTACTATATTAGAGGAATTGATGCTACTAAAATTAGCTTGGCTTATGTTTGCGGTTCCACCACAATTTATATTAAATAAATTATTATTCGTTGAGTCCAATCCGTTGGATACTGTAACCAAATCTAAACTGGTTATACCATCTACGTTCAACGAACTGGTATTCAACGAACTGGTAACTAAATCTTCGTTTGACAGCCCCGCTACAATTTCATCAATACTCAGTAATGGTTTGGTTAAGCTTAATACATTACTTTGTAAATTAAAATCCGAGGTAAATACCATAGTTGCGGTTGATAAATTCGCGCCATTTACAACAGAAGCATTTAATGTACTAAAATTAGCAACACCACTTGTCTGTAATTCATCGCATTCAAAACGAAGCCGACCGCCTGTGTGTATAAAGCGTGTTGTATTTCCATTACGAAAAAGGAAAGATGCTTCTGCATCGTTTAAATTATCGCTTATGTTATATTGAAACGAGGTGATGGTGTCGGTGGTGATGTTAACGGAATCTAAAGCGCTTGAAGATATATTAACCGTATATATTTGGTCGGTATCTAACTCATCACAAGTAATAAAAGAAGTATTTAAAAAACTTGAATTGACAGTTGAAAAGTTAGCAATACTGGGTGGGTAAGAAGAGATAGTGTTTCCTACGATAGAGATGTTGGTCCCAGCGATTAACGCTTCTTGGTATCCTTCTATAGACCCACCAACCGATAAAGAACCGCCTACCGAGACATTTTCATCTGTGGATATATTTCTACTTTCAAAACTTCCAGCATTTTGTATCGCTCTTGTTTGTATTAAATTATTTGAATCCATTATTAATGCTCTATTGGTGGAGTTTGTATTTGTATTGAATATAATACTACCCGCGTTATTTACGATATTAACGGCTCCACCATCTCGGTTCATCGTCATAGATTGCGCGGACGAGCTTTCATCGCTTAAATTAAAACTAAATGTATTTACTGACCTAGAACGCGATATAGAACTATTGGTTGTACTGAAATTTGCACTTGGACTGGCGAAATTAGAGGTAGCGGTGATATTTGTCGATTCGATAGTTTGTGTTGTGATTTCGTTTGCTGTTATATCTGTCAAGATACAAGTAGAAGCGTTTATTTGGTTTGCAAACGCAAACGATAAATTGCCGTTGGACGCATTTATTGTCGTGATGTCTAACTCATCTAGGTCTAATTCGTCGATAGTTAAGGTACTTATATTGGCGGTTGTAGCATTCAACAAAGGAGTTGTGAAACGAAACGTTGCTTCTCCATCTATACATTCAAATACATCTGCTTCTAGTTCTACTACATCTAATGTTTCTGCATTTATATCGTCTGCTTTAAGATTCAACGTTTCTATTCCGTTGTTTCTTATTTCTAAACAAGGTTGATTACCAACAAAATAATTTATAGCCGAACTATTGCCAGTAACCGATATATTGACTTCATAACCTGAACTATTAAACGATTGGACGAAGTTGTTGCCGACAATACCGCTATATAATACGATATCCCCAGCGTGCTGTCCCGATTTACCTACATACAGATTATTAGACACATTTAAACTATCTTGAAAATTACTGGTTTGACTCACATTTAAAACACCGAACACATCTACATTATTATCTACTTGTAAGCTGTTTAAATTGGCTTGACTATCTGAAGACAAATAAGCAGATATAACATTATTTTCAACGGTTATATTATCTCCTGGAACAAGGTTCCCAGTAGATAGGTTTAAATCATTCGCCGTGATGTTACCTGTTATAGTAATATTGGCTACTGACAAATTATCAATTGATGTCTTTGTAGAAGAGAGATTGGTTATGCTTACATTTATACTGCTTAAATTGGCGGCAGATGCGACCTCCGAGCGCATTACTGTTATAAAAGCAATCCCGTCAATAAAGGCGTCACCGCTCACCGTCAAGGGGAAAAAAGCTTCCTCGTAACCAATTGCTAACCCTATATAGTTGATAGAGGCTACTTCTACATCTTGTACCCGAAAGCTATTGGAAGTAGAAGTTGATTGAGCGTTCATAATGGTTTGACCGCTGGCTACTTGTGCGAACCCGTAGTTGGTCGCTCCAGTATTTCCGTTAACGGATATCGCCATCCTATCGCTGTGCCCATCGTTCCCTATAACTGCTCTGCCAATATTGGCCTGTCCTGCAGGTGAACCTTGTAAAATGGATAAACTGTTAAAGTTTGCATCGTCTGCTGCTATATCACCTGTATGTAAATTTAAATCACTTCCTCCGTCGTTATCTAATGTTTCTGTAATTTGAAACGTGCAACTATCTGGGAATAACATCGTCCAAGTATCGTCACTTGAATCATTATCAATTAGAACCTGAAAATATACGGTGGTTCCAGCAGATACGGCTGAGGTTCTATTGCCTATACGTGGAGATAATACCCCCGACCTTGTTCCGCCTCCGTTGTGGTCACGCCATATTTGTTCTTGGCGACTGATGGTGTTATCTACTCCGTTGTTATAAATTAAACGTGCATTTACAGTATCTCCGTTATAACCTTCCATTTCATAGGAAAAGGAAGCCGTGCAATTTAAAATAGCAGACGGCCCAAATTTGGTGGTATAAAATATCTTCATCATATTTCTGGTTGAGCCCGGTGGAATATTGACATCTACCGAGTTGACCGTTCCAGGAATAATTGGCTTAATTACATCGCCGCCCAAATACAGTTGTGTGTTGGTTAGCGAACGGCTATCTCCACCACCCGCCCCGTTAAGTGCCGAATACACGGCACCGCTGGTTATCAAATCGCCGCTATTTTGTGTGACGTTGGCTGTGCTATTGACATTCAAAAACTTATCCGTTAAAGTTAAGTTAGAACCAATACTTAAATCTGCTGTGGATAGATTACTTGCGTTGATTTGTGAGGTATTGATTTCTGTAAAGTCTCCTATGGAGGGTAATATACCTGTTGACGATATAACATTTCCAGAAATATCTATATTGTTTCCTGCGGTTAAGGTTGGTTGTATATTAGGAGCAGTTATTGCAATTGCAGATATGTTCGTAGCAGATACATTCACCGCCGTTAAATCAACGAACGACTCCTTAAAAGCGATGAGCTGAGAGACATTTAAAAAAGGTATGACATAATCCGGCGGTAGGTTAATTTCTGATGCGTTGATTTGTGAGGTATTTAAAATATTCTGTGAGAAAATATTGGCCTTCAACAGACCTATGCTCGCAGATGTAATGGAGGCGTTGTCAATTGACACATTACCCATATTTAAATTTGTTCCCACAGTTACCATTTGTGTAGGAAAGGCTCCTCCTAACGGGCTTGACATATATACTGCCCAAATATAAAAAGATTACATAGCAAGTAGTTTTGTATGAATGTGTTCTATTATAAACAAGAGGTGCGGATTAAACTTAGAGCTCAGTACCTTAATTAAATCCTCATAGTTTGGCTCAATTCCTTCAATAGATAAATCTATTTTATCGGTAATAGTGATATATTTTTTGTAAAACTCATTTGCATCTTCATCTGATGAGGGGTGAGAAATAACCTTACAGTCACAAGCCAAAGCCTTGTGAATCCTGTGTGTTTCCAGAGCGTTGTCATTATAGTATGGAATATTTAAAACCACTTTACATTCGTTCAGAATTTGGGTTAAAGATTCGCTATTTTTATGTTTCCAGTCAAAATCAATATAGAAGCTCAACTCTGGATATTGTTCCTGTAAATCTTTCAACATTTTCTCTCGTTTTGGAGTTCTGCTACCAATAAAACACACATCGTATATCCTATCTTTTCTCTCTACATCGAACTTCATAAATTCAAAAAAGAAATAACTAAGAACCTTAATATTAAACGTTTCTTTTAAAAATTGGGAGGTAAGTGTGTTATAATCGCATACAATATTTTTTTTCATAAGGCTAATATAATATTTATTTTTCATAAACTGGCTATGCATTTGTTCTGAGTTTAAAATAATGTATCCGAAACTATTATTTTTCCTTATTTGGGCTTCCAATAATGGGTGTGCTAGCTCGTGTGCTCCTAAAACAATATAAAGGTCATTTGGTTGAGGGTCAAAATCGCTTTCTAATTTCCACCCGAACTTCTTACTCATAACCACAGCGTTTTCGTTAAATATTGAATTTCCACTAATAATCTTAACAGACATATATATATCCTAAATATTTTATTTTTAACCCGGTGGCTCAACAATCACTAATTTCTTTTTCGGTTCAGCTTTCGGTTTCGGTTTCGGTTTAGGTTTCGCTTTAGGTTCTAATGTGGGTTCTTCTGCTGCTGGCCGTGCTATAAGATACGATTGATTGATGGGAATAGCTTGGGTTGCCTCTGCGAATGGTCTGCCCCGTTTTACAAACCCTATTGCTTCCGGAATACCCTCGCCGCCCGATGCGGCTATGTCTTTTTTTACTAATCTCTCTGTTATGATTGGGTCGGGGTCTCTTACTGGTGGTTGTTTATCTTCGGTGGACATAGATAATCTTTCATCTGATTGACTCGGGAGCGGTTGTAAATTTCCCGCTGTTGGTCCTGCCCGTCTTATTGCGGCTTCTCCTGCCATTTCTCCGGCAGAAGAAGATTGAGTAGAAGACGATTTAGTAGTAGAACTTAATGGTGTGACAGGGTTCTCAATCGTTCGCTGGGATATACTATTTGGTTCGCCTATTTTGTTACTTGCGTGTAATATACTTGATATCAAAGGCGTGTAATCAATCTGCTGATTGGTAACGAAGGTGGGTGCTAAATTATGCATATGACTTGGAGGAGGCAATCCACCTCTACCGCTAGTCTTTTTGGGTCTAGATTTAGATTTAGATGTTCCAACATTCACAGTAACACTTTGACGCTGTGCTTGCTTTTGCTTTTGTTTTTGTGTAGGTTTTGCCCTTTTTTTTTTAGGCGGCATTATATATTATAGATGTGATTAATAATATATAACAATCTAAGTTTTAGGGTCTGCTATAGTAACTTCATTAAACTTCTTAAAATACTTATAGCGGTTGGTTTCTCGTAAAGACATATCAATCAAAAGGAAGCTAAATTTATCGTCATTTTCAAACACATAGTCCATAATCTGTTGCCAATTTTTTTTACTAAACGGCATCGTCTCACTACATATGCTTTCCATTTCCAATTGGTTTTTCGGGCGGAAGGTAACGAAGTGGCTCATATTATTACGAATACCCATCGGTAAATCTCTAAACTTTTGTACTAATATAAACACGCTACAAAATAGATGACGACGATTTTGTAGAAGACTAACTAACTGTTTTTCCGCCCCAGCTGAGCGACGGAGTTGTGCTCCAATATCGTCCAAGATTAATACGGTGTTTTCTTCTTCCTCACGATTGCTTTCAACGGTTTTAAATATCTCATTCATCGTAGTGTTTGTAAATTCTTTAAACTTTTGTTCGCTATTCACATCTGCAAAGACATCTTTTTTTGCGGATTTACCTGAACCTAATGTAGGAGAGCATATCAATATTTTATCAAAACATTTTCTGTAAGATTGCCGTATACCATTCACCTTTTTAGCCGACATTATACTTGTAAGCAGAGTTGTTTTGCCCGAGCCACTAGCACCGCTAATAATAAAATTAAATCCCGAACAAGGAGGTAAAGGGTACGGTATATCAGGCGCTAAAGGTTTATCTAAATTGTTTGGCGTATTCATAATTTTAAGGCGCTTATTTGGAGTCTCTTTTATTTCAAGAGCCATTTATATATTATACGTTTAGAAAAAGGTAAATTGGTCTAGACAAAAACGATTGGTTCCACCGTTTCTTTCTTCTTTTCTGCACGACGGATTTCCCTTGCTTTTTCTAATGCTTGTTTTTGTTTTTCGGTTGGACCTTTCTTAACTGGCTTTGGTTTTGGTGGTTCTGCTTCTGGTTCGGCTTCTGGTTCGGGTTCTGGTGCTTTAGCTTTAGGGTTGCGAGGCGCACGTTTCTTCGGCTTTACTGGTTCTGGCTCAGGCTCAGGCTCCGGCTCTGGTGGTTTAGCTTTCTTGGTATATTTTCTCTTCGGCTTTGGTTCTGGCTTTGGCTCAGATTCTGGTTCTGGCTCCGGCTCCGGGTCTGGTTTAGGTTTCTTAGTATATTTCCTCTTCGGCTTTACTGGTACGGTTTCTGGTTTTGGCTCCGGCTTTGGTTCGGCTTCTGGTTTTAGCTCAGGCTCAGCTTTAGACTTACTAGGCACCCGTTTCTTTACTGGTTTTGTTTTTTCAAGTGGTTCAATTACTTCTTTTGTTTGGTCGGGTTCGCTTTCTGTGTCACTAAGTGTTTGCAAGTATGACATTTCTATATGTATAACATTAGAAAATATTTTCTCCTTAAATACATATGGACGAAGAGTTTAAAAAAAACATTCACAATACTTACAACCTAATCAAGAGAGATACCGGAAATATTCCATCTGCTGAGGAGTTAGACGATACGAACAAGGGATTATGGGTAGAACACGATGATAGTGATTTTGCTAAAGTATTTAATGGATTGCTTGATTACACAAACGACGATGAAGAATTTGATAATTTAGATTGGAATAGTGTCAATTATGAAGTCTATGGTGCTGATTACTATGCAGAGCGATTCCCGGGCTTTGCTGACGAAGTCTATGAAATACTTGCAAAATCTTCTGAAGAAG